>Ga0247727_10000140_pt1 | contig 159903 bp, 142 predicted proteins | sample WisWelCaveWW1625_FD_202498 | JGI IMG/M metagenome (GOLD analysis project Ga0247727, IMG submission 202498) | Biofilm microbial communities from Wishing Well Cave, Virginia, United States - WW16-25 | ecosystem: Environmental > Aquatic > Deep subsurface > Groundwater > Cave microbial mat... | reverse complement strand
GTTCCCCTGCCGACCGGCGGTCGGCCCGCCCCCCCCCCCCCCCCACAGTCGCCGCGGCGTCGAGCTCGGCCATCAGCCGGAGCACGCGATTGGCTTCGGCCGTGTCCAGGCCGCCCGCGCGGACGCACGCGGAGACGTGATCGTCGAGGCGGCAATGCAGGTAGTCGCTCCAGGTCGCGAAGCCGCCGCGCAGCCCGGGCTCGCCGAACGGCGTGCCGCCCAACGGCGCGGCCAGCGGCCCAGCGCCGGAAAGCTCGACGGCGTGCAGGCGGCGCAACGTGCCGCCGAGCGAGCGCAGGCCGGCGAGCGCCGCGGGCTCGTCCGCATCGCACGCCGCGAGCGTGGTGCCCTCGATGCGTTCCTGGACCGCGAACCCTGCCGGCAGCACCGAGCCCGTGAGGTCCACGGCCAGCACGGCGGGCGCGGGAATGCCGAACGGGCGGAGCCGCGCGCCGAGCCGCTGCTCGAGCACGAGGCCGTCGCCGAGCGCCGGATGGGGCAGGCGGTTGATGCGCGCGACGACGCGCCGTCCGTCGGCGAGGGCGGCGAAGACCACCCAGCGGAATGTGCCGCGCAGCGCTCGCGGCTCGACAGCGACGACGCCGACGCCCACGGCCTGCGCGATGGCGCGCGCGAGCACGGCGGGCTCGGGGGGGGGGAGCGTGTCCGCGGCCTCGCTGGCCCGGAGCGCACGGAGGCGGGCATCCGACTCGGCGATGTCGGCCTTCAGCAGGAAGTGGTCGCGACGCTCCGCCATCGCCGCTCGCCCGACGCGCTCAGGCGCGGAGAGCACCCTGCAGCTCCGTGCGCGCGGCCTCGCGACCGTACACGAGGTCGAACATCACCCGCGTGAGGGTGCTCATGCGCGCCTGCTCGTCCTTCGAGAGCTCGTTCCGTGTGGCGAGGTTCGCGTCTGTGGTCGGGGTGCGGATCGTTCCCCACGGCGCCACCTGGCCCAAGGGCGCCGCGTTGAAGGTCGGTGTCGTGCAGCGGTCGGACCACGCCAGCCCCAGCGCCTTGAGCAGCGGGCGCATGGCCGCCTCCGTGTCCTTCACCAGGTCCTCGAACCGCAACAGGTGAAAGCGGCCCGCGAACTGCTCCTGAGCGACCAGCGCCATGTGCTGGCACAGGTTCCAGGTCCACGCGTACCGTTCCAGCGACAGCGGGAACGGGCGCTTCTTGGTATCGGCGAATCCGGCGTAGGGATGCCGCACCACGTGGATCATGTGGCCGTCGGGGAAGTCGGCGAAGAACTTGGCCACGTCCAGGACCTGCACCGGGTTGTATCCGACCCAGGCGCGCTCCTTGCCCGACCGCGCGAGGTTGCGCCACGCCGCGAACGTCGAATGAAAGAAGGCCGAGACGATGGTGGGGCGGCTGCGGGGCTTGCCGCGCACGTACTCGACGAACTCCCGCCGCCGGTCGCCCTCGTCCATCTCGAGGCCGCAGTCCCGGAACTTGCTGCGCGAGCGCACCCGCAGGTACGTCTTCAGCTCCTCGTCCCAGAACAGCTCGTAGTCCTGTTCCGGCGTGCCCTCGAGCGGGAACTCGGGCCAGCGGTACCGGATCGGCACGAAGCTCGCCAGATAGTCGTTGACCAGCCCGGTCCCGACCTGGGACTCGAACGGGTAGACGAAGAGCTCCGGGTGGCCGTCGAGCATGCGGTGGGTCGTGTTGCCACCGTTCTCGTACATGGCCGAGATCATGATCATCATCGTCATCGTGGTGGAGCTCCGAATCCAGGTCGGCGGGTTCAGGCCCGAGGCGCAAGAAGGGTGCCCGGTCGAGCGCCTTGGTTCACCTAAGCTTATGGCTCTTCCCCTGCTAGGGAAGTCCGGATCGCTGTTGCGTGGAGGCCACACCCCGACGCCCGGGGTGGCCGAGGCGGAGGGGGTTACTTGAGGAAGAGCTTCGCGATCGTCTGCAGCTGCATGTTGCTGGTGCCCTCGTAGATCGTGCCGATCTTCGCGTCGCGATAGAACTTCTCGACCGGGTATTCCTTCGTGTAGCCGTACCCGCCGAACAATTCCACGCACAGGGACGTGACGCGCTCGGCCACCTGCGAGGAGTAGAGCTTGGCCATGGCGGCGTTGATCGTGTATTCCTGCCCAGCGTCGCGGAGCCGCGCGGCGTTGTACACCATGAGGCGCGCCGCTTCGAGCTCGGTCGCGGCCTGCGCCAGCTGGAACTGCACGCCCTGGAATTCCGCGACGGCCTTGCCGAACTGCTTGCGCTCCTGCACGTACGCCCTGGCGGCGTCGAGGGCGCCCCGTGCCACGCCGATCATCTGGGCGCCGATGCCGATCCGCCCCGTGTTGAGCGTCTCGATCGCGACCTTGTAGCCCTGGCCGACCGCGCCGAGCACGTCCGCGTCGGAGACCTCGACGCCGTCGAGCACCAGCTCGGTCGTGCTCGAGGCGCGAATGCCGAGCTTGTCTTCCTTCTTGCCGACGCTGAAGCCGGGGCTGGTGCGCTCGACGATGAACGCGGTGATACCCTTGTAGCCCTTCGCGAAGTCGGTGTTGGCGAACACGATGTACAGGCCCGCCTCGGCGCCGTTGGTGATCCACAGCTTGCGGCCCTGCAGCACCCAGCCCGCGCCGCCCCCCCCCCGGGTGGCCTTGCACTGGAGCCCGAAGGCGTCGGACCCCGAGCCGGCCTCGCTCAAGGCGTAGGCGCCGACCGTGTCGGCCGCCAGGCGCGGGAAGCAGCGCGCGCGCTGCTCGTCGTTCGCCCACTTGAGCAGCGGCTCGATCACCAGGGTGTTCTGGACGTCCACGAGGATGGCGACCGAGGCGTCCACGGCCGCCAGCTCCTCGACGGCGAGCGTGGTCATGAACAGCCCGCCGCCCGCGCCGCCCAGGGCTTCGGGGATCTCAATGCCCATGAGGCCCAGCTCGAAGCAGGCGGGCGGGAGCGACGGATCGAGCGCGCCGGCGTGGTCCATGGCCTGCACGAGCGGTCGCACCCGTTCCGTCGCGAAGTCGCGCACCGCCTCCCGAAACATCTGCTCTTCGTCGGTGAGGGCCGTGAGCGGCGGACGCAGGTCGTGGGTCGTGGTCATCTGGGCAGGGAAAATACGGCCTCGGGCGGCCCCCAGCCACCGCGGGCCTCGGAGACTACCGACTACTGACTACTGACTGCCAACTAGTACGTCGACCAGGTGTTCGTCCAGACCCCGCGACGTGGCGCGGTCACTGCGAGGTTCACGATGGCGGCGTCGAACTCGCAGGAGCGCCAGTGGAAGTCCACGGTCGAGCGTTGCAACGTGTCGGGGGGCACGGACAGTCCGAGCGAGATGTTCATGCCCGAGATGGTCATGCCGTGAATGCGGAATGGGCCCGTGGACTTGATGAAGCCGCCGACGATGACCATTCCGTGCCAGTGGCCGTCGCCGAAGATGGTCAGGTTTCCCGTGACCACGAGGATGCCGAACATGGTCGGTGCGAAGGGGCCGAGGGTGAAGTCGCCGTTCACGAGGTAGACCGCCTGCGAGGCCCAGGTCGGCGGGTTGGGCGGTATCGCGTAGTCCGGCGTGAAGTTGCCCCCGACGAGGGCCGGCCAGTCGATGTGCGTCGAATCGATGACTGCCAGTTGGTCCGGAGCGTAGACGATGGGGGGAGATCCGAGCGGATCAGGGTCGCCGATATACTCCTCGCTATAGCCACTGAGGGCGGGCCCGGGGGGGTCAGCGAACGTGACGAGTCCGGGTCGCGGCCGCGCGTTCCCGCACGCCCCATCCGTGCCGTTCATGATGAGCTGACTCGGGTCGTTGCCGAGGATGTGGACGCCGTTGACGGCGAAGAGGGCGGCTTCGGCCGGAAACTGGGCGGGGTGGTACTCGACCACCTGCGTGACGTCGCGGCGCGCCTGGGTCTGCCCGATCAACAGCGGGTCCGCCGAGTAACCGCTCGCGCGGATCAGCCAGATGGCGCGCCGGGTCGTCGTGCTGGCCCGCAGCCGGCGTGCGACCACGTCGGTGTACCCGCCGGGCAGCGTCACCCGGACCGAGTCCCACGTGATGCCGACCAGGGCCCGGCTCATGGACAGGTAGCGCTGCAGACCCGCCTCGGACAGCGCCTGCGCGCGGGTGGTGGCGGCGGAATTGTCGGTCGTGCGGTACTCCGCCGACACCAGGGTGAAGGCCGCGGTCAGCATCACTGTGAGCAGCGTCATCACCAGCAGCGTGGTGGGCAGGACAAAGCCGTTGCGGTCAGGGCGCATTGTTCCGGAACACGATGGACGTGGTCAGGTCGAACGTGGTGGGCTGGGTGCCGCCCTGCGCCGGGGTCTCGCTCTGGCCCACGAGACTGATCTGGACGCCGATCACCGAGTCTAGTTGCGCGGGCGGGGTCGCTCTCACGGTGTACGAGATGCCCACCAGGAACATGAAGCCCGCTGCCGTGTCGAACGGGACGACCAATTCCTCCCGCACGCTGGAGGACAGCACGGTCCGCCACAGCGCCACGCGGCCGGGCAGCTCTACCGAGGGCGCGAACGCGTACCGCACGTTCTGGTAGAGGTAGACCGCGGCGGCGGTGTCGGTGGCGAGGTTCTGCGTGACGGCGACGCCACGGGCCGGCCAGCCGGGCGCCCAGAGCGTGACGATGGGCGGGACCAGGCCCGTGCACGAGGTCAGGGAGACGTTGTCGATTACCGCCGCGCCCTCCTCGAACTGGTAGTTGCCGAGGGGATCTTGCCACGCGTACCCGCTCGGCACGGCGGAGAAGTACGTGGCGGAGTCGGCCGGAAACAGGCTCACGGTGGTCACCCCGCCGGTCTTTCCGCACGCCAGGCCGAAGGCGTACGGGACGCGGACCGTGATCGAGTCGGGGGTCGCGGCGATCAGCCCGCCGGCGCTCGTCATCTGCAGCTCGGTGGTGAGCACGTTCAGCGCGGCCCGGGCGGCACCGCGCGCCCGCATCCCGGCGTCCTGCCTGCTCACGAATCGCGCCTGGTTAATCACCAGCCGCGTCAGGGCGACCCCGATGATTCCGGCCACGACCAACGCGACCAGCAGCTCGGCCAGGGCGAATCCTCGCCGCGCGGCGGTCACCGGATCGGGATCGGGGTGCGGGTCTTGCTGCGGGTCATCCGCACGGTGTCGGGGGCGTTGCCCGGAATACTGGTGCGCACGACGATCGCGAGGTCGGCCACCCGCGGCGTCGAGGAAACGATGGTGGTGCAGCCGTAGATCCGCACCGGGCCGCTGACCGTCGTGTCGCAGCCGGTCACGAGGGCCAGGCTGTCGAACGGCACGGAGGCGGCTTGGTCCACGCGCCCCTGCAGGGCGGCCATGACGAACGCCTGGTGCGACGCGCGGGTCGAGCGGCGCGCGACCTGGAACGCGAGTCCGCCCAGTGACAGGATGACCGCCGAGAAAATGACGACGCTGATCATGACCTCGATCAGCGAGAAGCCGCCCTCGGCCGGCGTCACAGGATCCGGACCTGGCCGGCGCGCGTCATGCGCACCTGCCGACTGTAGCCGGCCGCCTCGACCGTGACCGTGACCGCGCTGTTGGCCATGCCGTTCGGCATGATGAACACGTTGCCATAGGTGGCGGTCAGCGAGGTGAGCCGGAACTCGCTGTCGTCTCCGAGCCGCCGCAAGCTCACGGTGGTAGAGGTCGCCGCGTCGGCCACGAAGATGATCCGGTTCACCACGTCGAAGGACACCACGATCGGCCGACGCTGCCGGCCCGCCAGCGTCTGGGCCTGGAGGAACTCCGCCGCCACGATGGTCGCGGCGCGGTTCACGCGCGCCCGCGACAGCTGCCGCATCACCGACGGCGTGAGCGCGCCCACGACCGTCGCGACGATGACGAGAACCATCACCGCCTCGAACAGCGTGAACCCCGCCGTGCCCCTGAGCCCGCGGTGCGCGCACCTCACCGACCCCATTGCAGCAAGCCTCGTTCCGCACGGGCGGGGCACCGTAAGTTCAACGGCGACCGCCACCTAGCAATCCCGAAAGCTGCAGGGATGGTCGACATGCGGCAAGGGTCCGTGCAAGCCGCTGCACCGGCGACCCCCGCGGCGACCTACTGGAAGACCTCCAGGGCGACCGGGACACGGCCGAACGGCGCGCTGACCTGGGCGCCCTGGACCAGCGGACGGACCCGGCGCAGCATCTCGCGGGCAACGGCGACGCCTTCGGCCAGCGCGGCCTCCTTGCCCTTCTCCTGGGCGGCCCGCATCCGCTCCATCACCGCGACCGGCACGCTCACGCCGGGCACCTCGTTCGCCAGGAACTCGGCGTTGCGCAGGCTCACCAGCGGCCAGATGCCCGCGACGACGGGGATGCGCACGTCCGCGATGCGCTCGAGGAATCGCTCCAGCTGCTCGGGGTCGAACACCGGCTGGGTGATGGCGTATTCGGCGCCGGCGTCCACCTTCCAGGCGAACCGCTTGAGCTCGCGCTCGGGGTCCACGGCGGCCGGATTCACGCCGACCCCGATGACGAACGCCGTGGGCTTCCCGATCGGGTTGCCGCCGGGATCGAGACCGTGGTTGAGCCGGTTGAGGAGGTTGGTCAGGCCGATCGCGTCGATGTCGAAGACCGCCGTGGCCTCGGGGTACGGGCCCATCTTCGGCGGGTCGCCGGTGACGGCGAGGATGTTGTGCAACCCGTGCGCCGCGGCGCCCAGCAGGTCCGACAGCATCGAGAGGAGGTTGCGGTCGCGGCAACAGTAGTGGATCACCGTCTCGAGACCGACTTCCTTCTCGATCAGCAGCGCGGTCATCAGCGCGCCCATCCGGCTCTGGGCGCGCGGCCCGTCGGGCACGTTGACGGCGTCCACGCCGGCCCGTTTCAGGGCGCGCACGCTCTCGATCATCTGCGTCGCGTCCGTCCCCTTGGGTGGGACGATTTCGACCGTCGTGACGAACTCGCCCTTCGACAGCTTGTGACCCCAGCGCGACCGGTCGGCCATCGGCACGGCCTGCACGGCGGCCGGCGCCTCGGCCGGCCTGATGATGACGACGTTGGCCTGGCGCGGCGAGACGCTCGCGACGAACGAGGCCACTTCGCGGATGTGGTCGGGCGTGGTGCCGCAGCAGCCGCCCACGAACCGCGCGCCCGCCTCCACCAGGAACTTGGCGTACGTGCCGAGGTACTCGGGCGAGGCCATGTAGATCTTGCGGTCGCCCACGGCGCGGGGGAGCCCCGCGTTCGGCAGCGCGGACAGCGGCCGGCGGGTGACGCGCGCCATCCGCTCCACCGCCTCGAGCACGCCCTGCGGGCCGACCGAGCAGTTCACGCCGATCACGTCGGCGCCCGCGTCGTCGAGCGCGTGGGTGAAGGTCTCGACATCGGTACCGTAGGCGGTGTGGCCGTCCTCACCGACGGTCATCTGCGCGAAGGTCGGCTTGTCGCTCACCGCGCGTACCGCCTTCAGCGCCTCGCGGATCTCGTCCAGGTCGCTGAAGGTCTCGAGCATGAACCCGTCCACGCCGCCGGCCAGGAGGCCTTCGGCCTGGAGCCTGAAGCAGGCGAACGCCTCGCCCTTGCCGGTCTCGCCGAACGGCTCGAGCCGCACGCCAAGCGGCCCGATGGCGCCCAGGACACAGGCGCGGGCACCGGCGGCTTCGCGCGCAAGCTCGGCGGCGCGGCGGTTGATCAGCGCCGCCTGGTCGGCGAGCCCATAGGTGCCGAGCTTCACCGGGTTGGCGCCGAACGTGTTGGTCTCGATGATCTCGGCGCCCGCCTTCACGTAGGCGGCGTGCACCTCCTTCACGAGGTCCGGCGCGCGGAGGTTCAGCTCGTCGTAGCAGACATTGATGAACACGCCCTTCGCGTACAGCATCGTGCCCATCGCCCCGTCGCACACGTGGGCGCGGCCGTCGTCGATGAGCGTCCGGAGGTCGGGCATCAGGGGTCGTAGCCGAGGGTCGGCGACAGCCAGCGCTCGGCTTCGGCCAGCGTCCAACCCTTGCGGCCCGCGTAGTCGAGGACCTGGTCCTTCCCGATGCGCCCGACGCCGAAGTAGATCGCGTCGGGGTGCGCGAAGTACCAGCCGCTCACGGCGGCGGCGGGCCACATCGCGTAGGACTCGGTCAGCGTGATGCCGGCGCGCTGCGTGGCGGCGAGGAGCGCGAACAGCGTGCCCTTCTCGGTATGATCGGGGCAGGCCGGATAGCCGGGGGCCGGCCGGATGCCGCGGTATTTCTCGGCCATCAGGTCGTCGTTGGCCAGCGCCTCGACGGGGGCGTAACCCCAGAACTCGCGGCGCACCCGCTCGTGCATCCGCTCCGCGAACGCCTCGGCCAGCCGGTCGGCGAGCGCCTTGGCCATGATGGCGTTGTAGTCGTCGTGGCGCGCCTCGAAGTCCTTCACGAGCGCGTCGAGCCCGTGGCCCGTGGTCACCGCGAACGCACCGATCCAGTCGGACAGGCCCGTGGTCTTCGGGGCTACCCAGTCGGCGAGGCAGTGGTTGGGCCGGCCCGCCGCGCGCGCGGTCTGCTGGCGGAGGAACCGCAGCGTGGCCACGACGTCGCCGCGCGCCCCCCCCCCCCCGTCGGCGTAGACCTCGACGTCGTCGCCGACGGCGTTGGCCGGGAACACGCCGACCACTGCGCGGGCCGTGAGCAGCCGCTGGCACACCAGGCGCTCGAGCAGCACCCGGGCGTCGTCGAGCAGGTAGCGCGCCTGCTCGCCGACGACCGGGTCGTCCAAGATCGCGGGGTACCGGCCCTTCAGCTCCCAGGCCTGGAAGAACGGCGTCCAGTCCACGTAGTCCACCAGCTCGTCGAGGGCGTAGTCCTCGAAGACGTGCACGCCGGGCTGCGCCGGCCGGACGGGGACGACGTGCGACCAGTCGCCGCCGGCGCGGTTGGCCCGCGCTTGGGCGAGCGGCAGTGCGGCGGTGCGCTCGCGCCGGCCCGCGTGTTCTTCCCGCAGCTTCACGTACTCGTCCTTCACGCCGTTCACGAACCCGGAGCGCTTGTCCGCCGAGAGCAGCTGGCCCACCACACCCACGCTGCGCGAGGCGTCGAGCACGTGCACCGTCGGGCCCTTGTAGTGCGGCTCGATCTTGACCGCCGTGTGCATCCGCGACGTCGTGGCGCCGCCGATCAGCAGCGGCACCGCGAAGGCTTCGCGCTGCATCTCCTTGGCCACGTGCACCATCTCGTCGAGCGAGGGTGTGATGAGTCCCGACAGCCCGATGGCGTCCGCGTGCTCGCGCCGCGCCGTGTCGAGGATCGTCTGCGCCGGCACCATCACGCCGAGGTCCACGACGTCGTAGTTGTTGCAGCGCAGCACCACGCCCACGATGTTCTTGCCGATGTCGTGGACGTCGCCCTTCACGGTGGCCATCACGATCTTGCCTTTGGCCTGCGGCGCCTCGCCGCTCGCCGCCTTCTCGGCTTCGATGAACGGCACCAGGTAGGCGACGGCCTTCTTCATCACGCGCGCGCTCTTGACCACCTGCGGCAGGAACATCTTGCCGGAGCCGAACAGGTCGCCGACCACGTTCATCCCGTCCATCAGCGGCCCCTCGATCACGTGGATCGGCCGCTCGGCCTGCTGCCGCGCCTCCTCGACGTCCGTCTCGACGAACTGGTCGATGCCCTCGACCAGCGCGTGCTTGAGCCGCTCGGCCACGGGGGCGCCGCGCCACGCCTGGTCGCGCGACTTCACCCTGGCGTGCTTCGCCGTCGTTTCCGCGATCGTCGTGAGGCGCTCGGTGGCGCCCTCCCTGCGGTCGAACAGCACGTCCTCGACCGCCGCAAGCAGGTCCTTCGGGATGTCGTCGTACACCGCGAGCTGGCCGGCGTTGACGATGCCCATGTCCATCCCGGCCTGGATCGCGTGGTACAGGAAGGCCGAGTGCATCGCCTCGCGCACGGTGGCGTTGCCGCGGAAGCTGAACGAGAGGTTGGACACCCCGCCCGAGATCAACGCGCGCGGGCAGCGGTGCTTGATCTGCCGGGTCGCCTCGAGGTAGTTCATCGCGTAGCGGTTATGCTCGGCGATGCCCGTGGCGACCGCGAAGATGTTCGGGTCGAACACGATGTCCTCGGGCGGGAACCCCACCTGCTCGGTGAGAATGCGGTAGGCACGCTCGCAGATCGCGACCTTGCGCTCGATCGTGTCGGCCTGGCCCTGCTCGTCGAAGGCCATCACGACCACCGCCGCGCCGTAGCGCCGCACCTTGCGGGCGTGCTCGACGAAGATCGCCTCGCCCTCCTTGAGCGAGATCGAATTCACCACGCCCTTGCCCTGCAGGCACTTGAGCCCGGTCTCGATCACGTCCCACTTGGAGGAGTCCACCATCACCGGCACCTTGCAGATGTCGGGCTCGGCCGCGATGAGGTTGAGGAACGTGGTCATGGCCGCGGCGCTGTCGAGCATGCCCTCGTCGCAGTTCACGTCGATCATCTGCGCGCCGTTCTCGACCTGCTGCCGCGCCACCACGACGGCCTCGGCGTACTTGTCCGCCTTGATGAGCTCGGCGAACTGTTTCGACCCGGTGACGTTGGTCCGCTCGCCGACGTTCACGAACAGCCGGCCGGGCCACAGCGTCAGGGGCTCGAGGCCGGAGAGGCGGGTGTAGGGCGGCACGTCGGGGATCGGGCGGGTCGGGACGCCGCGCACCGCCTCGGCGATGGCGCGGATGTGGTCGGGCGTGGTGCCGCAGCAGCCGCCCACGATGTTCACGAAGCCGCTCTTCGCCCAATCGCCGATCGCCGCGGCCATGTACTCGGGCGTGTCGTCGTAGCCGCCGAACGCGTTGGGCAGGCCCGCGTTGGGGTGCACCGATACCGGAATCCCGGCGAGGCCCGCGAGGTCCTCGACGTAGGGCCGGAGCTGGTCGGTGCCCAGGGCGCAGTTGAGGCCGACCGCGAACAGGTCCGCGTGGCGGATCGAGTTCCAGAACGCCTCGACCGTCTGGCCGCTCAGCGTGCGCCCGCTCTGGTCGGTGATGGTACCCGACACCATCAGCGGCACGTCCTCGCCGCGGCGTTCGAGCAGCTCGCGCACGGCGTAGAGCGCGGCCTTGCAGTTGAGCGTGTCGAACACCGTTTCGACCATCAGCATATCCACGTCGCCCTCGAGCAGCGCTTCGGCCTGCTCGGCGTACGCGGCCACGAGGTCGTCGAAGCTGACGGCGCGGAAGCCCGGGTTGTTGACGTCGGGCGAGAGCGAGGCGGTGCGGTTGGTCGGGCCGAGGATCCCGGCGACGAAGCGGGGGCGCGAGGGGTCGCGCGCGGTGACCTCGTCTGCCACGGCGCGCGCCAGCCGGGCGCCCGCGAGGTTGATCTCGCGCACCGCGCCCTCGAGACCGTAGTCGGCCTGCGCGATCCGCGTGGCGGTGAAGGTGTTGGTCTCGAGGATGTCGGCACCGGCCTCGAGATACGCGCGGTGGATGCCGCCGATGACGTCGGGGCGGGTGATGGACAGCGCATCGCCGTTGCCCTTGAGCGGCCGGTCGTGCGCGCGGAAGGGCTCGCCTCGGAAGTCGGCCTCCCCGAGCTCGTGGCGCTGGATCATGGTGCCCATGGCGCCGTCGAGCACGAGGATGCGCTCGGCGAGAAGCTGCTTCAGTCGGTTGCGACGCTGCGCTGCGTTCATGACGCTCCAAGACATCGAGCCCGCGGCGCCAAAAAGCAGGCACCCCGGGCCGGCTTTTTAGCGGGTTGTTTTACGTGGCCGCAATATGCCGTAAATCGCCACGATCATCAGTTGTCCCGGATGGGAAGTCTAATGCCCCCCGCCGCCGGCGCCAACCCCGGCGGGTACGGGGTCGCGGCCCTCAGTTTCCGACGAACGCTTGGAGTCGGCGGTCGATCTCCTCGCGGGAAAGCCAGCGGCCCCGCACCATGACCCCCGCCTGCCGCGCCACGTTGCCGATGTTGTCGAGCGGGCTCGCGTCCAGCAGGATCAGGTCGGCGCGCTTGCCCCGCTCGATGGTCCCGAACTCCCGCTCGGCCCCGAAGAAGCGGGCCGGGTTGCGGGTGCCGGTCTCCAGCGCCTGCCAGGGCGTCAGGCCAGACGCGACGTACGAGGCCAGCTCGCGGTGGATCGAGAAGCCGGGCGGGTTCATCCACTGCGGCGCATCCGAGCCCAGCAGGATCCCCACGCCCCCCGCGTGCAGCGCCCGGATCAGCGTGTGCCTAAGATCGAGGTAGCGGCGCAGCCGCTCGGGGTCGGGGTTCTGCTGCTTGAAGGTCCGCACGTTGTTCGCCCAGGCCTGCGTCGTCTGGGCCGGCATGTACCGCATGCCCGGCCAGCCGAGCATCTCCTCGACGGTCGTCTCGCCCGCCATGGTTTCCATGAGCGTCTGGGTGGGCACAATCCAGACGCCGGCCTCGCGGGTCCGACGCACGATTTCGGGGATCCGAGCCTCGCTCACCTGGTCCAGCACGCCGAGGCCGAAGAAGCCCGACGGCTGGCCCGGCTGGAGGCCGGCGAGCCATTCGACGTACCCGTCGATGTGGTCGATGGAGGCGTAGCGCGCCTCGATCGCGCGCTCCAACGCGACGTCGGCCGGGACGTGACCGGAGAACCGGATGCCGAGGCGCTGCGCCGTCGCGGCCATGGTGTCGAACGCCGCGCGCGAAACGCCGGGGTGGATCTTCAGGAAATCGTAGCCGGCACGGTGCTGGTCCTCGGCCATCCGCCGCGCCACCTCGGGCGAGGTGGCCGTCTGGCCGCTGAACGAGGGTCCGCCCGACGAGTAAATGGTCGGGCTCCAGATCTCGCGGCGGGCCGCCCGCTCGCGCAGCTCCAGGTGTTGCGCGTTGCCGAGCATCCCGCGGATCGTGGTGACGCCGCCGGCCAGATACATGAACAGCACGCGTTCCTGGAACGCGGCGTTCTGCGGGCCGGGAATGTGCGCGTGCATCTCCGCGAGGCCCGGGATGAGGAGCTTGCCCGTGCCGTCGATGGTGGTGGCGCCCTGGGGCACCCGCACCCGGTTCGCCGCGCCGATATCGACGATGCGGTCGCCGCGCACCAGCACGGTCTGGTTGGCGAGCGTCCGCTCGCGGTCCATCGGGATCACGGTGACGTTGACGAACGCCGTGACCGGCTCGGCCTGCTGGGGGGCCGGGAGCGCGGTCGCGGCCGCCGCGACGGCGCCGGCGGCGAAGGCGAGAACGGGGAGTCGGATCATGCGGGGCAATTTCCGCGAAACGCGGCCCTGCCGCCAGCCGGCCGTGACGAGCCGATGGCCGCCAGGCCGACGCGAGCCTAGAACAGCTTCCGCATCACCCAGCGGGCCGCGACCCAGCCGGCCACCGTGCCGAACAGGCCGGCGAGGACCATCATGGGCGTGCCGAGCGGCTTGGCCCAGGCGCTGCACACGGTGCCGGCGATGAAGGTGAGCAGAATGGTGAGCATCCGTGGGCTGGGTCCCTGACTCACTGGAGCCTCGATGCCGCTTCGGCGGCGGTGATCCCGTCGATCTCCACCAGTTTGCGCCGCGCCGTGCGCCCGCTGACGACGCGGACCGCGCTCCGGCTGATGCCGAGTACCTCGGCGAGGAACCGCACCAGCTCCTCGTTGGCGGCACCGTCCACGGGCGGGGCGGCGAGCCGCACCTTGATCGCGTCGCCGTGCCGACCGGCCACCTCGGTCTGCCGGGCGCGGGGCTGGACGTGCACGACGAGGCGTGCGGTCACAGGATGCCGAGCACGGCCCGGCGCAGCAGGATGAGCAGGAACCACGCGACGATGGGGGTCACGTCGAACGGTCCGAGCGCCGGGATCACCTGACGGAGCGGGGCGAGCATCCACTCGGTGAGCGCGTAGAACGGCCGCATCCAGCGGTTGTAGCGGCCGGCGCCCATCCACGAGCCGATGACCCGCACCACCAGCGCGAGCATCAGCAGGCTGAACGACCAGTCCACGATGAGCCACAACAGGCTGCGGCCGCCGTGGGCCGCCGCCGACACCAGGGCGTAGATCTGCGCGGCGAGCCACTGGGTGACGGTGAGGAGCAGGATGCCGCCAATGATGGCGACGGCCATGAGCCACCACGGCGCGTTCTGCGGGTTGCCGCCGCCACGCAGCAGCCGCCGCTCGATCGGCTTCAGCATGGGGTCCGTGAGGTCGCGGACGGCGCGGGCCGGCCGGCCGAAGGGGTTGAGCCAACGGCGCTGGACGGCCATCGCCCCGGCGGCGGCCAGCGCCGTCAGGCCGACCGCTCCGAGCACCAGATAGCGCAGCCCTTCCATCACCATCACGCCGAAACCTCTTGCCGCGCGGGGCCGTGGTCAATGCGTCGGTCAATGCGCCATATTTCTTCCCCGTGAGCCTGTCCCGGTTCCATCCAGCCGTCGCCCGGTGGTTCACCGAGGCGCTCGGGGAGCCCACCAGCGTCCAACGGCGTGGCTGGGAGGCGATCGCCTCCGGCCAGGACGCGTTGATCGCCGCACCCACCGGCTCGGGCAAGACGCTTGCCGCCTTCCTCTATGCGCTCGACGAGCTGCTGCGGGAGGGGGTCACGGAGCCACTGTCCAACGCGGTGCGCGTCGTGTACGTCTCGCCGCTCAAGGCCCTCTCGACCGACATCCACAAGAACCTCGCCGAGCCCCGGCGCGGCATCCGCCAGGCGGCAGAGGCCCTGGGCCTGCCGCCGGTGCGTATCACGGCGGCGGTGCGCACCGGCGACACCCCGGCCGCCGAGCGCGCCGCGATGGTGAAGACGCCGCCGCACATCCTCGTCACGACCCCCGAATCCCTGTACCTCCTGCTCACCGCCGAGCGCAGCCGGAACATCCTCCGCACCGCGCGCGCGGTCATCGTGGACGAGATTCACGCGGTGATCGGGTCGCGGCGCGGCGCGCACCTGATGCTGAGCCTGGAGCGGCTGGACCACGTGGCGGGCCGGCGGCTGCAGCGCATCGGCCTCTCGGCGACCCAGAAGCCCATCGAGGAAGTGGCGCGGTTCCTGGTGGGCACCGACGCGGCCGATCCGGTCATCGTGGACGAAGGGCATCGCCGCGCGCTCGACCTCGCGCTGGAGCTGCCGCGGGCGCCGCTCGACACGGTGATGGCGGCCGAGGTCTGGAACGAGCTGTACGACCGGCTCGCGCAACTCGTGGCCGAGCACCGGACGACCCTGGTGTTCGCCAACACGCGGCGCATGGTCGAGCGGGTGGCGCGGCATCTCGCCGAGCGACTGGGAGAACCGGCCGTGGGCGCGCACCACGGAAGCCTGGCGAAGGAAACGCGGCACGACGCCGAGGAGCGCCTGAAGTCGGGCCGGCTCCGGGTGCTGGTCGCGACCGCGTCGCTGGAGCTGGGCATCGACATCGGGGCCGTGGACCTCGTGTGTCAACTCGGCGCGACCCGCCACATCGCGGCGTTCCTCCAGCGGGTCGGGCGCTCGGGGCACACGGTGCGGGGCACGCCGAAGGGCCGGTTGTTCCCGCTGTCGCGCGACGACCTGGTCGAGTGCGCCGCGCTGCTGCGCGCCGTGAAGGCGGGCGAGCTGGACCGGCTGATCATGCCGCCGCGGCCGCTCGACGTGCTGGCGCAGCAGCTGGTCGCCGAGACGGCCGCCGAGGATTGGGCGGTGGACGGCCTGTACGAGCTGGCGCGGCGGGCGTGGCCGTACCGCGACCTCACGCGCGAGGTGTTCGACGAAGTTCTCGAGATGATCGCGCACGGGTTCAGCACGCGGCGTGGCCGGCGGGCGGCACTGGTGCACCACGACGCGGTGAACGGCCGCGTGCGGGGCCGCCGCGGCGCGCGCCTCACCGCGATCACCAGCGGCGGCGCGATTCCCGATACGGCGGACTTCCGCGTCGTGCTGGAGCCGGAAGGTACGTTCCTCGGCACGGTGCACGAGGATTTCGCGTTCGAGGCGAGCGGCGGCGACATCTTCCAGCTCGGCAACACGTCGTGGCAGATCGTGCGCGTCGAGACCGGCCAGGGCATCGTGCGGGTCCACGATGCCAGGGGCCAGCCGCCCACCATCCCGTTCTGGTTCGGCGAGGCGCCGGCGCGCAGCGACGAGCTGTCGGCGGCGGTGAGCGCGCTGCGCCGCGACGTGGAGCCGCGCCTCGACGACCAGGAAGCGGCCATCACCTGGCTGATGGAGGCGGTGGGCCTCCCGCGGGCGGCGGCGTTCCAGATCGTCGCCTACCTCGCCGAGGCCAAGCGCATGTTAGGGTCTCTCCCGACGCAGGATACGGTGGTGATGGAGCGGTTCTTCGACGAAGCTGGCGGCATGCAGCTCATCCTGCACGCGCCGTTCGGCAGCCGCGTCACGAAGGCCTGGGGCCTCGCGCTCCGCAAGCGGTTCTGCCGGCAGTTCAACTTCGAGCTGCAGGCGGCGGCCACGGAGGACGCGCTGCTCCTGTCGCTGGGGCCCCAGCACTCCTTCCCGCTCAGCGACGTGTTCCGGTACCTGCACCCGAACACGGTGCGCGACGTGCTGGTGCAGGCGTTGCTCGACGCGCCCATGTTCGGCACGCGGTGGCGCTGGGCCGCGACGCTAGCACTCGCGGTGCGGCGCGTGCGCCAGGGCAAAAAGGCCGCCCTGCAGATCCAGCGGATGGAGTCTGAGGACCTGCTGGCGGCCGTGTTCCCGGACGCCGCCGCGTGCCTCGAGAACATCGCGGGCGACCGTGAAGTGCCGGATCATCCGCTCGTCCGTCAGACGATCGGCGACTGCCTGCACGAGGTCATGGACCTGGACGGGCTGATCGCCGTGCTCACCAGGATTCACGAGGGCAAAGTCGGGCTCGTCGCCCGCGACCTGCCGGAGCCGTCGCCGCTCGCGGCCGCGATCCTGAACGCACGGCCGTACGCGTTCCTCGACGACGCCCCGCTGGAGGAGCGCCGGACCCAGGCGGTGTACAGCCGCCGCGCCCTCGAGCCCGGCACCGCGGCAGACCTCGGCGCGCTGGACCCCGCGGCCATCGCGCGGGTGCGCGAGGAAGCCTGGCCCTCGGCCGAAACGCCGGACGAGCTGCACGACGCGCTGCTCGTGGCGGGCTTCCTCACCGACGAGGAGATGGCCGGCTGGCCCGAGCTGAAGGACGTCCTCGTGGCCGAGCGGCGCGCGGTGCGGCGTGAGGGCCGCTGGTACGCGGCCGAGCAGCCGACGCCGAGCCTCGAAGAGATGGTGCGCGGCCGGCTCGAGATTGCTGGTCCCGTGACGAGTGCGGACCTGGCAGCGCTGGTGGGGGCCGCCGAGACGGACGTCGAGGTCGCGCTGACCGCCCTGGAGTCGCAGGGCGTCGTGCTGCGCGGACAGTTCACGCCGGGCGGCCCCCCCCCCGAGCGCGAGTGGTGCGAGCGGCGGCTGCTGGCGCGCATCCATCGCTACACGCTGGCGCGGCTCCGCGCCGAGATCGAGCCGGTCGCCATCACCGAGTACGTGCGGTTCCTGCTGCAGTGGCAGCACCTCGTGTCCGAGCATCGCGTCGCCGGGCTTGAAGGTCTGGCCGCTGTTATCGCCCAGCTCGATGGGGTCGAGGTGGCGGCGGGGGCGTGGGAGTCGGAGGTGCTCGCAGCGCGGTGCGAGGGGTACGATCCTGCGCTGCTCGACCAGTTGTGCCTGATGGGGCGGGTGATGTGGGGCCGCGTCGCGGCCGCGCCGGGGTCGTGCGGGCCGCTGCGCTCGACGCCCACCGCGCTGATGCTGCGCGAGCACCGCGATGCCTGGCTCGCGACTGCGGGCGCGCCGCCGCCCGCGGTCGGAGCGGATGCGGCGGCGGTACTCGAGTATCTGCGCCGGCGCGGCGCGTCATTCTTCCCGGAGCTGGTGGCGGGTACGGGGCTGCTGGCTACCCAGGTTGAGATGGCGCTCACCGAGTTGGCGGGCCAGGGGCACGTTACCGCCGATGGGTTCAGCGGGTTGCGCGCGCTGATCACGCCGGCGTCGAAGCGGCGGCCCGTTGCGCGCGGGGCCGTTCCACGGCGCAGGGGGAGTCCGTATGGCGTGGAGAGTGCGGGGCGGTGGTCGGAACTGCGGTCGGGAGTCGGAGGTCGGGAGTCGGAAGACGAGGTGGCGGCGCGCGCGCGTCATGTGGAAGCCGTGGCAGTGCAAGCGAGGGTGTTGCTGCTCCGCTGGGGCATCGTGACGCGGCGCATTGTCGAACGCGAGGCGAACGCGGTGCCGTGGCGCGATCTCTTGCGGGAATGGCGGAGGCTCGAGGCGCGGGGGGAGATCCGCGGTGGCCGGTTCGTGGCGGGGCTCTCGGGCGAGCAGTTCGCGCTGCCCGAGGCGGTGGGTCAGCTCCGCGCGGTCCGGCGTGCCGCGCCTTCCGGCGAGCTGATCGGCATCTCGGCGAGCGATCCGCTCAACGTGACCGGGTATCTGCTGCCGGGTCAGCGGATCGGCGCGCTGGCGTCGAACCGGATCGTGTTCGAGGACGGCCGCGCGGTCGCGGCGCGCGAGGCGGGGCAGGTGGTGTGGCTGGCGGAAGTGGCGGATCCCGCGCGGCGACTGGAAATCGAGCGGGTGCTCGTGCGGCGCCGGGTGAATCCGGCGCTGCGGACGGTGTTGGGGGTGGCGGCTAGCTGACCTTGCGGGTCTTCCGTTTCATGAAGTCCATCAGGATGAACTGGCCCAGCGTCATCGTCGTCGTGAAGTAGGCCTTCCCGCGGCAGATCTCCGCGACCTTCTTTACGAACTCGACCAGCGACCGGTCGCGCGCCAGCATGAACGTGTTGATCTGGATGCCGTTGCGCCGGCACAGCGCCACCTCGCGGTAGGTCGCCGCGAGGATCTTGGGATCGAGTCCCACCGAGTTCACGTACACCCGCCCGTTGGGCAGCGTCAGCGCCGACGGCTTGCCGTCGGTGATCATGATGATCTGCCGCATGTCCTTGCGCTGGGCCAGCAACAGCCGCCGAGCCAGCTTGAGCCCCTCGGCGGTGTTGGTGTGGTACGGCCCGACCTGCGCGTGCGCCAGCCGGCCGAGCGGGATCTCCTCGGCGGTGTCGTGGAACAGCACGACCCGGAGCGAGTCGCCCGGGAACTGGGTGCGGATCAGGTGGGTCAGCGCCAGCGCGACCTTCTTGGCCGGCGTGAACCGGTCCTCGTTGTACAGCACCATCGAGTGGGAGCAGTCGAGCATCAGCACCGTCGCCGCGCTGGAGCGGTACTCGGCCTGGTGCACCATCAGGTCCCGGTACTCGATGTTGATCGGCACGCCGAGGCCTTCGCGCCCGATGGCCGAGCGCAGCGTGGCGTTGACGTCGAGGTTCATCGTGTCGCCGAACTCGTACGGCTTGCTCGCCGCCTCGGCTTCGACGCCGGTGGCAAGGTACGGCGTGTCGTGGCTGCCGAAGCTCGACCGCCCGATGCTGCCCAACAAGTGGCGCAGCGCGCGGTAGCCGAGGAAGTCGAGCCCCTTGTCGGTGAGCTGGAAATGCACCTGGCCCGCCGCGCTGCGGGCCTCCTCGCCGGGGCCGGCCATCGCCTCGTGGCCGCCCGGCATCCGCGGCTCGCCCTGCACGGTGAGGTAGTCCTGCTCGACCAGGCGCTGGACGATCTGGTCGAGCAGCTCGCCGAGCTGGCGGCGCAGCTCCAGGTCGCGCTGGGCGTCGCCGGTGCTCTCGCCCCGCAGGATCTTCAGCATGTCGGGCGTGAGCAGGCCGGACTCCATCAGCGCTTGGAGGATGGCCTCCTTCAGGCCCTCCATCGAGCGGTCGCCGTCATCGCCCTCGAAATCGCCCCAGAAGGGATGATGGTACGAGCCGCCCGCGAATCCCGACTGCAGCAGGAAGTCGGCGAGCTGGTCCAGCAGCTCCTGCAGATTGACCGCATCCGCGAGCTGCGCGATGTACTTGGAAAATGTGGTGTGGCGCATCGCCCTACCGCTCAAGGTGGTTCGCCCGCGACATTCCCGCAATGCCGGTTCGCCTCTCGCCGTTCGCCGCGCTGCGGCACCGCAACTTCCGCCTGTTCTACACCGGTCAGACGATTTCGCTCATCGGCACGTGGATGCACCTGCTGGCCCAGGGCTGGCTGGTGCTGGAGCTCACCGACTCCGCGCTCTGGGTCGGCCTGGTGAGCTTCCTCAACGCGGTCCCGATCCTCGTCCTGTCGCTGCCTGCGGGCGTCTACGTGGATCGGGCCGACAAGCGGCGCGTCGTCACCATCTGCCAGGCGCTGATGCTGCTCGAGGCCCTGGTCCTCGCGGTGCTGGCGGGCACGGGCCTGGTGCGCGCCTGGCACGTCGGCCTGCTCGCGTTCGCGCTGGGCTGCATCAGCGCGGTGGAGATTCCCGCGCGGCAGTCCATGATCGTCGAGCTGGTGGGGAAGGACGACCTCACCAACGCGATCGCCCTCAACTCCTCGGCGTTCAACGCCACCCGCATCGTGGGGCCGGTGCTGGCCGGTCTCGTGGTGGCCCAGGCCGGTGTGACCGCCTGCTTCGCGATCAACGTGCTGACCTACGCCGGCCCGCTGGTGGCGCTGCGGCGCCTGTCGCTCCCCGCCTGGCGGCCGCGGCCGGACCCCGCGGACCACGCGGCGCAGCTGCGGGAGGGCCTGCGCTTCGTGCGCAGCGAGCGGACGGTGTTCGCGCTCATCCTCGCGACCGCCCTGCTCAGCCTGTTCGGGTTCCCGTACGTGGTGCTGATGCCCGTGTTCGCCCGGGACGTGTTCGCGGTGGGCGCGGACGGGCTCGGCTTCATGACCGGCGCGATCGGCGTGGGCGCGCTGGCCTCGGCGCTCGGCCTCGCGGCGCTCGCGGGCCGCGCGCCCCGCGGGCTGCTGGTCGGGTGGGCGAGCACGATGTTCGGCCTCGCGGTAGCGGCCTTCGCCTACGCGCCGCGCTTCCCGCTGGCCGTGCTGCTGCTCGGCCTGTCGGGCTTCACGATGGTGCTGAACAACGCCGCGACCAACACGCTGCTGCAGGGCCTGGTGCCGGACGCGCTGCGCGGCCGGGTGATGGCGCTGTGGTCGCTGGTGTTCGTGGGCTTCGCGCCCCTCGGTGCGATGCTGGAGGGTGCCCTGGCCGGGCGCATCGGGCCGCGCGCAGCCGTGGCGCTGGGCGGGCTCGCCACCGCGTTGACAGTGTTGTGGATCTGGCGGCGCGTGGCGCCGGAGGTGCTCAAGCTGCGTTAGGCGTCACCGCCAGCCGCGGTGCCGCGCGGCGTCCCCGATCAGCTCGGCCGCGCCCGGATAGCCGAGCCAGGCGGTGTTGACCACGAGGTGATAGTTGGCGGGGTCCTGCCGCCGGCGCTTGTACCAGCGGTCGACGTAGCGGTCGCGCGCGGCGTCGGTGCGGTCGGTGAGCTCGGCGGCCGCCTTCTCGTCGAGGCCTTCCCGCTCCATCACGGTGCGCACGCGGATGTCGCGCGGGGCCACCACGTAGACGTGGAGCGCGCCTTCCGGCGCGGCGCTGCCGAGCACGAACTGCGCGCCGCGGCCCACCAGCGCGACTCGGCCGTGCGCCGCCGCCTCCGCGATGACCCGCTCCGTGATGCGCACGAGGCGCTCCTCCTCGGGCTCCTCTCCGGCGGCGGCGGCGGGCACGAAGGTCTCGGGCGACGCCGACGCCAGCGCGCGTACCAGGCGCTCCATCAGCGACGGGGCCCGCTCCTCCTTCGCGGCCACCGTCTCGCGGGGCAGGCCGGCCCGCTGGGCCACCGCGTCCACGAACTCGTTGTCCACCAGGGTCCAGCCGAGCGCTTCGGCCACCCGCTGCGCGACCCGCGAGCCGCCGGCGCCGAACTGGCGGGTGATGGTGATGACCATGGGAACCGCTGGCCGCTGACCGTTGACCGTTGACCGCAGGCGGTCTGCGGTCTGCGGCCAGCCGTCGGCGGCCTGCGCTACTGTCCCCGCAGGTTCCGGCGCAGTGCCGCGATGTCCAGCAGCGGCAGCCCGCCCTCGGTGGGGACCAGGATGATGGAGTTGTTGGACGTGCGCAGGTCGTGCAGCATCTCGATGTACTGCTTGGCCAGCGCTTCGGGCGTCAGCGTCTGGTTGAGCACGCGCTGCTGCTCCGCCTGGAGGCGCGCCACCTCGACCCGGTGACGCTCGGTCTGGATCTGCTGCTCCTGGGCGATCTTGTTGTTGATTGCCTGGATGACCTGGGCCGGCGGCTGGAGGTCCCGCAGGAAGAACGCGGTGACCGACGCGATGCGGAACGGACCCTCGCCGGATCGGGGTTGCGTAACAAGGGCCGAGTCGACCTCCGCCTCCATCACGCTCGCGATGCGGTTGCGCTGCGCGATGTCGTTGATGGTGAACTGCACCATCCCGTCGCGCACGCCGTTGCGGATCGCGTTCCGCACGGCCTGGTGGATCTGCGACTCGCTCCCGATCTCGGTGAAGATCTTGGGGGCATCCGTGGGATTGATCTGCCACCGCAGCGCGACGTCCACCGTCATTCCCATCTGCTCGCTGGAGAGCGCGGCGATCTCCTCGGCCTGGTCGCCGCCCTCCGGGTACTGCTCTTCCCGCGTCGAGAAGCGTTCCACGTAGCTCCACGGCGTCACGAACCGGATGCCGGGCAGGAGCGGCGCGCCGTCGACGTGGCCGAACGCGTGGCGTACCCCCACCTCGCCGGCCCCGATGACGACGATGGCCGAGGCGAGCATGAACAGCACGCCGACGGCAGCCAGGAGCCCGCCGAACGTGCGCAGCACGGGCGCGGCCTTCGCCGAGGAGTCCTTCGTCGCCTGCGACACGGCGAACAGCATGAAGCCGATGACGATGAGGACGATGCCGAAGACGAGCTTACCCATGGTGTCTCCCTGGCGTCAGCCGGTGGGTACTCTAGGCGTACGGACTGCCCGGGCCCGACTTCGGGAACGGCGGTCGCTCGGCGCGGGCGCGCTGGTAGCCGTCGTCGTCGGTGCGGGCGATGCGCTTCTGCGCGGCGAGACCCTCCAGCACCAGCTCGCACCCCGACACGATCGAGCCGGGGTCCTTGCGCCCCCCCAGCCCGGCGCTGGTCGCGAGGTCCACGAGGCCCGGCACCACGCTGAAGCCCTTCAGCAGCACGTCGCTGCGCTCCTCGTTGGCGACCTTGAGCGCGCCGCCCTCGTCGAACCAATGCACGATGTCGTCGGTGGGGGCCCCGGCCAGCCGCTCGTCGAACACGATGCCGGCGGCGCGCCGGATGAGATCGCGCGCGATCACGTCCGCGCCCTGGAGCTCGCCCTCGTACTCGAGCTCGAGCTTGCCCGTCATCGCGGGCACGGCGGCGAACACGTCGCCGAGGCGCGCCACGGGCGCCTTCTCGCCGGTCGCGAGGCCGCGGCGCTCGGCGTTCGAGATCACGTTCTCCAGCACCGAGATCGGCAGGCGCTGGCTCACGCCGGAGCGCTTGTCCACCCGCTTGTCGGTGCGGGCCTCGAACGCGACGCGCTCCACGATCTCCACCAGGAAGTCCGGCACCCGCACGCCGGTCGGCCGGCCGCGCTCGGTCCACGCCTCCTGCGTCGTGATCGCCATCCCGAGCGGCACGGTCCGCGGGTAGTGCGTCGCGATTTCGGATCCGATCCGGTCCTTGAGCGGCGTGATGATCTTGCCGCGCGCCGTGTAGTCCTCCGGATTCGCCGTGAACACCAGCGCCACGTCCAGCGGCAGACGTACCGGGTAGCCCTTGATCTGGACGTCGCCTTCCTGCATCACGTTGAACAGGCCCACCTGCACCTTCGCCGCGAGGTCCGGGAGCTCGTTGATCGCGAAGATGCCGCGGTGGGCGCGCGGCAGGAGCCCGTAGTGGATCGTCAGCTCGTCGGCCAGCAGGTGGCCGCCGCGCGCCGCCTTGATCGGGTCCAGGTCGCCGATCAGGTCCGCGATCGTCACGTCGGGCGTGGCCAGCTTCTCGACGTAGCGCTGTTCGCGCGGCAGCCAGCCGATCGGCGCGTCGTCGCCCCGCTCCTCGAGCAGCAGCCGCCCGAACTTCGAGATCGGCCCGAACGGGTCGTCGTTGACCTCGCTGCCCAGCAGGACCGGGATTTCCTCGTCGAGCAGGCTCACCAGGCCGCGGATGACGCGCGTCTTGGCCTGGCCGCGCAGGCCCAGCAGAATGAAATGGTGCCGGGACAGGATCGCGTTGGTGATCTGCGGCACGACCGAGTCCTCGTAGCCGACGATACCCGGGAACAGCTCCAGGTCGGCCTCGAGGCGGCACAGCAGGTTGTGCCGCAGCTCGTCGCGCACCGAGCGGCCGCGGCGGTCAGGGCCGGCCCAGACGGACTGCTTGAGATCGCGGAGGGTGGCGGGCTTGGACATGGGGGCAATATGGGCGGCTAGGCGGCTAGGCGGCTAGGCGGCTAGGCGGCTAGGCGGCTAGGCGGCTGGTGCATCGAGGCCACGGCCCACCCAGTGGTGTCAAGGCTGCCACGATGGACTAGCCGCCTAGCCGCTCAGCCGCCTAGCCGCCTGTCAGTCCGCCGGCCCCACCTCGACGAGGTTGTCGTAGAACGTCGCGCCGCCGCCCAGGTCGGTCAATCCGACCGACGTCGTCTCGTTCGCGTTCTTCCCGTCCGCCGCGAAGCGGCCCCACCAGATGGACGGCGCCTGCACGACGCCGCGCTTGACCTCGGCCGTCACCTCGGCGCGCGCCTGGAAGCCGCCGCGGTCGTTGTAGCAGCGGACGGTGAGGCCGGGCGTGATACCGCGCGGGGCCGCGTCGTCGGGGTGGATGCGGAGCGTCGGCTCGCCGGCCTTCTTCCGCAGCGACGCGACGTTCACGAACGTGCTGTTCAGGAACTGGTGCGCCGGCGGCGAGAGCAGCGTGAGCGGATAGCGGGCGGCCAGCGCGGGGTTCACCTCGCGCGACTCCCGCGGCGGCGTATACGCCGGTACCGGGTCGAGGCCGCGCTGCGCCATCCGGTCCGACCACAGCTCGCACTTGCCCGACGGCGTGGGGAATCCGCCCTCGGCGTAGGGCGCCCACTTCATGGGCACGTTGAGCCGGATCCAGCCCTTCTCCAGGAGGCGCTCGTACGTCACGCCTTCCATATTGGCGTGGCCGCTGGACAGCGCCTGGCGGATCAGCGTCTCGTCATCGTCGCGGAAGCACGGGTCGTCGAGCCCCATTCGCGCGGCGATCCGCCGGAAGATCTCGGTGTTCGGCACCGCCTCGCCGAGCGGTGCGATGCTCGGCCGGTTGAGCGTGACATAGTAGTGCCCGTATGCGAAGTGCACGTCCCAGTGCTCCAGCTGGGTCGTGGCGGGCAGCACGATGTCGGCGTACAGCGCGGTGTCGGTGAGGAAATGCTCGAGGACGACGGTGAAGAGGTCCTCGCGCGCCAGGCCCTCGCGCACCCGCGCCCGGTCGGGCGCCACCGCCCCCGGGTTCGAGTTGTACACGACCATCGCCCGCACGGGCGGGCCGCCGACGCCGGCGTCGGCCGCGGTCAGCGCGTCGGCCAGCAGGCTCATGTTGATCGTGCGCGTGCCCGGCGGGATCAGGTCGGGGCGCTCCAGCGCCTGCTTGTTGAACTTGTGCGCCGCGCTGGTCGAGAGCTGGACGCCGCCCGCGGAGTGCCGCCATTGCCCAGCGACCGCCGGCAGAACCGCGACGCAGCGCACCGCCATCCCGCCGCCCGCGTGCCGCTGCAGGCCGTAGTTGACGCGGATGAAGGCGGGCTTCGTCTGCCCGTACAGCCGCGCGAGCCAGACGATGTCGGCGTCGGGCAGCTCGCAGATCTCGGCCACGCGCGCCGGCGGGTATTCCTTCACCCGTTCCTCGAGCTGCTCGGCGCCGATCGCGTAGCGCGCCAGGTAGTCGCGGTCCGCCATCCCCTCGGCGAACAGCACGTGCATCATGCCGAGCGCGAGGGCCGCGTCGGTGCTCGGCCGGATCATCAGGTGCCGGTCGCAGGCCTTCGTCGTGCGCGTGGTGAGCGGGTCGATCGCGATCACGCTCGCCCCGTGCGCCTTCGCTTCGCGTACGAACGGCCACAGGTGCGGGTTCGACGTCAGCGTGTTCGTCCCCCACAGGAGGATGAGCTTCGCGTCGCCGACCGCCTCGGTATCAGTCCCGAGGCTCTGGCCGACCGTCATCTGCATCCCGACCCCGCCCGCCGTGGAGCAGATGGTCCGGTCGAGGAGCGACGCGCCGAGCCGGTGGAAGAAGCGGCGGTCCATTGAGGCGCTCTGCAGGTAGCCCATCGTGCCGGCATACGAGTACGGCAGGATGGACTGCGGGCCGTGCTCCGCGCGGGCGCGCTCGAGTCCGGCGGCGACCGCGGCGAGCGCCTCGTCCCACCCGATCCGCTCGAAGCGCCCCTCGCCTTTCCGGCCCACGCGCCGCAACGGGTGCAGCACGCGCTCGGCCTGGTAGGTGCGCTCGACGTAGCGGTCCACCTTGGTGCAGAGGAAGCCGCGGGTGACGGGGTGTTCGGGATCGCCGCGCACGTCCACCGCGCGCCACGGTCCGCCGTCGTCGCGCTCGACGGTCACTAGCATCGCGCAGGCGTCGGGGCAGTCGTGCGGGCAGGCGCCGCGGATGACGCGCCGTTCGGGCATCCCGTACGGTAGGGACCGCGACGCGCACCGGCAACTGGCGCTCGCTAATGCGTTGCGCGGACAGCGGTTGACGCCCCCGCTCCCGCGGTCCCGGCGAGGGTTCTGAGCGGTGCGCGACCGGCGGCTAAGCCCTTGACAGACAACGATCTCTATGTAGCTTTGGCGCCGGTTGAGGCCGGCGGCAGCGGCGCGCGGTCCTCGAGAACTGTTACCGCTGGCTCATCACAAGAACTGTAGAGGGAGAAGCATGAAGCGCCTGGCTCTGGTTCTCACGGTGGTTGGTTTGGCTGCGTGCAGCAGGTCCCCGGACGCGACGCCTGCTGCGGACACGACCGCGGCGCCGGCTGCGGCGCCCGCCATGGGTGACACGTCCAAGATGATGGGCGACACGTCGAAGATGACGGGGGAGATGAAGAAGGGGATGTAGGTCCCTTCGCCCACGCGCATCAACGAGGGCCCGGAGCGATGCTCCGGGCCTTCGCGTTTTCCCGGAACCAGCGGCCGGTGCGCTCGACGGCCTCCTCCGGTGCCGCGACCGGCGTCCAGCCCAGCTCGGCCTTGGCCTTCGCCGACACGTACGGATTCGGGTTCGCGAGAAACTGCACCGCCGTCTTGAGCACGCTCATCGGGCCGCGTGGCCTCAGCAGGCGCAGCGCCGCATCGGCGAGCTCGGCCCCGTGCCAGGCGAGCGCGCGCGGGATGCGCACCACGCGAACCCGTACGCCGAGGCCGGAGGCGAACCGCTCGAGAAAGCTGCGCTGGGTGAGGTCGCCGTCGTTCGCGACGTTGAACGCGCCGATGACCTTGGGGCGATCGAGGGCTGCCAGGGCCGCCGCCGCGACGTTGCCCGCGTAGACCACGCCGAGGGGGTTCGCGCCGTCGCCGATGAGCGGCGCCCAGCCGCGCCGGAGCGCGCGCGCCACGCGGCTGGTGAACGTGCGATCGCCTTCGCCGTAGATGACGCACGGTCTGAGCGCGACGGCCGCGAGCCCGGTCTCCGCCGCCACGCGCCACAGCGCCTGCTCGGCCTCGCGCTTGCTCCGCGCGTAGTGGTCGCCGGGGAACATCGGCCCGTCCAGGCCGAACGCTTCCGACACACTGCTCCCGCCGCCGTCGTAGGTCGTGCGGCGGCCGTACACGGCCACCGACGAGATGTGGACGAATCGGACGGCCGCGCCGGCGCGTGCCGCGGCCCGCACCAGCCGCTCGGTCGGGACGACGTTGGCGGCGTGGAACCGCTCCCAGCCGAGTCGGGCGAGGACGATGGCCGCGGCGTGGACCACGGCGTCCGTGTCGGCGAGCCACGCGCCCGGTACCTCGTCGCCCAGGTCTCCCGGCACCGGCTCCGCGCCGAGCGCGCGGACCGCCGCGGCGGCCGCCTCGCTGCGCGCGAGCGCGCGCACCCGGTCTCCCCGCGCCACCAGCTGGCCGATCACGTGCCGGCCCACCAGGCCGGATCCGCCGGTGACGAAAACCCTCACGACGCCTCGCGGGGCCACCGGTCGCGGCGCACCACCGCCGACCCGCCGGCGCCCAGCGTCACCTCCGCGCCTTCTTCGGCCTCGCGCCGCAACACCGCCTGCCCGACCCACGCGTCGAGGTCCTCGGACCATGTGGCGCTGGTCAGGCGGCCCACGACCTTCTCGCCGGCTCGGACCTCGTCGGGCACCGTGGGCTCGCGATCGAGCAGCAGCAGCGCGAGCGTGCGGTTCGCGTGACCGCGGAAGTGCAGCCGCGCCACGGTTTCCTGGCCGAGGTAGCAGCCCTTCGTGTAGGAGATGGCGCCCAGCTCCTCGTAGCGCACCTCCTGCGGCAACGTCTTCTCGTCGATCTCCGCGCCCAGAGCCGGGATGCCGGCGAGAATGCGGCACGCCTCGAGGAGGTTCTCGTGCCCCATGACCGGACGCGCCGCCGCGGCCGGTGTGTGCCTGAGCCCGCCGGGCATCATGATCATCTCGACGCCGGGAACGCCACGAGCCACGGCCCGCATCTGGAGGGTCAGGAGGCCCTCGGCGTCCTCGCGTGCGACCTGCCCTGCGCCGAGCGCGGCGCCGCCGGTTTCGGCGTGCTCATCGGCTCGCGCCCCGTACCATCCGATCGCATCGGCCTGGTCCGTAACGTCCTCGAAGCGGCACAGCCGCGGCGGCAGCGAGCGCGTCAGGATCTCCCCCACCTGCACCTCCGCAACCCTCGGCAGCGTGACGATGATCTGGTCGGTGAGTCGCGTGATCCGGAGCGGCGAGACGACCATCCCCTTGGTGTTGAGCAGCGCGCCGAACATGTGGCTGTTGTCGCCGGGCTTCACAACGTCGCAGGTGACGAGGCCCTGCACACATTCGACCCGACCCGGCCCGGTGAGCCGGAGCACGGTCTCGTCGGTCCGGTGCACGGCTACCGCATCCTGCTCGAGCGCGCGCCATTGCTCGGGCGTCACGTCGTCGCGCGGGACCTTCATGCGCGCACCACGCGCCACAGCGCCGTGAGCTCTGAGGGCGCGTGACCCTCGAAGTCGCGCCAGACCAGGTCGGCGCCGAGCAGCTGGTTGGGCGCGTGCGAGGTCGCCAGCATCAGGCAGCCGGCGCCCAGGGCGCGGGCGGCGGCCAGGCCGGGCAGGGAGTCCTCGACGATCACCGCGTGCCACGGTCGGCCCTGGTCGCCGTAGCGTTCGGCGAGCCGCGCCAGCGCGAGCCGGAAACCGGCGGGGTCCGGCTTGGTCGTCGGTACGTCGTCGGCGCTCACGATGACCGCCACCGCGTCGGCGATCTGCGCCCGCGCGAGGCCGGTCTCGATCTCCCCACGCAGGGCGCCGCTCACCACGGCGACGCGCGCCCGGCGCGCGGCCTCGCGCACAAACGGCGTCACCCCCGGTACGACCACGAGCGCCTGGTCGGCCAGGGCGGCGTACGCAGCGGCCTTCCGCTGCACGAGCCGGCGCACGCCGGCCGGATCGAGCGGGCGTCCGGCGCGGCGGAACGCCTCGCGGAACGCGGCCCGGTCGTCGAGGCCGAGGTAGTCCGCGTAGTAGCCCGCCTCGTCGAGCGGGATGCCCTCGGCGCCCAGCACGTCGCGGAACGAGGCGAAATGGAGGGGTTCGTCGTCCACGACGACGCCGTTGTAGTCCAGCAGCAGGGCGTCCATCAGCCGAAACGGGTCTCGATCCAGTCGCCGATCAGCGGCCACACCTCCTGCCGCGCCGGCGTCGAGGCGATGAGCCGGTGGTGATTGAAGTCTTCGCTGAAGCCGGTGTCGCGGCCGCACGTGACGAACGTACGGTCCTCGCTCGACGTGGCGTCGGCGAGGTCTTCGCACAGGTCGGGTGGCGCGATCAGCCAGTCGCCGCCGCCGGCCAGGGCCAGGAGGCGCGACCGCACGCGCCGCGTGTTGGCGTAATAGTCCGTTCCGTCGGCGCCGAGCCAGCGCCCGCGCAGGTTCCACCGCATCCACTGCGCGAAGATCTCCGGATGCTCGTCCTCCGGGCCGATGCCCAGGAACCGTGCCGGAAAGCGCCCGAGCACACGCGTGACCGAGAGCCCCGCGGCGGCCATCGGGTACTGCACCATGCCCAGACCGGTGGGCGCCGGCGCGCCCGCCACGGCGATGCCGGCGATGGCGCGGGACAGCGGGTGCTCGAGGCCGCCGAAGGCGAACCCGATCACGCCGCCGGCCGAGTGCCCGATCCACACCAGGCGGTCGCTGCCCGTGGCCTCCAGCACCCCACCGACGAGCGCCGGCGCATCGAGCCGGATCCAGTCCTCGAAGTGCCAGCGGCGGCGCTGCCCGTCCACGCCCGAGCGCCCGTGCCCACGGAGCTCGGCGACCCACACGTCCCACCCGCGTCCCGCGAGGTAACGGCCGAGACCGCGTTCGTTCGCACCGAGGAAAAACGTGCGGTTTGAGAACACGCCGTGCACCATGAGCAGCGGCGGCGCGGTACGCGCCGGGGCGCCCTCCCCCCCCCCTTGGGCGCGCCACAGCGCCAGCTCCACGCCGTCCTCGGCGCGCACCAGTAGGCCAGGCTCCTCACTCACGCGTAGGACCATGCCAGCAGCTCCACCGGGTGGCGCACCTGAACGTCGAGCCCGCGCGCCAGCAGTCCGGCGCCGATGTGCATCTGGCAGCCGGGGTTGCCGGTTGCGACGACATCGGGCGCCGCGCGGGTGATCGCGTCGAGCTTCAGGGCCAGCACGTCGCGCGCCATCGCCGGCTCGACCAACGCGAACAGGCCGGCGCTGCCGCAGCACCGCTCGGCGCCCTCGAGCAGCGTCACCTCGAGGCCGGGCACCGCGGCGAGCAGCCGGCGCGGCGGCTCGGCAATCCGCTGCGCGTGGAGCAGGTGACAAGGCGCGTCGTACGCCACGCGGAGCGGCACCGGGCGGGTCCCCGGGCGCGGCCCGCGCTCGGCCAGCACCTCGCTGACGTCGCGCACGCGCGCGGCGACCGCGCGCGCCCGCACCGCCCAGGCCGGCTCGTCGCCCAGCCACTCGCCGTAGGCCCTCATCATGGCGCCGCACCCGGCGCTGTTCACCACGATGGTCGCGTCGGGCACGGCCTCGAACGCGGCGACGTTGCGGCGCGCGAGGTCGCGCGCCAGTCCGTCCGCTCCGCCGTGCGCCGCCAGCGCGCCGCAACAGACCTGGTTCGGTGCATCCACCACGCGCACGTCGTTGGCCTCCAGCGCCGTCACCGTCGCCGCATGCACGTGACCGAACAAGCCGTCCATCACGCAGCCGCGCAGCAGCACCGCGGTGCCGGCCGCCGCTCCGTCCCGCTGTCCCGCCGTCCCCCGTCCCGCCCTCCGGCCCGGGGCCGTCACGGCCAGCATACCGAGGAGCGTCCTGAAGCGTGACGCACCGGCTCCCGGGCGCCGTGCCAGAGCGCGCGGCACGCCCGAGCCCCGCAGCAGGCGGGAGGCCAGCCACAGCGGACGCTGGCGCGCCGGCCGCGCCAGCACCCACAGGGCCACGCGAACGACGGCGGGCAGGCCGCGCGCGCGGGCGAGTCGCGCGCGCGCGGCCTCGAGCGCGGGACCGTAGATCACGCCCGACGGACACACGCTCTCGCAGCCCCGGCATCCGAGACACCGATCCAGGTGGTAGCCGAGGTCCGGGTCGTCGGGCGGCAGCTCGCCGCGCGCCAGCGCGCGCAGCAGCACGATACGCCCGCGCGGCGAGTCCGCTTCGTCCGCCGTGACCTCGTACGTGGGGCACGCCGGCAGGCAGAACCCGCAATGGACGCACGCGTCGAGACCCGCCCACGCGTGCGCCTCGAAGACTGCGGACGCGGGGCCTTCCCGTGCCCCCGTGCCCCTGTGCCCCTGTGCCCCGCCTTTCATGCCGCCAACAGCGGCACGGCGAACACGCCGTGGGGGTCGAAGGTGGCGCGCAGCGCGCGCGTGAGCCGTTCGGCGGTGGGCGTGAGCGCGCCCCACACGCCGACGGCGGAGAGCAGCGCCGGATCCGCCCGCTCGAGCGTGAGGGGCCAGCCGCGCGTGGCGCACTCGAGGCGCAGCCGCACCAGCGCGCCGGGTTCCGCCGCGGCGAGGGCGACGCGCACGGTCCCGCGCGGCACGGTCACGCTGACCCGCCCCGCCCCTCCCACCGCGGCGGCTCCGAGGTGCCGGGCCGCGAACGAGACGGCGTGCTGCCACGCCGACGGCTCGGCGCCGATGCGCAGGATCACGGGAAGCGCGCCGACGGCTTCGGGCCAGCGGCGCCATGGATCGCCCGGCGGTGGCAGCACGTCCACGCGGGTGCCGGACACCGCCGCCCCCGCCGCTTCGAGCTCCTCCCGGACACCGGCCGCTGTTCCGAGCGCGCGGACCAGCAGGGTCCACGACTCCGCGCCCCCCCCCACCACGGCCGCCGCCAGCTCGGGGCTCAGCACCTCGAAGGCTCCGGGGAGCGCGCCGGCGCCGAGCACGCGCGCGGCGGCCTCGGTGACATCGGGCAGCGCGCCGGTCCACGCCCGCGTCGCGTCGGCCTCCGGCACCGCGCGCAGCCTGAGGTGCGCCTCGACGAGGATGCCGAATCCACCGTGCGCGCCGACGAGCGCCTTGGCGAGGTCGAAGCCGGCCACGTTCTTTACGACGCGGCCGCCGGTCCGCGCGAGCGTACCGTTGCCGCCGATGACCGAGAGGCCGAGGGTCTGGTCCCGCGGCGGGCCGAACAGCGCGGCGAGCGGGCCGGCGCCCCCGGACGCGAGCGCGCCGCCGAGGGTGCGGTCGGCGGGGCCGGGTGGATCGAGCGCGAGCCACACGCGCTCGTCGCGCAACCGCCGGTCGAGGTCGCCGAGCCGGCATCCGGCGCCGGCGGTCGCGACGAGGTCGCCGGCCTCGACCCGCAGCTGGCCGGCGTCCGCCGCGCACTCGAGGACGGTGGCGCCCTCGGTCCGGCCGGTCCACCAGCGGCCCGCGCCGCGGGGCGCGAGTCGCCGGCGGCCGCCGGCCGCCGCGCGCACCTCGGCGCTCAGGCGCGCGAGCCGGTCCGGCACCGCTTCATCTCGAACAGGGTCGCGAACGGGGGGGGAGCTCACGCGGCGCTCCACGGCCGCCACTCGCGGCACTGCGCGGTGGGGATCACCTTGCCGGGATTCGCGCGCGCGTCGGGGTCGAAGGCGCGGCGTACCGCCGCCATCAGGCCCAGGTCGTCGGGGCCGAAGATCATGCCCATGTAGCGCAGCTTGTCGAGCCCGACGCCGTGCTCGCCGGTAATCGAGCCGCCGGCGTCCACGCACAGGCGCATGATCTCGCCGCTCGCGGCCTCGACTCGCGCCAGCTGGTCGGGATCGCGCGCGTCGAAGCTGAGATTCGGATGCAGGTTGCCGTCGCCAGCGTGGAACACGTTGGACACGCGCACGCGGTAGCGCTCGGCGACCGCGGCGATCGCCTCGAGCACGTCCGGCAACGCGGTGCGCGGCACCACCGCGTCCTGCACCACGAGGTCGGCGCTCGCGCGCCCCATGGCGCCGAACGCCTTCTTGCGGCCCTGCCACAGCACCTCGCGTTCGGCGGCGGTCCGCGCGATCCGCACGCCGCGCGCGCCGGCCGCGCGGCACAGCGCCTCGGTCCGCGCCGCCTCCGCCGCCACGCCGGCCTCGCGGCCGTCCACCTCGACCAGCAGCACCGCCGCCGCGTCGGTCGGATAGCCGGCCGCGTACACCGACGCCTCGACCAGCTGGATCGTGCTCTGGTCCATCATCTCCAGCGCCGCCGGAACGATGCCCTCGGCGATGATGCGGGAGACCGCCTCGCCCGCCGCGCGCACCGACGCGAAGTCGGCCAGCAGCGTGCGCACCGCCGGCGGCACGGGCACCAGGCGCACCGTGACCTCGGTGGCGATGCCGAACATGCCCTCGCTACCGACGAACAGCCCGACGAGGTCGGGGCCCCACGGGTCGCCGCCGGCGCTGCCCAGCCGCACGCGCTCGCCGTCCGACAACGCGACCTCGAGCGCCAGGATGTGGTTGGTGGTCACGCCGTATTTCAGGCAGTGCGGCCCGCCCGCGTTCTCGGCTACGTTGCCGCCGATCGTGCACGCGGACTGGCTCGACGGATCGGGCGCGTAGTGGAGGCCGAACGGCGCGGCCGCGCGCGACAGCGACGCGTTCACCACACCCGGCTCCACGACGGCGCGCCGGTTGGGCGCGTCCACCAGCATCACGCGCGCCATCCGCGTGAGCGTCACCAGCACAGCGGGCGATTCCGCCAGCGCGCCGCCCGAGAGCCCCGTACCGGCGCCGCGCGCGACGAACGGCACGCCGGCCGCGTGGAGCGCCCGGAGCACCGCGCACACCTCGTCGGCGGAGCCGGGAAAGACGACGAGTGCCGGCGTGCGCTTGTGGGTGGGCAGCCCGTCGGCTGCGTAGGTGGCGAGCGCCGCGGGAGCGGTGCGCACCCACCGTGGGCCGACGATGCCCGCGAGCACGTCGGCGAGCGAAGTCATGGCCCGGAATCTATTCTTCATGGCCGTGACGCGCGCCTGTTTCGTTCTGCTCCTCCCGTGCACCGCCGCGCTCGCGCAGACCGCGCCGCCGCCGCTCGAGCTGCGCACGGGCGCGGGCTGGGTGGTTTGGCCGGCGCCGGTCCCGGGCGGCACCGCCCGGCGCGTGGCCGCGCTCGACTCGGCGGTCACCTGGCGCGACAGCGCGCCGGGCCTCAGGATCGGAGCGTTCGAGATTCGCAGCGCCGGCCGGCGCAATCGTGTCGCAATCGTGGAGATGGACGCGGCGCGGTTCCGGTTCGCGCTCGGGTTGGCGGCGCCCACGGCACGGCGCACGGCCGCCGATTGGCTGGCCGCCGACTCCGGGCTCGTCCTCGCCGCGAACACCGGCCTGTTCCGCGAGAACGGGACGCCCCAGGGTCTCGTGCTGGTCGAGGGGCGGCGCCGGAGCGCGCTGGCCGGATGGCTCGACGCCGTGGTCGTCATCACCGACGGCACGCTCGGCGTCACCGACGTCGCGGGCGCGCTCGCGCTGCCGCCCGGCGCCTCGGCGTTCCAGACGCTGCCGGCGCTGGTGCGGGACGGGCGCGTCGTGTTCGGTGCGAGCACCGGCCTCAGGCTCTCGCGTACCCACCGCGACCGCCGGATTACGCTGTGCCTCGGCGACGACGGCCGGGTGCGGCTGCTGCTCAGCAACGACGACGTGTTCGGTCCCGCCGCCAGCCGCATTCCCGTCGGCCTGACCATCCCGGAGCAGGCGGCCATCGCCGCCGGTGCCGGCTGCCGCGACGCCGTGGCGCTCGACGGCGGCATCTCGGCGCAGATCGCCGTGCGGGCCGGCGGCCATGTGGTACGGATGCCGGGCTGGCGCCGCGTGCCCTTGATGTTGCTCGCCGCCGCGCGATAGCATTGGGGTACCCCGGCCACGGAGTCGCCGTGAACACGCGCCGTTCGCTCCTCCTCGCCGCCGCGCTCGCCGCGGCGCCCTCGCTCGCGCCCGCGCAGGAGTACCACGCCATCTGGGGCAGCGGCCCCAACGACGTGTGGATCGCCGGCGGCGGCCAGGCGCTCCACTACGACGGGCGCGCGTGGACCATGACGAGCCTGGGCAACGTGACCGTGCGTGCCATCTGGGGCAGTGCGCCCGGCGACGTGTGGGCGGTCGGAGACGGGGGCGCGATCCTGCATTGGAACGGGCGGGCGTGGTCGCGGTCGCAGGCCCCCCCCCCGGTGCGCGCCGACCTCATCGCCGTGAACGGCTGCTCGGCGACCGAGGCGTACGTGATCGGCCAATCGGACGACGAGGGCCGCCCGCCCGCGCTGCTGCGCTGGAACGGCCAGCTGTGGACGGCCGATTCGCTGACCGTCACGGTACGCGTGGCCGGGCTGGCGGGCGGCTGCGGCAACCTCGTGGTCGTGGGGTACGGGTACTTCGATCCGCGACCCGACCAGCGGCGCCTGGCGGGGGTGGTCGCGCGCCGCCGCGCCAACGCGTGGACCCTCACAGGCTGGGACGGCCGCCGCATCACCGATTCGCTGATCGGCAATGTGGCGTGGACCCGCGTGAGCGCGCGCGGCGCCACCACGCTGCTGTTCGGCCAGCGCGCCGACGGCGAGAGCGTGATGCTGCTCAGCGCGGCGGCCGGCTGGCGCCGCGTGCCGCCGCCCCAGCTCGGCCCCGGCATGACGATGCCCGACGACCCCCTCGCGTTCCTGACCGGCGACGGTTCGGTGATCATGCTGCTCGGCGAACTAGGCTTCGCGCGCTACGCGGCCGGGCGCTGGACCGTGACGAATCCCCAAGCGGCCATGCAGCAGCAGATACAGCAGGCCATGCAGGGCGCGCCGCAGCTGCAGCCGGGGCGCCAGCCGACCCAGCAGGAGATCATCGAGATGGCCCGGCGCGCGCAGCAGGCGCAGGAGGCCATGGGCGACCTCACGACGCTGGCGTCGCGTATGGTCGCCCTGAATTTCCGCAGCGCGACCGCCGCCTGGGCGCCGGCCACGGGGGCGGGGGACCTCTACGTGCTGTCGACGAACGGGCTCGTCTCGAGAATCTCGGGAACGTCGGGCACGGTCGAGCTCGACCCGACGTGCCTCCAGCCGCAGCTGGCCGCCGTGGCGGAGCAGTGCCGGGCGAACCCCATCGTGCAGGGAACCGGCGCCGCTCCCGCCGCGGCGCCCGGCCGCCGGACCCTCCCGACTCCGACCCGGCGCAACAAGCCCTAGAGGCGGGGCACAGCGGCACGGGGGCACCGGGGCACGGAAGAAACACAACGGCAACGGGCCGCCGCGATATCGCGACGGCCCGCTTTGTCTTTCCTGTGCCCCGGTGCCGCTGTGCCGCTGTCCCCCGCCTCCTAGGCGGCGTTCCAGAACCTCAACAGCGCCGCGCCCTCGGGGCATTCGCGCAGCTTCTCGAAGGCGCGCTCACGAATCTGGCGGATGCGCTCGCGGGTCACGCCCATCAGCGCGCCGATCTTCTCGAGGGTCATCGCTTCGGAGCCCTGCTCGAGGCCGTAATAGAGGTAGAGGATCTTCCGCTCGCGCGGCGTGAGGTACGTCGTGAAGATGCGGTCGATGAACCCGCGCATCAGGTTGGCGTCGGTGTGTTCCTCGATCTCGCCCGCCTCGACGCCGGCGAACCGCTCGCCCAGCGTGGCCGCATCGCGGTCCGTGCGGTCCACGGGCGCGTCGAGCGAGACCTCGGTCGAGGTCATCCGGCGCGCGGTGCGCACGTTCTCGACCGAATCGCCCAGGGCCCGCGCTACTTCGTTGTCGGTGGGCTCGCGGCCCAGCTCCTGGGCGAGCACCATCTCGGTGCGGGACATCTTGATGAGATGCGCGTTCTGGTTGAGCGGGATCCGGACGCTCCGGGTCTGCTCGGCCAGCGCCTTGAGCACCGCCTGCCGCACCCACCACACCGCGTAGGAGATGAACTTCACGCCCTGGTCCGGATCGAATTTGCGCACCGCCTTGAGCAGGCCCTCGTTGCCGATCGCGACCAGCTCGGAGAGGTCCAGCCCATGGCCCTGGTACTTCTTCACGTAGGAGATGACGAAGCGCAGGTTCGCGGTGACCAGTCGCTCCGCGGCCGCTGTGTCGCCTTTCTGCGCGAGTCGTGCCAATCGCTTTTCTTCGGCCGGATCCTGAATCAGCGGGAGCTTCTGGATATCCTGGAGGTACTGATCGAACGAGCCCGAGGCCGTCTGTCGGAAGAAGCCTTTGGCCTTGGTGCTTGGCGCACGCCGCATTGGCTGTTCCTTTCGCAACCGCCGAATTGTCGCTCTGGACCTGCGAGAGGCACCGGTGCGCGGCACCGGTCTCGAAAAGCGAGCGTTGCGATACTAGGAAAGAGGAAAACGTGGTGTCAAGTGGAAAAAGTTATCAACATCACTAAGTTGTTCCAGGCAGCAGCGTTGCCAATCTGGACGCACATTTCCACATCGCCAGACGCCGATAGAAATCGCCGAAGTTGTGTGATGGCAATCACTTACGCGAACGCCAGCCTCGCGGCGCTCAGCGGTTGCTGTCGAGTGCGTGTCGAATCACTTCCTCGGTGACGGCGATGGTCCACGCGCCATCCGCCGCGCGCGCCATCGCGCCGATGCGCGCGGGCAGCGCGAAGCGCAACGTCCGGGCGCGGACTTTTTTGTCGCGGGCCATGCGCTCGAGCAACGCGTCGGTCGCCGAATCGGCGCCGATGCGCGTCGGGAGTCCATAGCGCTCGAGGGCCTGTCTGAGCGCGGTTTGAACGCCGCGCGTGGCGAGACCGAGCGTCTCGGCGATGTCCGCCTCGACCGCCATCCCGATCGCGACGGCTTCACCGTGCAGCAGGCCGTAGCCGGCGGCGGCCTCGAGCGCATGGCCGATGGTGTGGCCGAAGTTGAGCACCTGCCGCTCGCCGGCCTCCCGCTCATCGCGCCGCACGATCGCGGCTTTGATCTCGACGCTGCGCACGACCAGCCGCTCGAGCACGTCGCCGTCCTTCGCCAGCACCGGCCCGGCGTCGGCGAGCGTACCGAAATACGCGGCATCGGCGATCGCGCCGTGCTTGAGGGCTTCGGCCATGCCGGCGGCGAGCTGGGCGCGCGGCAGCGTGGCGAGGAAGTCCACGTCCGCCACGACCGCGCGCGGCGGGTGGAACGCGCCCACGAGGTTCTTGCCCGCCGGCAGGTCCACGGCGGTTTTCCCGCCCACCGACGCGTCGATCATGGCCAGCAGGGTCGTCGGGACCTGGACGACGGGGATCCCGCGCAGATAGGTGGCCGCGACGAACCCGCCGAGGTCGCCGGCGACACCGCCGCCGAAGGCGAGCACCGCGCCGTCGCGGCCGATGCCTGCGGCCAGCATCCGGTCGGTGAGCTCGCTCCACAGTTCGCGGGTCTTGTTCCACTCGCCGGCGGGAAACTCGAACAGCCTGACCTCGAGGCCCGCCTCGCGCAGCCCGTCCATCAGCCGGGCGCCGTGCAGCTCGGCCACCTTGTGGTCGGCGACGACGGCGTAGGCGTGGGCCCGGCAGCGCTCGCGGAGGACCGCGGGAAGGTCGGCCAGCACTCCACGCCCGACGAAGACGTCGTAACTACCTGCGGAGACCGACTTCCCTACCACGTCACATCGCGGATGCCCGCCCGATGATTCGCTGCCCGCGCCAGCGTGAACAGCAGGTCGGAGAGCCGGTTGAGGTAGACGAGGACCTCGTCGCTCACGGGCTCGGCGTGTGCAAGGTGGACCACCGCGCGCTCGGCGCGGCGGCACACGGTGCGCGCGTAGTGCAGGGCGGCGGCTTTGGGCGTGCCGCCCGGCAGCACGAAGGCGGTGAGTGCCGGCAGGCCGGCGGCGGCCTCGTCGATGGCGCGCTCGAGCGCGGGGACGCGTTCGGTCGCCAGGACCATCTTGTCGCGCTGGGCCGCCTTGAGGCGGTCCGGCTCGGGCGTCGCGAGCGCCCCGCCGATCGTGAAGAGGTCGCGCTGGATGCCGTTGAGCAGCGGTGCGAACAGGTCGCGGGGCTCCGTGGTCAGCGCGAGGCCGATCGCGGCGTTCGTCTCGTCCACGTCGCCGTAGGCCGCGACTCGTGCGTGGTCCTTCGGGACGCGCCCGCCGCCCATCAGCGAGGTCTCGCCGCCGTCGCCGGACTTCGTATAGATCTTCACGCGGCGCAAGGTATCTTGCGGCTCGCGCGATGGCTACGTCTCCGATCCTGCTCGAAATCGCCTCCGATTCGGTGGAGCAGGCGGTGTCCGCCCAGACCGCCGGGGCCGGGCGCATCGAGTTGTGCGCGCGGCTCGACCTCGAGGGCCTGACTCCACCGCTGGCGTGGGTGCGCGAGGCCCATGCGAAGCTCCGCGTTCCCTTCGTGACGATGATCCGGCCGCGCGCCGGCGACTTCCATTACGCCGCCGGCGAGCTGGCGCGGATGCGCTCATTCGCCGAGGACGCTCTGGCGGCGGGGAGCGACGGGATCGTGGTGGGTCCGCTCCGGGGCGACGGCTCGGTGGACGAGGTCGCGACGCGGGGCTTCGTCGAGATGGCCGCCGGTCGCGACGTCGTGCTCCACCGCGCATTCGATGTCGCGCCGGATCCGTTCGCCGCGCTCGAGACACTGATCGCGTGCGGGGTGACGCGGGTGCTGACCAGCGGCGGTGCGGCGACGGCGCTCGAGGGGGCCGAGCGGATTCGGGCGCTGGTCGAGCGGGCGGCGGGGCGGATCCAGGTTGTGGCGTGCGGCCGGATCCGGGCCGACACCCTGGCGGAAGTGGTCAGGCCCACCGGTGTCGCGCAGGTGCACCGTCGGTTTGGCGAAGGCGTCGGGGCGGCTTCCGCCTAACGGCCTTCGAGCCGCGCGAGGGTCGCTCGCGCGGCGGCGACGCGCGGCTGGAGCTCGGGATCGGCCCGCCGCCAGATGGCGATGAACGACTCGAGGGCGCGTCGCGCCTCAGCAAGCCGGCCCTCCCGGATCGCGATCTCGGCCCGCAGCTCCTCGGCCTCGGCGATCCAGCTGCCACCCATGAGCGCCGGGTAGGCGTCGAGCGTCGCTTCCCGCGCGGCCTCGAGCCGGCCGGCGTTCAGCTCCAGCCGCGCCAGCAGCAGGGCGAAGGTCCCGTTCGGGCACAGGTAGTCCGGACACGTCCGGCCGAACTCGTACGGCTTCACGGATACGGCGCGGTGGAGCAGCTCGCGCGCGCCGGCCGAATCGCCGCGCTGCAATGCCAGCACCCCGCGGTAGCCCGATCGGAGCGCCCGGGCATAGGCCTCGTGCTCCGGCAGCGCGCTCTCGATGCCGCGCCCGAACACGGCGAGGGCCAGGCTGTCGCCCGCCCACGCCGCCCATCCCGACCGCACCAGGGCCACGGGGAGGGAACGCGGGATGCCGATCTGCCGCAGCATCGCCTCGGCTTCCGGCCGACGGGTCCCCGTGCGCAGCGCGAAGCCCACGGCGTGCGCCATCCATTCGGGATCCAGGGCGATCGCTTCCTCCACGTCGGCCCACGCTTCGCGGTAGCGGCCCTGCGTCACGCGGAGCTGGCTCCGGCTGAGCAGTCTGACGACGCGCTCGCTCCGCGGGCTGCCGCGCAGCAGCAGCGTCTCGAGGGTGTCGGCGAGCGTCAGGGCCGTGGCGGGCTGATGGGGGAACAGGCGCAGCGCGGCGAGAATCAGGAAGCCGCGGTTGTTGCCCTGGGACTCGGGGTCCTGGTCGAGGCGGGCCAGCAGCACATCGAGGTCCTCGCCCCGCTGGACGCGCCACGTCGTCTCGAGTCCGATGAAGATGGGGTCGCGAGGAAACCGCTGGCGCCTCTGCCGGAGCAGCGACCAGGCTCGCGCCGTGTCGCCGGTCTGACTGCTCAGCTCGATGGCGTGGACGTAGTTCTCGAACAGGTCGGGATCGAGGCGGATGCCGCGCTCGAAGGCCGCCAGGGCGCGCGCCGGGGGCTCGCCGAGGTTGAGCCCGAAGTGGAAGTACCCCTCGCCGTGCATGTACGCCGCCTCGGCGTCGTCGGGATAGTCCCGGCCCAGCGCATCGGCACGCGCCAGTGCTTCGGTGCGCCCCCCCTGGTACATGGCCTCGGCGGCCAGCAGCATGTCGCGCTGCCGCGGCGACAGGCGATCGCGGAACCGCAGGCCCACGCCGATGAGGTACTCGTTGCTCCAGCCGCGCACGGCGGCGACGCGGCCCGAGAACTGGTTGATGATGTAGAGGCGGTGGTAGGCGGGCCCGAAGCTCGAATCCAGCGCGATCACGCGCAGCAGGCTGTCGACCGCGGGCGCCATCTGGCCCGCCCGCGTGAGCTGCTCGGCCGCGAGGTAGGCTCGCAGCGCCTGCGGCGATGCGGGCAGGTACTCGCGCGCGAGCCGCGCGCCGCCGGGGGAGCCGCGTTGCTGGATCCGGAACCGCGACAGGCCGACCGCCAGGCTGTCCACCGCCGGCCCCGGATTGCCCAGCGTGCCGCGCGCCTCGACGGCATGCAGCCGGCGGCCCTGCCGTACGTCGTACAACTCCGCCTGAAGCCGCAGCTCGGCACCGACGGCGACCGCGCTGCCGACCACCATTTGCGCCGCGCCCACCGTGCGCGCGACTCGCACCGCGCCGGGGACGCCGGCAGCCGGGTCGCTGGTCCGGACCTGCGCCAGCAGCACGCGCGGGTCGGCAACGCGCCAGTCGCCGACGCCGTCCAGCGCCGCCTTTAACAAGTCGACGATCCCCTCGCGCAGCCACTCAACGTCACCGGAGGGGCCCGCGGTCCGGAAGGGCAGCACGGCGAGCACATTCGGGTCGGAGGTCGGCGTGGCGACGCGCGGGCTGCGGCACGGCGGCGGCGTGCCGTCCGGGCACTGGGCCAGCGCCGGCCGCGCGGCGAGCGCGGGGCAGAGTGCCAGCAGGGTCAGGCAAGCCGTGCGGCGAGCCATCGGCCGCGAATGTACGAGCGGTCGCTGGTCCCCGCCATTGCGCACCGGTCCGCGCCAACGCGATGCGACTGGCCCACGCGCGCCCGATCCCCTAGCATTCGCGGGACCCCGCGAACGGAGCAGGCGTGAGCACGAACGACGTCCGCGACATCACCCTCATCGGCGCCGGGCCGGTCGGCCTGTTCGGAGCCTTCTACGCCGGTATGCGCGGCGCGTCGTGCCGCCTGATCGACGCGCTGCCGGAGCTCGGCGGCCAGGTCACGGCGCTCTATCCCGAGAAGTACATCTTCGACGTCGGCGGCATCCCGAAGGCGCTCGGCAAGGACTTCGTCAAGGCGTGCGTGGCGCAGGGCCTGCAGTTCAAGCCCGACGTCCAGCTGGCGCAGGAGGTGATCGGGCTCCGGCGCGACACCGACGCCGACGGCAAGACCCTCTTCCTGCTCCGCACGCCCGTCGCCGAGTACGCGACGCGCGCGATCGTCGTGGCCGCGGGTATCGGGGCCTTCAGCCCCCGCAAGCTGCCGCTCGACGATTATGACGCGTGGCTCGGCAAGGGCCTGTTCGACAAGGTGATCGACCCCAAGGCGTTCCGCGGGCAGCGCGTGCTGCTGGTGGGCGGCGGCGACTCGGCCTTCGACTGGGCGGTGAACCTCCAGGGGGTCGCGAAGAGCATCGTGATGATCCACCGCCGCGACGGGTTCCGCGCCCACCAAGCCACCATCGACCAGGTGCACGGGCTGTGCGCCGAAGGAAAGATGGAGCTGCGCACGTTCTGGGAAGTGAAGGTGATTCACGGCGAGGGCGGCAGGGTCGCCGGGGCGACGATTCACCAGAACAAGACGAAACAGGAGGAGCGGCTCGCGCTGGACGCCATCATCCCGCTGCTCGGGTTCGTGTCGAACCTCGGCGACATCGCCAACTGGGGATTGACGCTCGAGAAGGAAGAGATCGTCGTGAACCAGCTGATGGAGACGAGCGTCGCGGGCATCTTCGCGGCCGGCGACATCGTCACCTATCCTGGCAAGCTCAAGCTGATCGCGACCGGCTACGGCGAGGTCTGCACCGCGGTGAACAACGCGGTGCACTACATCTATCCCAACAAGAAGGCGTTCCCGGGCCACTCATCGAACATGGAGGGGGTGTTCGCGGGCGCCACGGCCTGACCGCCCCAACCGCCTTAACCGCCCCAACCGCCCCAACCGCCGCCCTACCGCGCGAACGCGGCCACGATGTCGTCAATCCGCCGCAGGGCCTCGCGGTTGCTCGCCGCGTGGTTATTGAGCTGGATCGAGAAGGTCCACACGCCCGACGCTGTTTCCACGTAACCCGACAGCGTGTTGGTGTTGGCGATCGAGCCGGTCTTGGCGCGCACCCGGCCGGTGAGCCCCGTGCCGCGGAACCGCGTCCGCAGGGTGCCGCGCACCCCGGCCACCGGCAGCGCGTCACGGAAGGCTTCGAAGCGCGGGTGATCGCGCATCGCCGCGAGCAGCTGCACGAACGCCCGCGGCGCCACGAGGTTCCAGTGCGACAGGCCGCTCGCGTCGGCGAACCGGAACATCGTCGAGTCCACCCGCAACGAGTCGATCAGGAACCGGCGCTCGACCTCGAGGCCCGCCTCCCAGCTGCCCCCGCGCCCCAGCTCGCGGCCGAGCGTCTTGAGCAGCATCTCGGCGTACCAGTTGTGGCTCGTCTCGAGAATCGGCTCAATGATGTCCGCCAGGGGACGTGACCGGATCTCGGCCAGGGCGCCCGCCGCCCGGGCCCGTGCCGTGGCTTCGGGGTCGAACACGACCCGCACGGCCCCCGTCACGATGATGCCGCGGCCCTCCAGCGCGCGGCGGAACGCCGCGGCGGTCCAGGCCGGCGCATCGAGCACGGCGAAGTTCTCGGTCCACGGCCGCGCGTCCACCGGCACGTCCCCTTCGGCCCACACGTCGTTCGTGCCCGGTCGGCGCCGGAAGTCCAGGGTGCGCGGCTGATCGAAGCCGACCGTGCGCGCCCGGTTGGTGAACCGCACGAGGCCGAGGTCCGGCTCGAGGGTGATGATCGGCGGCGCGCCCACCACGCCGGGCGTGATGGAGAAGTCCACGGCGTTGTCGTTGAAGCCGAGCGCGGTGACGCTGGCGCCGTACCACCAGTTGAGGTCGTAGGCCTCCCACGACGGGTGGATCGCCGTGCTGTCGAAGTACGACGCGTCGGCGATGAGGTCGCCCTCGACCCGCGACAGGCCGCGCGCGCGCAGCTGGTCGGCCAGCGCCTCGAACGCGCCGAACCGGGTCGGGTAGTACCGGTCGGAGAGCGTCGGGTCGCCCCGGCCGTACAGCACCAGGTCGCCGTGCAGCACGCCGTCCGCGATGGGGACGGCCGCGTAGACGCTGGTCCGGAACCGGAAATCGGGCGGCAGCAGGGCGGCGGCTACCGCGCTCACCACCAGCTTGGCGTTGCTCGCGGGCTGGAACAGGCGCTGACCGTTGCGCTCGAACACGATCCGGCCGGTGGGGTCCGCGATCGCGATGCCCCACAGGGCGCGGTCGAATGGCGTGGAGTCCAGCATGGCGTCCAGGCGGATGGCCAGCGGGCTCCGGGCGGACGCGCGGCGTACCGCGCGCTCCGGAGCCGCCTGAGCGGACGCGCCCGCCGCGAGCGCGAGCGAGCAGGCTACCAATGCCGTGAGGACCCGACGCATCATATGTCGAACATTGGCAAGCGGTTGACAGGCTGCGCAAGGTGTACGAAAGTCATACAGTGAGCCGACCCGCGGAAGCCGCTCTCGTCCTCGCCGCGCTTTCCGCGGGCCGGCTCGTCGCGCAGGAGCCGCTGGAACGCGAACGCACCGTCGCGAAGGTGTCGTTCGAGGGCAACCGGGCCGTGGATGACTATACGTTGGGCATCTCGATCAGCACCAGCGGGCCGCGCGGGTTCTTCCTGTTCACCATGTTCGGCGGCGGCGAACGGCAGCCCTTCGACGAGACCGAGTTCCGCCGCGACGTCCTCCGGGTCCAGCTCCTCTATCGACGCTTCGGCTACTTCGAGGCCCGCGTGGACACGGTCGTCCTCCGGGCGCCCGGGGGGGGTGGGGGAGGGGGGGGGGGGTCGGTCAGGGTCACGTTCCGGATCCTCGAGGGTCCACCGGTCATCCTGGATTCCGTTGTAGTGACCGGCGTGGACTCGATCATGCCGCCGGAGCGTCTGGTGCGGCGCCTTCCCCTCCGGGAGGGGCGGCCCTTCAACCGTTTCGCTTTCGACTACTCGGCCGACACCATCGCCGCGGCCCTGCGCGACCGTGGCTATCCGTTTCCGGAGATCTTCCGCAGCTACACCGTGGATCGGGTGACGCGCCTCGCTCGGGCGGAGTTCGAGGTGGTGCCGGGGGCTCACGCGCGGGTCGGCGCGCTGTCGATCGCAGGCTCGCGCAACGTGACGAGCCGGACCATTCGGCGCGCGCTCGGTGTGAAGGAAGGGGACGAGTACAGCCAGCGGCGGCTCCTCGAGGGCCAGCTGGCGCTGTACCGCAGCGACCTGTTCCGCTACGCCAGCGTCGGGGTGCACCCCGACTCGCCGCTGGTGGGGGGGGGGGGGGGGGCGTTGACTCCCTGGTGCGGGTCCGCGTCCAGGTGGCCGACGCGCCCCGCGCCCGGTTGCGCGCCGGGGCGGGCTACGGGACGGTGGACTGCGCCCGCACGTCGGCGACCTTCACCTGGGCCAATTTCACCGGCGGGGCCCGGCGGCTCGATGTCACGAGCCGCGTCTCGAAGATCGGCGCGGCCGATCCGTTCGCGTGGGGTCTCAAGAACAGCCTCTGCGCCGCGCTCGCCGGCGACCGGTTCTCGGACCGCATCAACTTTTTCAACGACGTCACCATCACCCAGCCGTCGCTGCTGGGCCGGCGGCTGTCGGTGTCGCTGTCGCTGTTCGCGGAGCGGTCGAGCGAATTCAACGCGTACGAGCGGGTCGCGACGGGCGGCGTGGTGTCGATGGGCGTGCCCGTGGGCCGCGTGCCGCTGACGCTCGCGTACCGGCTCGAGCGGCGCCGCACCCGGGCCGACGCGGCCACGTTCTGCATCGCGTTCGACCAGTGCGATGCCGCGACCGTGAACCAGCTCGCGGAGTACCGCCGCCAGGCGACGCTGTCGCTCTCGGTCGCCGACGCGCGCACCAACTCGCCGCTCGACCCGTCACAGGGCCGCGTCTACAGCGCGCAGATCGCGAGCGCGCAGCCCGTATTCGGTTCCGAGGTGGCGTTCACCAAGGTGCTCGCCGAGGCCGCGTGGTACCGGAGCCTGGGACGCGGCTGGGTCGCGGCGTTCCGGCTGCGCGGCGGCGCGGTGCGCGCGGGCGACGTGACCGTGCGCGACAGCGCAGGGCAGGCCACCACGATCCGCTTCATCCCGCCGAGCGAGCGGTTCTACGCCGGCGGCCCGACGTCGGTGCGGGGCTTCGGCCGCAACGCGATGGGCCCGATCGTCTACGTGATCGACACCATCACGGGTCCGAACCAGCAGGACACCACCGTGCGCAGCTCAGCCCTCGGCAGCAACGGCATCGCGCTCGCCAACATCGAGCTGCGTGCACCTTCGCCGATTCTGCCGCAGCGTTTCGGCTTCTCGCTGTTCGTGGACGCCGGCCAGCTATGGGAGGACACGCCCAACGGCCTCGCCCCGTCGGGGGTCCGGGTGACGCCCGGTATGGGCCTGCGCATCGCCACCCCGCTCGGCCCGATGCGGCTCGACGTCGCCTACAATCGCTACCCGAACCCGCCCGGGCGCCTGTACCAGGTGGTCGGAGACCAGCTGAACCTGGTCTCCGGCGCCTACCCGGGCCCCCCGCGCGGCACCGGGCTCATGGACCGGCTGACGTGGCACTTCAGCGTGGGGCAGGCGTTCTGAAGCGCCGGGTCTTCCTCATCGCGGGCGGCGTGGTGGCCGCGCTCGTCCTCACCGTGGCCGCGGCGGCCGTCGTCGTGCTGACCACGGCGCCGGGGCACGCGCTGGTGCGCGACTGGATCCTGCGCACCCTCGCGCGGTCGGTGGACGGACGGGTACGCATCGGGGAGATCTCCGGTGCGTTGTGGCGCGGCGCGGTGGCCCGCGACGTCGAGCTCGCCATGCGCGACGGCACGAGCGTGCTGCGCATCGAGCGCATGCGGGTCGGCTACGCGATCTCGGACCTGCTGCGGGGCCGCATCGTGCTCTCCGGCATCACTATCGCGCGGCCGACGCTGACCCTGGTCCAGGACTCGACCGGCCGCTGGAACATCGAGCGGCTGCTGCGGCTGACGGAGCCCGACAGCGGGCCCAAGGGCCCCCGGCCGCTCGTCGTGCTGCGCGACCTCGTGCTCGCCGACGGCACGATCATCGTCAGGCCGTGGCGGCCGGACCGGCCGGTGTCGTGGACCATGACGGGCGTGAACCTCGAGCTGGACCGGCTGCGCGCGTCGCATCCGGACTCCACCGCGATCGAAGCCGCGATCCGGCAGGCGGCGCTGCGCGTGGATTCGCCGGCGGTGACGCTGGAGGACGCGGCCGGTACGATCAGCCTCGACGGCGACAGCGTGCGATTCCGGCTCGACCGGGTCCGGCTGCCCGACACGCGGTTGTCGCTGGCCGGCCGTGCGGCCTGGGGCGGGGAGCACCCGGTGGTGGACGCCACCGTGCAGGCGCGGAGGTTCACGTTCGCGGCGTTCCGCGGGCTGGCACCGCGGTTCCCGCGCGAGGGCGGCGGGCATCTGACCGCCGAGGTGCGATGGCTGCCGAACGGGGCCCAGGCGTACGAGCTGCGCGAGCTGGGCGTAACCAGCGGCCGGTCGTCGCTGAGCGCCGCGGGACGGGTGACGCGGAGCTCCACCGGCGCGCTGGCGGTGCGGGGCCTCATGGCGCGGCTCGAGCCCCTCGATCTCTCGCTGCTCAGGGTGGTGATGGACACCGTGCCCGCGCGCGGGCTGGTGCGTGGAGACGTCCGCGCCGACGGTGCGCTGGCGGACCTCGCGGTGAGCGCCGAGGTCGCGTGGACCGACGAGGATGCCCGGCCCATCGTGACCAACAGCGTCGCTGCGCGGGGGCAGTTGGGTCTGGGCCGCGGGCCGTTCCGGATGCCCGCGCTGGACATCGTCCGCTCGAGCGTGGGCCTGCCGACGCTGCGGCGCTTCGAGCCGGGCCTGAGGCTCGAAGGCCGGCTGGAGCTGACGGGGCACGCGACGTTCGCGGCCGACACGGGGTCGTTCGCGGGCGCGCTGATCCACGCGAGCGCCGGGGGGGGGGGCGCGACCACCCGGCTCGCCGGCACGGTGGACTTCAGGCGCACCACGCCGTCGCCCACGCTGACCGCGACGCTCGCGGCCGATTCGCTGTCGTTCGACGCGCTGCGGGCCGGCTACCCCGGGCTGCCGCTCCGCGGCCTGGCCACGGGCCGCCTGCAGATCGGCGGGACGCTCGACTCGCTCGCCTACTACGTGGAGCTCGCCGGGAGCTGGGGCGGGCTCAGCGGCGACGGCGCCGTCGCCGTGGCCGACACCGGTATCCGCGTGACCGGCGCCGGGCTGTTCGACTCGCTCGACCTGCGCCGTCATTTCGCCACGGCGCCGACGACGCGGCTCGCGGGCACGTGGCGCGCGGACATCGCGGTGCCGCGCGGCGACACGGCGGCCACGCCGTCCGGGTCCGCCATCGTGGTCCTCGCGCCGAGCCTCTTGGAAGGCGTGCCGGTGCGGGGTGCCGCGGGCGCCGGCATGACCCGCGACCGGTTCCTGCTCGACTCGCTGCGCCTTGAGAGCCCGGCCGGGGCGCTCGAGGCCGGCGGCGCGCTCGGGTTCCACGGCGCCCCGATCGGGCAAATCACGACTACCGCGCGGTTCGACACGCTCGCCATGCTCACGCCGCTGCTCCGCTACGCGATGCGGGCGAGCGGTGACACCGGCGCCGTCGCCCTCGAGGGCCGGGGCCGGATCACCGGCCGGCTGATCGGCACGTGGACGGAGTGGGAGGCCGAGGGCGCGCTGGTACTGACCCACGCGCAGGCCGCCGGCGTGGCGGTGCACGGCTCTGAAGTCGAGGGTTTCGCGGCGCGGGCCGGACCGGACGTCGCGCTCAGGGTGGGGCTGTACGCCGACTCGATCGGCGCGCTCGGGGTCGTCTACGCGCCGGTGCGCGGCGAGGTCGAGGGCGTGCTCGACAGCCTGCGGCTCAGCGGGCGGACCGGCTTCGGCGCTGCGTCGTCGGTGCGCACCGTGTTGGCGGTGTGGCGCGACAGCACGAGCCGGTACGCGCGGCTCGACACACTCGACCTCGACCTGCCCATCGGCACCTGGGTCCTGGAGCGCCCGACCACCATCGCCGTCACGCCGGACACGATCGGTGTGGACTCGCTGAGCCTGCGCAACGTGCACGGCGCCGGTCGCCTCGTCGCCCACGGCGCACTGCCGCGCGCCGGCACGGCGGCCTTCGTGGTGATGGCCGACAGCGTGCCCCTCAAGGACCTGTTCGCGCTCGCGGGACGCGACACCACCGGCATCGAAGGCGCGCTCGATCTCACCGCGCGGGTCGCGGGGACCGCCGCCACGCCGGCGATGGAAGGGCAGGTCTACGTCAGCGACGGGCGGTTCGGCGACTACCGCGCACCCGAAATCCAGGTCCTCGCGTCCTACCAGGACCGGCGCCTCACCCTCAAGGGCGGCCTGTGGCGCGACAGCGTCCGGGCCATCGCGCTCGCCGGCTCGGTGCCGCTCGATCTCGCGCTCACCGGCGTCGCGCGGCGGCAGCTGCCCGGCACCCTCACCCTCTCCGCGCGCGCCGACTCGACCGACCTCGCGCTGTTCTCGGCCGTGACCCGCACCATCCGCGAGCCGCGCGGTGCCATCTCCTTCAACATGGAATTCGGCGGCACCTGGGAGACCCCGCGGCTGGCCGGGTTCGCCGAGCTGCGCAACGCCGCCGTGAGCGTGCCGGCCCTCGGCGTGCGCTACCGGGACATCAACGCCCGTCTCGAGCTGGCCAACGATTCGATCCGCGTGGATCGGTTGAGCCTGCGCGGCGGCGAAGGGACGCTCACGGCCACCGGGAGGGTGTTCGTCCCGACGCTCATGGTCGGAACCCGCGCGCGCTCGAACGCCGTGGTGCTCGATCTCACGCTGCAGGCCCGGCGGTTCCACGCCTTCGCGATCCGCAGCTTCGGCAGCTTCACCGGCTCCGGCCAGTTCCGGCTGCGGGGTCCGTGGAACGGCGCCGAGCTCGATTCGGGCCGTCTGGTGGTGGACGAGGGCTATCTGCGCTTCGCCGACCTCGTGGAGAAGCGCGTCGTGAACCTCGACGACCCCGAGTTCCGCGCCATCGTGGACTCGACGCTCGCCAATGCGGCCGGCCTGGGGCCCGACATCCAGACGGTGTTCCTCGACAGCCTGCGCATCCGCGACCTGCACATCGCGATGGGGCCCGACGTGTGGCTGCGCTCCAACGAGGCGAACATCCAGCTCGCGGGCGAGTTCTCCGTGTCCAAGGACATCGAGTTCGGCCTGCCGCGCTACCGTCTCGACGGCACGATGCGCGCCGTGCGCGGGAGCTACCGTCTCACCTTCCTGAACGCCGCGTCGCGCGAGTTCCGCGTCACGCGCGGGACGGTGCGGTTCTACGGCACGTCGGACTTCGACCCCGAGCTGGACATCGCCGCGGAGCACGTGGTGCGCCGGCGGGATCAGGGCAGCCTCACCGTGCGCGCCATCATCGGCGGCACGCTGCTCGCGCCGCGGCTGCGCCTGGAAAGCGACGAGCGCCCGCCGCTCTCGGAGACGGAGCTGGTGTCGTACCTGATGTTCGGGCAGCTGGTCGCGTCCGCTTCGAGCGGCGGCACCGGCCGCGGCGACGCCTTCGACCCGATCCGGGACGCGCCCAGCCTCATCGCCCGCAATGTGGGCTCCGAGCTGGGGCAGGCGCTGGTGGGCGGCATCGGCCTGCCGCTCGACGTGCTCACGGTCCGGCCCGGGCAGGGCGAGAACATCCTCGCCGGCGCGACCATCGAGGCCGGCGTCCAGGTGGGCTCACGCACCTTCGTGCTGCTCAACGCGGGACTGTGCGAGGTGCAGAGGTCGCAGGCGGTGGGCGTGAGCCTGGAGTACCGGCTCAGCGAGCAGTTCGCGACCCAGGCGAGCGTCGAGCCGGTGGTGCGGGAGTGCCGCGCCGGCGGCAGTGCGCTGGAGAACGTCGCGGCCCGCTACCAGATCGGCTTCGACCTGTTCTGGACGCTCGGGGGCGTGCGGTGACGCAGGCCCTCATCATCACCAACCCGATGGCGGCGCGCTCCGACGAGCGGGCGCTCGAGGAGGCGCGGCGCCGGCTCGCCGAGGGCGGGCTCGCGGTCGAAGTGGTGCGCACCACCGCGCCCGGCCACGCCGAGCGGCTCGCCCGCGCCGCGGTCGCGGACGGCATCGAGCTGCTGATCGCGCACGGCGGCGACGGCACCGCGATGGAGGTGGCGGCCGCGCTGGTGAACACCGGCCGGCCGCTGGGGCTGCTGCCGGCGGGCACCGGCAACCTGCTCGCCGGCAACCTCCGCCTCCGGCGCTCGCCGCGCGCGGCGGCCGACGTGATTCTCAAGCAGCACGTGCGGACGATCGACGTGGGCCGGCTGGAGACGAGCGCCGGGGTGCGCTACTTCGCGGTGGCCGCCGGGATGGGGTTCGACGCCGAGCTGATGCACCGGACGCCGCAGCCGCACAAGCGCGTCTGGGGCGTGGGCGCGTACGTCGCGACGGCGGTCGGGATGGCGACGGCCATCACGCGCGCCACCCTGCACATCGAGACGGAGCATCTGACCCTCGACGCGCCCGCGGCCACGGTGCTGATCGCCAACTGCCGCGAGCTGATCCCGGGCGTCCTGCCCCTGGCGGGCCGCGGCATCGAGCCCGACGACGGCGTGCTGAACATCGTGATCCTCGACGCGCAGTCGTTCCCGGCCGCCGCGCGCGTGGCGTGGCGGCTGCTGCTGCGGGCCGGCGACATCGACCCCGGGGTGACCTACCTGCGAGCGCGGCGGGTGCGGATCACCGCCGACAAGGACCTGCCGGTGCAGGCCGACGGCGAGGCCTGCGGCCGCGGGCCGGTGTCAATCGAGGTCGTGCCGGGCGGGCTCTCCATCCTCGCGCCTGCCTCGGGGGCGTCGTAGGTTGAGCGCGATGCTGCCGCCCCTCGCCGGGCACCGCGTGCTGGTGGTGGACGACGAGCGCGCGATCGCGGCGGCGGTCGTGCGCCGACTCGAGAAGGGCGGCGCGCTGTGCGCCGTGGCCCACTCCGGCGCGGAGGCCGAGGCGCTGCTCGCCACCGGCGCGCACGACCTCGTGCTGTGCGACGTCCAGATCCCGGGGCGGACCGGGCTCGAGCTGCTGGACCTCGCGTTACGCCTGGTGGACCCGCCGGCCGTGATCCTGATGGCCGGCGACGGCGAAACGGGGGCGGCCGCGGACGGCCTGCGCCGCGGCGCCGACGGGTACGTGCACAAGCCGCTCGACCTCGAGCTGCTGGCGCACGAGGCCGGCGCGGTGCTCGAGCTGCGGCGGCTGCGGGCCACGGTCGAGGCCGCGAACACCGGGCGCGCCGCGGGGCCGACGCTGCTCGTGGTGGGCGAGATCGTGAATGCGTTCGAGAAAGCCGACCCGTATCGGGCCGGCTTCAGCTCGCGCACCGCGCGGATCGCGGTCGCGCTGGCGCAGCCGCTCGGCCTCAACCCCGAGCTGCTCGCGCTCGCGGCGCGGGTCCACGACGTCGGCATGCTGGCGGTTCCGGTCACCGAGCAGCACGCCGAGGGCCCGCTGGCGCGCGCCGCCCAGCATCTGGTGCGCGTGCACCCCACGCTCGGCGCGCGCTGGATCGAGCGGCTCGGCGCCGATCGCGTGATCGTGGCCGCCGTGGCCGCGCACCACGAGCGCTGGGACGGCGGCGGATACCCCGGAGGTCTGGTGGGCGAAGACATTCCCCCGATGGCGCGCGCGCTGGGCACCGCGGCCGCGGTTGCCGCGATGGCCGGGCCGCGCTCCTATCGCGAGCGCTTCGAGCTCGACGCCGTCCTCAAGGAGCTGCGGGAGGGCCGGCTCACGCAGTTCGGTGAGGCGGAAGCCGAGGCCGCCGAACAACTGCTCCTGCGCTCACCGGAGCTGGCGCGCTGATGGCCGGCGCCCTGCTGCTGGTGGATGACGATCCCGGCGTCCTCAAGGCCGTCGGCGACTACTTCGAGGCGCTGGGCTACGAGGTGTTCCGCGAGGCCAGCGGCGAAGACGGCCTCGCGACCTACGCCGCGGTGCGCAGCGACGTCGTGCTGCTGGACCTCGTGCTGCCGGACGGCGACGGGCTGGCGTTCCTCGAGCAGCTGCGCCGCATGGACGCCGCGGTCGTGATGCTGACGGGGCACGGCGACGTGCCGACCGCCGTGCGCGCGATGGAGCTGGGCGCCGAGAACTTCCTCATCAAGCCGGTGGACATGCCGCACCTCGCGGCCGTCGTCGCCCGGGTGCGCGACAAAGTGAGCCTGGCGCGACAGAACGCGCTGCTGCGGGCCCGGAAAAGGGGGGGGGGGGGGGAAGGAGGGCGGCGGCGGGGGGGGGGGGGGGGGGGGGGGGGGGGCCGGCGGCACCGAGGCGCTGCTCGGCGAGTCGCCCGCGATGCGCGAGCTGGCCCGCCAGGTCCGCATGCTGTCCGAGTCGCCGAGCACGACCTGCCTCATCACCGGCGAGAGCGGCTCGGGCAAGGGCTGGGTCGCGCGGATGCTCCACGACCTCTCCTCGCGCCGCGACCACCCGTTCGTGGACGTCAACTGCGCCGGCCTGTCGGCGACCTTCCTCGATTCCGAGCTGTTCGGCCACGAGAAGGGAGCCTTCACCGACGCGCGCGAGCGCAAGCAGGGCCTGTTCGAGGTGGCGGACCGCGGCACGGTGTTCCTCGACGAGATCGGCGACCTTGCGCTCGAGCTGCAGCCCAAGGTGCTCAAGGCCATCGAGACCAAGACGTTCCGGCGCCTCGGCGGCACGCGCGAAATCCGTGTGGACGTGCGGCTCGTGGCGGCGACGAACCACGACATCGCGGAGCGGGCGCGCGAGGGCAGCTTCCGCGAGGACCTCTTCTACCGGCTCAACGTGATGCCGTTGCACCTGCCGCCGCTGCGCGAGCGCGCCCGCGAGGACCGGCTCGCGCTGCTGAACCGGTTTTTCGGGGAGCTGCGGAGCCAGGTGCCGAGCGGACCCGAGGAGATCGGGGCGGAAGCGCTGGAGCGGCTGCTCGACTACCGCTGGCCCGGCAACGTGCGCGAGCTGCGCAACGTGCTGGAGCGGGCCCTGCTGGTGTCGCGGGGCGCCAAGCGGCTCGGCGTGGAGCACCTGCCGCCGGAGATGGGCCGCCGGGCCACCGATCCACGCGGCGTGCCGATGTCGCTGGCCGAGCTGGAGCGGCGGCACGTCGAGCGGGTGCTGCGCAAGCACAGCGGCAACCGCACCCGGACCGCCGAGGAGCTGGGCATCTCGCGCGCGACGCTCATCAACAAGATCAAGGCCTGGAAGCTGGAGGTCTGAATGCCCGAAGTCGACATGATGGTGTGCCGCTCGTGCGGCAACCCCGAGCGCGCGTCGGAAGGCTACCCGTGCCAGGACTGCGGGACCTTCATCTGCATCATCTGCGACACGCGCGGCGTGTCGCACTGCAAGAATTGCCGGGTGAAGCTGGGGATGCCGGAGCCGGCGAACCTGCCGCAGCAACGAACAGGTTAGGCAACGTTCAGACTGGCACGGCCCAGCGCCTTGGTGCTCACCTCGTACGGGTACGGAGCAACTTTGACCGCACCACTTAGATCTTGACGTTCTTCAAGATCGCTTGCCGGCTCTGCTCGGCCTCCATAGCAGTTCTGAGTCGACGCTCCTCCGCCCCGGCCTTCTCTCTCAAGCTACGTCGTACGCTGGCCTCGTAGTCCGTGGCAGCAATTGGGAGAAAACGCTTGAAATCGTCGATTAGCTGCTGCACGACTTGGCTAGAGAGCGCACCCTGAATGTACCGCAGGCGCACGGTGTTTCCGTGAAACTGGAAACTCGCGGGGTCTCCGCCCATGAGCGAGTTCCTGTAGTTGATGCGTTGGAAAACGCTGACCCAGGCACTTGTGACGTTCGTCGAGAGTGTAAGCTCGAGATCACGATCGCTGACGTCGAATCCGGTGAGCGCCGGTGGCTGCTTGATAAGTGGATCGTCTGGCTCGTCAACGGGGATGACGCGTTTCTCCAAGGAGCTGAGCTTCTGCCGACTGCCACCCTCCTTGTGCAGAGCCGCTAAGCGGAGGCGGACTTCGCCAACGTTGCTCGGTCGATCGGCGGGTTCGTGCCTGATCAATAGGTCTATCAGGTCGTCCCAGTACGCATAGATTGGACTTGAGGTCGCAATCCGAGTGAAGCCAGTTCCATGGGGCACTATTCCAGTGAACAGCTCATGAATGATCAGGCCGACGGCAAACAGGTCGGCCCGGGCGTCAACAGTGCCCCCCAGGCGCCGCTGCTCTGGCGCGGAGTAGACGAAGTTTGCGAGTCGGTCGCGGGGGTCGGTGTCAACTGCGGTGGCAAGCATGTCTTCCGTGAAGTGGGCCACACCGAAGTCAGCCAGGATCAGCTCGGGGTCGTCATCAGCAACGAGAACGTTTTCAGGCTTCAGGTCCCGATGCCATACCTCGGCCAGGTGCGCCGCCTCAACGGCGTCCAGTAACCGCAAGGCGAGGCGGTTTGCCGAGTTCGGAGTCACTTTCGCATCCAGCACCTTTCGCAGCGTCATTCCGTAGTACGGCATGACGTAAAAGGGTGACGGCTGACCGCTTGATTCATCAACTCCGTAGTCTACCACGCGCACTATCCGACTATCGGTTGTGGAGCGGCAGAAGTCGAGCTCATTGCGAAATCGCTTCAGCTTCTGACCAGTAGCCACTGACGGCTTCAGAAGCTTGACAGCGAACAAGACACCGTCGGCGTCGGTGGCTTTGTACACAATCCCTGAGCCTCCTTCACCGATTTGGCCCACGATGGAGTACTGAGAAAACGCGGTTCGAAACACACGTAGCGGCTTGGCCTTGGCGACTGCAGTAGCCGTAGTTGCGTGTGCGACCTGTTGGGATCGCTGTGCGTCACGCCTCGCTAGCCAGTCGGCCAGCGAGCCGAAGCCCAGGTAATTGGCAACAACGTCATCGCCGCCGAGAGTGATATCTGCGTTTCCATTGCCGCCGCTAGTTGCACCCGTCCAGAACCGGCCCAAGGAGCCCATCAGCAAGAGGATCCGCTCGGCGCGCGTCTGTGGCACCTTCAGTGCATCGGCGATCTCCAGAGCGGTTACCTTTGTTAGCGAGGGATGCCCGACTAGTCGGTCGCGTATATGGAGGACTGCGCGCTCCACGTCTGGCAGGAGGCGGGTTCGGTCGCCAAGCGCAATGAGACCACCAATAGATGGCCCATTGTCATATAGCAGTCGGCCGTCGATGTCGGTTGGCTTGAATCCTCGCGGCAGGTTGTCGCGAAGGGCGACCATCATTTCGCGATTGCCCAGTGGCTCACCCGCCTCTAGGCGCCGCTCAACTTCCTTGAGCCAAATCAAGTCCAGTTCGCTTGGCATACGTGCATGCTCGTTCCGAAACAGTGCAGCGAAGTATACTGGGATTGACCCGTGGCCGGTGCCCCGGCCGAATCAGCCGCCAGGAGCTCCGCCTTGCAGGTTGACCTGAAATGGAGGGCCGCGGCGCGAAGTCCTGCGAATCAGCCGGCGGCTCGGACGCCGGCGAGCGCTGTGGCCTTCACGTGAAGCAGGATTCAGATCATCAGAAGACTCAGTGGCTGCGGCCAGGCGCGCCAGCGCCGGCGGGCCCGTCGCTCGATTCGCCTGCTATGTCGGACAGCGAGGAACCTGCCACAGCTGAACCTGCAGTAGAGCCGCGTCATCGTAGCTCGCCTGGCGCCTTGAGGCGGGATTCGAATTCGCGGCCGAACGCCTGATCGATGGTGATGCCGCCTTGCACGAGCAGTGCGTCCGTAAGGGCGAGGACTCGCTGCAACTCCGGATCAATCTGCCTGCCATTCTCGATGCCCGGTGACGGGTCGAGGCGCGTCGCATCTTTCGTATCCAATGGCCAGACAGACAGGAACTCTTCCTGGAATCCACTCAGAAACACCAGAACCGCGTAGTGTACCAACCGAAGGAGTAGGATCACCTCCGCGTGGTACGACGGAACGCCATATTGCCGGATGATGGTCTTGGGCGCAACGAGCTTGCCGTCCGATGTGACGTACGGATGGGCCAAAGTGCAATTGCGGAAGAGATCAAGTCCCTTCCAGACGGAGATTCGATCGACAATCGGTTGCACAGCGCGTCGTCTGGGAACTAGTCGGGTGTCGGTCTTCGCATGACGGCCAGTTGAGTTCCAAACCTCCAAGAACTTGCAGATGATGATCGATGCCTGATTCGCGAGCGAGAACAGAATGTCTTCATTCAAGGATGCGGCTGCATCCCTGTAGTGATTCAGGCCCCGCAGCAGGATTTGACCCTCTTGGGCGACCATTCCAAGTCGCCAGAAGTCGCGCTCCAATGGCGTGAGCGCATCCTTGCGAATAGGATGCAGCGGTTCGACGTATGTGGGGGGCTGCACACCGCCTCAAGATGCGGGTTACGCACGAAACCAGGACACCTGCCCGACAGTTTGTTCTGACGACGTTAGCGCCGGAGACCTCTCCCGGAAAGGTTGCGAATGCACTGAGGCCGCCAAGTCAAACGCGCGTGCCGGAGGCGTCCTTCAGGACGCCTTCGCCGAGCCCGGGCTTCAGCCCGGGTGCGCCTCCGGGACCGCTTTGAGCCTCACAACCACGTGCATTCACGACCACTGGCTCGTCAGCTCCCGACCGTCCTTGAAGCGCGACAGCCTAACTATCGTATCTCCAGACGTCGTTTACCCTTGTCGTCGAGCCATACGTGTACCCTGGTTCTGTCTCTCGGTGGGGGCGGTGGTCGCCGCGGCTGTAGGTGGCCTCGTGCAGGCGCTTCATGTGCGACATGAATAGCCTGCACTGGCGGCGGCGTAGCAACCCTGAGGGCATCGGGAGGCTGCCACGCAACCCCTCCGAGGTCGGCGATGGCGGCCTGTAGCTCCGCCTCCATGCCCATGGGCATTGTCTCAGCCTCGCTCCTGATCAACGCCATTGCCCTCTCGGTTGCCTCACTGGGTGTCAGCCTCCGTGCGGAAACCGAGTCGAACAGCCGCTCGAGCGATCCGGGCAAACCTGGCTGGCGCCTCCGATAGGTTACCCGGCCCCGGCGCGTGCCTACGAGGTCATCGACGCTACGTATGACGAAGTCGCTCGCGTCACGGGCCTGCCCTGCTATCGTCCTTACACCCTGAACGAAGTCGCCGTAGTTGCCGATGCCAATGTAGATACAAGTGAGACTTGCGAGGATTGCTATCCTGCCCTTGAGAGATCCTTGCTCAAGCCAGACATCAGCATGAGCGTCGTGAATCGACGTCAACTTCGACGCACCAAGTTGGCCGTACTCAAAGACCGATTGAGCCCAGGACTCCAGCTCGCGCCTCGCTAGGCGCCGGACCTGACAATGAACTTGTGCGGTGATGACCGTTGTCACGATTGCTCACAGTGGTGCATGTCGCTGTTGCTGTCTAGCGCCTCAGGAATCGCCAGCCAGACAAGCCACCAGACGAGGTAGTGCCCAACCACGTTGGGCGTCGGGCTTGGCCCGGGAAACCGCAAAGGGGTGGTACCAAGTCAAACGCCCGTGCTGGTTCGTCCTTCAGACCGTTTTCGCCGAGCCCGGGCTTCAGCCCGGGGGGAGGGAGGCGCACCCCGAGCCACCCGTCAATCTCAAACCGTGGTTGGCAGGACCGGCTATTTCTTCTTCTTCTTAGCGGTCTTCTTGTGAGCCTTGCGCCTCTTTACGCCCGCTCGACCTGTGAATCCTTTCAGGGACGGCTTGTGTTCCTCGCAATAGTTGCTGCGGGCTATTGCCAGTCGGTCGCATCCCCTCTTGATGCACTTCACGGCACACTCCGAGTATCAGTCCAGATGGCAAGGATCGCCAGCACCGCCACGACGGTTGCAGCCCCGAGCAAGAGGAGTTGCGCGGCCTTCGTCCAGAATGTCTTCCGCTCCAACTCGGTGCGAATCGACTGGTTGGCTTCCTTCCAAAGGTCAATCTGATCATTGTAGAACGCGATCGCGCGTTCGCGAGCCTCAGACTCGATCCGCCGCTCAGCGGCGTCTTTGATGAGTTCGTCGGTATCATCCCCTACCGGTTTGCGGAGCGTCTCACGAAGCTGCACCGCTCAGACGGCGGCCGCAATTGAGGCGACCAAGAGGACGATACCACCCGTCAATAGCCACTTGTTGAAGTAGTTGAGCGCATCAAGCTCGCGCACGAACGCTAGCACTGCCGCCAGGAACACCCCGGCGATGGTCGCAGCACCCTGGGCCTTGGCGTCCACACGCTGCCAAGTATCCTCCAACTCGTCAAAATCGTCCCGATGCGCCTGTAGGGCGAGAGCCGGCAATCCATCGTGGAATGGTACGACGTCATTCATCCGCTCACTCCCCAAGGACGAGGTCGCCCAACTCATCATGGACCTGGGTCGCGTGCCCCGTGCCGGCTGGGCAATCCCTAACAACGTTACCGCCAGCTGCCTAGGTCGGGAAGGGCCGCGGTGGCGGTCGCGCCGGCAAGTCAGTCGCTCTTGCGGGTGGCGTCCTTGAGGGCGCGTTCGCCGAGCCCGGGCTTCAGCCCGGGGGGGGGTAAGCGACAACCAGGGCTGAAGCCCTTCGCCGCCCACCCTAACGGCGAATCGAGTCCGCGCGGGGGAGCCACCGCGCCACACCACCATGCCATGAGCAAGTGCCGCGACGAGTGTTGCTGAAGCTGTACGACCCGTCGCCACACTGCGCGGTGGCCCCGGGGGGCGGCAGGCTGTCCGGTGTCCAGGTCGGTGACCGTACCCACTCCCCGTACGCGTTGCGGTAGCCGCGGCCCTCGGACCGTTGAGCGGTTGCGGGCGGAAGGGCCGAGTCGGCGAGGTAAGCCTGTTCGGCGTACCCCGCGACTACGTTGGTGGCGACTCCGCACCAGCCACCTTCGCACGTGCCCACGGCCAGCGCGGTTCCCGGCGGGAGCTGGGCAAGAACCGTTGCGGTGACCAACGGCGCCTGGCGGACGTTGAGCGGAACCGTGGCGTAGGCGATGCGGGGGGGTCGTGCTTCCGGGTTCGGCTCGCAAGCCGCAACCACGGCCCCGAACGCCGCGATCAGCCTGAACGGATGCCTTCCAAAACCACTCATGGGTCGTCGGCTGCAGTCTGACCTTCTGGTAGCCTCGGCCGAGCGCCGTGCCCCGCCAGGTGTCCCTAACCACGTTAGCTCAGGCGCGCTGGTTGGGGAAGGTGGCCTTGCGGCGCCTTCGCGCGCTCAGGATGCCTGCGGGGCCGCGCTCAAGGCGAACACGGCAATCGGCGCGGTCTTTCCGAGCACATGGACGGCCTCAGACAGGAGGCGCGTCTCGAACGGGGTGCGCAGCTCGGCGCGTGTGAACTCGGTCACGAGGACGTCGGCTGAGAACTGGTAGTCCAGCCGCACGAGCCGCTCGAGTACGTCCACCGTGTCGCCCGCGATGCTGTAGTTGAAGCGCTGGTCGGAGCCCAGGTTCCCCACTAGAACGTTGCCGGTGGTTATGGCGATGTGTTGCCGCATCGGCGGCAAGCCTTGTGTCACAAGCTCCGGGTTCATCCTGCGAACCGCGTCGGCCATGCGCAAGGCCGCGGTACACGCGCGATCGGCGGCATCCTCCACCGCGACCGGCGCCCCCCAATACGCGGTGAGGGCGTGACCGGCATACCGGTCGAGGGTGCCGTCCAGCTCGAAGACGATGCCCGTTAGCGCGGTGAGGTAGTCGTGGATCAGGCGGGTGAGGGTCTCCGGGTCGAGAACCTCGCTGATGGTCGTGAAGCCCCGCAGCTCGGTTCGAAGGAGCGTGAGGCGGCGGAGCTGTCCCATCAGGTGCAATCGGGTGGGGTCCTCGCGCAGGGTGGTCAGCACCCGGGGCGAGACGTAGTCACGCATGCCCGTTTCGATGCACAAGGCCCCGAGGATCTGGTCCGTCATGCGCACCAGCACGGCCTCCTGCTCCGCCGGCGGCAACCCGACCAGTGGCCGCGCCGGATCGTTCACCGCCTGAAAGCGCGCCAGCGCACTGGCGGTAAACCGCGACGGACTGACAATCAAGGGCAGGATCGCCAGGCCTTCGCGCCGTGCGGCGTCGAGAAGAGCCGGAAGCTCGTCGCTGACGATGAAGTCGGACGCGAGGAAATCAGCGCTCACCAGCAGCAGCGCGACCCGGGCGGATCGCAGAGCCACAGCGAGTTCGGCGCGCCACGTTGCCCCGCCGCGGATCCGGGTGTCGTCCCACACCTCGACCCCGTAGTCGTGCTCCAGCGGCTTGAGGTGAACTCGGACTCGATCCAGCCATGCCCCGTCGCGGTGGTCATAGCTGATGAACACCGTCGTGCGGGGCGGCCCGGATGGTGACATGGCCACAAAGGTGCCGCTGCGAGCCATCCGACGCCACTGAACGGTCGGCCGAGCCCGGGCTTCAGCCCGGGGGGCGTCAACCACAGGCCAGGGCTGAAGCCCCGTACCTCACGCCGGATTGCCGTCACCTCGGCGCGATCCTTCCACAATAGATGCCTCCTATCATGCGACCGACGGTATCATCCGGGCCGTCGTGCCGCCATCGATTGTTGACGCGCACAAGGAGGTGGCTTTCGAATCCATCGTCGCCCATCCCACGGCCGCGCCGACATTGATCGGCATCGATGGCGGTGGAGCCGATCGCGACCACGACGGAGTCAAACGCGAACCGGCCCGGCGGCGACAGCGTCACGAACAGCCGGAACCCGGCCTGTCGACAGTCCCCCGCGCGGGCCGAGCGGCACACTCCCTCTATGATCCGATTGGCAACGAGGTCGTCATGCCACGCGCGATCATCGAGAGAGCGAGGGCTCCCGGGCGGGAGATGGAGCACGACGTGCGCGGGCCCTGAGGGTGCGGGAGTATTCGCGTTCGGCACTGCGCGGGCGACCTCGGCCAGGTGCTCGATCACGGCATCCCCGAAACCAGCAAGGCCTCGGAGCAGCGCGGTCCAGATCGCGCGCGTCTCGGAGAGGTCAAGCGGTGGGAACGTATCCGACACCGACGAGTGGGGGCGCGGCTCAAGGACAAGGAGGTCGACGTCGACCGAGTCTGAGCCCGACTGGAGAGTGCGCGACATGGGTCGATAACCGATCGCCCGAGCCCACAGCACCAGCACATGGCGTGGAGCCTCCGCGATCCTGAACCGACCGCCATCGGAGCTCGCGGCGCTGAGGCGAGTCCCGTCGATCGACACGAAAGCACCAGCGATCGCTTGCCCGGTGATCGAACCACGCACGGTCCCGGTGACGACCCTCGTGTCCGGCGCCTGCGCAGCGCCGGTAGCGGGGCAGCCAACGGCAGAAAGCGCCATGGCTGCACCGAGCGGTAGTTCCCAAGGAGGTCGCATGCTCTGCCGCCGATCGGCCTAACCCACCTATAGACCCTCGGCCGGACAAACTGGCCACACGTGGCTTGGCCGCCGTAGTAGCGCCTTCAGCCCCGGGGGCAACGAGCGGTGTTAGACGACGGCGAGGACTGCGCGGCGAAGGGCCTGCGGTAAGCGGATGGGTGCAAACAGCGCCTTGGGATACAGATAGGCCTCGCCGGATTCATCGATCACACGCAGTTGCCCATGCGCCGCGGCCTGACGGTCGGGAATAGCCAAGTAGACCTTGCGCGGCTCGAGGGATACTTCATACCCGCGATTCCGGAGGCACAACACGAGGGTTCGGGCCATGGCCATGGGCACTCTACCTAGTCAAGGTAGCGCTTGATCTTGTATTCCTTGCGTCCTACTGCTGACGCCTCATACCAATGTAGCTCGGCGCGCTGTACGGCGCCGTCCTGGAGCTCAATCATCGCCTCGCCCCTGCGCTTCCGCCACCTGGCTTTGCCGTAGAGCCGCTGAAGGCGCTTCAGCTCGCGGATGCCGCGTCCCGACGCAATGGTCTCGACGCTCGTGATCAGGCCGAGGATTCGGAAGTCCACAACCAAGCATGACGCGAGAGGAGGTGGTGGTCAATCACCGCCGGCTCACGTCTTTCACGACGCTTTCGCCGAGCCCGCGCTTCAGCCCGGGGGCCAAGGACCAGCCACCCAGGTCTCCCCATCACCGCCACATTCAGTGAGCGAAGAACGCCAAGCCCCAGGGGCTGAACAAGAAGAGCAGTGCCGCGACGACCAAGCCGGCATGGAACGCAATGCTGCACAGGCGCCGCCAAGGCGTCAGCGGCTTCCCGTGCGCTCTGCCTCGATACAATTCGGAACCCTCCAGCACGTAGACCATGACACCCGCCACCGGCGCAAATGGCAAACGCTAGAACAGGCCAATGGAAGCCCACAGGCCCAGTACGGAGCACGCCAGCCCCAGCGCGGTCCGTTGCGCTTGGGGTATCGGTTGGGGCGCCGCCCGCCGGAGGTAGAACGCCACGGCGGCCGGAAGCAGGAACGACACAACCAGGAGAACGCGCGCTACCGTCACGAGTCGCTGCCCGATTCACCATGGACAATGGGCGGGACACGCGCTCGACCGGGGAAGTCACTCAACCACGTTACCAAACGCCGCCAGATCCGGAAAGACTACCCGCCGCTCCTCGGCCGGCACGCATGGTACCCCGCAGCGCTCATCGCGTCGCGGGCGTGGCGACGCCTTTGATGAGGAGCCACAGCGCGAGCGTCACCTCGAATACCAACATCGGCAACCACATGAGCCAGGTGATCGGGCCGCGCCAGTTGACCGGGCCGCCGAACAGTCCGGCGAACTGCAGGGGAAGGATCACGACGAGCAGGGCCGACGCCATCACGCCGAGCCAGGCCAGCGAGACGGGAATCATCCGGCCGCGGAGGAGGAGCCAGGAGAAGAGCGTGCTGCCCACGGCGAAGAAGATGGCGCCCGGGGTCCACGCTCCCATCTTGAGAAGGAACTCGCCGAGCACATGCGCTGCCTCGGTGTCCAGTGCGCGTGCTTCGGTGGCGGTGGCGAGCCAGAGCAGACCCATCGTCGGTATGGGCTGAGCGATGCCTTCGAGGACGCGACAGGTCAGGCCCAGCATGGCGAGATCGGGATCCTGCTCGCGCGTGATGGCGTGGAGCGTCACGCCCAGCGCCAGGGCGGCGAAGGACATGAGCAGGGAGAGTACGACGGCGATGCGCAGGTCGGTCGCGTGCTCGGCGATTCCCGCGAGCTTCGCCGCGATCCCGTCTCCGCTGGTTGCCGGGCCGGTCAGGACCATGCTGGTGATGCCGGTCGCGATGTAAAAGAGAAACGTGAAGCCGGCGATCCGTGCGTTCGTCGTGCGAGTCATGTGTGCTCGGGGATGCGCGCGCCCATTGCCCCGGATGTGCTGACTGTGGTTGTCATGGTCTTCTACTGCGCACGCATGGTGATCGCCGGGTCGATCCGCGCCGCGCGAAGCGCCGGGATCCAGCACGCGGCGATCCCGATCGCCGCCATCATCACCGTCACGCCGATGAACGTGGTCGGGTCGTGCGGCTCGACACCGAAGAGCAGCCCGCGAATGACGCGCGCGGCGAAGAACGCTCCGGCAACACCCAGCACGAGGCCAATCGCCAGTAACACGCCCCCTTCCCGCAGGATCATCCGCTGCACCCGACCGCTGTCGGCCCCAAGGCTCATGCGGATGCCGATTTCGTTGGTACGCGCGCTCACCGAGAACGCCAGGACACCGGCGATCCCCACCGCCGCGATGATCACCGCCAGGATTCCGAACGACGAGACGAGCGCGGCATTCAGGCGCCGGGGCGAGACGCTCTGATCCTTGATCTGCGCCACGGTCAGCACGTTCTCGATGGGAACCGCCGGCGCTATGCGCCGGACAATCCGCGTCGCCGCAGTCGCCAGGGCGGCAACGTTGCTGTCGGCGCGGATCACGAACCCTCCGCCGATCGCCAGCTCCTGCGCAAAGGGCATGAACATCACGGGTCGCGGCTCCGCGTCCAGCCCCCCATCCTGGGTATTGCCGGCCACGCCGACGATCGTGCGCCAATCGTCGCTGATCGGCGTGAAGCGCAGGATGTCGCCCGTCCACGCGATCCGCTGTCCGAGGGGGTCCTCGCCGGGGTAGTACCTGTCGGCGAGCGTCTGGTTGATGATCACGACCCTGCCGGATCCCCGCTGATCGGTCGTGGAGAATGGGCGCCCCTGGAGAATCGGAATCCCGGCGGCGCGGAAGAAATCGGGGTTGGCGGTTCGAAACTCGGCGCGCGGCATCGCTTCGCCGGCGGCGGGTGCTCTGCCTTCTGCTTTCACCTCGAATCGGACACCCGAGCTCTGGAGCGGCATGGGGGAGCCGATGCCCACGTCCACGACACCGGGGAGGGCCGCCATCTCGTCGCGCATGCGATCGTAGCGCTCCTTGGCCGAGGCGTCGGACGCGGGGTTGTACAGGATCTCTGCCGGGGTCAGGAGCGGCACCTGCATCGTGAGCACTTCCTCGGTCCTGAGACCCGTATCCACGTCGGCGAGCCGAATCATCGTGCGGGTGAGCAATCCGGCACCCGCGAGCAGCACCACCGACACGGCGATCTGCACGACGACCAGTCCACGCTGAAGACGGTGCTTTCTCAGGCTTCCGCTGATCCGGTGCGCGCCTGCCAGGATCCTGGATGCGAAGCTGCCTTCCCTTGGCAGCGAGGCGAGGAACGACAGCAGCAGGGCTACGGTCACCGAAACGGCGAAGGTGAAGCCAAAGACCACGCCGTCGAGTCGGATCTCGTTCGCGCGTGGCGAATACCGCTCGGCGAGCGACGTGAGCAGCCGGACGCCACCGACCGCGATGATGACGCCGAGGATGGCGCCTATGATGGCCAGCACGAGATTCTCGGCCAGCAGCAACCGCCGCAGCCGCGCCACGCCGGCACCGAGCGCCGCGCGCACCACGAGCTCGTGCTGTCTGCGCACGCCGCGCATGAGCGTCAGGTTGGCGACGTTGGCGGCGGAGATGATCATGACGAACGCGGCCGCGCCCATGAGCAGCCACAGTGTCAGGCGCGCGCGTTCCCCCAGCACGGTCTTGAAAGGGATGACGGCGACGCGAAAACGGGATCCTGGATCGTACGCTTCCCTGAATGCGCTCTGGATGCGTGCGTAGACCGCGGCAACCTCGGTCCGTGCCTGCTCCACGCTGGCGCCAGGGGCGAGGCGGGCGATCATCTCGGTCATGCGATGGGTGCGGCCCTCCACCATGAACGAGCTCGTGTGGTGCTCGCTGACCACCATGTTGAGCAGCGCTTCCGCCCGGCCGGGGAAGAATGGCGCCGGCTGGAGGACCCCGATGACCGTCACCGACTTGCCGTCCAGTCTCACCTGCCTGCCCACGATGCTCGAATCGCCGCCGAAGCGCTTCATCCAGCCCTCGTGGGTGAGCACCATCACCGGTGGAACTCCCGGCCCGTCGTCGCGCGGCTCCGTCAGTCTGCCAAGCACCGGTGCGAGCCCCATGACCTCGAAGTAGTTGCCGGTGACGAGGCCGACGTCGATGCGCACGGCACCGTCGTCACCCTGATACCGCAACGTCCATTGGGAGAACTCCGCGATGCCGGCCAGCGATGGGGCACCATTGCGGAAATCGCGGACCTCCGGAACGGAGAAGGCGAGGTTCGCGCCTCCTGGTCCGTCCATCGAGTGTCGCAGGTAGACCAGACGATCACCGTCGCGGTGAGGGAGCGGCTTGAGCAGCACGCCGCGGACGACGCTGAAGATCGCGGTGTTGGCGCCGATGCCGAGCGCCAGAGTAATGACCACGATCGTAGTGAACGCAGGGCTGTGTCGCAGCGCGCGCAGGGCGTATCTGATGTCGGCTGCAGCGTTCTCGATCCATGGCAGTCCGCGCCGATCGCGGACCGCCTCGGCGGCCTGGGTGAGACCTCCGGACGCCAGCAGCGCCTGCCGGCGCGCCTCGTCCGGATCCATGCCACGCCGGATGTTCTCGGCGGTCTCCATGTCGAGATGAGATTGCAGCTCGTCGCGGAGATCGTCGTCCGCGCGGCGTCCGGTGAAGAATCCAGCAATGCGCGCGAGCGCGGCGCGAATGTGTCTCATGGCGCCTCCCGTCGCGGCGCGAGAAAGGCGGCGATCAGATCGGCGGTCCGATGCCAGTCGCGGGCTTCGCGCGCCAGCTGCCTGCGCCCCGCGGCGGTGAGCGCGTAGTACTTCGCGCGACGATTGTTCTCGGACTGGCGCCATTCTGCTATGACGAACCCCTCTTGTTCGAGCTTGAGGAGCGCGGGGTACAGCGTGCCGTAGTTGAGCGTGAGGCAGTTCTTGCTCGTCTCCTCGATGCGGCGAGCGACACCGTAGCCGTGCAGCGGCCCGAGGACCTCGAGGGTTCTGAGAATCATCAGGGCGAGGGTGCCCTGCTTCACATCCAGCTTCTCCGCCATAGGCTCCGTCCTATGGGATACCTATATGACGGTACAATCGGCAGAAGGTTTCACGCAATAGGAGTTGTCGAGCTCGCGGGTGCTCACTGACTCGATGCGGGCTTCTTGGGTGCCCGCGGCACTGCCTAAGCCAGGGCCAATCGACAACCGTTGCAGGGTGCTACGATGATTACGCTCAGCACCGCCAACGATCCCTGGTGACGCGGCTCGCCGTCACACGCTCCCGGCGTGAGCTGCGCTTCTCCCATCACCGCGTACCAGAAAGGAGGATCCCGTCGAGAAGGCCAACTGGAAGAAGACACTCGTGCATCGAGATGCGAGTATGTCTGCCTAACGTGATTGGCTTAAGCAGCGGGCCGGCGCAATGGCCGCGCTGGCCTTCTTAGTGACAACGTAGAGGCGGCATTGGACGCGCGCCAGCGCGGCCAGCCGGCCCGGCAGCGTCAAATCCTAGTTAGGCGCCCCAGCGCACGGAACAGCGAGGATCCGGAGCAGTTAGCCTAGCAGGCCGGCAGCACGTCCATAGCCTAGCCATGGCGGGCCCCGCCACCGCTGACCTAGATTGGCACGAGCCGCGACACCTTTGGGCCGCGCCCCGGGTAGTGGTTGGGGCAGCCTGCCAAGCGCGGGAGGTGAAATGGGCTTGATCAACTTTCTCGTGGTGCTGGCGGCCTTTACAGCCGGCGGTTCGGTGATAGTACTTGTGATCGCCGGGGCCGTCAAACGGGTCGGCGCCGGGGGAGCGGTCGACGCCGCACGCGGCCTGCGCGAGCTGCACGAAGAGGTCGAGCTGTTGCGCGGCGAGATTGACAGACTGCGCACCGACGTCGAACACACAAGTCGGCCCCCCGAACTTGATGACATTCAGAACCGACTCGATTTCGCCGAGCGCGTGCTGGCCCAAATGAAGGCCCGCGACGCACTTCCCGGACCGCGCTGAGAGCCCCCCCGATCCATTCGTAACATCCAGACTGACCCACTATCCGCCCGGCAACGCAGTGTTCTGAGCCGCGTGGCATGCACTTGTTAGGCTGCACTCACCCTAAAACTGCACTCTGGCACCGGCAGACGGGCTGATGCGGTCGGGGCCGAGCGACAAGGCGACGCGACCTGGATGAGCTAGCCGCCATTTTGGAACAAGGCTCCCAAGGCCGGCGCCGAGCAACGCCCCAACTCCCGTTCCGGCAAGGCCGAACCCAGCCACTGCCACCCAGTCACTACCACTACACTCGCTGTATTGGTCAAAAGAGCTGCAAAGCCAGGCCCCGAGGGCGAACGACCCCGCTCCCAGCACGATGCCGCCGACGAGAGCCCCCGTCCTGGTCGCGTGGCCCTGGACCCAAAGCGAGTCGACGGTGGATGGTGGGATCGGGAGGACTCGCCCCGCAAGGCGCAAGATTGGTGGTTCCGAGGCGACGCTGGCCAAGCGTGCCTGAAGCCTTTGCCCATCGTGCAACCGAACACGCAAGGTTTGTCCTGTCCGCAGGCGGGCGAGGACAGTAGCCGGCTCCGCTTGGCCGACGACATCCGCCAACGGCGCGAGGGACACTGCAGCGATCAGAAAAAGCAATCGGATCATGAGGGGCCCCCAAGTAAGACACAAGCTCATTTGTGCGCAGGCAGCATCGAGTGCGGCCTAACGCCCAAGTTCAGCTGCAAGCGAGTCAATAGAAGCGCCGCGCGCAGCGTGGCGCAATCATCAGATCGCTTGTCAGCTGCAACGTTCGTTAGGCCGCAGAGCGAAGCGCTCGCCATGCGCGGCCCTGACTGCATCCCGGCCAGGAGGGGACACACAGCAGTCCGGTCGATGTAAGGGGAACCGTCTTCGCCGGAGTTCTTGTCTCCGTGTGAGAGGTTGGCGTTTCCAAGATAGCCAATACTTAGGTATTGACAGAAGTATTCCACGGCTGTAGAATCCCTCGAGCAGATCGGATAACCCAAGCATTTGGATGGTGTCGGAAATGGTTCAATCCGCAGCCGCTGACGAAGTTTTTCACGCCTTGTCCAACCCGACTCGGCGAAAAGTCCTGGAGCGACTGTCAGTCGGACCAGCCACCGTCAGCGAACTGGCGGCGCCGTTCGACATGCAACTCCCATCGTTCGTGCAGCACCTCTCGGTGCTCGAACAAAGCCGACTGGTCAAGTCGAAGAAGCGCGGGCGAGTGCGGACGTATGAGATCGCGCCCGAACGGTTCAAGGTCGTTGAAGACTGGCTGACCGCGCGTCGTCAGTTGTGGGAAGCTCGACTGGACCGGTTCGATCAATACGTCAAACAACTCAAGGAGAAGGAATCAGAATCATGAGCAAGCAATTCACCTTCAATCCGAAACTTGATTTCGCCATCGAACGGTTCATCGACGCTCCCACGCGGCTCGTCTGGGAAGCGTTGACGAAACCGGAGCATCTCAAGGAGTGGTACATGCCCAAGCCTTGGGGGCGTGTGTCGCGAGCCGAAATGGACGTGCGACCGGGCGGCATCTTCAGCATCGACATCGCAATGGCAGACGGTCAGGAATTTCCCAACCTCGGCTGTTTCCTGGACGTTATTCCGATGGAGCGACTTGTCTGGACCTCCATGTTGTTCCCCGGTTATCGTCCGGCTGTCTTTGACGACATTCCGATCACCGCCATCATTACGATGGAGACCGTGGGAACCGGCACTCGCTACGTCTTCACGGCGCTGCACCGGGATGAAGCTGACTTTGAGAAAAACAAAGCGACGGGTTGGCAGCAGGGCACCGAGATCGCCGTCGATCAGTTCGTAGATCACGTGATCGCGATGAAGTAGTTCTGCGCGACTCGCGGCGGACAGGTCAGGCATCAACGCCCAAGTCTCGACAACGAGGGGTGCGCGTTGTCGGCCTAACTCATTATGGACCCTCGGGCGGATCCCCGCCCGACCGGGTAATCCGGAGCCACGTTAGCGCCGGCGGCCTAGTCCGGAAAGGCTGCAGAAGCGGTGGCGCCGCCAAGTCAATCGCCCGTCGCCGCTTGAATGCACGCGGGGGAGCGGATCGCCACGAGCAACGCGGCGGCGGCCGCATGGCAGCCGGCATGCGTCAAGCCCGACAAGTGCGGCGTCCGCGGATTAGCCCGCCGTGACTGCAGGAAGCTCGGTTTCTGCTGCAGTGGACCCCGTCGTCGTCTCAGCCGGGGCGTCCTTGCAGGATGCTTTTCGCCGAGCCCGGGCTTCAGCCCGGGGCGTCAACGACAAGCCGCCCGGGCCTAGCCCTTCACCACCACCCGCTCGAGCGCCGCCACCACCGCGGGGTCGAGCAGCGTGCCCGCCAGGCCCGTGAGGTTCTCCATGGCCTGGGCGGGGCGCAGCGCCTGGCCGGCCGTGGCGCCCTCCGTCAGCTGGTCGTAGAGCACCACCGCCGCCACGATCCGCGCGCCGATCGGGATCGCCTCTCCCCGCAGTCCCTGCGGGTAGCCCTTCCCGTCCCAGCGCTCGTGCTGCAGCCGGACGATCTCCCGCACGCCGCGGTACTGCACCAGCGGCTCGAGGATCGCCGCAGCGAGCACCGGCGCGTCGGTGGCGCCCACCAGCTCCGGCGGCTGCGCGCCACTGGCGCGCCGCAAGCCCTCGTCCTTCAGCGCCACGCGGCCGAGGTCGTGCAGCCGCGCCCCGAGCCGCACCACCTCGATGTCCAGACTTGTCAGGCCCAGGCCGGCCGCGACGTGCGCGGACACGTTGGCCACCCGGACCGAGTGGTTGCGATGGCCGGGCTCCCGGGGCTCGATGGCGTCCACCAGCGCGGTGAGCACGGAGATCGCCAGCAGCTCCACCTGGCGGGACTGCTCCTCGAGCTGGCGCGTCTTGTTCGCGACCTCGCGCGCGAGCCACTCCTCCAGCTCGCGCCGGTCGATCTCGAGCTGGCGCTTGCGCAGCGCGTACTGCAGCGCGTGGCCCAGCTCGTCGAGGTTGACCGGCTTGATGAGGTAGTCGAGCGCGCCGAGCTTGAGGCACTCGATCGCGGATTCCGCGTCGCCGACGGCGGTCAGCATGAGGATGGCGAGGTCGGGGTCAGCGGCGATGGCCCTGGGCAGCAGCTCCGTGCCGGGCATGCGCGGCATCCGGATGTCGCACACCATCGCCGCGACGCGGTGGCGCTGGAGCGCCTCGAGCGCCTCGGCGCCGTCGCCGGCCTCGAAGACCTCGTAACCCGTGTGGCCAAGGTACTTGGCCAGCGCCGAGCGCACCGCAGCGTCGTCGTCCACGACGAGCACGCGGGCGGCGGTCGCGGGGGCCGCGAGGGGCGCGGGGAGGCTCATGCGGCGAACGTAGCCCGCCTCGCGCGGGGCGGCAAGCCGTGCGTATGTTAGCGTGCGATGTTCCCGTCCATCACCGACGTGTTCGGCGTGCTCGTGGGCCAGGTGACCGACGAGGCCGGCGGCACCGGTTGCACCGTGGTGCTCGCGCCGGAGTCGGGGATGCCCTGCACGGCGTTCGTGAAGGGCCGCGCCACCGGCTCCCGGGAGCTGGACGCGTGCCGGCCCGACTCGCTGGCGGGCCGCGTGGACGCCATCGTTCTCACCGGCGGCTCGGCCTACGGGCTCGCCGCCGCCGACGGCGTCGCGCGCTGGCTGGAGTCGCGGAAGCGCGGCTTCGTGGTGGGGCCGGGCGTCGTCCCGATCGTCCCCGCCGCCGTGATCTTCGACCTCCTGCCGTGCGGCCGGTTCGACGCGCGGCCCACGCCCGAGATGGGGATGCAGGCGTGCGGCGCCGCCTCGACCACGGTCGCCGAGGGGTCGGTGGGTGCCGGCACCGGCGCGACCGTCGGCAAGGCGCTCGGCCCGCTCAAGGCGATGAAGGGCGGCGTCGGGACGTGGTCGGTGCGCGGCGGCGACGTGATCGTCGGGGCGCTCGCCGTCGTGAACGCGTTCGGCGACGTAACCGACGAGAAGGGGGCGATCCTCGCCGGCGCGCGCAAGGACGCGGGCGGGTTCGTGGGCGTCGCGTCCTGGCTGGCGAAGGGGGGCCTCACCCAGGGCGCGATCGCGCCGCCGTACCGCACCTCGTCGGGCGGACACCACACCACGCTGGTCGTCGTGGTCACCAACGTCGCGCTGGGGCGCCTCGCGCTGGGCAACGTCGCGCGCGCGGCGGGCGATGGTCTGGCGCGCCGCATCCTTCCGGTGGGCACGATGTTCGACGGCGACGTGATCTTCGCGTGCGCGGCGGGCACCATCGAGGCGCCGCCGATCCAGGTCGAGATGCTGGCGCGCGAGGCGGCGGAGATGGCGGTCGAGCGGGCGGTCAGGCTGGCGAAGGGCAGGGACGGAATACCGGGGTTGGCCGACTAAGACACCTCAGTCAGCTTCTTGCTTGTCAGTTTCCCGAGGCCCGCGCAGGGTCCAGCGGCGGTCGGGTGAAGGCCGCCAACCGCGCCCCAATCGAATCTTGCACTTCGCGAGCCGCGTCCACCGAGCGCGCCTGATTCACGATCAGGGAGAACGCCAGCTCCTCGCCGCCTACCGCCGTCACGTAGCCCGACAGCGAGCTGACCGCGCTCAGCGTACCGGTCTTCGCGCGCAGCCGCCCCGCCGCCGCCGTCTCCGCGAGCCGTGCGCGGTAGCCGACGCCCATCAGCGGCAGCGAGTGCACGAACTCGCGCCCGCCTTCGGTCGCGGTGCGCATGTAGGCCAGGAGCTGTACCAGCGAGCGCGGCGAGGCGAGGTCGAGCAGGGAGAGGCCGGAGCCGTCGGTCACCTGCACGGCGCTGCGCGGAATGTGGACTTCGTCGGTGAGGAACCGCGCGACCGCCTGCGCGCCGCTCGCGAACGTCCCGGTCCCGCCCCGCATCCGGCCGACCGCCCGGAACGTCAGCTCGGCCGAGAGGTTGTGGCTCCGATGATTGATGAACGCGACCAGCTCGCCGAGCGGGGCGGAGCGGTGCACGGCCAGGGCTCCGGCGAACGCGTCGCCGCGCGCGGCCGAGCGCGCGAGCATGGTGTGCACCCGCGTGTGGGTGTTGTCCACCACGGTGCGCGTGACGCCGTTGACGGTAACGCCGCGCTGCGTCAGCAGCGTACGCAGCAGCGTCGCCGCGAACACCGCCGGTTCCTCGACGTTGATCTGCGTGCTCCATTCGCCGTAGTCCGCGGCGATCGTGCCCGACAGCTCGACCACGCCCCCCCCCCGCGGCTGGCCGCGCCGCACGCGCACCCGCGTCCGGGAGCCCGGCTCGCCGGTGAGCACCACGCTCACCACCGCGTAGTAGTCGTTCGCGGGCGCGACCCGCACCCGCGCCGGCGTGCCGCGCCGCGGCCCCGGCTCGACGATCAGCTCGATCCGGTTCCCGTTGGCGCCCAGGGCCTGCGGGCGGACCGCGTAGCTCGAGGTGACGTTGTCCGGCACCCAGCCCGGCCCGCGCAGCTCGCCGCCCAGGAAGGACGCGTCCGCGATGAGGTCGCCGCGCACCCGGCGGACGCCGGCCAGGACCACGCTGTCGGCAAACGCGGCCATCGAACGCTCGTCCATGGCGAACGTCGGGTCGCCGGTGCCGTAAAACACGAGGTCGCCATCCAGCTCGCCGTCGCGGATCCGGCCGTCGGGATACAGGACCGTGATGAACCGGAAATCCGGGCTCAGGTAGTGCAGGGCGGCCGCGGTGGTGAACAGCTTCGCGTTGGAGGCGGGGATCAGCCGGCGGTCGGCGCGCCACGAAAACAGCGTGTCGCCGCGGGTGAGGGAGACCACCAGCGCGCCCCAGGTGGCGTGGCGCCCCACGTCGGGCCGCGCGAACAGCGGCGCCAACTCGGCGGCGAGCAGGCCGCGCGGCTGGTCCGCCGCGGCCGCCGCCCGGGCCGGGGCCGGCCGCTGCGCCTGCGCGCCGGCCACGGTGGAAGTGGCGGCTGCCAGCGTCACGGCGAGGAACGTGGAAACGGGGCGGGGCACGACGCACGCTAGTGCCCGGCCGCCGGTCGGTCAACGGCGTGCGTCACACGTTACCTTACAGCCCCGATGGCCGTGCCCCCCCCCTCCCCCGCCGCTCCCTTCCCCGCGCCCCGCGCCACGCCAACAGCCTTCACCAGTACCGACGCGCTGCTCGCGCTCGCCGTGTTGTTCTGGGGCATCAACTTCATCGTGGTGAAGGCGGCGCTGGCCGAGATGCACCCCTTCGCGCTCAATGCCGTGCGCTTCGTGCTGGCCAGCGCGGTGGTCGCGTTCGTGGCGCGCTGGCGGGGCGCCGCGATGCCGCCCCGTGACACCTGGCCCCGCCTCATCGCGCTCGGGATTCTCGGCAATTTCATCTACCAGCTCGGCTTCATCGAAGGCGTGGCGCACACGCGGGCCGGCAATGCGGCCCTGATCATGGCGGCCGTGCCGGTCCAGACCGCCGTGCTCAGCCACCTCAAGGGTCTCGAGCGCCTGAGGCTGCGCGACGGGCTGGGTCTCCTCGTGTCCACGGCCGGGATCGCGGTCATCGTGCTTGGCAGCGGACAGGACGTCGGCTTCGGAGCCACGGTGAAGGGCGACCTGCTGATGCTCGCCGCGACGGTGTGCTGGACGCTCTACACGCTCGGCGTGAAGCCCCTGGCGGACCGGCTCGGCCCCACCGTCACCACGACCTGGACGGTTGTGGCGGGCTCCGTGCCGCTCGTCCTGCTGGGCATTCCGTTCGCGCTGCGCCAGGACTGGGGCCGGGTCAGTCTCGGGGCCTGGGGCGCCACCGTGTACTCGGGGGTCTTCTCGCTGGCGGTGGCCTACTTCCTGTGGTACCGCGGGGTCGCCCGGCTGGGCCCGGGGCGTACGGCGATGTACTCCAACTTCACCCCGGTGGTCGCGGTCCTCTTCGCGTGGCCCACGCTCGGCGAGACGCCGACCGTGTGGCAGATCTTCGGCGCGGCGGGCATCTTCACCGGTATCTGGCTGACGCGCTCGTGAAACTCGTCTGCTTCGACATCGACGGCACGCTGATCTGGACCGACGGCGCCGGGCGCCGCGCGATACACCGCGCGGTAGGCGAGGTGCTGTCCATCGAGCCGGTCGCGAACTTCCGGTTCGACGGCCGCACCGACGGCGAAATCGTCCTTCGATTCGCCGCAGGCGCCGGCCTGGCACCGGACGCCGAGCTGATGGACCGCGTGCTGGCGCGTTACGTCGTGAACCTCGAGGACGAGCTCGGAAAGCCCGGCCACGCCACGAAGGTCTATCCCGGCGTACGCGAGCTCCTCGACGTGCTCGAGCTCCGTGCCGACTGCGTGCTCGGCCTCCTGACGGGCAACGTGATCGCCGGGGCGCGCCTCAAGCTCCGCTCGGCCGGCATCGAGCCCGGGCGGTTCCGGGTGGGCGCGTTCGGCTCGGACAGCCACGTGCGCGACGAGCTGCCGGCCGTGGCCCAGGCGCGTGCGGGTGAGGTCACGGGCCGCCCGATCGCGGGAGCGGACGTGGTGATCATCGGCGACACGCCCGCGGACGTGCGGTGCGGCCGCGGCATCGGGGCGCGCGCCATCGGCGTCGCCACCGCGTCCTATTCGGTCGAGCAGCTGGTCGAGGCGGGGGCGCACGCCGCGCTCGCGGATCTGTCGGATGTCGAGGCGGTGGTGGAGACCATCTTCAAGTGAGGCGGCCAGGCGGCCAGGCGGCTAGGCGGCTAGTCCATCGTGGCGCAGCCGTGGGCTCGGTGGGATTCGCACTGGTGCTCTCGCTAGCCGCCCAGCCGCCTAGCCGCCTAGCCGCCCAGGCGTCCCCCGCCGGAATCCAGGTCAGCGCCAACCCGGTTCGAGCCGCACCGGTCCACCTGCACTGGCCCGCCGGCGCCGGCGACGTGCGCGTCGCGATCTACACCCAGCTCGGCACGCGCATCGTCAACGCCGTCCTCCCGACCGACCCCGGCACGTTCGCGTGGGACCTTACGACCGAGCGGGGCGAGCCGGTGGCCAACGGCGCCTACGCCATCGTCGTGACGCGCGCCGACGGCCAGCGGTTCCGGCGGCGGCTCCTGGTGGCGAGGTAACGGTGATCGTCGGCGTCGGGATGGACGTCGTGCCGGTCGAGCGCGTGCACCAGCTCATCGAGCGGCACGGCGATCGCGCGCTGAAGCGGCTGTTCACCGAAACGGAGCTGGCGCGCGCGCGAGATCTCGCGCACCAGGCGCTGCACCTCGCGGGACGGCTCGCGGCGAAGGAAGCCGCGTACAAGGCGCTGTCGGCTGAAGGCGCCGACCTGGGCATCGGGTGGCAGAGCATCGAAGTTGAGCGCCTGGAGGACGGCCGGCCGAGGCTCGTGCTGCACGGCCCGGCGCTGGCGCGGTTCCGCGCGCTGAAGGCGAGCCGCGCGCACATCTCCCTGAGCCACGACGGCGGGATCGCGGCGGCAGTGGTCATTCTCGAGCGGGATGAGTAGAATACGGTTAATGCGTTGCTTGAGAATGAGTCTCAGTTGAAGCGAGTAGCCCTCCTCCCGAGATTCGCGCTCCTGCTGGCTGCTGTCAGCTGCCCGCTGACCGTGTTCGGCATTCGCGCCGCCTTCTCGGACGGCGGCCAGCGGCCGGCGGCCGGCGGTTCCTCGGTCAGCGGCCAGCGGCCAGCGGCCAGCGATTCCTCGGCCGGCGGCCAGCGGTCTGCGGCCGGCGATCCCGTGGAAGCCGCCCGCCGCATCGTCGCCACGCTCCAGCTCGCGGCGCAGGAGTACAAGCTCGCCTTCCAGGCCGGCGAGCTGGTGAATGCGGCCGAGTGGGACGAGGCGCGGCTGTTCGTGGGCGCCGCGCGGCAGTCCGCGCGCGACCTGCCCCCCGATCTCGCCGCCGAACTCGACCGCACGCTGGCCCGGCTCGAAGCGCGGGTCGCGGCCCGGATGCCGCCCGACTCGCTCCGCATCGTCGCACGGGAGGTCGAGCAGCGTCTGTCGCGGGCCCTCGGCGTGTCGCTCCACGACGAGGGACCGGCGCACACGCTGTCGCTCGCCGCGGGCGAGCGCGTCTGGCGCGCACGCTGCGCCTCGTGTCACGGGCAGGGCGGGCGCGGCGACGGCCCCGCGGGAACGGGGCTGACCCCGCCCCCGGCGAATCTCACCGACGCCGCGTTGCTGGTGGCCGCGACGCCGCTCGCCTTCTATCGCAAGGTGACGCACGGCGTGCCCGGCACCGCGATGCCGGCGTTCGAGCACGCGCTGACGCACGAGGAGCGCTGGGATGCCGTCGCGTTCGCCTTCGCGCTCAGCGACTCGCTCGCCCGCCAGGGCCGCAGCGGTCTCCTGGCCGTGGCCTTCGGCGCGGTTCGCGGCACGCTCGGCAACGCGCTGGCGCTGGTCCATGCCGGCGACCGCGAGGCGGCCGCGTCCACCGCGCTCGATGCCTACATGGCGTTCGAGATCGTCGAGGCCTCGCTCGGCGCCACCGATCCCCTGATCGTGACCCGCGCCGAGGAGCGCTTCGCGACAATGCGCCAGGCCGCGGCCTCGGGCGACACGGCGGCCGCGACGCGCGCCTATGCCGACGTGCTCGCCGTGGTCCAGGAAGCGGAGTCGGCGCTGGTGGCGGGCCGCTCGCCGGTCGGTTTGTTCGCCGAGAGCCTGCTGCTGATCCTGCGTGAAGGCTTCGAGGCGATCCTCGTGATCGGCGCCATCATGGCGGTGCTTGCCCGGGCGGGCGCGACGCAACGGCGCCGTACCGTGCGCCTGGGCATCGTCGCGGCGCTGGTGGCGAGCCTGCTCACCGCGGCGCTCATCGAGTGGATCTTCCGCATCGGGCCGGCGCAGCAGGAAGCGCTCGAGGGCGGCGTGATGCTGCTCGCGGCGGCGACCCTGTTCTACGTGTCCTACTGGCTGATCTCCAAGGTCGAGATCGCTGCGTGGACGCGGTTCGTGAAGGGGAAGATCCAGCGGGCCGTCGAGAGCGGCAGCGCGCTCGCGCTGGCGGGCGTGGCGTTCCTCGCGGTCTACCGCGAAGGCTTCGAGACGGTGCTGTTCTACAAGGCGTTGTACGTAACCGGCGGGGGCGGGGGTGGGGGTGCCGCGGCCGTGACGGCCGGGCTGCTCGCCGGCCTCGCCGCGCTGGTCGGGGTCTACGTCGGCATCGAGCGGTTCGGCCTGAAGGTCCCGATGCGGCCATTCTTCGCCGTCACCGGCGCGACGTTGTCGTACCTGGCGTTCGTGTTCGCGGGGCAGGGCGTTCGCGAGCTCCAGAACGGCGGCTACGTCGGTGCCACGCCGATCCCCGGCGCGCCGCACAGCGCTTTCTTCGGCATCTACCCGACCGTCGAGACGCTGATGGTGCAGGCGGTCATCGTGCTGGCCTTCCTGGTCGCGCTGGCGTGGACGTTCCTCGTCCGGCCGCGGCGCATCGCCGCGATGCCGGCCCCTCCTCCGGAAACTCCCGAGGCCCCCGCCGACGAGCCCAAGCGCGAGACCGCGGGCGTCTGACGTAGATTGGGGGCCCATGACCCGGCTCCCCCCCCCCTTTGTTCCCGCCGCCCTGCTCGCCGTCCTCGGCGCCGCGCCCCTGGGCGCGCAGGCGCGAGGCCCCCGCCCCGCCCCCGAGCGCAGCAACTACGAGCAGACCTCGCGCTACGAGGAGGTCGTGCAGTTCCTGCGGCAGGTAGACCGCTCGCCGCTCATCCACCTGACGACGTTCGGCTACACCGGCGAAGGCCGGGCGCTGCCGCTGGCCGTCGTGGGGCGGGTGCCCGACGCGAGCCCCGAGGCGGTGCGCGCCAGCGGCCGCACGGTCGTCTACGTGCAGGCCAACATCCACGCCGGCGAGGTCGAAGGCAAAGAGGCCGCGCTGATGCTGCTGCGCGACGTGGCGGCTGGCCGCCACCCGCGCTGGCTGGACTCGCTGGTGCTGCTGGTGGCGCCGATCTACAACGCGGACGGCAACGAGCGCGTGAGCCTCACCAACCGGCCGCTGCAGCTGGGTCCCATCGGCGGCATGGGCCAGCGCGCCAACGCGCAGGGCCTCGACCTCAATCGCGATCACACCAAGCTCGAGACGGCGGAGGCGCGCTCCCAGGTCGCGCTGATCAACCGCTACGATCCGCACGTCCTGATGGACCTGCACACCACCGACGGCTCGGTCCACGCGTACCACCTCACGTACGCCGAGCCGCTGCACCCCGCGACCGATGCGGCGATCGTCAGGCTGCTGCGCGAGGAGTGGCTGCCCGACGTCACGCGGCGGATCCGCGACCGCGACAGCTGGGACATCTGGTTTTACGGCAACACGCCGGCGGCGCCCGTGGATCGCGGCGGCGGGGGCGGCCAGCCGGGCTGGTACAGCTTCGACCACCGCCCGCGGTTCAGCGAGAACTACTGGGGCCTGCGCAACCGCGTCGGCATCCTGAGCGAGGCGTACAGCTACGCCACGTTCGAGGAGCGCATCCGGGCCACGCTGCACTTCGTGGAGGAGAGCCTCCAGTGGGCGTGGGCCAATGCGACGCGGATCCGCGCGCTGGTCGCGACCGCGGATGCGCGCACCCTGGTGGGCGATTCGCTGCCGATGCGCGCGCGCCTGCGCCGCGGCCCCGACGTGGACGTGCTGATCGGCGCGGTGGACACGGTCCCGAACCCCTATACCGGGTTGCCGATGCTGCGGCGGCTCGACGTCCGGCGGGCGGTGCGGATGCCGGACTACACCACGTTCGAGGGCACCGAGTACGCGCGGGTGCCGCGCGCCTACCTGGTGCCGCCCCAGCTGGTCCGGGTGGTCGAGCGGCTGGAGGCGCACGGCCTGCGGCTCCGGCGGTTCGAGCGCGCGCAGACGCTGCTGGTCGAGAGGTTCCGCGTGGACTCGACCGTGCAGACCGCGCGCGAGTTCCAGGGCCACCGCGAGCGCACCGTCTTCGGCGCGTGGGAGCCGGCCGAGGAGTCGGTACCCGCCGGCACGGTGGTGGTGGACCTGATGCAGCCGCTGGGCCGGCTCGCGTTCGTACTGCTGGAGCCGCGCTCCGACGACGGGCTGCTCAACTGGAACCTGATGGACGACGCGCTCCAGAACGCGCGCTACGCGCCGGTGATGCGTGCGCGCGGATTGCCCGAAGCCCGTTAGGCGTCGCCTTGGCCGCCCTGCCGCCGGCGTTCGCGGATCATCGCGCTCAGCTCGGCGAACAGCGGGCCGAACTGGGCACCGGCGTGCAGCACGCGGCGCGTGATCAGCTCGCCTTCGCCTTCCTGCAGGAATAGCCCGCCGCACCTCGCGCACCGCTCCACCACCACCCCGCGCATCCTGAGCCTCTGGAGGAGCACCTGGTCGCACGCGGGGCAGGGCAGGTCGGTCGGCGCGGGCGGGCCCTCGAGCAGGCTCACGCCGGGGAGTTGGACACCCTTCTGCTCCGCGGTTTCGCGGATGTCGTGCACCAGGCCTTCCTGGTGCATCCAGAAGCCGCGGCACACCGGACAGTGGTGCGCCTCGACGGTGCCGTGCGCCACCGCGGCCAGCTCGACGGCGCAGCGCGGGCAGGCGAGACGTTTGGCGGGCGGCGTCACACGAGGCGCTCGTAGTAGATGAGCGGCACCTTCCGGTAGATCACCCGCCCCACTTCCCGGAAGCCGCACGTCGCGTAGAACCCTCCGGCGCCTGCGTCGGCGTCGTAAGCGTCGAGCCGGATCGCCTCGGCGGGCCAGGCCCGGGCGACGGGAATCGCCTCCTCGAGCAGCTGGCGGCCGATGCCCGTGCGCTGTCTGGCAGGGTCCACTGCCATGTCGGTGAGGTACAAACACTTTCGCGCGGCCGTGAAGTACGCCGGATCGATCGCCCAGGGCTTCTTGGTGGCCAGCCGCAGCGTCGCGATGATGCCGTCGTGACCGCGGGCCACGATGACGCGTGACGTGGTGCTCATGCCGCGCAGCACGCCTCGCTTGCTCGTGGCCGACGACCAATGGCCCCGTCCGTAGCGGCGCGTGAGATCTTCGGAGGCCGCGTTGCGGAGCCGGGCGACCGCCTCGGCGTCGCCGGGGGTGGCCGCGCCCAGGGTCAGCTTCACAGCCGCACTTCCGCGTCCGACGACGAGACGCGGTGACGATACCAGAACAGCGTGCCGAGGACCAGCAGCGCCATGACGCTCAGAAGGGATCCCATCTCGAGACGCCACGCCAGGCGCTGCCCAACGAGATCGTCGTTGGCCATCATGCCCAGGGCGAAGGCCAGCCAGGTGAGCGCGCGCAGCCTCCTCCGGAACGCCGGCTCGACGGTCGCGTCGCGCCATGTGGCCACGAACAGGGCCATGGGGAGCAGCAGCACCACCAGGTAGGCTTTCCAGGCGACGGTCCCGAACAGCGAGGCGACGAGGAGCACCGTGCTCCATTCGGCCATTGTCGTGCGGCCCGCGGCATCGTACGGACCCCGGAACAACCACAGACCCAGCGCGGCGACGATCGCAAGCGAGCCGGCCGAGGCCAGCGCGACCGCCGGGCTGCCGGACGACGTCAGCTCGTTGAAGCCCGGCACGGTGAACGGCACGAGGTGGTGGCCTACTATCCGGTCGAGCATGGCGAACACCGAGATGTTCATCTTGCCCACGGTCCAGCCGACGCGAACGGTCTCCTGCCAGCCGCGAAGCTGGTCGACGTAAGCGCTCCAGCCATACACGGCGGCAGGTATCAGGGACCATGCAATCGCGGCCAGGGCGGTGAACGCCGCGGCGCGCCATTGCCGCCGCCACGCGAAGTAGGGCGCGAACAGGATCGGCATCACCTTCAGCGCGGCCGCGGCGCCGATCAGGAGGCCGGCGCTGGCGTCGCGCCCGCGGCGATGGAGGAGGAGCCCCGCCACCGTCAGCGCGAAGATCGGGATGTTCACCTGCAGATGCTCGAAGTTGCTCAGAGCCCAGCGCCAGCAGAGCAGAAGCGGCAGGAGCACGGAGCCGCTCGCGAGATCCACGCCGTCCGTCGTCGACCGTGGCCCGGCGGTGGTGAGGGCGCGATCGTAGACCAGCCGCACGACGGTGCCGAGCGCGAGCGCCAGCACTGCCCAGTTCACCAGCAGCCACAGCACCCGCGTCCCGACCAGCGACACCCGCGCCAAGGCGGCGATGGGGATGCAGAGCAGCGCGAACAGCGGCGGCCAGGTGCTGGTGTGGGGCGGCGCGTCGCGGTAGATGTCGCCGCCGTTGAGCCCCAGCTCGCCGACCAGCACGTAGCCGGCGAAATCGCCGGGGCGCTGCGCGAACCGCCACGTGAGCGCCGCCGCGACGACGGCCGCGACCGTGTAGGCGAGGGTCCTGCGGCGGTCGGAGGTCGTCATGGCATGGAGGTTAGGGCTACTACGTCGAGGCGCTGGGCTCACCCTCGCCCTGAGGCGGCGGGGCGGTCCGCCGCGCCAGCAGCGCCCCGCCCACGGCGATCATCCCCAGGCTGATGACCTGCGCCAGGGTCAGCGGCCCGAAGAACCGGTCGTCCTTGGCCCGGAACAGCTCCACCACGACGCGCTCGAGACCCATCAACACGAACCACAGGCCGAGGATCCGACCCGTGGGCTGCCGGCGCCGACCGTAGCGCCACAGGCCGTAGAAGATGAGGAGCGCGAGCGCGACCTCGTACAGCTGCGCGGGGTGGACGGCCACCACTGTCTCGGGCGTGACGTCGGCCGGAAGGGCGACGCCGAACTCCTCGCGCAGCACGCGGGCCGTGGTGGGCGGCGAGCCCTGCGGGAACTTCATTGCCCAGGGCAGACTGCTCGGCAGGCCGTAGTCATCGCCGACGAGGAAACACCCCACGCGGCCCAGGGCGTACCCCGCCGCGAGCGGCGCGGCAACGAGGTCGCCGATCCTCGGGATCGGGTGCTTCTTCCACCACAGGTACAGCAGCACAGCGCCGGTGCCGCCGATGAACCCGCCGTACCACACCAGCCCCCCGCGTGAGAACAGCGCGTCGGTGCTTCCGATCAGCAGCGCGTAGTAGACCTTGGCGCCGCCGATGCCGCCGAGCACCGCCCACACCACCGAGTCCCACGCGATGTCGGTCGCCAGGCCCGCGCGCTGCAGTTCCTTCGCGAAGATCCATCCCGACGTCAGGAACGCGGCCATCATCATCAGGCCGTAGCCGGTGATGGTGAACCGCCCAAAGTGGATGACGAACGGATAGACGGTCAGGCGCGCTCCAGTCCCGGAAACGGCAGGTCCGCCGCCGCGTCCACCGCGCGCCCCGTCTCGGCCGCGCGGAACAGCCCGACCCGCGCGATCATCGCCGCATTGTCGGTGGCGAGCCGCGGGCTCGGGGCGTGCAGGCTCGCCCCGCGCGGCTCGAGCGCGGCCGCGAGGGCGGCGCGCAACGCGGTGTTGCACGCCACGCCGCCGCCCAGCACGACGCGGGAACGGCCGGTCGCCTCGACCGCCCGCAGCACCTTGGTAACGAGCACGTCGATCACGGCGTCCTGGAATCCGCGGGCCAGGTGGGGCACCTCGGCCGGCAGGTCCTTTACGCCGCGCACGGCGTGCACCACCGCGGTCTTGAGGCCGCTCATCGAGAGGTCGAGCCAGTCGGCGTCGCCGGGTTTCTGGGCGCGGTTCACCATCGGGCGCGGGAACCGCCAGCGCCCGGGATCCCCCTCCGCCGCCCGGCGTTCGATGGCCGGCCCGCCCGGGAAGCCCAGACCGAGCAGCGCTCCGACCTTGTCGAACGCTTCGCCCACGGCGTCGTCGCGGGTTTCGCCGAGCAGGCGGTAGCGGCCCCAGGCGGCCACGTCGAGCAGCAGCGTGTGCCCACCGGAGATCACGAGGCCGACGAACGGCGGCGCGGCGGCGGGGTCCTCGAGCGCCGTGCCGAACAAGTGGCCCTCGAGGTGGTGCGCGCCGACCAGCGGCTTGCCGGCGGCCAGCGCCAGCCCCTTGGCGTAGCTGACGCCCACGAGCAGCGCGCCGACCAGCCCCGGCCCCGCCGTGACGGCGACGAGATCCACGTCGCGCAGGAGGGCCCCGGCGTCCGCGAGCGCGCGGTCCGTCACCGGCCCCACCGCCACGAGGTGGGCCCGCGAGGCCAGCTCGGGCACGACGCCCTGGTACACCTGGTGGACGTCCTGGGAGAGAATGACGCACGAGCGCAGCCGGGCCGCGCCCTCCGGCTCGCCGGTGACGACGGCGGCCGAGGTTTCGTCGCAGGAGGTCTCGATGCCGAGGACGGTGAGGCTCACAGCCGGCGCACGCGACCGGCGATGTGCACTTCCCGCGGGCTGATGCGCATCAGCGGCCGCGCCGTGTCGAGGGGCACGGTGCGCTCGAAGGCGTCGGTCACGCCGCGCACCTCGATGAACTCGGTGCGCACCGAGTCGAGGCCGTAGACCAGCCCGCGCGGGCCGCTCACCTCGACGGCGCGCGGCGTCACGGTGAGCTGGCCGGTGACGGCGAAGCCCGATTCCGCCTCGATGAGCCCGCGGATCGCCACGGGCACGTTGCGCCGGGCGAATCGGTCCACGGTGATCTCGACTTCGCGGGGCTCGACGTCCTGGACGGTCACCTTCGCGTGCCGCGGCACTTCGACGCTCGCGAGGCTGATGACCAGCCGGTGGCGCGGGGGCTGGGCGTCCGCGGGCAGCGCCGCGTGGACCACCAGCGGTGCGGCGGCCAGCTTGATCAGCTCGCGGCCGGGACCGGTGACGAGCGCCCGCAGCGGCGGGGCGGGCTTGGCGAGCGCGAGTGCGCCGGGCACCTCCACCACGAGGCGCACGTCCACCAGCGCGCTGGTCGTTTCCTCCGCGGCCACGACGACCCACAGGATGACCGACAGCGTGACGGCGGCCAGCTTCAGCGGCCAGTTGCGCAGGAAGGCGTCGCGGATCGAGGGCATTCAGCCCCGCGCCAGCAAGCGCCGGATGAGGTCCTGGTTGATGGACGACGCCCAGTCGTGGGCGCCGATGAGCTTCTTCACGATCCGTCCGTCGCGATCGATGACGAACGTCTCGGGCACGCCGGTGGTCTGGTAGATCCGCTCGATCACGCGGCTCCGGTCCTGCAGGATCTCGAAGGTGAGCCCGTAGGCGCGCTGGAACTCGCGCACCACGTCGGGTTCGGCCTCGTCGATGCTCACCGAGACGATCCTGAAGTTGCTGTCGGCGCTGAAGGCGCGGTGCAGCCGCTCGATCGACGGCATCTCGTCGCGGCACGGATCGCACCAGGTGGCCCAGATGTTGAGCAGCACGACCTTGCCGCGGTACGCGTCGAGGCCGACGCTGTCGCCGGTGGCGAGGTTGATGGCGCGGAACGCCGGCGCCCGCGAGCCGACCTCCACGGGGAAGATCTCCGGCGCCAGGCGCACGCCGAGCACCGCGCCCGCGGTGAGCACCACCACGATGATCGCGACGATCGCCCATTGCTTCTTCATACGGCCCTCAGTCCGCGCTGCGCGCCCCCCCCCTCGGCGAGCCGGCGCAGCGCGCCGACCTCGGCCGCGGGATCGGCGGCGGTGAAAATCGCGTGGCCGGCGACGAACGTGTCCGCGCCCGCCTCGGCCAGCTCCCCGATCGTGTCGCGCGCCACGCCGCCGTCCACCTGGAGCATGGCGCGACTGCCGGCGCGGGCCAGCAGGTCGCGTGCGCGGCGCACCTTGTCCACGCCCGGCGCCCAGAACCGCTGGCCGCCGAACCCCGGGTTCACGGTCATCACCAGGAGCAGGTCGAGCTGCGGCGCGATCTCCTCGACCGCCGCCAGGCTCGTCGCCGGGTTGATCGCCACCCCGGCCTGCATGCCGGCGGCCTTGATCGCCGCCACGTGGCGCTCGAGGTGGCGCGTCGCTTCGGCATGGATCGTCAGGATGTTGGCCCCGGCGGCTGCGAACGGCTCGATGAGCCGGTCGGGGTCCTCGCACATCAGATGGCAGTCGAGCAGGGCCTGGGTGTGGCGGCGCAGGCTCGCCACCACCGGCGCGCCGAACGTGAGGTTGGGCACGAACCGGCCGTCCATCACGTCCACGTGGATCTGGTCCGCGCCACCGGCGAGCACCCTGGCCACATCGGCGGCCAGGTGCGCCAGGTCGGCGCTGAGAATGCTCGGACAGATCCGAATGGTCACGTGTGCCTTGTTCTCCTCACTGGTGGCGGACCGGGGGACCGGGGGATCGGGGATCGGGGGATCGGGGGACCGCGGGACTGTTCCGTGCCCCCGTGCCCCGCCGTCACCTGGCCAGGTGCAGAATCACGCCGCTCCCGATCCGCACGCTGTCTCCTGCCCGGGGCTGGGTGCCAACGGCCACGCCCTGAACGCCGTCGCGCACGTCCACACTATCGGTCATCTCGAGCCGGAGGCCGGCGGCACTCAGCATCCGGATGGCCAGCTCGTAGTCGAGGCCCGTCACGTCGGGCACCGCCACCCGCGGCGGGCCCGCGCTCACCGTGATCGTGACCCGGCTGCCGCGCGGCACCGCGACCTGGGGCGCCGGATCCTGCCACACCACTACGCCCACCGCGGCGTTCGCGTGCGGCTCGCGCACCACGTCCACCGCCAGCTCGCCGCGCACGAGGTCGCGCCGCGCCTCCTCTTCCGTCAGGCCGATGACGCGGATCACGGGCCGCTCGCTCGGCAGCAGCGGAGAGGGGAACAACCACAGCGCCGCGACAAGATAGCCCGCGCCCGCCGTGGCGGCGACGCCGAGGACGACGAAGCCCCAGAACCGCAAGCGCTTGCGCCAGTCCACCCGCGGCCGCCTGGTCGGCGCGGCGGGCGGAGCTGGCGCGGCCGGCGGGGCGGCGGATCCGGCCGGGGCCGGGGGGGGGGGGGGGGGGGGGGGGGGGGGACGGGGGGGGGGGGGGGGGGGGGGGGGGGTCGTCGCGGGGAGCTTCGGGGCCGTCTGCCGGGGCGCCGTGACGCGCGGCTTGCCCTTCGAGCTCCCCCCGAACCACCGAGGCACTAGCCGAGCATCCCCTTCGACGGACTCGACGGCACGGCGATTTCGCGCTTCGGCATCCGCCCGGCGAGGTACGCCGCGCGGCCGGACTCGGTGGCCAGGCGCATCGCGTGCGCCATCGCGATCGGGTCCTGCGCGTCCGCGATCGCCGTGTTCATCAGGATCCCGTCCACGCCCTGCTCCAGCGTCAGGCACGCGTCGGAGGCGGTGCCGACGCCCGCGTCCACGATCACGGGCACCTTGAGCCGCGACTTGATGATCCGCACGTGATACGGGTTCAGCAGGCCCAGCCCCGAGCCGATGGGCGAGGCGAGCGGCATCACCGCGGCGGCGCCCGCGTCCTCGAGCCGCAGCGCGGTGATGAGGTCCTCGTTGGTGTAGGCCATGACCTGGAACCCTTCGCGCGCCAGCTGCTTCGTGGCCTCGAGCAGGCCCGTCGTGTCGGGCAACAGCGTCTGCTGGTCGCCGATCACCTCGAGCTTGATGAACTCGTTGAAGCCCGCCTCGCGCGCGAGTCGTGCGTACCGCATCGCATCCTCGGCCGTGTAGCAGCCGGCGGTGTTCGCGAGCAGGAAGAACCGCGACGGATCGAGGTGGTAGAGGACGCCCTCTTCCTTGGTCCGGTCGAGGCTGACGCGGCGCACGGCGACCGTGACGATCTCGGCCCCAGAGGCCTCGATCGCCCCGACCATGGTGGCGTTGTCTTTGTACTTGCCCGTGCCGACCATCAGGCGTGAACGGAACGTCCGCCCCCCGATGACGAGCGGGGTGTCCGTGAAGGCGGGCGCGGCGGCGGCCGTCGTGGTCACGCCTGAAAGATAACGGGCGGGCGGCTCATCCTCCGCCTACGAAATGCACCAGCTCCAGGACGTCCCCTTCGGCCACTGGGGTCGTGCCGAGGGCCTCGCGGCGGACGATGCGCCGGTTGTGCTCCACAACGACCGCGCGGGCGTCGAGGTCGAGGTCGGCCAGGAGGTCGAGCAGGCTGATGCCGGCCCGGGCGCGCCGGGACTCGCCGTTGATCACGACCCCGATGTCGGCCCGGGCGGGCAGGGCGGCGAGGAAGGCGCCGGCGGCCGCGGCGGGGTCGGCCGCGTCCCACAACGCCCGGATCGCGGCCACGCCCCAGGCGCCGGCTTCGACGACCTCGCGGGCGCGCGAGGGGGTGAGGCCGCCGATCGCGATCACCGGCAGGGACGTGGCCGCCGCCCGGCGGACGACCTCGAGACCGCGCGGTGGCTCGGCCGGGTGCGACGGGGTGGCGTACACTGCGCCCGCCACCAGGAAGTCGGCGCCCTCGGCGTGGGCGGCGCTGATCTCGGCCGGCTCGTGCACCGAACGCCCGACCGGGACGCCCGGCGCCACCCGACGGACATCCTCCACGGAGAGGCCACCGCGGCCCGACACGATGGCGCGGGCCCGGGCGGCGCGCGCCACGTCGGCGCGGTCGTTCACCACGAGCCAGCTCCCGTGCGGGGCGAGCGCGGAAGCCAGGTCGCGCGCGAGGCTGAGGAATGCACCGCCGGGGAGCGTACGGGCGCGCAGGTGCACGGCGAGCAACGGCCCCGCGGCCGCGGCCATCGCGGCGGCCCGCTCGACCACGCGCGCCTCGCCGACCACACGGTCGTCGGTCACGGCGTGCAGGCGGGGCAGCGCGGCGATCATGCGAGCACGTCTCCCGGGGCCACGCCGCGGCCGTTCACGAACGCCTGGACGCTCATCCGCTGCCGGCCGGCCGGCTGCACGTCGCTGATCTCGACCGCGCCGGCCTTCGCCGCCACGCAGAGCACGTCACCGGCGGCCAGCACCTGGCCCCGCTTGCCTTTGGCGTCGGTCACCCGCGCGCCGAACAACTTGAGCGGCTTGCCGCGGCATTCGGTCCACGCGCCGGGCTTGGGATCGAACGCGCGGATCTTGCGTGCGACGGCCTCGGCCGGGCCCGACCAGTCGAGCCGCTCCTCCTCGCGCGTCAGCTTGGGCGCGTAGGTGGCCTCGGCTTCGTTCTGCGGCTGCGGCACGATCTCCGACTCTTCCATCAAGGTCAGCGCCTCGACCAGCGCCAGCGCGCCGATCTCGGCGAGCCGCATCCGCAGCTCGCCCGCCGTTTCGTCGGGGGGAATCGGAGTCGGGACCTGGTGGAGGATGGGCCCGGTGTCCATGCCGGCATCCATCCGCATGATCGTGACGCCGGTCTCGGTGAAGCCCTCGAGGATCGCGCGCTCGATCGGCGCGGCGCCGCGCAGCCTGGGCAGGAGCGAGGCGTGTACGTTGACCGGGCCGAGCCGCGGCACCTCGAGCAGCTTCTGCTTGAGGATGTGGCCGTAGGCGACCACGGCACTGACGTCCGGCTTCAGGGCAAGGGCCTCGCGGAGGAACTCCTCCGCCGCGGGGTCGGCCGGCTGGAAGACCCGCAGGTCCTCGGCGATGGCGGCGTGCTTGACGGGCGAGGGCTGGGACGTGGAGTGGTGGCGTCCGGCGGGCTTGTCGGGCCGGGTTACGACGCCCACGACATCGAAGCCCTCACCGACCAGGGCGGCCAGCGACGGAACCGCGAATTCGGGTGTGCCGAAGAACAGGACGCGCATTCGACCTCAGGCCTTGGCGGCGCTCTCGGGCACGACCTCCTTGAGGTACCCGGTCTGGCCCTCGCGCGATTTTTCCCACTGACGCAGCAGGAACCTCCGCTTGATCGGGCCGACGCGGTCGAGGAAGAGGATGCCGTCGAGGTGGTCCATCTCGTGTTGTAGCGCGCGCGCCAGCAGGCCGGTGCCCTCGATGCGCCGCCGCGCACCCTGCTCGTCGGTGGCCTCGACCACGACGCGGGCGGCGCGCTCTACGTCGGCGTAGAGGTCGGGGACGGAGAGGCAGCCCTCTTCTTCCTTGACCTTGCCTTCCTTCTCGACCAGCACGGGGTCGATCAGCACGTAGCTCTCGGCCTCGGCGGTCTCGACCACGGCGACGCGGCGCGCCACGCCGACCTGGTTGGCGGCAAGCCCGACGCCCTTGGCCGCGCGCATCGTCTCGAACAGGTCGGCGACGAGCGCGCGCACCTCGGCGTCCACCGCGCCCCCCCCCCCGACCGGCGCGGCGGGCTCGCGCAGCATCGGCGAGCCGAGCAAGTGGAGCGGCCGCAGGCTCACGCCCTGGCCGTCTCCTCGGTCTTGGGCTGGACCACGGAGGTGATGCGAGCGCGCTCGACCACCATCCGCGACTCGGCGGACTCGATGGTGATGCGGTCGTCCTTGACGTGCACGATGCGGCCGATGATGCCGCCCGCGGTCACGATCTCGTCGCCCTTTTTGAGCTGCTTGAGCAGCGCCTCGTGCTTCTTCTGCTGCTGCCGCTGCGGGCGGATCAGCAGGAACCAGAAGATCGCGACGAACGCGAGGATCTGGACCACGAACAGCATGGTCGCCGGTCCCGACTGCTGGCCGGAAGGCGTGAGGAACGCGAACACGGGCTGCTGTATCACGAAAGCTCCCTGGTCGTATAGCGGGCGTGCCAGCTCCGGCTCCACCCGGCGAAATCGCGCGCGAGGATCGCGTCCCGGGCCCGGCGGACCAGCCGGATCAGGTAGCGGACGTTGTGGAGCGACAGCAGCCGCAGCCCCAGCAGCTCGTCCGCGACGAAGAGGTGGCGCAGATACCCGCGCGTGAAGGTGCGGCAGGTCTCGCAGTCGCACCCTTCGTCCAGCGGCGCGCCGTCCTCGCGGAAGCGCGCGTTGCGGATGTTCAGCGGCCCGTCGTCGGTAAACGCGGTCCCGTTCCGGCCCATCCGGGTCGGGGCCACGCAGTCGGCGAGGTCCATCCCGAGCCCGATCGCCGCGACGACGTCCTCCGGGAATCCGACCCCCATAAGATAACGCGGCATCGCGGGCGGCAGCACCGCTTCGAGGTCCGCCAAGACCGCGTACATCTCGGCCTTCGGCTCGCCCACCGACAGTCCGCCGACGGCCACACCGTGCCACGTTCCGGCCGCGAGGACGCCCTCGAGCGCCCGGCGGCGGAGGTCGGGAAAGATGCCGCCCTGGAGGATGGGAACCAGGGTCTGTCGACCGTCGACGGTTGAACGTTCAACGTTCGACGGTTGACCGCTCGCGAGTTCGGCGTGCCGGTGGCGAGCCCGAGCCAGCCAGCGCAGGGTGCGGGCGAGGGCGTCTTCCTGGGCGGCACGGTCGCTCTGACCCGGGAGCACGTGGTCGAAGGCCATGGCGACGTCGGGGCCCAGGGCCCACTGGATCTCGATCGCGCGCTCGGGCGAGAGGAACCGGGTGGAGCCGTCGAGGTGGCTCCGGAACTCGACGCCCTCCTCGGTGACCTTCCGCAGCCCCTCGAGCGAGAACACCTGGAACCCGCCGGAATCGGTGAGCAGCGGCCCCGGCCAGCCCATGAAGCGGTGCAGGCCGCCGAGCTTGGCGACCACGTCTTCGCCCGGGCGGAGATGCAAGTGGTAGGTGTTGGCGAGCACCAGGCTCGCGCCGATCGCATTGAGATCGCTCGGCGCCAGCGCGCGCACCGTGCCGTTGGTGCCCACCGGCATGAAGCAGGGCGTCTCGACGGTGCCGTGCGGCAGGGTCCAACGGCCGGCGCGCGCGGGGCCGTCCGAGCCCTGCACCTCAAAGCCGAACAGGGATCCGTCCCCTCCGTCCCACTGTCCCCTCTGTCCCATTTAGGTGATCGCCATGGCATCGCCGTAGCTGTAGAAGCGATATCGCGCCGCCACGGCCTCGCGATACGCCGACCGCGTGCGGTCAGTTCCGGCAAACGCGCACACCAGCATCAACAAGGTCGAACGCGGCAGATGGAAGTTCGTGAGCAGGCAGTCCACGACGCGAAAGGTGAAGCCCGGAAGCACGAACAGCGAGGTCCATCCCTCCCCGGCGCGTACGGCGCGCTCGTCGGTGGCGCAGGTCTCGAGGACGCGCAAGGCGGTGGTGCCGACGGCCCAGACGCGGCCGCCCGCCGCTCGCGCCGCGGCGATCGCCGCCGCCGTCTCGTCCGGCAGCGCGTACGCCTCGGCGTCCATCCGGTGCCGCGCCGGATCCGGCTCCTCGACCGGGCGGAACGTCCCGGGCCCAACGTGCAGCGTGACCCGCGCGATCCGGGCACCGCGCGCATCGAGCGCGGCCAGCGTGGCCTCGGTGAAGTGCAGGCCGGCCGTGGGCGCCGCGACCGAGCCCGGCTCGCGCGCATAGACCGTCTGGTAGCGCTCGCGATCCTCGGGCGTGTCGGCACGGCGGATGTAAGGCGGCAGCGGCACGCGGCCCCGCCGCGCCAGGATCGCGTCGTCGCCCCCCTCGCCCTCGAGCCGCACCAGGCGCTCGCCGGTCGGCAGGTGCTCGAGCACGTGCACCGCGTCGCGGTCGCCGAGCGCGAGGCGGGCCCCGGCACGGATCCGCGCGCCCGGCTTGACCAGCGCGATCCACCCCTCGCCCTCGCGCCTGACCAGCAGCACTTCCGCGGCGCCCCCGCCCGACCGCTGCGCCACGAGGCGCGCGGGAATCACGCGGGAATCGTTGACCACCACGACGTCATTCGGCTCGACGAGCGAGGGGAAGTCGCGGAACGTGAGGTGCCGGTGATCCTCTGGCCGCCTAGCCGCCTGGCCGCCTAGCCGCCTGTCGAGCACCAGCAGCCGGCTCTCATCCCGCTTCGGCGCCGGCGCCTGGGCGATCAGCTCCGGCGGCAGGTCGTAGTCGAAGTCGCTGGTCTTCAGCGCGCCGGCCGGACCTCGATGCGGTTCTCCTGGAAGATCGGGATCAGCACCCGGTTGCGCCGCGTGTCGAGGCCGATGTCGGCGGCTGAGGGCATCCCGCCGTAGAGCCGGGTCCAGGCCGTGTCGCCCGGCGCGAGACGGATGATGCTCGAGTCCGCCCACGAGCTGGCGAGCAGGGTGCCGTCGGCGAGCCGCACCACGCCGTCCAGCTGGCCCGCGGCCGGCCGGGGAAGCGCTTGGCGCGTCGCGCCGAAGCGAGCCACGTCGCCGTTCCAGTACACCACGACGTAGACGCCGCCCGTGTCCCCGACGACGCCGTTGGGGCCGCCGGTGGCCGCGTCCCACAGGCGGCCGCGGGCGGTGAACCGGAAGATGCCGCCGGGTCCGGCGGAGAAGTCGGGCCGGAGGCCCGTGTCGGTCACGTACACGGTGCCGTCCGGTCCCACGGCGATGTCGTTAAGGAACGCTCCGCGGCGCGTAACCAGCGTGCCTAGCGGGCCGCCGGTCGTGCGGTCGAACATCCGCACTTCGTCAATGTCGGCGACGAACAGCGTGTCGCCCTTGATCGCCATGCCTTTCGGCGCGTTCAGGGTGATGCTGTCGCTCGCTCCGTCGAGCCAGTGCAGCTCGACCACCCGACCGTCGGCCCCGACGCGCGAAACGAACCCGTTGTCGTCCTTGTCGAACGGGTTGCCGTTGATGTTCGAGACCAGGTAGACGTCCATCGTCGCGTCGTATAGCACCGATTCCGGCGTCTTGAACGAGTCCACGACCGTGAGCGAATCGCTGGGGGGCGGCGCCTCGGCCTGCTCGTCCTGCTTGCTGCAGGCGACGAGGAGCACGAGGGCCAGCGTGAGCGTCACGCTGTAGCGAGTCTTCATCATCAACCTCCCTGTTCGGTGCGTCTGTCCGTCGGTGCGTCTGTGCCCTCTGCCCCAAACAAATCCGGCGCTCCCCCCTTTGGCAACGCGAACCCGAAATGGCGGTACGCCGCCGGCGTCGCGGCGCGGCCGCGCGGCGTGCGCTGCAGGAAGCCCTGCTGGATGAGGAACGGCTCGTAGACCTCTTCGACCGTGCCGGGATCCTCGCCCACGGCCACCGCGATGGTGGTGAGGCCCACGGGGCCGCCGTCGAACTTCTCGATGATCGCCGCGAGGATGCGCGCGTCCATGTCGTCGAGGCCGAACTCGTCCACGTCGAGCCGCGCCAGCGCGGCCTTGGCGGTGGCCACGTCGATGGCGCCGGCGGCCTTCACGGTGGCGTAGTCGCGTACCCGGCGCAGCAGGCGGTTGGCGACCCGCGGCGTGCCGCGGCTGCGCCGCGCAATCTCGAGCGCGCCCCCCGCGTCGCAAGGCACCTCGAGCATCCGCGCCGAGCGGGTGACGATGCGCTCGAGGTCTTCGGGCGGGTAGAAGTTGAGTCGCTCCACCATCCCGAACCGCGCGCGCATCGGCGGCGTCAGGAGGCCGTAGCGCGTGGTGGCGCCCACCAGCGTGAAGGGCTCCAGCGCCATGGGGATCGTCTCGGCGTGCGGTCCTTCGCTGATCCGCACGTCCACGCGCCAGTCCTCCATCGCGGGATAGAGGAACTCCTCGAGCGCCGGCCGGAGCCGGTGGATCTCGTCGATGAACAGCACGTCGCCCTTGCGCAGGTTCGTGAGCAGGCCGACGAGGTCGCCCGGCCGCTCGAGCACCGGGCCGCTGGTCGTGCGGATCGAGACGCCCATTTCCTTCGCGAGCAGAATCGCGAGCGTCGTTTTGCCGAGCCCCGGCGGCCCGAAGAACAGCGCGTGGTCCAGCGGCTCGCCGCGCATCCGGGCGGCTTCGATGGCGATCTGGAGGTTTTCGCGGATCTTGGGCTGGCCGACGAACTCGTCCAGCCGCGACGGCCGGAGCGACGCCTCGGCGCCCGTCTCGTCGGCGGCGGGCTCGGGTGTGGTAACCTGGCTGCGTCGCGCCACGTCAGCTCCCGCTCAGGTAGGCCAGGGCCGCCCGCACCAGGTCGGCGGTCTCGCGCCTGCCGTCCGCCGCGAGCGCGCGGCGTACCGCGTCGTCGGCCTGCGCGGCGTGATACCCCAGCCGGATCAGCGCCTTGGTCGCCGCGTCGCTTGCCGTGGTCACGGGCGCGCCCGCTTCGGCCATGAGGTCGTCGGTCTTGTCGGCCAGCTCGACCACCAGCCGCTCCGCCGTCTTCCTGCCCACCCCCGGCACGGCGACCAGCACTGCCAGGTCGCGCTCGCGGATCGCGCGCACCACCCGTTCGGCCGGCAACGCGGACAGGATCGCGAGCGCGAGCTTGGGCCCGATGCCGCTCGCCGTGATCAGCCGCTGGAACACGCGCCGCTCCTCGGCGGTCGAGAACCCGAACAGCGAGAGCGCGTCCTCGCGTACCGCGAGATGGGTGTGCAGCTCCACCGGGTGCCCGGGCGGCGGCATCTTCTCCAGCGCGCGGGTCGGGACGAAGCACTCGTACCCGACCCCGGACGGCGTGCGCACCACGACGCGGTCGGCTTCCTTCGACGCCAACGTCCCCGCGAGCAGGGCGATCATGGCGGCTAGGCGGCCAGGCGGCTAGGCGGCTGGCACCCCGTGCCGCCATCCGCACGTTCTTCACCGCTTGGCGAACCCGTCGTTTTCACTAGCCGCCTAGCCGCCCAGCCGCCTAGCCGCCTCATATCAACGCCCGCTTGAGCACTCGGGTCCTCAGACAATGCGTCAGGGCGATGGCGACGCCGTCGGCGGCGTCGGCGGGCTCGGGGGGGTTCTTGAGCCGCAGCAGCCGCGCGACCATGAGGCCCACCTGGTTCTTGGTGGCGCCGCCGCCGCCCGTGACGGACTGCTTCACCGACCGGGGCGCGTACTCGGCCACCGGCACGCCCGCCTGCGCCGCCGCCAGCAGCACGACGCCGCGCGCATGGCCCAGGACCAGCGCGCTGCGCGCGTTGTGGGCCACGAACACGGTCTCGACCGCGAGCGCGTCCGGTCGGCTGCGCGCGATGACCGCCGACAGCTCGTCATGGAGGATGTTGAGGCGCGTGGCGAGCGCGCGGGCGGGCCCGGGCAGCCGCACCACGCCGCACTCGAGAAGACGCATCGGTCCCGCGTCCGGCCGCTCCACGATCCCGTAGCCGGTCGCGGCGGTGCCCGGGTCCACCCCGAGCACGATCACACTCCCGCCAGCGCCTCCTCGTCCACGTCGAAGTTCGAGAACACCTTGGCGACGTCGTCGTGCTCCTCGAGCTGCTCCATGAGGTGCACCAGGTTCTTGGCGTCGCCGCGCTCGACCTTCACCGTGTTCTTCGGGATCATCGCGAGTTCGGCCGCATCCCAGGTGACCTTCTTCCTGCGCAGCCCTTCCTGGACCGCGTGGAAGTCACCGACGCCGGTCGACACGATGAACTGGTCGCCTTCACGCACCAGGTCCGTCGCGCCGGCCTCGAGCGCCGCCTCCAGCGCGGTGTCTTCGTCCACCTTGCTGGCGTCGAGCACGATCTGGCCGCGACGGTCGAACATCCATGCCACCGAGCCCGACGTCCCGAGATTGCCGCCGTGCTTCGAGAAGATGTTGCGCATATCGGCCACGGTGCGGTTGGCGTTGTCGGTCGTGACCTCGATGAAGATCGCCGCGCCGCCGGGGCCGTAGCCCTCGTAGGTCACTTCCTCGTAGTTGACGCCCTCGAGCTCGCCGGTGCCCTTCTTGACGGCCCGGTCGATGTTGTCGTTCGGCATGTTGGCGGCCTTGGCCGCGTCGATCGCCGTGCGGAGCCGCGGGTTGCCGCCGGGGTCGCCCCCGCCGGCCTTGGCCGCGATGGTGATTTCCTTGATGAGCTTGGTGAACGCGGCGCCGCGCCGAGCGTCGGTGACGGCCTTCTTCCGCTTGATCTGCTTCCACTTGCTGTGACCGGCCACGGCAGGACCTCCCGAATACCCCCAAATGTATATCCCGGCTATACTTCGCCGCCATGCGAAAACGGCCCCTTCACGCCCTCGCCGCGGCGTTCTTCGCGCTCGCCGCGGTCCGCTGTACGTCTCAGGAGAATGGGGAGGCGGCGGGCGGCGGCTCCGCGCCACCCCGCGCCGAGGTCCTGACCAACGTCCCCGTCATGCTCGGTTCCGGGCTGCTGGACACCACGGGCACGGAAGACGCCGAGCGCCGCACCTACGTGGCGCAGGCCCCGCTCGACTCGGCGGCGGCGTTCTACCGGCGCATCCTGCCGGGCATTGGGTGGCAGGTCGTGGGCGACCGGGGGGGGGGCGACGCCGCGACGATCGATCTGCACTACCGGAAGGCTGACGCCGCGCTGTGGGTACAGCTGCGCCGGCTCGACCCCGTCACCACCGAGTACACGCTGATCGGCACCTCTGGCCGCCCGGTGGCGGGCGACACGGTGCGCAGGCGCTAGCGGTCCGGCTCGATCATGTCCTCGAAGCGCATCCACTCGCGATAGAAGAACAGATCCACGAAGCCGGTCGCGCCGTGGCGGTTCTTGGCGACGATCAGCTCCGTGGCGCCCTCCAGCCCGCGGTGGGGTTCGTACATCTCCTGCCGGAACACCCCCAGCACCACGTCGGCGTGGTACTTCACTGCGCCGAGCGCGCCGAAATCCTCGAGGTCGGGGCGCGGGTCGCGCCGCTTGGGGTCGAACTGCGGCAGCTGCGCCACCAGCACGAGCGCGGTGTCGGCCGCCGCCGCGGCTTCCTTGAGCCGCCGCACGGCCTCGGCGGATTCCTCGACGTGCTCGCGCGCGCGGCGGCGCGGCGGCAGCAGCTGCAGGTAGTCCACGACGGTGAGCGGCGCGCCCGCGTTCTCGATGCGCGCCGCCACCTCCTCGAGGTCGTCGGCGGCCATCGGCAGCCAGGTGAGCGGCCGCTCGCGCAACCGCACCGCCGCCCCGCCCACCGCGGCGCGCGTCTCGTCGCTCAGCGTGCCGCGCCGGAGGTCGTCGAGGCGCACCCGGCCCTCGATCGCGAGCGCGCGCTCCCACATCCGCTCCTCGTCCATCTCGCCCGACACGAACACGGCGCGCTCGCCGCGCTCGGCCGTGCGCAGCGCGAACGCGAGCCCGAGCGAGCTCTTGCCCGCGCCCACGTCGCCGCCCAGCACGACGAGGTCGCGGCGGCGCAGGCCGCCGCCCAGCAGCCGGTCCACGCTCGGGAATCCGGTGGCGATCGCGTCCGGAACGGCGGCACCGTCGAGGCGCCGGTCCACGCGGCCGACCAGGTCGGCGATGGGATGCGCCCGGCGCGGGATGTCAGGCATCGGAGTGGCGAGTGGCGAATGGCGAATGGCGAGTCATGATCGGCTCCCGCGCACCGCGCGTGCCGCGGCCGCTACCGCGTCGGCCACGCGCCGGCCGAGGGTGTCGGCCGCCGGCGCCACGAGGTGCTGGAGGACGATGGCCGGCGGCGTAGCGCGGGGGCTCGCCAGCTCACCCACGGCCGTGGCCAGCGAGCGGCGCAGCGGCGCCGGCGCGTTGAGGCTGCGCAGCCGTTGCGCCAGGGCCCGCAGCCGTTCCGCGTGGCCGGCGGGGTTCACGCTGGCGGCGGCGCCCCCCCCCCCCAGGGCGGCCCGGACCACCAGCCACAGGGCAAACACGCCGTCCCGGTCCGGCCCGCGCGCGCTCTCGACGAGCGCGCTCGTGAAGGCGGCGTCGGCGGCGTTCAGCGCGGGGTGGCTCATCGGTCCTCGGGTCCGACGGCAATGTAGCGGCGGCGCCACGGAGCGGCTAGGTTGCGCGCGATGGCCACTCGGCCGCGCAGCATCCTGTGGGTGGACGACGAGATCGACAGCCTGGAATCGCACCGCCGCTTCCTCGAGGACCAGGGGTACCAGGTCCAGGCGGCCGCGCACGGCGACGACGCGCTCGAGCTGCTGCGCCGACAGCCCTACGGCGTCGTCCTCGTGGACGAGCAGATGCCGGGCCGGCGCGGGCTGGAGCTGTTCGGCGCGATCCGCGAGCTCGACCCCTCCGTACCGGTCGTCATGGTCACCAAGTCCGAGGACCCCGCGGTCATGCGCGAAGCGATCGGGCTGGCCGTGGACGACTACCTCGTCAAGCCGCTCCAGCCGCGCCAGATCCTCTCCGTCGTGACCCGCCTGATCGAGGGCGAGCGGATCCGCCAGCAGCACACCGCGCGCGAGTTCGTGTCGCGGTTCCGGGAGCTCGAGGGCCGCCGGGCCAGCGCGCTGGGCTGGCGCGAGTGGATCGACCTGTACCGCGAGCTGGCCGTGTGGGACATCCGGCTCGCCGAAGCCGCGGAGCCGGGGCTGGCCGAGGCGCTGAACGCGATGCTCGCCGGGCTCCGCAAGGACTTCGCCGGCTTCATCGGCCGCCACTACGAAAACTGGCTGGCGAAGCCCGACGCCGACCGCCCCGCGCTCTCGCCCGATGTCGTGGGCGAGATGGTCCTGCCGGTGCTGAAGGAGCACGGCCGCGCGCTGTTCGTGGTGGTGGACTGCCTGCGCCTCGACCAGTGGGAGGCGCTGGTCCCGCTCATTGCGCCGCTGCTCGACGTCGAGACGTCCCACTACTACAGCATCCTGCCGACCGCGACGCCGTACAGCCGCAACGCGCTGTTCGCTGGGCTGTTCCCCCGGGAGATCGCGCAGACCTTCCCGGAGTGGTGGAGCGAGGACGAATCCGACAGCCTCAACGCGCACGAGCAGGAGCTGCTGGCGCGGCAACTGGCGCGGCTGACGGGCCGCGAGGTGCCGTGCCGTTACGAGAAGCTGTTCAGCGGCTCGGCCGAGGACGACTTCCTGCGGCGCCTGCCGGCGCACCTGGCGCAGGACGGCGTGACGGCGGTGGTGTTCAACTTCGTGGACCAGCTGACGCACGGGCGTTCGGAGAACTCGATTCTGTACGAGGTCGCGAAAGACGTGGGCGCGCTGCGCGCGCTGTCGCGCACCTGGTTCGAGGGCTCCACCCTGCGGCAGACGCTGCTCGAGGCGGAGCGGCGCGGGGTGCCCGTGATCCTCACCACCGACCACGGCAGCATCCACTGCCACACCCCCGCGACGGTGTACGCCAAGCGCGACGCGACCAGCAACCTGCGCTTCAAGTTCGGCGAGGACCTGCGCGCCGAGGACGCTGGCGCGGCGATCATGGTGGACGACCCGCGGCGCTACGGGCTGCCCGGCCGCGGCCTCGGCGTGCGCGCGCTGTTCGCCACCGGCGACCGCTTCTTCGTGTACCCCACCAAGCTGCGCGAGTACCAGGCCCGCTACCGCGGCGCGTTCCTGCACGGCGGAGTCTCGCCGGAGGAGATGATCCTTCCCGTCGCGCTGCTGACGCCGCGCCGGGGCTGAGCGGTGCGGACCTTCCGCGAGCTGCTCCGGTTCCTGCGGCCCTACGCGCCGCTGTTCGCGCTGAGCCTCGCGGCCACCGTCGTCGGCTCGCTGCTCGACGGCCTCTCGTTCGTGCTCTTGATGCCGTTCCTGCGCGCGGTGTTCAGCGAGTCCGCGCTGATCCCCGCCGCGGGCGGCACCGGCGCCGACCGGTTCCTCGAGTGGGCGTTCGGCGACCTGCTCGTCAACGTCACGCCGGCCGTGGCCTTCCGGAACGTCGTGCTGCTGATCCTGGTAGCCGTGACGCTCAAGAACGTGGCCCTCTACGCGGCGCGGCTCGGCGGCGCCACGGTCCAGGAGCGCGTGGTGCGCGACCTGCGCAACGCGCTGTACACCCACCTCCAGGGCATGCGGCTCGACTTCTTCCAGCGCACCCGCGGCGGGCAGTTGCTCACGCGGATGCTGGCGGACACGGAGCAGGCGCGCTTCCTGGTGGGCGACCTGGCGGCCCAGGCGCTCCAGGCGTTGTGCACGACGATCGTCTACCTCGTGATCCTGATGTGGATGTCGTGGCGGCTCACGGCCATGGCGCTGGTGCTGGCGCCGCTGCTCGTCGTGTCGCTGCGGCCCCTGCTGTGGCGGCTGCGCGGCCGGCTGCGCCACACGATGCACGAGCGCGGCGAGCTGACCAGCCTGATGCAGGAGACGGTCGCGGGGGTCCGGCTGGTGAAGGCCTACGCCGCGGAGCCCTACGAGCGGCGCCGGTTCGGCGACGCCTCGGACCGCTACGCGCGCGGCGTGCTGAAGTGGCAGCGGCTCGCGCTGCTGTCGAATCCGATCAGCGAGACGTTCGGCGCGATCGTCACGGTGATGCTGCTGTGGGTGGGGGCGTCCATGGCGGCGGGGCCGGGCGCGAGCCTCGAGCCCGAAGCGTTCATCATCTTCCTGTTCATCGCGCTGCGCCTGCTGACGCCGCTGAAGTACCTCGCCAACGTGCCCACCCAGGCGGCGCAGCACCTCGCCGCCGCGGAACGCGTGATGGAGGTCCTGCGCGAAACGCCCGGCGAGGCCGTCGCGAGCGGCACCGAGACGGTGTCGGGCTTCACGCGGGGCATCGAGTTCAAGGGCGTGCACTTCTCCTATGACGGCAACGCGCCGGTGCTCACCGACGTGAGCTTCACGGCCGCGAAGGGCGAGATCGTCGCGATCGTCGGGCCGAGCGGGTCGGGCAAGAGCACGCTGGTGGACCTGCTGCCGAGGTTCGTCGAGCCGACGGGCGGCGCGATCCTGCTCGACGCGCGGGCCCTGACCGAGATCACCCTGCCCAGCCTGCGCGGGCTGATGGGCATCGTGAGCCAGGAGACGGTGCTGTTCAACGACACGGTGCGCGCCAACATCGCGTACGGCGCGCCCGAGCGGTTCGGCGCCGACGCGATCGAGGCGGCCGCGCGCGCGGCCAACGCGCACGCGTTCATCGACCGCCTGCCTCAGCGCTACGACACCGTGCTCGGCGAGCGGGGCACGCGGCTCTCGGGCGGCGAGCGGCAGCGGATCGCGATCGCGCGGGCGCTGCTGCGCGATCCGCCGATCCTCATCCTCGACGAGGCCACCAGCGCACTCGACACCGAGTCGGAGCGGCTGGTGCAGGAGGCGGTGGATCGCCTGCTGGTGGGCCGCACCGTGTTCGTCATCGCGCACCGGCTCTCGACCGTGCAGCACGCGAGCCAGATCCTGGTGCTCGAGGCCGGGCGCATCGTCGAGCGGGGCCGCCACGTCGAGCTGCTGGCCCGGGGCGGCACCTACCGGCGCCTGTACGAGCTGCAGTTCCGCGACGCCCCCCTCCCCGGGGGGGCGGGGGGGGCGTCGGCGGCCGGGTGACGATCCTCCACCTCACCTGCCAGGGCACGGGCGCCGGCGCCTCGATCTCCATCGCCCTGCTGGCGCGCGGGCAACGCGCGGCGGGCCATCGCGTCCTGGTCGGCTGCCCGCCCGGCTGTTTCCTCGAGTCGCGGGCGCGCGAGGCCGGCGCAGAGACCGTGCCGCTGGACTTCGCCCGCCTCGGCTCCGCCGCGCGGGACGTCGCGCGCCTCGTGGCGCGCGAGGACGTGCGGGTGGTGAACGCCCACAGCTCGCGCGACCGCGCCGCGTGCCGGCGGGCCCGGGTTGCCGGGCGCCTTCCCGCGGCGCTGGTCATGACGCGACGCGCCATGCCGCGCTCGACCATCTTCTCGGCGCTCGCCGACGGTGCCCTGGCGGACGTCGTGGTAGCCGTGAGCCGCCCGGTGGCCGCGGCGCTGGCGCGGCGCGGCGTGCCGCGCCGCCGGATCGCGGTAGTGCCTAACGCGGTGGATCTCGCACGCCTGGACCGTCCGGTCGCGCCCGCCGAAGTGGAATCGGCCCGCACGCTCGTGCAGCGGCACCTCGTCGGCGGGGCTTCTGCTGACAGCGGACAGCTGTCCGCTGTCAGCCGTCGTTGCCTTGGCGTCGTCTCCCGCCGCAAGGACCACGCGACGCTGCTCGCCGCGCTCCGACGGCTCGACCGGCCGGTCACCGTGGTGTGCCTCGGCGTTGCGCCCGAGCCCGACCTCGTCGCGGCGGCGGCAAGGGCCGCCCCGCACGCGGTGGCGTTCGTGCCGTTCGCAAACGATCCCCGGCCGTTCTACGAGCTGTTCGACGTGTGCGTGCTGCCGACGCGCGAGGAAGGCCTCTCGCAGGCGGTGCTCGAAGCGATGGCCCTGGGCAAGCCGCTCGTCACCACCGCGGCGGGCGGCAACACCGACGCGGTGCGGGACGGGGTCGACGGACTGCTGGTGCCGCCGCGCGACCCGGCGCTGATGGCCGCCGCGCTCGGGCGGCTCATGGACGACGCCACGCTGGCCCGTCGGCTCGGCGCGGCGGCGCGCGCGCGGGTGCGCGCCGAGTTCACGATCGAGCGCACGCTCGCGCTCACGGACGCCGCCTACCAGGCGGCGCTGGCGCGCCGGGGCAGGGGCGCCGCGGCGTGAAGCGGCGGAGCGACCTGCCCGCCTACCTGGCGATGCGCGCCGCGCTCGCGGCCGCGGCGGTCCTGCCGCGCCCGCTCGCGCTCCGGAGCGGCGCCGCCGTCGGCCGCGCCGCGCGCGCGCTCGGGCTGCGCCGCGCGGTGACCGACGCCAACCTCGCGCTCGCGTTCCCCGAGCTCTCGGACGACGCGCGCGACGCGCTGGCGCGCGCCGTGTACGACCACTTCGGCCGGATGGCCGTGGACTCGCTCCGCCTCTCCGCCAAAGGGCCGTCCGCCATCGTGCCGCACGTCTCGGGCGGGGAGTGCGTGCGGCTCATCGAGGAGCGCCTGCCCCGCGGCAAGGGCGTCATCGTGCTCACGGGGCACATCGGCAACTGGGAGCTGGGGGGGGCGTATGTCGCGTCGTGCGGCTACCGGCTCGCCGCGGTCGTGAAGCCGCCGTCCAACCCGTACGTCGCGCGGCACGCCGAGGGGGTTCGGCGCCGACTCGGGATCGAGACCATTCCGATGCCGGAGGCGCGCTCCGGCGTCGCGGCCGCGCTCGCGGCGAATCGCGTGGTGGCGCTCGTGGCCGACCAGGGCGCGATCCGCAGCACCACCTGGGTGCCGTTCTTTGGCCGGCCGACCCGGACGCCGGCGGGGCCGGGGCTGTTCGCGTCGCTCACCGGCGCGCCGGTGCTGTTCGGGGCGCTCGTCGCGCAGCCGGGCGGAGCGGGGGCCTACCGGCTCGAGGGCGAAGTGCTGGTGGAGGAGGAGACGGACGAGCCCGGCGCCGCGATTCCGCGCATCGCGGAGTTGTTCCGCGCGCGCCTGGAGGCGATGGTCAGGCGCTTCCCCGACCAGTACCTGTGGACTCACCGGCTGTGGAAGGAGCAGCCGCCGGCGCCGGCACCGGCCGCGCGGTGATCGCGTAGGTCGGGCACTGCCGCACGAATCCCCCGTCCACCGGCGACCACTCGACCGGCGCCTCGGGTCCCACCGCCTTGCCGCTCGCGTCCATCCGGAACTGCTCGGGCTCCATGCTCACGCACACGCCGCAGCCGATGCATCGCTCGCGGTTGACCTGCACGAGCACCTTGCGGTGCGGGTGGATGCCGGGCCGGCCGGCGCGCACCGCGTCGCCCGCCTGCGCGAGCGCGAGCCGGGTTGCGCGCTGGCCCTCGTCGATCAGCTCGCGGGTGTGGTCGAAGGAGAACTGCGGCACGTGCTCGACGCGGGGCTGCACCAGCAGCAGCGGCGGGCCGCTCCAGCGCTTCAGGTGCCATTCGCTCGCCTGCTGGAAGATGATCTCGGTGGCGCGGGCGAAGATGCCGGCGAAGCCCGCCTCCTGGGTGTCCGCGCGGAGCACGCTGGAGGCGCCGACGTCCACGCCCACGACGGCGTCGTGCCCGCGCGCGGCGGCGAGCCGCACCGGGAGGTTGTCCACCAGCGCGCCGTCCACCCACCAGCGGCCGCCGATCTCGCGCGGGGGGAAGAACCCCGGCAGCGCGCACGAGGCGTACACGGCGTCGGCGACGCGGACATCGTCCAGGCCCGGCAAGCCGAAGAAAGCCTGGGTCCCGCTGTTGATCTCGACCGTGGCGACGACGAGGCGGCGCGGCAGGTCGCGGAACGTGGCGTCGCCGAGCAGGCCGGTGACCACCTCCTCGAGCGGCTCGGGCCGGTACAGGGCCGGCGAGCGCATCCGCTTGAACGCCATGTCGGCGTGCGCGATCTGGAACAGGTCTTTGCGCCGCATGCTGAGCGCCAGCGCCGCGGACTCCTCGAGGCTGAAGCCCGTGGCCCACGCCGCGCCGACCAGCGCGCCGATGGACGTGCCCACAATTTCGGCAGGCTCCCAGCCGCGCTCGGCGAGCGCGGCGAGCGCGCCGATGTGCGCGAAGCCGCGCATCCCCCCGCCGCCCAGCACGAGGCCGAGCCGGAAGTCGCTCATCGCGGGTTGGCGCCGTCTCGCATCGCGGGTTAACGTAGCCGCGGCGCCTGCCGCCTCGCTACCGTGACCGACCTCGTCGCCGTACCGGAAATCCGCTCCCTGGTCCGGGAGCTGCGCAACACGGAGTTCCCGTGGACCGCGGCCACCACGTACCTCAACAACGCCGCCATCGGCCCGCTGCCGGAGCGGACCCGGCTCGCGCTCGAGAGCTTCAACGCCAGGCGCACCGCGCCGCACCTCCTGCCCGATCCCGAGCTGCGCGCCGTGCTGACCCGCGGGCGCGAGGCCGCCGCGGCGCTGCTCGGCGCGGCGCCGGACGAAATCGCGCTGGCCCCCAACACCTCGACCGGCGTGAACGTGGCGGCGCGCGCGCTGCCGCTCGAGCCAGGCGAGATCGTGCTGGTCAGCGACCGCGAGTTTCCCGCCAACGTGTACCCGTGGCTGATGTTGAAGGACCAGGGCGTCGCGACCGAGCTGGCGCCCGTCACGGCCGAGGGCTGGCCCGACGAGGACTGGTTGGTGGAGCGGCTCGCCGACCCGCGGGTCCGCGTGCTCGCCGTCTCGTTCGTGCAGTTCGCCAACGGGTACCGCGCGGACCTCGCGCGGCTCGGCGCCGCGTGCCGCGCCAACGGCGCGTACCTCGTGGTGGACGCGATCCAGGGCCTCGGCAACTCGGTGCTCGACGTGCGGGAGACGCCGGTGGACGTGCTCGCCACCGGCGCGCAGAAATGGCTGCTGTCGCCATGGGGCTCGGGCTTCACCTACGTGCGGCGCGAGCTGATCCCGCTGCTGGCGCCGCGGTACGTGGGCTGGCTGAGCTTCGAGGGCACGGACGACTACACGAACCTGGTCAAGTACTCCGACCGGCTGCGCGGCGACGCGCGGCGCTTCGAGGTCGGGACCATCCCGTTCCAGGACGTGCTCGGCATGACGACGTCGCTGGGATTGTTAGGTGAAATGGGATTAACGGCCATCGCGGCATACACCCGCGCGCTCGCCGAGCCGGTGCTCGCGTGGGCGCGGGAGCAGGGCGTCCGCATCACCTCACCCACCGACGAGGCGCACCGCTCGGCCATCCTGTGCGTCGCGCCGCCCGACCCCGTGGCCGCGTTCCGGCGCCTCAAGGCCGCGGGCGTGGTGTGCAGCCTGCGGGAGGGCTCGATTCGGCTCGCGCCGCACTTCTACAACACGATCGAGGAGATGGAGAAGGTCGTCGAGGTTCTCAACGGATCGTGAGATCCGCGAACTTCAGCTTCCCGTACTTCACCACGTAGGTCCCCGCCCCGAGCAGCTGGTCCGGATCGGACGCCTTGGCGCCGTCGACTTGCACGCCCCCCTGCTGCACCATCCGCCGCGCCTCGGAGACCGACTTGGCGAACCCGATCCCCTTGAGGATCGTCGCGAGCTTGCCGGGCCCGTGCTCGAGCGACGGCCGATCGGCCGGCGCCTCCTTCTTCTTGAACAGCTGGTCGAAGTGCGCTTCGGCCTTCACCGCGGCCTCGGCGCCGTGGAACTGCGTTACGAGGTCGCGCGCGAGCGCGCGCTTGACCTCGTACGGCTTCTCGCGGCTGCGGGCCAGCGCGGCCGGCAGCTCGGCCGGCGGGAGCGACGACAGCAGCGTGATCCACTCCTCGAGCAGCGTGTCGGGAATGGACATCGTCTTGCCGAACTGGTCCTCGGGCGTCTCCGTGATGCCGATGTAGTTGTCGTACGACTTCGACATCTTCCGCTCGCCGTCGAGCCCGCGGAGCAGGGGCATGATGACCACGACCTGCGGCTCGAGCCCGTAGCGTTCCATCAATGTGCGGCCGACCAGCAGGTTGAACTTCTGGTCCGTGCCGCCCAGCTCCACGTCGGCCTTGAGGGCGACCGAGTCGTAGCCCTGGAGCAGCGCGTAGAGGAACTCGCTGATGGCGATCGGCGTCTTCGACTTGTGGCGCTTGGCGAAGTCGTCGCGCTCCAGCATCCGCGCTACGGTGTAGTGCGAGCTCAGCCCCAGGAAATCCGCCAGCGACAGCTGGCCGTGCCAGCGGCTGTTGCGCTCGATGATCGTCCGCTTGGGGTCGAGCACGGCGAAGATCTGGTCGCGGTAGGTCTTTGCGTTGCGCTGCACTTCCTCCTCGGAGAGGCGGGGCCGCGTCTCGCTCGCGCCCGACGGGTCGCCCACCATCGCCGTGAAGTCGCCGATCACGAACACGACCCGGTGCCCTAGCTCCTGGAACGTCCGCAGCTTGCGAATGCTGACCATGTGGCCCACGTGCAGGTCGGGCCGGGTGGGATCGAACCCCTGTTTCACGATGAGCGGCTCGCCGCTGCCGATCGAGCGCTCGATCTTCTTCGCCAGCGCGTCCTCGGGGATCAGCTCGAGGGCGCCGCGGCGAATCGCGTCCATCTGCTCGTTCAGCGGGGGGAAGCCGGGCATGGCGGCGAACGCTAGCGGCGCCGGGGCGCGCGCCGCAAGTTGGTGGCCCGTGACCCTGGACCGGCGGGAGTTCCTCAAGGTGGCGGGCGCGACCTCGCTGGGGGCGGCGGGGGTCGCGGCCTTCGGGTGCGCGCCCGCCATCCGGGCCCGTGGCGGGCCCGCGAGCGACGTCGTGGTGGTCGGCGCCGGCGCCTTCGGCGGCTGGACCGCCTGGCACCTTCGCCGCCTCGGCGCTTCGGTCACGCTGGTGGACATGTTCGGGCCGGGCAACTCGCGTTCCACGTCGGGCGACGAGACCCGCGGCGTTCGCTCGTCGTACGCCGAGCGCGAGACCTGGGTGCGGTGGGCCAACGAGGCCAATGTCCGCTGGCGCGCCTGGGATGACGAGTGGTCGCGGCCGCTCGGCCTCCGGCTGTTTTTCGACACCGGCGACCTCATCATGCGCCCCACCGACGATCCGTGGCTCACCAGCTCGCGGGCGACGTGGGACCGGCTCGGCGTGCGCTACGAAGCGCTGACGATCGACGAAGTGCGCTACCGCTATCCGCAGATCAGCGTCGAGGGAATGACGGTGGCCGCGTTCGAGCCGCGGGCGGGCGTGGTGCGCGCGCGGCGCGCCTGCGAGGCGGTGGCCGAGGCGTTCCGCAGCCGCGGCGGGCGCATCCTCACCGCGCGGGTCTGGCCCGGTCGGACAGCGGGCGGCCGGATGCTCGACGTCACGCGCGTTCCCGGCGAGCCGATCGCGGCCGGCGCCTACGTGTTCGCGTGCGGGCCGTGGCTGCCCACCGTGCTACCCGACGTGATGCGCAACCGCCTCCGCACCCCGCTCGGCCACGTCTACTACTTCGGCACGCCGCCGGGCGACCAGCGCTGGCTGTACCCCAACTTTCCGAGCTACAACGTGCCGGGCGTCACCGGCTGGCCGGGCCTGCCGAACGATAACCGCGGGTTCCGGGTGCGGGTGGGCGGGCGGCCGCCGCAGGATCCCGACGACAGCGTCCGATGGATTCCGCCGAGCTTCCACAAGCGGGCCCGCATCTTTCTCGAGGAGCGGTTCCCGGAGCTCAAGGACATGCCGATCCTGGAGACGCGCGCCTGCCACTACGAGAGCAGCGTGGACCGCAACTTCATCGTGGACCGGGTGCCGGGGCTCGACAACGCGTGGATCGCCGGCGGCGGCTCGGCCGAGGGGTTCAAGTTCGGGCCGGTGGTGGGCGAGTACATCGCGATGCGCGTGTTAGGCGAGCCGACCGATCCGGCCCTCGACGCCGAGTTCCGACTGAAAGAGGAGACGTTCGAGGAGGCCGTGCCTCGGGCCAACGAGGAGGAAGAATGAAGGGCTCATCGGGGGGAGTCGTTGCCCTCATCGCGGCGCTGGCGACTCCCGTTGGGGCGCTGCCCGCGCAGTCCGTCCCGGCGCACACGGTAGACACAATGACCGTGCGGTCGTACGACGGGCGGACCATGCCGGCGAGCCTGATCCGGATGACCGTACCCGAGCGCCGAGGCCGTCCGGGCCGCGACATCACCGTCGCCGCGTTGCGGTTCGCCACCACCGCTGCGACGCCTGGGAACCCCATCGTGTTCCTGATGGGCGGCCCGGGCATTCCCGGCACGGTGATGGCCCCGATTCCGCCGTACTTCACGCTGTTCGAGCGGCTGCGCGAGCGGGCGGAAGTCATCGTGGTGGACCAGCGGGGCATCGGGCGTTCCGAGCCGGTCCTGGACTGTCTGTTCGGCGGGCCGTTGCCGGCGGATGTCTTCACCGCCCGGGACCGGCTGGTTGCGCCGATCCGGCGGCAGGTGGCGGCGTGCGCCGCGCAATGGCGGGAGCGGGGCGCCGACCCGACGGCGTACACGACGATGGAAAGCGCCGACGACATCAACGACCTCCGCCGGATTCTCGGCGCGGAGCGCGTGGACCTCCTCGCGTTCAGCTACGGGACCAGGCTGGCGCTGGCGGTCGCCCACCGGTACGGGGCCCACGTGGGGCGGATGGTGCTGCAAGGGGTGAACGGTCCCGGCCTCGTGCTCAAGCGTCCATCGGCCATCGTCCGGAAGCTGGGCCAGATGCGCGCGCTACTCGCGCGCGACTCGGCCTGGCCCGGCTCGCCGGACCTGCTGGATGCGGCGCGCGCGGCGCGCGAACGCCTGGCGCGTTCGCCCGCAACCGTCACGTTCGCCGATCGTCGCGGCGGACAGCCGGTCCAGGTCGCGGTCGGTCGGGACGGGTTCGACGCGATCGTGGGCCTCAACCTCGACGACGCGCGGCTGCCCGCCCTGCTGGTTTCGGTCGCTGCGGGCGACGACCGCGTGCTCGGGCGCTTCGTCGAGGGCGCGTGGAACGGGCTGGGTGGCGGCGGGGTGGGACTGATGGCGCGCGCCGTGAACTGCGCGGCGGATCGTCCCGCCGCGCGGATGAGCCTGATCGAGCGGGAGAGCGCCGCCGCGCCATTCGGCGAGCCGGTGGACAATGCGTTCCTGACCGACGACTTCTGCCGCGCCGTGGGTTACGAGGTGCCCGCGGTCGAATTCTCCGGGCCGTTGGGGAGCGACCGGCCGGCGTTGCTGATCACCGGCATGCTCGACGCCACGAATCCGGTCGAGAATGCGCGTGAGGTCGCCCGCGGCCTGCCCAACGCGGTGCTGCTCGACGTCGAGTACGCGGCGCACGAGGCGCTGACGGTGCCGGCGGTTCAGGATCTGGTCGTGGACTTCCTGCGTGGCGTGGACGTGCGCGGGCGACGCATCGCGGCGGCTCCGCCGCGCTTCGCTACCGTCGAGGAAGCCCTGAGGCCACCGGGTCCTCGCCGCTAGGCTGGTCGACTAAGAGATCGGCCAGGGGGCAGGTGAAGCCGGGCGCCACGCTCTAGCTGGCTGCGCCTCACGATACGACGAGGAGCGCGGGTCGGCCAGACGAGGCGCCGCCAAGCGCGCGGAACGGCTATCTCAGGACGGTCGGGAGACCTCGAGCCCCGGGATGTCCGCGAAGTCCCCGACGTTGAGGGTCCACAGCCGCGCGTCCCAGCACGTCGCGCAAGCGGCGATGGCCAGGTCGATCTCCCGGCCTCTCGCCGAGGGCACGCTCCGGTAGAGGTCCGCCGCACGGGCGGCTTCCGCCGCCCCGAACGCGATGGCCGACTCCCGTGGGAACAGGGCTTCCTGCGCCGCCAACTCCTCCGCGAGTCGCGGCCCCCGCAGCCACTCGTAGAGCACCAGCGTGGCCAACACCACCCGCTCACCCTGCTCGATGGCGCCGCGGAGGGCGGGCGCCGACCGCCTGGGGCCCGTGAGGGAGTCGATCAGCGCCGACGTGTCGAGCAGGATCACCGCGAACGGCGCGGCGGCCGCGTCCGCCGCCCGCCCGCGCGCCGCGAGCGCCGCACCGCCGCGATCTCCCGGTCCACGGCCTCGGCGGGGCGGGTTGGAATCCGGGCGACCGCTTCATCGAACACCGCGAGCAGCCGCAGCCGCTCGCCCTCGCTGAGGGACCCGGCCCGCGCCGCAAACTCGCGGACCGCCTCGCGTACCACGCCGCTCTTGGACATGGCGAGGCGCTGAGCCGTCCGGTCGATCCGCTCGGCGGTGCGATCATCCAGGGTGAAGGTCATCTTCACGGTCCCTGCCATATCTGTACCATACTGCCATATATATGGCAGAGCAAGCCCTCGGCCGCGAACCAGGCTTCGCCGTGTCAGAGGAGTGGGCCGAGCCGGCAGCTGAAGCCGGGCACCACGTCCTCGCCGTCCAGCGCGCCATCTTCGCCGACCAGCGCTTCGCCGCCGTCGGCCCGGTAGATCCGGGCGTGGCGCCGCTCGGGATCCACGACCCACACCAGCCGGCTCCCGGCGCTCAGATAGTCGGCGACCTTGGCCAGTACCTCCCCCGGCCGGTCGTTGGGGGACAGCACCTCGACCGCGAGATCGGGAGCGAACGCCGCGTACCCCTTGGGGAGCGGGTCGGGCACGCGGTCGCGGCTGACGAAGGACACGTCCGGCCCGCGCACGGTGTCGGGGTCGGACTCCAGCTTGAAGCCGGCTTCTCCCAGCACCAGCCCAAGGCCTCGCTCGCTCACGTAGTTCGCGAGGAGCTGGACAAGCCGCACCGCCACCACCCCGTGTCGAAAGCCTGTCGGCTCGCTTACGATCATGACGCCGCGCACCAGCTCCGTCCGCTTGTGCGGCGGTGAAAGGCGCGGGAGGTCTTCGGCGGAGATCAGGGCAGGCGCCGGCATGACCGGAATGTAGGGCCGAGCGTCGGACATGGCGACACGTTGGCAGCCCCGAGTCACCGGAGGGTCACGAGCCGCGCCACGCCCGTCGCTTGAGCGACAGTTCTTGGCCGAGCCGCGGCTTCAGCCGCGGTCAACGCGACGGCGTAGTCGCCGCTCCCCGGGGCACGAACCGCTGCACCCGCTTGTAGATGTCCACCTCGCCGGTGTAGAGATTCCCGCGCGAATCCACCGCGAGGTTGTGGACCCAGCCGAACTGGCCGGCGTTGCGCCCGCCGCGGCCGAAGTTGCCCGCCACCGTGAGGTCGCTGCGGCGCAGGATCCACGCCGTCTGGTTGGTTCCGTCCGGCACGAACAGCCAGGTCTGCGCGGAGTCGCGCGAGAAGGCGAGGTCCCACACCGATCCCATGGCGCGCGTGGCCCGCTCGATGTACGCCTCGCGGACAAACGTTCCGTTCCGCTGAAACACCTGGATGCGGTTGTTGATCCGGTCCGCGACGTACAGGAGGCCGTCGTTCGACAGCCGCACCGCGTGGACGGTAGTGAACTGCTGCGGCTGGGCGGTCGTGTCGTAGGAGATGGGCCACGGGGAGGCGGTACCCGCGATCGCCGGCGACGCAGTATCGCCGTCCACCGGGCGGCGGCCGTACGCGCCCCAATGCCGCTTGTACGCGCCGGTCGTCGCGTCGAACACGATGACGCGCCGGTTGCGATACCCGTCGGCGACGAACACCTCGTTGGCCCGGACATCCACGTCCACCGCGGTGGGCTGGCCGAGCCGGACGGTGTCGTTGCTGCCGCCCGTCTGGCCGGCGAGCCCGAGCTGGAGCAGGAACCGGCCCTCCGGGCTGAACTTCATCACCACCTGGTCCTGTTGTCCGTTGGACCCGATCCAGACGTTGCCTGCGCCGTCCACGTGGATGCCGTGCTCGGTCTGCGGCCAGTACGGCGCGCCGCTTTCGGCTTGGCCCCACGCGCGGACCACGTTGCCCGCCTGATCGAGCTCGATGACCGGCGGGGCCGGGATGCAGCAGCGCGACAGCGGCGGGTTCTGCGCGGCGCCGGCCTCGCGGGCGGTGAGCGTCCGTGGCCGGTGCAGGATCCAGACGTGGTCGTTCGGGCCCACGGCGACGCCGGACACCTGCCCGATGGCCCAGTTGTTGGGCAGGTCGCGTGGCCAGAACGGGTCCACCTGGACCTGGGGGACCGCGTCGGAGCGGACCGTGGCGGTGGTGGTCACGGGCGCGGCGGCGCCCGCGCCCGCCGCGGCGGTGGCCGGCGGCGGCGTCATGCGCGGCGGCGGCAGCGGCGAGCGCATCTCGACCACGCGGTTGCGCAGCACGCCGAGCTGCTCGATCTCGATCTCGACCACGTCGCCGGGATGGAGCGTGTTGTCCCGTCCCTGCATGGTCGGGTACGTCCCGGTGTACAGCAGGTCGCCCGGCAGCAGCGTGACGTAGCGGCTGATATAGCTCACCAGCAGCGCCGGGTTGTTGAGCATCTGGCTGGTCCGGCCGCTCGCGACCAGCTGGTTGTTGACCCGGATATCCACGCGCAGGTCGCTGTAGTCCACGCCCGTGACGATCGCGGGCCCGAGCGCGGCCCAGGTATCGGTGGCCTTCGAGATCAACCGGGTGGGTTCACCCAGCGCGGCGCGCTCGCCGTACCACGTGTTCTCGCTGACGTCGTTGCCCACGGATACGCCGAAGATGCAGCTCGGCGCCTCGGCGACCGTGACGTGCCGGCACCGGCGCCCGATGACCAGGACCAGCTCGCCTTCCCAGTCCAGGTTGGTCGCCTCGGGCGGATGCTCGATCGAGTCGTTCGGCCCGATGATGCTGGTCGGCAGCTTCGCGAACCAGCGCGGGTGATCCACGGGGTCGGTGCGGCCGGGCCGGCGCGAGTTGATCGCGACGCCGAGGACCTTGTTCACGCGCATCGGATCGAGCGGCGCCAGCAGCCGCACGTCGGCGAGCCGCGCGCGGCGGCCGGTCGGCCGCGGGGAGCTGAACGGGTCGCCGGAGAGCTCGCGGATCGTTTCGCCCTCGAGGATCCCGTAGGCGACGCGATTGCCGGTCTCGTAGCGGACGTAGCGGGTGACGGACTGGGCGGCTAGGCGGCTGGGCGGCCAGGCGGCTAGAACGACCCCGGCGACGAGGAGCCAGCGAATCCGTTTCATCGTGATGCTCCTCATTGGCCGGGGTCTCCGCCCGCGCGCCGCTGCGCGGGGAGCGCCAGCGCGACGAGCTCGGCCGGAACGTCGGCGTTGGCCACCGCGACCACGATGTACTGGCGGCCGTTGTGGAGATACGTGATTGGGGCCGCGTTGGTCGCGGCCGGCAGCTGCACCGAGGCAATCTCCTGGCCGGTCGCCTTGTCCACCGCGTGGAACTGCGGCCCACCGCCCCGGCCCTCGCCGTAGAACAGGAGCGTCCGGGTCACGAGCAGGTTGGCGTGCCCGTTGCTGCCGGTGCGCGGAATCTGCACGCCGCGCAGCGCCGGGTGGTTCCGGATGTTCTCCGGCGTGTCGCCGTTGGGGATCATCCAGCGGTGCTCGCCGGTGTTGAGGTCGATCGCGGTGATCCGCCCGTAGGGTGGCCGGAGCAGCGGAAGGCGCTGCGGCCCCGCGATTCCTCCCGGGCCCAGCGACACGTAGTTCATCTCGGAGCGCTCCGGGTTGTGCTCCACCGCGATGCGGCTGAAGCCGCTCTGCGAGGCCACGTAGAGGATGCCGGTTTCGGGATCCAGCGCCGAGCCGCCCATGATGTTGGTGCCGCCGTTCGCGCCGGGCGCGATCAGCGTGCCGTCGGTGCTGTCGGGCGCGCGCGCGAGCGACGGCGGCGTGAAGATCGGGCCCATGCGGTAGCGGCGCGCGATCTCGACGGCCTGGCGCCGCAGCTCGGGCGTGAAGTCGATGAGGTCGTCCGTCGTCACGCCCTGGCGGTCATAGGGCGCCGGCCGGGTGGGGAAGGGCTGCGTCGGCGAGGTGCGCTCGCCGGGCACGTCGGAGGCCGGCACCGGCCGCTCCTCGATCGGCCACACCGGCTGGCCGCTCGCGCGATCGAACACATACGCGAACGACTGCTTGGTGGTCTGGACGACGATGCGCCTGGGCTGGCCGTTCACGCGCACGTTGGCCAGCGTCGGCGCGGTCGGCGTGTCGAAGTTCCAGATGTCGTGGTGGACCATCTGGAAGTGCCACGCGCGGCGCCCGGTCCGGACGTCGAGCGCGATCAGGCTCTGCGAGAACAGGTTCGCGCCGGGGCGGTGCCCGCCGTAGTAGTCGTTGTGCGCGTGCCCGACGGGGATGTACACGAGCCCCAGCTCCTCGTCGGCGGAGTACGGCGCCCACGCGTCCACCTTGCCCGCGGTGCCGAGCGCGTCGCCCTCCCAGGTCTCGTGCCCGAACTCGCCGGCGCGCGGAATCAGCCGGAAGGTCCAGAGCAGCCGGCCGGTACGCACGTCGAAGCCGCGAATGTGCCCCGCGACCTGGCGGAGCCGGCGCGGGTAGTAGCCCTGCGTCGCCGAGTTGCCGACGATGATGACGTTGCCCACGACGATCGGCGGCGAGCTGGCGCCGATCGAGCCCTCGGTCGGGTCGATGCCGCGCACGGCGTCGCCGTTGCTGCCGGTGGCGCGCGTCGGGCCGTTGTCGCCGTTGGTCTGCATCGCGCCCGGCGCTCCCGCCCAGGGCACCATCGGGTACCCGAGGCCTTCCATCAGGTCGATCACGCCCCCCCCCCGGCGGCCGAAGCCCTGGGCGGGCCGCCCGCTGCGCGCGTCGAGCGCGACCATGTAGTAGCCGGGCGTGACGACGATGAGGCGCTCGACCCGTCCGTCGCTCCAGTACGCCAGCCCGCGGCCCGAGAAGCGCCGCGGCGCCTTCTCCCAGCGCAGGCCCTCGTCCATCCGCCAGCTCCACATGGTCTCCCCGTTCGCGGGGTCGATCGCGGCGACCGCGCGCCGCTCGCCGGCGACGGTGTACAGCATGCCGTTGGCGTAGAGCGGCGTGGCGCGGAAATACGTCTCCGGCTCGGGACCGAAGTTCGCGGCGCGCCACCGCCACGCGACCTCGAGGGTGCTGGCGTTGTCGCGGGTGATCTGGTCGAGCGCCGAGTACCGCGTGCTGCCGGCGTCGCCGCCCCAGTACCGCCACTCGCCGGCCTGGGCACCGGTCTGGGCGCGCGCGAGCGGTGTCGACGCGAGCGTGAGTGCGAGCACGAGCGCGAGTCTCGTAGCCATCAGTCCCTCGAGGGGTTGGGCGGTTGGAAGCGGACGCGCCGGAGCCCTTCGGGGTCGGCGGGGAGCTCCGCCTCGCCCGCGGGCAGGCCGTTGAGCCTGAACACGTATGCCAGCACGTCCGCGTATTCCTGGCGGCGCAGCCGTCCGGGATTCTCCAGCGGCATGGTAGTGCGGATCTGCTCGAACATCTCCGCGGCCGTGCGGCCCGACCAGCCCTGGCGGAACGCCGGTGTCGTGAACTGGCTGGTGACGTGGCAGGACGTGCACGCCTGCCGGAACACGGCCTGGCCGCGCGCGGCCTGCGCCTCCGTGTAGCCGCCCGCGGCGCCCGGCCGCGGCGACGTCGCGCTGTCCGTCTGCGCGCGGAGCGAGGGAGTGGCGGTGACGGCCGTGAGCGCGGCGAACCTGAGCAGCCAGCGGGGTCTCATGGGCGGCCGCGAGTAGGATAGAGCGCGCCGCATGACACGGCTAGGGGCTGGCGGGACGGGTGGAAAGCATCTGGGCGCCCGGGTAACTTGCGACCCTCATGACCGCCCGGGGCCTCGGACGCTTCTTCACGCCGGACCATGCCCGCCGCAGCGTGGCCGGCCTGCTGCTGATCGTCGGATTCGGCGCCGGTATCGGCTATGGCAGCTGGACCCGTGTATGCGCCGGCAGCGCCTGCCCCTCCATCGCGATCCTCGACGACTATCGCCCGCAGCAGACCTCGAAGGTGTTCGCCGTGGACGGCCGGCTGATCACCGAGCTGGGGCTCGAGCGGCGCACGGTGATCCGGCTGGACGAGATGCCGCGCCACCTCCGCGAGGCGTTCATCGCCGTGGAGGACAAGCGGTTCTACCAGCACCACGGCATCGACTACTCGACGGTGATGGGGGCGGTGCGCGCCAACCTCCTCGCGCTCAGCTGGGAACGCGGCTTCTCGACGATCACGATGCAGCTGGCGCGGAACGTGTTCCCGGACCGGCTCACCCGCGAGAAGAACCTGGGGCGCAAGCTCAGGGAGATGTGGGTCGCCCGGGAGTTGGAAGCGACCTACAGCAAGGACCGCATCCTCGAGCTGTACCTCAACCAGATCAACCTCGGCGCCGGCGCGTACGGCGTGGAAGCCGCGGCGCTGCGGTACTTCGGCAAGTCGGTCCGCGACCTCAACATCGCGGAGGCCGCGCTGCTGGCCGCGCTGCCCCAGCGGCCCTCCGCCTACAACCCGCGGCGCTATCCCGCGCGGGCGGTGCGCCGGCGCAACCTCGTGATCGATCTCATGCGCCGGCAGGGCTACATCACGGCGCACGAAGCCGAGGAGGCGAAGGCCTATCCGCTCGGGCTCTCGGCCGGGCAGGACTGGGGCGACGTCGCGCCCTACTTCGTCGAGTGGATCCGCCAGACGCTGGACGCGCGGTTCGGGCGCGACCTCTACGAGCGGGGGCTGCGCATCTACACCACGCTCGACATCGACATGCAGCAGGCCGGCGAGCGCGCGCTCGAGGCCCAGCTGCAGCTCATCGAGGGCAACACCTACGGCCGGTTCCCGCACCGCACGTACGCGCAGTACCTCGCGCGGCGCGCCGAGCGCCCGGCCGACGAGGAGCGCCCGAGCAACTCGCCCTACCTCCAGGGCGCGCTGATCGCGATGGACGCCGAGACCGGCGAGATCCGCGCGATGGTGGGCGGCCGCGACTTCGACGACTCGAAGTTCAACCGCGCCACGCAGGCGCTGCGGCAGCCGGGCTCCACCTTCAAGTTGTTCGTGTACTCGGCCGCGATCCGCGAAGGCCATACCCCGAACGAGCAGTTCGAGGACGCGCCCATCAGCCTGCCGATGTCCGACGGCACGGTGTGGGAGCCCGGCAACTTCGAGGTGGACAGCTTCCGCGGGATGGTGACCCTGCGCCGCGGGCTCGCGGCCTCGATCAACCTGATCGCGATCCGGCTCGGCCTCGAGCTGGGCGTGGAGGCAGTGGTCGAGGAGGCGCGGCGCTACGGCATCACGACGCCGCTGCCGCGCGTGCCGTCCATCTTCATCGGCTCCGCGGAGGTCATCCCGCTCCAGATGGTGTCGGCGTTCACGGCGCCCGCCACGCTCGGCGTGCGCGCCGCGCCCATCGGGATCCGCCGCGTCGAGGATGCCGATGGCAACGTGCTGTGGCAGCCGGCGCAGCGCCGCGAGCGCGTGATGAGCCCGGAGCAGGCCTACGTGCTCAACGATATGCTGAAAGACGTAGTGCGCGGCGGCACCGCGACCACCGCGTACCGGTCGAGCGGCCTCACGGTGCCGGCGGCCGGCAAGAGCGGCACCACCGACGACTACACCGACGTGTGGTTCGTCGGCTACACGCGGGAGCTGGTGGCCGGCGTGTGGATCGGGTTCGACCGGCCGGAGACCATCAGGCCCTACGCGCAGGGCGGCCGCATGGCGGCGCCCGCATGGGCGGCGTTCCTGCGCGAGGTGTACGAGCGCCGGCCCTCTCCGGGCGACTGGTCGCCGCCGCGCGGCGCCCGCGCGCTGCTGGACCGCGACTCCGGCATCGTGCCGGCACCGAATCCCCCGGGCAGGCCCCCGAAACCCACCGGAGAAAACTGATGTCGTGCTGAGGCTCTCGGCGCGCTGGGTGCTGCCCATCCGCGGCGCACCGATCCCGGGCGGCGCCGTGCTCGTGGGTGACGACGGCCGCATCGCGGCGGTCGGTCCGAACGCCGCGGTCCCGCGCCCCGCGCTCGCGGTGGCCCGCCAGCTCGGCCCGGTCGCGCTCCTGCCGGGTCTCGTCAACACCCACGCCCACCTCGAGCTCACGGGCCTGCGCGGCCTGGTGCGCGATCCGCCGTTCGCCGAATGGGTCGGCACCGTCCGGCGGCTCAAGGACGCCCTGCAGCAGCGGCACTTCGAGGCGTCCGCCACGTGGGGTGTGCTCGAGCACTTCGCGGCCGGCATCACGACGATCGGCGACACCGGCTCCTCCACGGAGCCGGCGCGCGCGATGGCGGAGCTCGGCGCGCGCGGCGTGGCCTACCACGAAGTGTTCGGTCCCGACCCCGCGCGGCTCGGCGAGAGTGTGTCGGGGCTGTCCCATCAGCTCACGGTGCTCGACGACTGCGCGTCCGAGCGCCTGCGCATCGGCGTCTCGCCGCACGCGCCCTACACCGTGAGCGAGCCGCTGCTGCGTGCCGTCGCCGACGCGGCCCTCGCGTTGAGCCGGCCGCTCGCGATGCACCTGGCCGAATCGCGCGAGGAGGACGCCTTCGTTCGCACGGGGTCGGGGCCGTTCGCGGAAGCGCACGCCCGGCGCGGCATCCCCGTGACGGCGCGCGGGGTCAGCCCGATCGCCTGGGCGCTCGACAACGGGCTCGCGGCCCTGCGGCCGCTGCTGATCCACTGCGTGAAGGCCAGCGAGGCCGACATCGCCCGGATGGCGGCCTGCGGCGCCACGGTCGCGCACTGCCCGTGGTCGAACGCCGCGCTGGGGCACGGCCGCGCCAACCTCGCGGCGATGCGCGCAGGCGGGCTGGCCGTCGGGCTGGGCACCGATTCGGTGGTGGCAGGCGGCGCGACCGATCTGTTCGCCGAGGCCCGGTACGCGGCCCTGGGGGGGGGCGGCAGCCTCTCGCCCCGGGACATGCTGGGCCTCATCACGGGCCAGGGTGCCCGCGCCCTCGGGGTCGCCGGTGCGGGCGCGCTGTCGCCCGGCGCGTGGGGCGACCTCACCGCGGTGTCGCTGGGACGGGCCCCGTTCGGTGGGGGCGACGCGGGCACCGACCCCGAGGCCGCGCTGGCCTGGTCGGCGACCGCGGCCGACGTGCTGGCGACCTGGGTCGGCGGGCGGTGCGTGTACGAGCGCGGCCACTGGCCCGGCGTGGACGCCGCGGCCGCCCGGACCGCGGTGGCCGAGGCGCATCGGGCCGCTCTGGCCGCGCTCGGCGCGCCGCGCGTATCTTGAGCCTCGTGTCCAAGGCGAAACGCCACGCCGCCATCCTGCGCCTGGTCCGCGACAACGAGATCCCGAGCCAGGAGCGGCTGCGGGAGCTGCTGATGAAGGCGGGGTTCGACGTCACCCAGGCCACGCTCTCGCGCGACCTCCACGAGCTGGGCCTGCTGAAGGTCCCCGCCTCGAACGGGCTGTCGCGCTACGCGGCGCCGGCCGAGGAGATGATCCTGCCGGCGCCGTCGCTCACCGCGCTGCTGCCCACCCTGCTGCTCCGGATGGACGGCGTGGGCCCGCTGCTCGTGCTCACGACGCCCACCGGCTCGGCCAGCGCGCTGGCCGCCGCCCTCGACCACGAGGAATTCCCCGAAGCCATCGGCTCCATCGCCGGCGACGACACGCTGCTGATGATCACCCGCACCCCCGCCGACCGGAAGAAGCTGGAGCGCCGGATCAGGGATCTCGTGCCGAGCGGGAGCTGAAGGCCGCTGTCAGCTGTCCGCTGACAGCTGACAGCTGATAGCTGCCAGCCATTGAACCCGCCGGACCCTTTCCGTATCTTTATGCGCCCCTGTGTATAACTATGACACTGGAGGAGTGCCTCGGATGGCGAAGACGGTGGTGCTGGCGTACTCGGGCGGGCTCGACACGAGCGCGATCGTGCCGTGGCTGCGAGAGCACTACGGCGCGCGGGTCATCTGCATCGCGGCCGACGTCGGCCAGGGGGCCGGCGAGCTTTTGGGCATCGAGGAGAAGGCCCGCCGCTCCGGCGCCGAGAGCTGCGAGGTCGAGGACGTGCGCGAGCGCTTCGTGCGCGAGTTCATCTGGCCGACCCTGAAGGCCGGCGCCGTCTACGCGCGCACCTACCTGCTCGGCACCTCGATGGCGCGGCCGCTGATCGCCGAGCGCCAGGTGGCCGCCGCCCGGCGCTACGGCGCCGACGCCCTGGCCCACGGCTGCACCGGCAAGGGCAACGACCAGGTCCGCTTCGAGCTGACGTACCAGGCCTTCGCGCCGGACCTCGAGGTTCTCGCGCCGTGGCGCGACGACCGCTGGACCTTCCGGGGCCGCGAAGACCTCATCGCCTATCTCAAGGAAAAGAAGATCCCGACCACGGCGACGGTCGAGAAGCCGTTCAGCCGCGACCGGAACCTGTGGCACATCTCCCACGAGGGTGGCGTGCTGGAGGACCCGTGGCAGGAACCGCCGGCGGACCTGTTCCTCCTCACGAAGGACCTGGCCGACACCCCCGCCACGCCCGCGATCATCACGATCGGGTTCGAGGAAGGCGAGCCGGTCTCGCTCGACGGCGAGCTGATGAACCCGGTGACCTTGATCGAGACGCTCAACACCCTGGCCGGCGAGCACGGCGTGGGCCGCGCCGACATCGTCGAGGACCGGCTGGTGGGGATGAAATCGCGGGGCGTGTACGAGACGCCCGCCGGCACGGTGCTGTTCCAGGCGCACCGCGAGCTGGAGCAGCTGGTGCTCGACCGCCGCACCCTCGCCCTCGCGGACGAGTACGGCCGGCGCTATGCTGATCTGGTGTACGACGGCCGGTGGTGGTCCCCCGAGCGCGAAGCGCTGGACGCGATGGTGAGCGCGACGCAGCGCCACGTGACCGGTAGTGTGCGGATGAAGCTCTCCAGGGGCTCGTGCGTGGTGCAGGGCCGCGAGTCGCGGCACTCGCTGTTCCACGAGGGCCTCGCGACCTTCAGCGCGGACGACGTCTACCGGCAGCAGGACGCCGCAGGCTTCATCCGGCTGTACGGGCTGGCCGTGCGGACTGCCGCCGAGCGGGAGCGTCGCCTCGGCGCCCGCTTCGCGGAGGCCGCCGACTGATCGGTCCGCCCGCCCGCGCGCTCGTCATCGGCGGGTCGGGCTTCCTCGGCTCCCGCCTGCTCGCGCTCGGGCCCAAGTACACCGAGCTCACCGGAACGGGCCATCGGCGGCCGGTCCCCGAGGGCCGCTGGAAGGGCGCCGAGCTTGACGTCACCTCACCCACGGCCATCGCGGCGCTGATCGAGCGCGAGCGGCCCGGCGCGGTCATCTACACCCCCTACGACAAGGCGTCCCGCGAGATCACGGTGGACGGCGCCGTGGCCACGGCCCGCGCGGCGGCGCGGGCGGGCGCGCGCTTCGTGTTCGTGTCCACCGACCTGGTGTTCGACGGCGCGCGCGGCAACTACACCGAGGACGACGTCGTCCGGCCGATCATGCCGTACGGCATGCTCAAGTTCGAAGCCGAAGGACTTGTCAAGGTCGCGTACGGCGAGGCCCTGATCGTGCGGCCGGCGCTGATGGTGGGTGAATGGGGGCGCTTCCAGCGGCCCGCCTACGAGTGCGAGACGCTCGCCGCGGGTCAGCCGCTGTCCCTGTATCAGGACGAGTGGCGCTCGCCGGTAGGCGTGGACGACGTCGCGCACGCGATCTGGGACCTCGTCTGCACCGAGGCCGAGGGCGTCGTCCACTTCGGAGGACCGGAGCGGCTGACCCGTGTCGAGCTGGGCCGGCGGGTGTGCGGCCTGTACGGCTACGATGCTGCGCTGATCCGGGAAGCGCCGCGCCCCAAGGACCGCCCGCAGGACGTGTCCCTGCGCTCGCTGCGCGCCGCCGCGCTGATCGGGTGGGCGCCCACGCCGCTCGGAAGCCAAGCGCTCGCCGCCGCCGGTGTCTGACGCCGGCCACGTCATGTGGGGTGGCCGGTTCCGCGAGCCCATGGACCCGCGGCTCGATCGGCTGAATCGCAGTCTCCCCGTGGACCAGCGGTTGTGGCGCGAGGATCTCGCGACCAACCGCGCGTGGGTCCGCGCGCTCGAAGGCGCGGGCGTGCTCACGGCCGACGAGCGCGCGCGGCTTCTGGCCGGCCTCGATACGGTCGAGGAGCAGCTCGCGGGCGGCGCGGCCGCGGGCGCGGCCGACGAGGACATCCACTCGCTGACCGAGCGGCTGCTCGGCGAAGCCATCGGGCCCCTGGCCGGCAAACTGCACACCGGCCGCTCGCGCAACGACCAGTTCGCCACCGATCTCAGGCTGTGGACGATGGACGCGTCGGGCCGGCTCGACGCAGCGCTGCTCGCGCTCGGCCGCGCCCTGTGCGCCAAGGCGCGCGAGGGACTCGACGTGCTGATGCCGTCCTACACGCACACCCAGCGCGCCCAGCCGGTGCGCGCCGCGCACTGGCTGCTGTCCCACGCCTGGGCCGTGGACCGGGACCGGGGCCGACTCGCCGACGCGCGCCGCCGCGCCAGCGTGCTGCCCCTGGGCTCCGGCGCGATCGCCGGAACCGGGTTCGCCGTGGACCGTTCGCTCCTGGCCCGGGAGCTCGGCTTCGAGGCCGTGTCGCCCAACTCGCTCGACGCGGTCGGCGACCGTGACTTCGCCATCGAGGCGGTGTTTGTCGCCACCCTCGCCGGCACCCACCTCTCGCGGCTCGCGGAGGACCTGGTGCTGTTCTCGACCGCCGAGTTCGGGTTCGTCGTGCTGGCCGAGCCGTTCACGACCGGCAGCAGCCTGATGCCACAGAAGCGCAACCCCGACGCGCTCGAGTTGGTGCGCGGCCGCTCGGCACAATTGTTAGGCCGATTGGTGGGCATGATCGCGGCGCTGAAGGGGATGCCGGCCGGCTACCAGAAGGACCTGCAGGAGAGCAACCTCGCACTGTTCGAGGCGATGGCGGCGGCGGTGGACGCCGCGGCGCTGATGGCCGGGGTGGTCGAGCAGCTGACGCTTGTGGCGTCCCGGATGGCGGCCGCCCTGGATGCCGCGACGCTGGCAACGGATCTGGCGGACCTTCTCGTGCAGGCCGGCCGCCCGTTCCGCGAGGCCCACACAGTGGTCGGCACGCTGGTCCGGCGGGCCGAAGACCTCGGTGTCGGTATTGACCGGGTCGGAAGTCAGGAGGCCGCCCAGATCGACCCCGATTTGCCGGCCCTGCTGGCCCGCCTTGGGGGGCCCGAGGCGGCGGTCGAGCGGCGGACGGTGCCCGGTGGAACGGCGCGGGCCGCCGTACTGCGCCAGCTGGAGGCCGCCGAGGCGGTGTTCAGCCGGTAACCGGGGCCCCAACCCCCGGTAGCAGCCCGACTTGCCGGGACTCAGCGTCGGCCGTAGGTTCTTCAGGCGAGGGGCGAGCGCCCCGGATCGCCCGTCCCGTTCCTCGGGGGAGCGTGGCGGGCTTTTTGTAACCCTGGTTCATCCGCGGAGAGTCGGCGTGGTACGCTGTCTGGCGCTGAACGCGTCGTTCGAACCGCTCACCATGGTGCCCGTGCGCCGGGCGCTTCGGCTGGTCATCGACGGCAAGGCGGAAATCGTCGAGGCGGAGCAGGGGCGGCTCGTGCGCTCCGAGCGCCTGGCCATTCCACGTCCGGCGGTCATCCGGCTCAACAAGTTCATCCACGTGCCGCGCAAGTTCCGCCGGCAGGTGACCAATACGTTCCTGTTCGCGCGCGACCGCTACACGTGCCAGTTCTGCGGCCGCAACCAGGTGCTGCTGCGGCATCGCGAGTGCTTGACGCGCGACCATCTCACGCCGCTGTCGCGCGGCGGCACGAACGGCTGGGACAACGTGGTGACCGCGTGCTCGACCTGCAATGCGCGCAAGGGCCACCACTTGCCCGAGGAAGTCGGCATGCACCCGCTGCACCCGCCGGTGGAGCCGCACTTCGTGCACTTGGCGTGGGCGGTGCGCCGCCTGACGCCGACGCAGGCGAAGTACATCCGCCTGTTCTACGGGCACGGGGCGCTGGCGGAGCTGGCCGCGCTGTAAGGCGGCTGGCAGTCGGCGGCCAAGGCCCCGGGATACCGGGGCCTTCGTGCTTCACGTGGGTAGGCTGCAGGCGATAGAGAGGCGGAAGGCGAAAGGCGAAAGTGGGCGGAAGAACCTCAGGCGGTAGTTCCTACAGCCATTAGTTACTGCACGCTGCGGGTACCACTTCCGCCTTTCGCCTCCCTATCGTCTTCCTACTTGGTGTCTAGCCGCCCACGACGACTGCGATGCTCGCAATGACGTCGCCCTCCAGCACGCCGTCCACGACCTCGATGCCTTCTACAACCTCGGCGAAAACCGTGTAGTCGCCTCTGAGGCGGGGATTGTCGCGCAGGTTGACGAACCACTGCGCGTCGCCGGTGTCGTGGCCGCGGGTGCTCATGCCGACGGTGCCGCGCTGATGCGCCAGGGCGCCGAGCTCGTCGCGGATGAAGCGGGGATGGCCGAGGTATTCGTTCGCGCCGGTGCCGCCGCCCTGGAGCACGAAGTCGGGCTCGACGCGGTGCCAGGTCAGGCCGTCGTACCAGCCGGCGCGCGCCAGCGCGAGGACGCGCGCGGCCATGATCGGCGCGACGTCGCCGCGGAGCCGGACCGTGAACGCGCCGCCGCCGCTCGAGTCGGCCAGGGTGAGGCGGAGCCGCACCTCGCGCCCCAGCGCGAGCGCCACGGCGTCGGGCGGCAGGGCGATGGGGAGCGGCGAGCAGCTGGGCTCCGTGAGGGCGCCGAGACGCGCGGCGATCTCGGCGGCCGCAAGGGCCACGTCGCAGTCGAAGTCGGCGGTGAGGCCGGCCACCGCGGCGCCGTTCGTCGCCGTGGCGAATTCGCCGATCCGCTCCAGGAGGGCCGTGCGGGCATCGCGCGAGGTCTCGCTCGAGTCCCGGCGCAGGCGGAGCGCCGCGGCCAGCGCGGCGTCCACCACGTCGCGCCCTCGCGGCGAGCCTCGGAGGGCGTGGGCGGCCGCCCGCACGGCCTGGTAGCCACGGGCGGAGAGGGCGGCGAGGTAGACGTCGTCGGTCGCGTGGCCCGCTACGCGGGACAGGGCGTCAAGGGCTGCTTCCTTCACGTTGTCGTCGGCGTCGGTCGCAAGGCGGCGGAGCGCCGCGGTGTCGGCGAGCGCGCCCCCGGCCCGCGCGGCGTAGGCGCGCAGCCAGGGGACGGCGCTCGCGACGGCGGCGGGCAGGAGCGCGCGGGCGTCGGCGGGGGCGATGCGCGCCAGCGCGACGAAGGCGTGCGCCGCTGGGTGCCACGAGACGCCGCCCCGGGTCCGCGCGCCACGCGTCGGCGGCGCCGCGGCCCACGCGCGCAGAGTCCTAACCAGCACCGAGTCGCCGGCGCAGGAGGGTCCGGCGAGGTCGGCGGCGCGGAGGCGCACCGGCCAGGCGCTGTCGGCCAGGGCACTACGCAGCGCGGCGCAGTCGTTGCGGGCGGCGGCCAGGGCCCGAAAGCGCAGGCGCCAGGCCGGGTCGGGGTACGCGGGCGGCGCGGCGGGCGCGGGCATCGAGTCGCGCGCGGCGAAGCCGGGGTCTCGCACGCGGGCCGCGGCGCGACGGGCGATCAGCTGGATGCGCTCGTCGGGATAACGGGCACCCTCTTGGAACGCGGCGCTCGCGGAGTCGCGCCGGTCCTCGGCGAGCAGGATACGCGCGAGGAGGGCGGAGTCGGCGGGGGACGGGGCGCGCTGGGCGAGCGCCGGCGTGACGAGCAGGCAGGAGGCGAGGAGGGGAATCGCCAGCGAAGCTGGTCTCGCCGTCGCCGGACGCACCATGTCAGGCAGCATCCTCACCGGGGAGTGCTCCCGTCAACGGATGACGGGTCCTTCCAACGACTCGTGGATCATCCGGGTCAGGTCGGCGATGAGGGCGGCCGATGCCCGGCGATCCTCGAGGCCGCGCGTCAGCACGACGAGGACGTAGCGCGGTCGCCCGCCCACGTAGATCACCCCGCCGTCGTGGTGCAGCGCCGTGATCGTGCCGGTCTTGTGGGCCACCCTCGTGTTGCGCGGCAGGCCGGCGGGAATGGCGTCGCGGAACCGCTGGCGCGCGAGTACCGCGAGCATCTGTCCGCAGGACGCCGGGGATGCCGCGCGGCCCTCGGCCAGCGCCACGAAGATCTGTCCCAGCGCGCGCGCCGTCGTGGTGTTGTTCAGTCCCGCGCGGAAGGCCGCCCCGTCCTCGACGCCGCGCAGCACGAGCATCGAGTCCGCGCCGATCGCCCGCATCGCGGCCTGCACGGAGTCGGACCGCACGCGATCGATCAGGATGTTGGTCGCGAGATTGCTCGAGACGGTGATCATCAGCTCGACCAGCTCGCGGACGCTGGCCGTTCGGCCGACCCGCGCGTACAGCGAGCTGTCGCTGTCGTCCGCCCGGTCCAGGCGGTAGTGCGAGGTGTCGGCGATGGAGCGGAACGTGTCGGTCACCGCGAGCGCATCCTGCAGGCGCAGGCGCCCCGCATCCACTTCCCGGAACACCTGGATCATCACGGGCACCTTCATGGTGCTCGCGGCGTGGAACCGCAGATCGGCGTTGATGAGGATCGAGTCGGTCGTCCGGAGGTCGTGCACGTAGAGGCCAACCACGGCCCCCCCCCCGGCGCTCTGCGCGATGCGCCGCTCCAGCGCTGTGACGAGCTGCGCGCGCTCCTGCGCCACCGCGGGCGACCCCGCCAGAGCCAGCAGACCGAGCCACCGAGTCGAGGTGCGCATCGCCGCGAATCTAACCCCGCTGCGGCGATTCAGGTCGTGAACGCCTCGGACCGCGCCTCCAGGCGCCGCCGTACCGGCCGATCGGGCCGCTGACGAGCACCGCGTCGCCCAGGCGGGCGCGCTGGACCACCTTGGTGTCGCTCGTGATGATCGGGATCCGGGCCCGAGCTCGCCGCGGAGCCGGGCGCTAAGGCCGGCGGTCGGGTGGCGGTGGACCGCTGGAGTCGAGGAACGTCACGCGGCCATCATCGGCGGCGACGAATCGCCAGGTGTGACGGCCGGTGCAGCCGGCCGGGCAGTCTCCCCACCCCACCGAATAGACAAGCTGCCATCCACCGTCCTCGCGGGTCGCGTCGATGTCGTTCCCGTCGCCGATGGGACCATTCGGTTGGGCGGAGCGCACGCCGGAGGCTGCAGCGACCAGCCGGCCGAGCGCTCGAAGGACCAGGGGTCGCCCGGAGCGCAGCACGCACATGTCATAGGGGAAAGCCTGAAAAACGTGACAGCGCACGACCTCGAGGTCGAACCGGCCCACGAGCGTGTCGATGCCCGGCTCGCCCGTCACGGTGCGGCCGGCGTGCCATTCGGCCAGCCATGGCGCCGATTTGTCGACGGTCACCAGGAGCTCCCGGGTCGCGGGTGCCGGGAAGGTGTGAATCGCGTAGACGTCCACGACGGAATCGCGCGCTGCCAGCGTGGCGGCGTTGTGGACCAGGACGAGCCGGCGGTACATGTCGTCCAGCAGGCTCGTGGGGAGCTCGATGCGGGCGATGTCCTCACCTTCGGTGGCCAGGATGTAGCGGACCGCGAGGCGCTCGGCGTCCACGCGGTACGCAGCGCGCGCGCCGGGCGGTACCGCTGTGTCGTTTGCGGGAGGCACCGCCCATGTCACCGGGTTCAGCTCCCATGTCACCGGGCTCAGCGGCTCGGCGCACGCCGACAGCAGCGGCAACACCCATATTGCGCGCATCAGACTCTTCAGTGACCGTGCCATCAAGTTTCTTGACCTGTCGACGCTCTACCGGGTCACTACCACCGCGGTCAGGGCACGAACGTCTCGGACCGTGCCTCCAGGCGTCGCCGCGGCAGGCCCGAGAACCGGATCAGCAGCCGCCGCGCCCCGCGCTCCAGCGCGTCGCCCAGGTCGCGGCCCCGCCGGACCGCCGGCTCGAGCTCGCCGCGCAGCCACCGTTCGACTTCCTCCAGCTCGGTCAGCGAGAGCGACTCGATCTCCAGGCTCGCGGCATAGTAGAAGCGGCCCCGGCCGGCGGGCAGGACGTCCACGTCGAACGGCACGCTCAGCGCCCGGCGCAACGCCGTCACGTCCTCCAGCCGCTCGACCGTCCCGCCGGTTCGCACCAAGTCGAACCGCTGGTCGAGCGGGTCCAGGCGCACCACGGCGTCCCAGCTCGCGGAGCGCTCGAGCCGGTCGAACAACGTCGCATCGCGATACAGGTCGAGTCGGAAATGCAGTTGGATCGGGAAGCCGTTGCGGAGCGGCGCGTCGAACACGCCGTCGTCGAGCACCGCGATGGCCCGGACGCGCGGCACGCGCAGCACGCCGACGCTGTCGCGCACCAGCTCGACGGTGAGGCCTGGAGACGGGGTCGGCGCGGGCTCCTGCGCGCGGGCCGCGAAGGCCACGCCGCACAGCGCCACCAGAACAGCGCCGGCCCCCCCGGCCCTCACGCCCGCATCAGAAGCGCCGCCCCATCCGGACGGTGAACGTCAGATCGCGGGTGCCGGCCCCGCGCCCCACGGCCTTCGCGAGGTAGAAGCCGAGCGGGCCGAAGTCCATCCCGACCCCGATGTCGGCGAGAAACGTGCTCAGGGCCGGGAGCCGGTCGGACGGGATCTGTCCCAGACTCGGGTCGTTGCCGACATCCCACGCCCGCGCGGCGTCGGCGAACACCACGACGTCCGGTCCGCTCACGTGGAACGGTTCGTAGTCGCTGTCGGCATCGCCCCAGTCGTTGACCCAGTCCGGGCCGAAGTCGAAGCCGAGGTGCGTGCGGAACTCGGCCTGCGTCACGATCACGCGGTCGCACAGCGCGGGCAGTCCGTTGAACCCGGAGCCGCCGCACGACAATTGCCGGAAGTCGTATCCGGGCAGTGGGTCCGGCCCGCCGACCGAGACGCGACGCTGCAGCGGGAGCGCCTCGCCCCCGAGCCGGCCGCCTCCCACGACGCGGAGATTCAAGCGCCCCGTGGGCGTCAACCGGAGGTACGTCCGGGCGTCGAGGAACGCGCGCCGGTAGGTGAGCGTCCCATCCAGCGCGTCAGGGTGACAGGCCGGCACGCCGCACACCCGCGGGTCCACGGCGCCGCGGAGGTCGGTGCCGCGCCCGCTTTCGACCTCGCCGGCCACGAAGAACCCCGCCGTCGGGTCCGAGCGGTCGTTGCGCGTGTCGAGACGCAGCGACAGCACCGCCGAGCGGAACAGCCCACCCGTCACCGCCGGGTTGGCCCGCCAGTTCACCTCGGACCGGAAGATGGTCCACGGGTCCCGGTCGTCGATCGAGAACTGGCGCTCCTCGCGTCCCTCGAGCTGGAGCGTGGTGTTGCTCGACGGCCGCAGCGCCGCGAACGCGGACACGCCGCGGCGGCGGAAATAGTCGCGGTAGTCCGAGTGGAACAGGAACGCGCCCCAGCCCGCCTCGTAGTCCTTGAGCGGCCAGGCCTCGATCGTGCCGACGACGTCGTAGGCCCGCGCGCCCAAGCCGAGATTCGAGCGCCGCGAGCCGAACACGAACTCGCCGCGCAACCGGTAGCCCACGTCACCCTCGTCGAGCGAGAAGCTGCGCCCCGAGCGCACGATGCCGAACAATTCGCCCTGGAAACGCACGCCGTCGTTCATGTACGCATCCACCCGCGGGCCGAACACGATCGGGACGCCCTCGACGCGGTTGTACGTGTGGCCCAGCGCGAGGAAGATCCCGCTGCGGCTGCGCTGCTCCTCGCTCCAGCGGGTGCGCCGCGCCCAGCGCGGCAGCACGTCGCGATCCGGCGCGTACGCGAGCTCCTCGCCGTCGCGCCGGTAGCGCAGAATCTCGCGGTAGCTGCGCACTTCGCCCGCGATCTCCGCGTCGGCCGCGCCGCCGATCGTGCCGCCCACCACCAGCACGTCGCCGCCGACCACGGCGCCCCGCTCCAGCTCGACATCGCCGTTGATGACGATCAGCCTGCCGCTCACCCGGCCGGCGATGCTCACCGGACCGCCCAGCACCACCACGTCGCCGTCCACGCCGCGCTCCGCCGGAATCCGCGTGCGGCCGGAGAAGTGCACGGTCCGGGGATCATTGAAGAAGCGGATGACCTCATCGGCCACGTCGCGCGGCAGTGCCCGCGGGTCGAGCCGGTCCTGGGACGTCCGGGCTCGAATCGTGATCGTGCTGTCCTGCGCCACGAGTGGCGCGGCGAGCGCGAAACAGAGGCTGGCGGTCAGGGCGGTACGCATGAGAAGCTCCGAAGAGGACCCTTCCACCGGGGAAGCAGATGTCGTGCCTGACGGGAAGCAAGTGGGCAAGCCGTTGGCTGTCAATGCGTTGTCGCTGTCAGCTGTCAGCTGTCAGCTGTCAGCGTGTGTCCGGTGCGCCAGGTCACACCCCGTGTCGGAACGACACGTTCAGCCGAGCGCCTCGATGCCCAGGCGCTTCATCCTTCTATAGAGATTGGCCCGATCGGTCTGGAGCGCCCGCGCGGCCTCGGCGACGTTGCCGCCCGCCGCCGACAGCGCGCGCGTGATCAGCGTTTTCTCGTGCCGGTCGAGTTCGTCGGTGAGCGGCAGCCCAGCTCCCCCCGGACTCGGCAGGCGCACCTCACCGGAGGCTGAGGCGGCGGGCAGGCTCGCGCGCACGTCGTCGGCCGTGATCTCGCCGCGGCCCGACAGGATCACCAGCCGCTCGACGATGTTGGCCAGCTCGCGGGCATTGCCGGGCCATCGGTGGCCCACCAGGAGATCCAGCGCCTCGGCGGTGAACGTGGCGGCCGGCCGGCCGATGCGCGCCGCGATCAGCTCGGCGAAGTGCCGCACCAGCTCGGGGATGTCGCCGGGGCGCTCCCGCAGCGGCGCGAGCCACACCGGCACGACGTGGAGCCGATACAACAGGTCCTCGCGGAACGCGCCGACCTTCACCGCGCGCGGCAGGTCCTTGTTGGTGGCCGAGACGACGCGGACATCCACCGGGATGGGCTTGCTGCCGCCCACCCGCTCGACCTCGCCGGCTTCCAGCGCCCGCAACAGCTTCGCCTGCGCCTCGAGCGACAGGTCGCCCACCTCGTCGAGGAACAGCGTGCCGCCGTCCGCCTGCTCGAACCGGCCGATGCGCCGGTCGGTGGCGCCGGTGAAGCTGCCCTTCTCGTGCCCGAACATCTCCGACTCGACCAGCTCGCGCGGGATCGCGGCGCAGTTGACGCGCACGAACGGGCCGTCGACTCGCGCGCTCCCGGCGTGGATCGCCGCCGCGACCAGCTCCTTCCCGGTGCCGGACTCACCGGTCACGAGCACGCGCGCCTCGGTCGGTGCCACGCGCGCGATCAGCGAGCGCAGCTCGGCGATCTGCGGCGAGCTGCCCACGATGCGCGCGGTCGGACCGAGCGCCTCGCGCAGCGCCTCGGCCTGGGCACGGGCCTTGGCCAGCTCGAGTGCGGACCGAAGGGCGAGCAGCACGGCCTCAGGGGCGAGCGGCTTCTCGAGGAAGGTCGAGGCGCCGAGCTTGGTGGCCTTCACGGCGTCGGCCAGCCCGGCGCGGCCGCTCATCATCACGACGGGCACGCCGGGCGCCTCGGCCTGGAGGCGCTCCAGCGTTTCGAGGCCATCGGGCCCGCCCGGCATGGACAGGTCGAGCAGCACCGCTTCGGGCCGCTGCCGCTGCACCAGCGCGAGCGCCTCCGTGCCGGACGCCGCTTCCACGACGCGGAAGCCCTCGGCGGTCAGTACGGCGGCGAGCATCCGCCGCAGGTTGGCCTCGTCGTCCACCACGAGCACCCGGACCGGGCGCGTCATTCGGCGTGCGCGGGAAAGGTCAGGGTGAAAACGGTCCGCCCCCCCGCCGGGGCGCTCTCGACCGCGACCGAACCGCCGTGGTGGTGTATCGTCTGCCTGACCAGCGCGAGCCCGAGGCCCGTGCCGTGCGACTTGGTCGTGAAGTAGGGCTCGAAGATCCTCGAGATCACGTCGGGCGGAATGCCGGGCCCGTCGTCGCGCACGGTGAGCGCCGCGCCGCCGGACCCGTTGGGGGCGGGGCCCGCGCCGAGCACGACCTGGCCGCCCTTGCCTTGCACGGCATCGATGGCGTTGAGCACGAGGTTGTGCACCGCGCGGCGCAGCGGCTCGTAGTGGCCGAGCACGCGTGCCGGACCCGACCGCTCGACGACGAGGCGCACGCCGTCGGGCGCCCCGCTCTTCGCGATCGCCTCGCACAGCTCCACCAGGTCCACGACCGCCGGCGGCCCCTCGGGCAGGCGGCCGAGGTCACCGAAGTCCTTCGCCATCCGCTCGATCCGCGCGCTCTCGGCGTCGAGCACGTCGATCAGCTCGCGCTGGGCCGGCCCGGCGTCCTTCTGCAGCCGGGCGATCGCGAAGCGCATCGGCGTCAGCGGGTTCTTCAGCTCGTGCGCGACCTGGCCCGCCAGCGCGCGGAAGGCGCGCAGCTCGGCGGCCTCGACTTCGCGGGCGCGGGCGCGCTCCAGCTCGGCGGCCATGGTCCGGAAGGCGTCGCGCAGCACGTCGAACTCCGGCGCGCCGCGGGCCGCCGAGTCCGGGAGCCCCTCGCCGCGCCTGAGCAGGCCGGTCCACTGCACCAGCTCGTCGATCGGGCGTGACAGCTGGCGCGAGAGGTGGCCCGCCAGACGGACCGCGCCGCCGCCCACCAGCACGGCCAGCGCGATCGCGGCCGCCGCCAGAAGGCCGGAGAAGGCGCTGCGGATCGCCTCCGCCTGGCGGGCCCGCTGAAGCGACGTCGCCAGCTCCGTCCCGTGGTGAGCGAGCGCGCTCTCGGCCGGGGCCGGGAGGGGGTGGGGCAGGGCGTAGCGCGCGGTACGCCAAGTGGTTGCGGCGCGCTCCCAGGCCTCGGCGCCCCCCACCGGGGCCGCGACCTGGGGCTCCCACAGCCCGGCCAGCACCGCGATGCCGGCCGGCACCACGGCGATTACCACCAGCCAGGCGAAGATGCGTTGCCGGAAGGCGAGCGCCACGGGCGAAAGGTGCGGGGGCCGCCGCCGGGTCTCAAGCCCGGGAGTCGGCCAGCTCCAGTACCTCAACCCCCCGAGCCTGTCCCCTATCCCCCCGTCCCTGTTATGTTTATAGGTTGTTGTCGGTGAAAACGTGACTTTTTGAAGGAGCCAATGGTTCAACCCACCCAGCGGCCGGTCGGCAAACAGCCGCCTGCCCACGCGCCCAATGCGGCGCTGCTGATCGACTTCGACAACGTGACGCTGGGGATCCGCTCGGATCTCCAACAGGAGCTGAAGCGGCTGATGAACTCCGAGATCATCCGGGGTAAGGTGGCCGTGCAGCGCGCGTACGCCGACTGGCGGCGCTACCCCCAGTACATCGTCCCCCTGTCGGAAGCCTCGATCGACCTGATCTTCGCGCCCGCCTTCGGCTCGAACAAGAAGAACGCGACGGACATCCGCCTCGCGATCGACGCGCTCGAGCTCGTGTTCACGCGACCCGAGATCGGCACGTACATCCTGCTCTCCGGCGATTCCGACTTCAGCTCGCTCGTGATCAAGCTGAAGGAGTACGGGAAATACGTCATCGGCGTCGGCATCCGCGAGTCGTCGAGCGATCTGCTGATCCAGAACTGCGACGAGTACTACTCGTACAACGAGCTGGCCGGCCTGACGAAAGTGGCCGACGAGACGGGCGAGCGTCGCGACCCGTGGGACCTCGTGGTGGACGCCGTGCTCGAGATGAAGAAGCGCAACGACGTGATGCGCTCGGACCGGCTCAAGCAGGTGATGCAGGAGATCGACCCGGGCTTCGACGAGAAGAACGTCGGCATGAGCCGGTTCTCGAAGTTCGTGGACGAGGCGCGCAAGAAAGGCCTGCTCAAGGCGACGAAACTCGAGAACGGGCAATACGAGATCGACCTCGGGGCCGCGGCGCCGGGCGGCACCAAGGCGCTGGCGCCGATCCCGGGCGGCACCGAAGACCGCCAGAGCCGCGAGCGCGCCGAGCACGACGCGGAGTCGGATCGCGATGGCCGGCCGAGCCGGCGTGGCAAGCGCCGCGGCCGGGACGACCGCGCCCCCGTCGAGGCCGCGCCGCCGGGATCCGGGGCGGGACCGCTGCCGCTCAACGAGGCGTTCGACCTGCTGAAGCGGGTGCTGCGCGAGATGGGCGGTGTGGCCCCCAACGCCAAGGCCGAAGACCCGATCCGCGAGCGGATGCGGGAAATCCTCGGCCGCGACGATGAGCCGATCTTCCACCGCCCACGGTTCGGCCGGTTCCTGCGGCAGGCGCAGGACGACGCCCTGATCGATCTCTCCAAGAACGACAAGGGCTTCGAGGTCGCGCTCAAGGCCGAGCACGCCGTGGCGGAGCCCGCCGCCGGACCGGCCGAGGCCGAGCCGGAGCGTGGTGGCAAGAGAGGTCGTGGTGGTCGCAGCCGCCGCGGGCGCGAAGACCGCGTGGAGCCCGCGGCTCCGACCCAGGCGCCGGCACCCGCCGCACCGGCGGCCGCCGTGCGTGCCGCGTCCCGTAGCCTGATTCGCGCGCGGCGCGGCTCGGGCGGCGGCGGCCTTCAGGCCGCGCAGATCCCGCTCGTCGGCGTCGTGGAAATCGACGCGGACGAGCTGCCGGGCGGCGCTCCGCCCAAGCCGAGGGCGAAGCGCGCGCGGTCCGGCGCGAAGAAGAGCGGCGGCGCCCCGAAGCCGCGCTCGCCGCGGAAGAAGAAGCCCACCGCGGAATAGCGCGGATCGCCGTGCGGCCGGAGCCGCTCCCGCAGGCATTCTACGCGCGCGCCGCCGCCGACGTCGCCCGGGACCTGCTGGGGCGGCTTCTCGTTTCCACGGTCGGCGGCCGGCGCTGCCTGGCGCGCATCGTCGAGGTCGAGGCGTACACCGGACCGCGCGACCCAGCGAGCCACGCCGCGCGCTGGCACCGCTCGGCGCGCAACGCCGCCATGTACGGGCCGCCCGGTCACGCCTACGTCTACTTCACCTACGGCATGCACTGGTGCTTCAACGTCGTGACCCGCCGCGCCGGCTATCCGTCGGCGGTGCTGGTCCGGGCGCTGGAGCCGTTGGAGGGACTGGATCTGATGCGGCGGCGGCGCGGCGGCGCGGCCGACCGGCTGCTCACGTCGGGTCCGGCGCGGCTGACCCAGGCGCTCGGGATCTCCCGCGCCCACGACGGCCACCCGCTCGATCGGGCGCCGCTGTGGATCGCCGCCGGCGAGGTGGTGGCCCCGAAACAACGTCGCGCGGCGACCCGTATCGGGATTCGCCGCGCGACGGAACGACTGCTGCGCTTTTACGAGCGGGACAACCCGTTCGTCAGCCGGCGCTGATCACCGGCGGGTGGTAGCGTCGTCGCTCTTGGCCGGCAGGAGCGCGTAGCGCAGTCCACCCTCGAAGCTGTTGACCGAGCCCGGCATCAGGAAGTTGCGGCTGCCCGGCGCGCCCTGGAAATGCGCGAACAGCATCGCCTTCCGCCCTATGCGGTAGTTCACGCCGCCCATGATCATCAGGATGCCGACCGATGCCGCCTCGGAGGTGGCGTCCTGCAGCGTGGCGCTCGAGCCCGCCGGCGGCGCGGCGCCATTGAGTGTGTGCAGCGCGAACCCGCCACCCACGTACGGCTGCAGATTGCCGCTACCGATCATGGCGAGCAGCCCGACCTGGATGCGGCGGAAGCCGTCGAAGGTGACCTGCGTGCCCGCGGTGTTGTTCACGGTGAACGTGTCCACCTCGGCCGTCAGGGACTGCGAATAGCCGACGTAGAGCGCGGTGCGGCGCGCCGTGATGAGCCACTCGCCGCCGATCTGGGGCGCGAACGACCGGCCGGTCGTCGGGAGGCTGTAGCCGAGCATCCCGCCTTTGGCTCCCCAATACCAGCGGAACTGCCAAGCTTCGTTCTGCGCGGCGAGCGGCGTGGCGATCAACGCCGCGAGCGTGGCTACCAGGACCTCACGTCGTGCCATACGAGCTTACCTCCCTGCGCCGTAGAGGATCGCGTTCGTCAGCAGCCTGAACGTGCCGTGCGTCTGGCCCCGGTGCTGGGTGCGGAACCCGAACAAGATCGCCCGGCCGCGGCCCACGGGCGCCTCGACCAGCGCCGCCCGGCCTCCCAGCAGCTCAGCCCCGTCCACATAGCCCGACAGCAACGGATTGTGGCCCGCCGGGTACGTCAGAATGGCGCGGGCGCCGTCGCGGGGCTCGAGAATCGTACTCGAAACGAAGTACACGGCCGCCCGCTCCCCGATTCCCGACGCGATCGGGTGAGACCGGTCCACGGCCACGTCGAAGATAGAACCCGGGGCGAAAAAGCGCGAGACTTCTCCGCTGTCTCGCTCCGTCGGCTGGGTCGCGACCGCCGTCGGATCGGCGTCCTCCGCGCCGGTTCGGCTGGTTCGGAAGGCCCGCGCCGGAGCGCCGAGACGCCGGATGGCGTACCGGCTCGCCTGATCGAGCGCGATCACGGTGCCGCCCTGGGCCAGGAACTCCCGAAGCGCCGTCTGACCGGCCGTCCCGAGGCCGCCGACGTACTGCGCCGGCATGGTGCCGGCGCGCCGCCCGTTGGCGATGTTCTGCTCGGTCTCGGACGGCAGGATGACCGCGTCGAACCGCGCGGCCAGGCCGCCGGCGCGAGCCGCCGAATCGGTCAGGGTCACGTACGGGACGCCGAGCTGCTCGAAGACCCAGCGCGTCCAGCCCTCGTCCATCGAGCCGTTCCACGACCGGTACAGCGCGACCCGCGGCACACCGCGCACGGTGGGCGTGCCGGCCGGGAGGGCCGCCTGCCGTACCGCCGTCGCGGAGAACCCGAGCGCCAGGGCGGCCGAATCGAGCGCCGCGCGGCCGCCGCGCACCACCAGGGTGCCCGCGGGCCAGGACCGGCCCTCGACCGTCATCGCGGCCGGGGCGATCTGGAGACTCGCGCCCGCGGCAAGGGCCCGCCAGGCGGCGGTGATGTGCGCGTTCCAGGTGTTGTCGAGCAGCACCACGTCGCCGCGGCCGGCGATGGCGCCGGACGCCACGGTCACCGTATCGAGCCGCTCGAGGTCCGCGGTGAACGGCGCGGCCAGCGTCGCGGACGTGACGTCCATCTGGAGCGGCAGGGTCCACCCGGCCACATCGTAGGGCGGCAGCGGCGGCCCGCCGGCGAAGGCGCGCCGGTCGGGGTACTCCTGGCGCTCCAGCAGGTCCTTGGCGTGGGCCCGGAACGGCTGATCCATCCGTACCACCAGTGTGCCGGCCGGGTAGTCGGTGCCGCCGGCGGTGAACGCCGCCCGCGCGCGATGCACCTCGATGGCGGATGCGATGAGCAGGTTGGCGAGGTGCGCGCGCCGTCCCTGGTCGCCGGTCGGCGGCAGCACGAACGCGAACGGGTTGCCGGCCCGGCCCGCGGCGATGGCGCGACGGTTTGCTTCGAGGAACCGCCGGACGAACGCGTCGCGCTGGTCGTGCGCAAGCCTGACCAGGGCCTCCGAGGTGATCAGCTCGTAGTCCACGATGTCGCGCAGGCGCCAGCAGCCTCCGGCCCACGGTGCGGGGTAGTTGATGCCGCGGGCGGGCTGCCGCACGTTGGCCGAACATTGCGGCGTGGCGAGTCTCGCGCTCGCCGCCTCGGAGAGGATACCGACCATGTTGTGGCGGGTCGGCGTGGAGCGCGAGCCCCCGTGCCACCACAGGTCGTAGGTCTGCTGGTGCACCACGCCGGTCTTGCCCGCGTCGATCAGGGCGGACGCCATGGTCGTGCCGACGAGGTTCATCCCCGCGACGATCGCCGGATCGAGGTTCGGGTTGACCGGATCGGTGAACGGCGGCACGAACATCCGCGAGCCGTTGCTCCCCATCTGGTGCACGTCGTAGAACACCAGCGGGAACCAGTCGCGGTACAGGGCCCGGGTCAGCAGGCGCGTCTCGACCTGGGTGAGCATGAACCAGTCGCGGTTGTTGTCGTGGCCCACGTAGGGGTGGTACAGCCACGGCGGCCCTGTGCCGTCCCAGGCCGTGCCGCGCGACGCGCGGTACCAGTCGCCGACGATGTCCACGCCGTCGGGGTTGGGAGAGGGCACGAGCAGCACGACCACGCCCTGCAGCAGCCGGCCGAGCGCCGTGTCGGTGGCCAGCCGCCAGGCCAGCTCCATGGACATCTGGCTCGCCGCGATCTCGGTCGAGTGAATCGAACACTGGATGAGGATGACGGCCGGCTGCTGGCCGGTGATGCGGGCCGCCTCGGCGTCGCTGAGGGTCCGCGGGTCCGCCAGGCGCCGCTGGTTCTCCATCAGCTCGGCGCGCCGCGCGAGGTTGGCGGGATCGGAGATGGTGACGAGCAGGAACGGACGGCCCTGGGTCGAGCGGCCGAGCGTGTCCACCCGCACCCGCGGCGAGGCGGCGGCGAGGCGGGTGAAGTAGTCGCCGATCTGGCGCCAGCTCGCCAGCATCGAGTCCTGGCCGACCCGAAAACCGAGGACGCTTTCGGGGCTCGGGACCTGGGCGGCTAGGCGGCTAGGCGGCCAGGCGGCCAGGACAAACCACATGATTCCCAGCGCCGACCATCTCGACGCTTGGGTGGGGCGCTCGAATGCCGCGGTTGCCGCCGAACCAGCCGCCCAGCCGCCTAGCCGCCTGGCCGCCTGTCTCATATCACCCCCAGTCTCTTCCCGACCTTCTTGAACGCCTCGAGCGCCAACTCCAGGTCCTGCCGCGAGTGGGCCGCGCTGACCTGGCAGCGTACCCGCGCATGCCCCTGCGGTACCACCGGATAGCCGAACCCCGTCACGAACACGCCGGCGTCGAGCAGCATCTCGCTCATCGTGATCGCGCGCGCCGTCTCGCCCAGGATCACCGGGATGATCGGCGTGTCGCCCGGCAGGGGCTTGAAGCCCGCTTCGACCAGCGCGCCCCGGAACCATCGGGAGTTCTCCTGCAGCCGCGTGACCCGCTCGGGGTGCGCCTCGAGGTACCGGACGCTCGCCAGCGCACTGGCTGCCACGGTTGGCGGCAGCGCGTTGCTGAACAGCTGCGGGCGGGAGCGCTGCACCAGGTAATCCACCAGGGCGGCGGAGCCGGCCGTGAACCCACCGGCCGCCCCGCCCAGCGCCTTGCCCAGCGTGCTGGTTATGATGTCCACCTCGCCCAGCACGCCGCAGTGCTCGGCCGTGCCGCGGCCGGTCTTTCCGAGCACGCCCGAGGCGTGGGAATCGTCCACGGCCACGACGGCGCCGTGGCGGCGGGCCAGCTCCAGGATCTCCGGCAGCTTCGCGACGTCGCCTTCCATAGAGAAGATGCCGTCGGTGAACACCAGCTTGGTGCGGCACGCCTTGAACGCCTCGAGCTTCGCGGCGAGGTCGGCCATGTCGCTGTGCTCGTACACCGCCGTCTGGCACTTGGTGATCGCCTTGGCGAGCCGGATCGCGTCGATGATCGAGGCGTGATTCAGCCGGTCGCTGATCACGACGTCCTGGTCGCCCAGGATCGTCGGGACGAGGCCCTCGTTGGCGTTCCAGCAGCTCACGTAGCTGAGCGAGGCCTCGGTGCCGGCAAACCGCGCCAGCGCCTCCTCCAGCTCGCGGTGAATCGTGAACGTGCCGCAGATGAACCGCACCGAGCCCGTGCCGGCACCGTAGCGGTCGAGCCCGTCCTTGCCCGCCTGGACCACTTCGGGCACGTCGCACAGGCCGAGGTAGTTGTTGGACGAAAGGATGACCACCTCGCCGCGCCCTTCCATGCGGGTGCGGGCGCCCTGGGGCGCGTCGAGGTAGAGCAGCTTCTTGTACACGCCGTCCCGCCGGAAGCCGTCAAGCTCCTGCTGGAGGCGCGTCGTGAGGGCGGAAGGCGTCATCGGGTCAGCTGGGGATGGAGAGGATGACCTTGCCGGCGGCGCCGCTCTTGATCGCCGCGAGGGCGTCGTCGATGCGGTCGAGCGGGAACCGGTGGGTGATCACGGGCGTCGGGTCGAACCGCCGGCCCTTGAGGAACCGCTGCATCTGGTGCCACGTCTCGTACATCTTGCGGCCGATCACGCCGTAGATCGTGATGCCCTTGAAGATGATCTCGGTGGCGAAGTTCACCGGGACGTCGCCCGCCGGGAGGCCGAGCAGCTGCACGCGGCCGCCGTAGCGCACCAGCCGGAACGCGTTGTGCACGGCGCTCGGCGCGCCGGACATCTCGCACACGACGTCGGCACCGTTGCCCTCCGACAGCTCGCGCACCGCCGCGTCCACGTCGGCGCCGGGCTTCAGCGCGCGCGTGGCGCCCATCTTCGTCGCCAGGTCGAGCCGCGTCGGGTTGACGTCCACGGCGACCACGGCCCGCGCGCGCCGCGGGCGCGCGATGCCCACCGCGAAGCAGCCGATCGGGCCGCACCCCAGCACGAGCACCACCGCTCCGGCGATCTCGGCGGTCAGCACGGTGTGGAACGCGTTCCCCATCGGGTCCATGATCGCGCCGATCTCGGTGGGAATGCCGTCGAGGCGCATCACGTTGGTCGCCGGCATCGCGATCCACTCCGCGAACGCGCCGGCGCGGTCCACGCCGATGATCGAGGTCTTCTGGCAGATGTGGCCGTTGCCGGTGCGGCATTGCAGGCAATGCCCGCACACGATGTGGCCTTCGGCCGTGACCAGCTCCCCGGCGCGGAACTCCTTCACGTCGTCGCCCACTTCCACCACCTCGCCGGCGAACTCGTGACCGAGCACCAGCGGTGGCTTGACGCGACCTTGGGCCCACGCGTCCCACTCGGCGATGTGGAGGTCTGTACCGCACACGCCGGCGTGGCGGACCCGGATCAGCACGTCGCCCGGCCCGCACGCGGGCTTCGGCACGTCGCGCACCACGAGCCCGGGCCCGGGGCCGGGTTTGACGATCGCTTTCACTGGGGCTGGAGGGTCAAAGGGCTCGCTGTCAGCTGGCCGCGGACAGCTGACAGCTGACAGCTGACAGCGGCCGGGGGCCAGCCATCAGTCCGGCCGGTCCACGCGCACCGCGCACACCTTGAGCGCGGCCATCTTCGCGTGCGGCTCGAGCACTGGGCTGGTCAGCAGGTTGGCCGCGGCCTCGCGGAAGTGGAACGGTACGAACAGCTGGCGGCGGGCCTGCCGGTCGGACACCCGCGCCGAGATCAGGATCGAGCCGCGGCGGCTGGTGATCCGCACCTGGTCGCCGTCCGAGATGCCCAGCTCCAGGGCGTCGGCGGGGTTGATCTCGGCGATCGCCACGGGCTCGCGCGCGTCCAGCCCCTTGGAGCGGCGTGACATGGTGCCGGTGTGCCAGTGGTAGAGCTGGCGACCCGTGCCCATCACGAACGGGTACTCCTCGTCGGGCAGCTCGGAGGGCGGCGCGTATTCCACTGGGTGGAACGTCGCCTTGCCGTCGGCGGTCGGGAACGCGTCGTCGAACAGGAACGCGGTGCCCTTGTGCCCCGGCTCCGGTACGGGGTACTGGAGTCCGCCGCCCTTGAGCGCGTCGTAGGTGATGCCGGTCCACGCCGGCGCCACCGCCGCGATCTCGCGCATCACCTCGCCCGGGGCGCGGAACGGCGTCTTGAGCCCGCTCCGGTTCGACAGATCGACCAGGATCTCCCAGTCGGCCCGCGCGCGGCCCGGCGGCGCGATCGCCTTCTCGGCCAGCTGGACCCGGCGTTCGGTGTTCGCGTAGGTGCCCTGCTTTTCGGCGAAGGACGCGCCGGGCAGCACGACGTCGGCGTAACGCGCGGTCTCGGTGAGGAACAGGTCCTGCACCGCGAGGAACTCGAGCTTCCGGAACCAGGCCTCGGCGTGCGCGATGTCGGGGTCCGAAATGATCGGGTTCTCACCCATGATGAACAGCGCGCGCACCGGCGAGGCGTCCTGCGCCATCTCCGTGACCTTGAGGCCCGGCTTGAGCGACATCCTCGCGGGGTCCACGTCCCACGCCGCCGCGAACTTGTCGCGGATCGCGGGGTCGGAGACCGGCTGGTAGTCGGGGTAGGCGAACGGAATCGCGCCCATGTCCGAGGCGCCCTGCACGTTGTTCTGACCCCGCACCGGCAGCATCGCCGCGCCCCACCGCCCGATCATCCCGCAGGCCAGGATGAGGTTGAGCAGCGACGTCACCATGTCGTGGCCGGTGAGGTGCTGCGTCAGCCCCATCGCCCACAGCGTGCTGGTGTTCGGCCCGCGGGCGTACCGTTTCGCCGCGGCGCGGATCCGGTCGGCCGGCACCCCGGTGATCGCCTCGGCCTTTTCGGGCGTGTAGGGCTGCACCGCGCGACGCACCACCTCGAACTCGTGGGTCCGCTCCCCGATGAACGCGCGGTTCTCGAGCCCCTGCGCCAGAATGTGGTGGAGCATCGCGTTGAACAGCGCGACGTCGGTGCCGGGCTGCATCTGGAGGTGGATGTCGGCCCGGACGGCGAGCTCGGTGCGGCGCGGGTCGGCCACGATCAGGCACGCGCCACGCTCGTGCGCCCGCTTGATCGCCGCGCCGAAAACCGGGTGTGTTTCGGTCGTATTCGCGCCGGCGATGAAGACCACGTCGCACGCCTCCTCGATCTCGCGCATCGAGCCGGAGGCGGCGGCCGTGTTCAAGGCCGCCTGCATCGCCGAGACGCTGGTCGAGTGGCACAGCCGCGTGCAGTGGTCCACGTTGTTGGTGCCGAACGCGCCCCGGAACAGCCGCTGCAGCAGGTAGTTCTCTTCGTTGGTGCACTTCGCGCTCTGGAACACCGCCAGCGCGTCGCTGCCCCGCTCGGTGTGCACCCGGCGGAGCTCCTGGGTCACCAGCTCCAGCGCGTCGTCCCAGGTGGCCTCGCGGAACGGCTCGTACCACGCGGCCGGCGTGACGGCGCGATCGCGGAGGTCGTGGGTCACGCGGTCGAGCAGCGGCAGGTCGCGCAGACGCTTGCCCTGCGAGCGCGCGGGCGCCCGTCCTTTCGGCTGGTCGCCCTCCTCGGCGATGGTCTGCCACGGACCGCTGCGCCGGTCGGTGCCGCCCCGCCAGAGCCAGCGGCCGCCCTGCTTCTCCCAGCCCCGGCGGATCAGCGGCGCGGTGAGCCGGTCGCGGTGCTCGCTGAAGTCGTAGCCGAACCGGCCCTTCACGCAGGTCGAGCCGTCGTTCGGCGTCACCTCGTAGAACGTGGGCGACGTCACCCGGGCGATCGTGTTGTCCTTGACGTGCAGGTCCACCTGGCAGCCCACGCCGCAGTACGGGCACACCGAGCGCACCACCTGGTCGGCCTTGACGCGCGCGTTGCCGAAGCGCTCCAGCGGCAGCACCTCGAAGATCGCGCCGGTGGGGCAGACCCGGACGCATTCGCCGCACCAGGTGCAGGCGGCCTTGTCCGGGTCGCCGTCGCCGCCCACCACGATCGCGGTGTGCGAGCCGCGATAGGCCACGTCGAGCACGCCGACCACCTGGATGTCCTCGCACGCCCGCACGCAGCGGGTGCACAGGATGCAGGTGGACATGTCGTGGCGGATCATCGGGTCGCCGGGCCGCTCGTCGCCGCCGCGCAGCGACAGTTCGTGCCCGGCCTGGGGCCGCAGCGGCACGTCGTAGCGGCTGACGAGCTGCTCGAATTCGTTCAGGTCGTGGCCGTTCTTGCCCAGCCGGTCCGTGGGATAGCGCTCGAGCAGGAGGGAGAGGACGCTGCGCCGGCTTTCGACCGCTGGCGCCGACTCCGTGACCACCACCATCCCCTCGGCGACGGCGCTGGCGCACGCGGGCAGCAGTTTCGGCGCGCCCTCGACGCTGACGAGGCAGATGCGACAGTTGCCGACGACCGGGAGTTTCGGGTACCAGCACAGCGTCGGCACCTCGATGCCGAGCGAGCGCGCGGCGTCGAGAATCGTCGCGCCATCGGGCACGGAGACGCGGCGGCCGTCAACGGTCAGCGTAGGCATGGACGACAAAAAACGTACCGCGCCGCGCGCGCGAACGCAAAACTCGGGCCCGAAAAAGCATTGCGCGAACGAAACCGGCCTATATATTGGCGTGTAAGACGTTACGGGCGGAGAACGGTTGGCAGTATCTCGTCGCGAGTTCGTCAAGAGTAGCAGCGCCGCGCTGGCGGCTCTCGGAATCCTCCCGAGCCGCGGCGGCGGCGGTGTCTCCTCTCCGGAAGTTCCTCTCCCCCAAGCCGACGCAGCCCTTCGAGATCTCGCGATGCTCGCGCTCGACGCGGCGCGCAGCGCGGGCGCTTCGTACGCCGACGTGCGCATCGCGCGGACGCGCACCCAGTCGGTGGCGACGCGCGAGGATCGCGTCACCAACCTGTCGGATTCGGACACGCTGGGGTTCGGGGTGCGGGTGCTGGTGAACGGCGCCTGGGGCTTCGTCGCGAGCCGCGACCTGGTGCGCGACGAGGTGCAGCGGGTGGCGCGCGTGGCGGTGCAGCAGGCCCGCGCCAACCGCCGCGCCAGCCAGCGCCCGGTGGTGCTCGCGCCCGCCGAGCCGGTGCGCGACGGCCGCTGGTCGAGCCCGGCGCGGGTGGATCCGTTCACGGTCCCCATCGAAGACAAGGTCGCGCTGCTGCTCGCGGCCAATCAGGCCGCCCTGCGCGTGCGCGGCGCCCGGTTCGTGACCTCCGCGATGTTCTTCCTCAAGGACGAGCGGACCTTCGCCAACACCGAAGGGTCGTTCACCGTCCAGAACCTGTACCGCGTCTTGCCGCAGATGAACGTCACGGCGGTCGCGGCGGACAACTCCGACTTCCAGAGCCGCGCCTCCGACGAAATCCAGCCGATGGGCCGCGGCTACGAGCACGTGACGGACTCCGACCTCGGCGGCAAGGCCCAGATGTGGGCCGAGCAGGCCGTGGCGAAGCTCTCGGCCCGCTCGGTCGAGCCCGGCCGGTATGATCTCGTGCTGGACCCGACCCACCTGTTCCTCACCATCCACGAGTCGGTCGCGCATCCCACCGAGCTCGACCGGGCGATGGGGTACGAGGCCAACTACGCCGGGACGAGCTTCGTCGCGCCGCCGGCGCGGGTCATCAACCAGCTGCGGTTCGGCTCCGAGCACATGACCATCCAGGCCGACCGCCGGCAGGAAGGCGGCCTCGCCACCACGGGCTGGGACGATGAAGGCGTGCCGGCCGACCAGTGGCTGCTGATCGAGCGCGGCGTTTTCAAGGACTACCAGACCACGCGCGAGCAGGCGGCCTGGATCTCCGACCTGACGGGCGTCAGCCGCTCCCACGGGTGCTCCTACGCGCAGACGTGGGCCGACGTGCAGTTCCAGCGGATGCCCAATGTCTCGCTGCTCCCCGGTACGCAGGATCTCGTGGACCAGGACCTCATCGCGGCCACCGAGCGCGGCATCTACATCGTGGGCCGCGGCGCGTATTCCATCGACCAGCAGCGCTACAACTTCCAGTTCGGCGGCCAGGCGTTCTACGAAATCCGCAACGGCCGGCTGAACGGGATGCTGAGGGACGTCACCTACCAGGCGCGCACGCCGGACTTCTGGGCCTCGCTCGACATGCTGGGCGGCCCGCGCAGCTACCAGCTGTGCGGCTCGTTCAACGACGGCAAGGGCCAGCCGAGCCAGTCGAACGCCGTGAGCCACGGCTGTCCGGCGGCCCGGTTCCGCAACGTCGCGGTGATCAACACGGGACGCCAGACGTGAGCATCTTCACGCGCGAACAGGCGCGTGAGCTGACCCAGCGCGTGCTCGCGATGAGCCGCGCCGAGTCGTGCCGCGTCTCGGTAAGCGGCGGGCTCGAGGCGAACACCCGCTTCGCCGCCAACGACATCTCGACCAGCGGCGACGCCACCAACGCCGGGGTCAACGTGCGCTCGAGCTTCGGGCGCCGGACCGCCACCTCCTCGACTAACATCCTGACCGAGGAAGGCCTGCGCCGCGCGGTCGAGATGAGCGAGCGGCTGGCCCGGCTGGCGCCGGAAGACCGCGAGGCGCTGCCCGAGCTGGGCCCGCAGACGTACCGCGAGGTGCCGGCGTTCTTCGACAGCACCGCCAACCTCGATCCGACGCGCCGCGCCGACGCCGCCTCGGCCGTCTTGGGGCCCTCGCGGCAGGGCGGGCTGCAGGCCTCGGGGTTCATCTCCCTGCGGGCGGGCTCCAACGCGGTGGCCAACAGCCTCGGACTGTTCGCCTACCATCGCGGCACCAACTTCGCGTTCACCACCACGGTGCGGACGGAGGATGGTACGGGCTCGGGCTGGGCGGGCACCGCGGGCAACGACTGGCGCCGCGTGAACCCGTCGGAGCTCGCGGCCACGGCCGTGCGCAAGGCCCGCGAGTCCGCCAACTCGGTCGCCATCGAGCCGGGCCGCTACACCGTGGTGCTCGAGCCCACGGCGGTGGCCAACCTGCTCGGCCTGCTGGTGGGCGCGATGAACGCCCGCGCGGCCGATGAAGGCCGCTCGTTCTTCAGCAAGCGCGGTGGCGGCAACAAGATCGGCGAGCGGGTGGTGGACGAGCGCGTCACGATCCTCTCGGATCCGTGGGACCCGGACCTGTTGGCGCAGCCCTTCGGCGGCGACGGGCAGCCCAACGAGCGGACGGTGTGGATCGAAGGCGGCGTGGTGCGGACGCTCAACTACGATCGCTACTGGGCCCAGCGGCAGAACGTGGCGCCCACCGGCGCGGCCGGCCTCAAGATGATGGGCGGCGAGGCCTCGCTCGACGACCTCGTCCGCTCGACGGAGCGCGGCGTGCTGGTCACGCGGTTCTGGTACATCCGCGGCCTCGACCCGCGGTCCATTCTCTACACGGGCCTCACGCGGGACGGCACGTTCCTCATCGAGAACGGCCGGGTCACGCGCGCCGTCAAGAACATGCGGTTCAACGAGAGCCCGATCACGATGCTGAACAACCTCGAGCTGCTCGGCCGGCCGATTCGGGTTTCCGCTTCCGAATCGGGCGACATCGGCCAGGCGGTGGTCGTCCCGCCCTTGAAGACGAGGGACTTCAACTTCCAGAGCATCTCGGATGCTGTGTAACCGCCGAGGCACATAGGCCCGGCGGCCTCTTTCACCCATGTCTTGGAGGCCATGTGGCCAAGAAGAGAAAGGCCGCGAAGAAGACGGCCAAGAAGAAGAAGAAGTAGCAAGCTGCACAGGGGCCGGCGAAGGTTGCCGGCCCCGCGCAGTTCCATCCTCGGTGGGGACATCAGCATGAACGTCCGGCATGTGACTCCTATCCTGAACGTTTCCAGTCTCGAGGCGAGCTTCGCCTGGTTCGGGAAGCTCGGCTGGACCAAAGCTTGGGACTTCGGCGACGGTTTTGGCGCCGTCCGCAGCGGAACGTGCGAGATCTTCCTTTGTGAGCACGGCCAGGGATCCCGCGGCGGCCCGGTGCCGCCGCCCGACGACCATTGGCGCGATCAGAATGGCGGCAGCTGGATGTCCTGGTTCCTGGACTCGCCGGCCGAGGTGGATGCGGCGCACGCGCTGGCCGTGAAGCTCGGCCTGGTCGTGCCGTGGCCGCCGACCGACATGCCGTGGAACATGCGGGAGTTCCACATCCGCCACCCCGACGGTCATACGTTCCGCGTCGGCGCCGCACTCGAGGAGGAGTGAAACCGTGGACGTGCGGCTGAAGCCCCTGGGCTGCGTGGGCGGGATCGGAGCCGTCCTGTCGCTCGGCCTCCTCCCGCTCCTCCGGCGCTCGCAGGAGGCGCAGTTCCCGGCCTCCCTCACCGACGACGCCATGATCCTCCGCAACGGGACCCGGATTCCGTGGACGGCGTTCACGCGGGTCAAGGCCACCGACGCATACGTCAACAGGGCGTATCAGCACACCCTGTACGAGCTCTGACATCCGGGTGGTCGGTTGCACTTCCCCACGCATCGGATCCAGGACGCCGACTCGGTGGCGAAGTTCGTTCTCGGTCACCTGCCGCCCGAGGTCGCAAGGCCGACGCGTAGCTGACGGCCCGGTCGCCTCGCTGGCGCGAGGCCGGGCCCAACAGGTCGAACGCTGGCTCTTGCGCCGGCAGATTCGTAATGTTCACCCCCGTGCTCCTCCACGATGAACGCCGCGGCGCCGACGTGCGGGTCCCCGAGACCGGCGCGCGGCTCGGCCGCGACCCCGACTGCGAGATCGCGTTCCCCGAAGACGACAACGTCGTTTCGGCATTCCACGCCCGCATCGAGCACCGTGACGACGGCACGTGGTGGATCGAGGACCTGGGCAGCACCAACGGCACTTGGCTCGACGGCGCCCGCGTCGCGGCGCCGACCCGGCTCGCCACCGGCCAGCGGCTGACCCTGGGCCAGCGCGGCCCCGCGCTCCGCGTCCGGATCCCCGGTGAGATCGCGCCGACCCGACCCGAGATGGTGCCGGGCGCGCCCGTGCCGGCGCTGCGCCTCCGCCGCGTCGCCGGCGGCGAGGACCTCACCGCGCAGGGACGCCATATCATCATCGGACGCGCGGCCGGCTCCACCATCGCCCTGCGCACCGTCGCCGACACCGTCGTCTCCAAGCACCATGCCGTGGTGGACATCGAGGAGGACGGCAGCGCCGCCGTCAGCGACCTGGGCTCCAAGAACGGCACCTACCTGAACGGCCAGCCCATCAGCGGGCGCACGATCCTCAAGCCCGGCGACCGCCTCATGTTCGGCTGGACGGGTCCGCTGTTCGAAGTGCGCGCCCTGGCGGGACGCGAGATGGCCGAGGGCGAGGGCGCCCCCTACCAGCCGGAGCGCCAGCCACCCAAGACGCTCGAAGGCATGGTCATCTCGGCCGGCGAAGCCGCGCGCGACAAGACCGGCGTGCGTCCCGGCGTGTTCCTCCGGACGATGGCCCGGCAAATGGTGCGCGAGTCGTCGGTCGCGCTCCGGGTCGCCACCCTGGTCGTGCTCGTCGGCCTGCTGGGCGCCGTGGGGTTGGCGTGGCGGTCGCTGTCGCGGCAGACCGCGGCGGCGGAAGTGCGCCTCCAGACCGCCGAGCGCGAGCTGATCGCGCAGCGCGCCAGCGCCGACAGCGCCCGTCGCCGCTCCGACACGCTGATCACCCGGCTGCGCGACGAGCTCACGGCCGCACGCCAGAGCGCCGTCAGCCGCGCCGTGCTCGACAGCATGGAAGGGCGGCTTCGCGACGCCGAGGCGCGCGCCCACGCCGCCGGCACCGGCGCGGGCGCGTCCGACTTCGCGCGCGTCGCGCGGGAGAACCAGCGCGCCGTGGGGCTCGTGATCGTCCGGTTCGGCGCGGGGGACTCGGTGATGGGCTCCGGCTTCGCCATCACGCGCTCGGGCTTCTTCGTCACCAACCGTCACGTCGTGCGGCCCGAAGACCGCATCGCCGCGCCGCGCACCGTCGAAGTCGTGCAGGCCGACGACAACGTCCCCCAGGCGGCCGAGGTGCTGGTGGTGAGCTCGGCGGACGATCAGGACATCGCGATCCTCCGGATTCGCACGTTCCGGGGCCAGGCGGTCCGCGCGGTGGACTGGTTCGGCCGCGGCGCCCAACAAGGCGCGCCGGCCGCCATGCTCGGCTTCCCGCTGGGTACGCAGCTGGCGCTCGACGAGCGGGGCTTCGTCCGCACCACGATGTTCGCGGGCATCATCGCCCAGGTGGGGCCGGAGTGGCTCCGCTTCGGCGGCACGACGTTCAACGGGGCGTCGGGCAGCCCCGTGTTCAACGCCGCCGGCGAAGTGATCGCGGTGCACTTCGGCGTCCTGCGCGACGGACCCGGCCTCGGGTTCTCGGTGCCCATGAGCCGGGTGCGGCGCTGGCTGCCGCCGGAGGCCCGCGCCGAGCTGGGGCTGTAGCAAACAAACGAGGCCCGGGTCGCAGCCCCGAGCCTCGCTCGCATCCACGCCGGCCGAGCCGGCGTTACGGCAATCCCTCTACAGGTTCTCGCGCTCCGAGGCCGGCGTCTCTTCCTCGCTGGCCCAGAACCACATCTGGATCCGGGGCGCCGAGTGCGCCTCACCACCGTCGTGGACGACGAGGCCGAGGGGCTCGTGCTGAACGATCGCGGTCGCCATAGTCTCGCTTTCCTTAGTAGAGCCGGCGGATCATGTAGCGTTTCCGCTCGATCTCTCCAGGCGCAGCAATCGTGCCCTTAGTGGTCATCCTCCAAATCGTTCATTGACAGCAGGTTACGGCATCGTGTGACGGCTGGCGCCTACAGGTCCGTGTCAGTTCGACACGGCACTCCCTGTTGCAGTCTGACCCTCACGCGCGGAATCGGCCGGGCGTACGGCCGTGAACCCGATGTTCTTCTGGCGGCGGGCGCCGCTGGGGCGCTCGATGGTCCAGCCGGCGTACAACGACCGCAGCGCATCGCTGGTGAGCCGCGGTCCCGAGCGGTCGGGGTGGCCCGGCATCACGGCGTGCCGGCCGCCGGGCGTGGTGGCGGCCTGGAGCCGTTCGACGAACGCGGAACGGTCCGCCACGCCGAGCGACGCGAGCGCGCCCGTCTCGATCACGCACGCGACGAACGAGCCCACCTCCGGGGCGAACGCCTCGAGCGCTTCGACGCGGCACTCGATGCGCCCGCCGAGCTGCTCGATGACGGCGCGGCTCTCGAGGCCGTAGATCGCCGCGATGTCGGGGTCCACGCACTGCACGTTCGCGCCGCGCGCGGCGAGGAACAGGGTGCAGGCGCCGTCCGACGCACCGACGACGAGCACCGGATCCTGGTTTTCCACCAGCTCGGCGAGCGCCGCGACCGGATCGTGGGCCGAGAGCCCCCAGTGGCCCGGCTGGCTCTGCGCGGCGCGAAGCGACAGGTGGTTCTCGCGCCAGCGGCGGAAGCTGGGCAGCTTCAGGCGCCGGCGGATGATGGCGTCCACCTGGTCGCGCAGCACCACTTCGGTCAGCAGGAGCTGGTCGGCGCCCGAGAGCTCGACCATCGCGTCGTCGCCGATGGCGAGGATGTCTTCGCGGCGCAGCGAGTCCTTGTATTCCTCGATACGCTGATCGATGAACTCCTGATACTCGGCGCGCAGGCTGCGCGGCGGGCGGCGGCCCTTCTCGGCGGCGGTCAGCACGGTTCGATGTGGACGACGACCAGGTCCAGCGCCAGCTCCCGGCGGAGCCGGGCTTCCACCTCGTCGGCGATGCCGTGCGCGCGGGCGACGGCGAGGTCGCCGTTGACGCCGATGGTCAGCTCGGCGAACGCCTGGCCGGCCGCGCCGCGCGAGCGGATCGCGTACGCCGAGTGGACGCCGGTCACGCCCTGCGCGATGCGCCGGATGTCCTCCGGCGCCCGGGCCACCTCGTCCACCAGCGCGGGCACGGCGCGACGCAAGATCTGCCAGCCGATGCGCGCGAGGAGCACCGCGATCCCGATCGCGATCACCGAGTCCACGTGCTGGATGCCGCGCCGCGACAGCAGCGCGCCCCCGATGACGCCGACCGTGATGACCACGTCGGCCCGGGTGTGGGCGGCGTCCGCCAGCAGCAGGTCGCTCGACAGCTCGCGGCCGCGCCGCGCCTCGTACCACGCGACCCAGACGTTGAGGACGAGGGTCAGCACCAGCAGGCCGAGCTCGATCCCGGAGAGGCGCGGCGGGCTCGTGCGCGCCACCAGCCGCTCCACCGCCCCCCGTACCAGCTCGAAGCACGACACCGAGAGGAAGACCAGGATGCCGACGGCGCCCAGCACCTCGAACTTGGCGTGCCCGTACGGGTGGTCCTCGTCGGCCTCGCGACCCGCGAATCGCATCAGCACGATGAACAGGACGTTGTTGAGCGCATCCACCGAGGAGTGCACCGCGTCGCCGAGCACCGCGAGCGAGCCCGCCTGGAGCCCGATCACGACTTTGGCCCCCACCACCGCCAGGTTGGCGGCGAGGAGGCCAAGGAAGACACGCTGAATGGCGGTCGCGCGAAGCGACATCGTCCCAAGCTAGATTTCGGCACCGGAGTGTCAACACCCGTGCACCTCGACCTGCACCTGCACACGACCCGATCCGACGGCGCGGTGGCGCCCGAGGCCGTGCCCGCGGCGGCGCGGCGCGCGGGCCTCGGCGCGATCGCCGTGACCGACCACGACACCACGTCGGGCGTGCGCGCCGCGCGGCAGGCCGCCGATGCCGCCGGCGGGCCGCTGGTGATCGCCGGCATCGAGCTGTCGTGCTCGCTCGACGGCGCCGATCAACACCTGCTCGGCTACGGCGTGGACCCGGACCACGCCGGGCTGGGCGAGGTGACGGCCCGGATGGCGGCGTTGCGGCGGGAACGCGTCGCCGAGATCGTCAGCCGGTTGGGCGCGCTCGGCGTACGGATCGGCGTGGACGACGTGCGCGTGCCCGCAGGCTGCGCGGCCGTCGGCCGGCCGCACGTCGCCGAAGCCCTGGTGCGGGTCGGCGCGGTGCGCCACGTGCAGGAGGCCTTCTCCCGCTACCTGGCGGACGGGGCTCCCGCGCACGTGCCCGCCCGGGGACCGGACATGGCCGAGGGCATCCGCGCCGTCGCCGTCGCGGGGGGCGTCAGCGTGTGGGCCCACCCGGCGCTCGAGGACGCGCGCGCGTTCCCGCGGCTGCGGGAGATGGGCTTGGACGGCGCCGAGACCCTGCGGCCGAACCTGGCGCCGACCGCGTCCTCCGCGCTGGAGCACGCCGCCCGCGATGCCGGGCTGCTCGTGACCGGCGGCTCGGACTGGCACGGCGGCCCGCCCGCCCTCGGCGCCTGGTATGTGACGCACCAGCACGTTCGGGGTCTCTTGGAACGCCTGGGCATCACGCCGTGAGGGAGGTCGTTCGCGTGCAGCCGCGCATCGGTGTCGTCGCCATGCTCCTTGCCGGTGTCGCCGCGAGCGGCGCGGCCCAGCAGCCGCGGGCCTCCGCGCCCCGCCCGGCGCCCGCCCGCACCGCTACGAGCCCGTTCGGCCAGGTCCGCGGAATCGTCTACGACAGCCTGCTCGCCCAGCCGCTGCAAGGCGCGCGGGTGGTGGCGCGCGGCACCGGGCGCAGCGCCTTCACGGACGCCGGCGGACGCTTCGCGATCGACAGCGTCCCGCCCGGCCTGGTCACGATCGGCTTCGAGCACGACAGCCTCGACATCATCGGCCTCTCGAACCTCGGCCGGCAGGTCCAGGTGGTCGCGGGCCGGCTGACCGTCGTGGAGCTGGCCTCGCCGTCGCAGCCCACGCTGCGCCGTGGGCTGTGTCGCGGGCAGGCCACCACCGGCGCCGCCGACAGCGCCGTGGTCTACGGCAGCGTGCGCGACGTCGCGACCCGGCAGCGCCTCGCCGGAGCGCTGGTGCGGGTGCGGTGGGTCGCCGTCCAGCGGCAGGGGCCTGAAGGCCCCGTGGACCTGCTACGGCCGGTGCGCGACGTCAGCACCGACTCGATCGGCAACTACTACGCGTGCGGCCTGCCGGGCGACCTCGTGCTCCAGGTCCAGGCGTTCGCCGAGTCCTTGAGCACGGGGCTCACCGAGGTGCTCCCCGGCCCGCGCGCGGTGGCCCGACACGATCTGGCGATCTCCCGCGAGCCCGTTTCCGGCGGCGCGGTGGATACGACCGGCCTGCGCCGCGGCCAGGCGACGCTCATCGCGACCGTGCGCACCGGGTCCGGGCAGCCCCGGCCGAGCGCCCGCGTGAGCGTGGACGACACCCCCGTGGAGCGGTTCACCAACGAGGAGGGCCTCACGGTCCTCACCGGCCTGCCGGCCGGATCGCACATGGTGATGGCCCGGATGGTGGGGTATTCGGCGGCGCGCCGGATGGTGGACCTGCGGAACCGGGACACCCTCCGGATCGAGCTGACCATGAACGCGCTGACCGTTCTGGACTCCATCCGCGTCGTGGCCGGCGCCACGCGCACCTCGGCCCTGTTCGCCGAGCTGGAGCAGCGCCTCCGCAGCCGCACCTCCGGCCAGCAGCTCACCGCGGAGCAGATCCGGGGCCTCCCGACCAGCCGCTCGCTGTTCCAGCAGTTCAACAGCCTCACGGTTGTCGGGCGCACCGCGTACAACTTCCGTCTCGTCACCGGCGGCAACTGCCCGGTGTCCCTGTTCATCGACGGGCACCGCGCCGACACCCAGATCCTGCAGAGCTACCGCAACGAGCAGCTGGTCGCGGTGGAGTTCTTCCCGCGCGCGTCCCAGGCGCCGATCTGGGCGCAGGCCGCGCGCACGAGCAACTGCGGCGTCGCCCTGGTCTGGACGCGCTTCCTGCGGTGAAGCACCGGTGGTTGGCGGTGCTGCTCACGGGCGCGCTCGTCCCGACGGGAACCCTCCGGGCGCAGCAGGTCACCGTCACCGAGCCTCGGTCCAGCGAGCTGCGCGGACTCGTCTACGACTCCCTGGCGGCGCGTCCGCTCGTCGGCGCGCGGGTCTCGGTCTCGGGAGTGCCCATGATGCTGACCACCGACCGTCGCGGCCGCTTCCGCGTCGAGGGGCTGGCGGCCGGCACCTACGTCGTGGACGTGGAACACGACAGCCTCGACCAGATCGGCCTCGCGAGGCTTGTGCGCCGGGTCGACGTGCCGGCCGCGCGGGTGGTGGACGTCACGCTCGCTGTCCCGTCGCACGCGACCATCCGGCGCCGGCTCTGTGCCGACCAGCAGGACGCGGTCGGCGCTGCAGACTCGGGCATCGTGTTCGGCGCGGTGCGGGACGCCGAGTCGGGGCAACGGCTGGCCGGCGCCCTGGTCCGCGTGTTGTGGGTCGCCGTGCGCCGCGGGGGAGAGGCGGCGCCCATCGAAATCGTCTATCCGGCGCGGACCGCGCGCACCGACAGCCTCGGCAACTACTACGCATGCGGGACGCCGTCCGACCAGATGTTGGCGGTCCAGGCCTTCGCGGACTCCGCCACCACGGGTGAGACCCCGGCGTTCCTCGGGCCGCGCGCTGTGCGGCGCCACGATCTCTCGGTATCGCGTGTCAGCGTCCCCGGCGGGGCCACGGATTCCATCGGCTGGCGGCGCGGGCAGGCGGCGTTGATCGGGCGAATCCGGTCCGAGCGTGGCGGTCCGTTGGCCGATGTGAACGTGTTCGTGGACGGCGCCCAACCCGAGATGACGACCGCCCCCGACGGCCGCTTCGTGCTCACCCGGCTCCCGGCCGGCTCGCAGATGGTCTCGGCGCGCCTCATCGGCTACTCGGCCGCGTACCAGCAGGTCGAGCTGCGGTCGGGCGACACGGTGAGGATGGACCTGTCCCTGCGCGAGCTGACCATCCTCGACACCATACAGGTGGTGGCGGGTCGGGGCCGGTGGTCGTCGCTGTTCACGGAGCTGGATGCCCGGCTTCGCAATCGCGTGGCCGGCCAGCAGCTGCAGGGCGACCAGGTGCGCAGACTGCCCAACGCGCGCTCGCTGGGCTACCAGTTCAACGGGCTCTCCCTCGAAGGCTCCTTGCTCAATTGGCGGCTCGTCGGGCAGTTCAACTGTTCGGTGGGCGTGTTCATCGACGGGATGGCCGCGGGCACGGAGATCCTGCAGAGCTACCGGACGGCCGACCTCGTCGCCGTGGAATATTTCCCACGGGCGTCCGGCGCGCCGCTGTGGGCCGTGTCGCGCAACACCGGCACCCGGGCCTGCGGGGTCCTTCTGGTATGGACGCGCTTCCTGCGGTGAGCGTCTCCGCCTAGTCCACGGCGCGAAGCAGCGCGGCCTTGAGGTACCCCGTCTCCGGCACCGTGATCAGCTCGGTGTGGTCCGCGGCCGCTCCCCGGATCTCCACCAGCTGCAGTCGGCGGCCCGCGTCCGCCGCGGCACCCGCCAGCATCCCGAAGAAGTCGCCGCGGTGCACGTGGTGTGAGCAGGAGGCGGTGAACAGCCAGCCGCCCTGTGCGAGCAGCAGCATCGCCCGCAGATTCAGCTCCTTGTAGCCCGCCAGCGCGCGGTCCAGCGACCGGCGGTCCTTCGCGAAGGCCGGCGGGTCCAGCACGATCACGTCGTACCGCCCGCCGCCTGATGCTTCCGCGCGCAGCCAGTCGAACGCATTGGCCTCCACCACGGGCACGGTGTCGATCCCGTTCCGTATCGCGTTCTCGGCAAGCACGCCTAACGCCTCGGCCGAGCTGTCTACCGCCACAACCTCGGCGGCGCCGGCCTTCGCCAGGGGCAGCGCGAAGCCACCGTGATACGCGCACACGTCGAGGCAGCGCCCCCCCCCGCGGCCCAGTCGGCCGACGAGCGCCTGGTTCTCGCGCTGGTCCAGAAACTCGCCGGTCTTCTGACCGGTCCACAGCGCGGCCGCGAACGACAGGCCGCCGGACCGGTACACGACGCGCTCGGGCACCTCGCCGAAGGCCGGCTCGACGGCTCGCGGCAGGCGCTCGCGATCGCGCACCGGCGCGTCGTTGCGCAGCAGGAGTCCTCGGGGCGCGAGCACGTCGCGGATCGCGTCCACGACGTCGCCGCGCACCGCCTCGAGCCCCGCCGAGAGCAGCTGTGCGACGGCGACGTCGCCGTACCGGTCGAGGATGAGCGACGGCAGGCCGTCGCCCTCCGCGTGGACCACGCGGTACGCTTCGTCGGCGATACCGGCGCGTCGTGCGAGCGCCGCCGCGACCCTGGCGCGCCACCACGCGCCGTCCACGGGTTCTCCCGGCGGCGCCAGCCGGCGCGCCCGAATCTCCGAGTGCGGCGACCACAACGCCGTGCCGAGCGGCTTGCCGCGCTCGTCCGCGAGAGCCACGAGGCCGGCACTCGCGCCTTCCACATCCTTGAGGTCGGAGCGATAGACCCACGGGTGGCCGGCGCGGAGGCGGCCCACGCCCTTCGGAGTCACGACGACCTTCGGCAGTTGTGACCTCATTCAGCCTTTGTCCGTGCCCCTGTGCCCCCGTGCCCCCGTGCCCCGCCTCTCATGGCCGCATCCACCGCCTCCCGAAGCGCGCGCACCGCAAGCCCGGGATCCTCGGCTTCCAGCACCGCGCCGATCACGGCGACGCCGGCGGCGCCGGCGCCGATCAGGACGGGCACGTCGGCCGCCGTCACGCCGCCGATCGCCACGGCCGGCAGGCCCGCTGCGGCGGCGTGCACGCGCGCGAAGCCCGCGGCGCCGATCGCGTCGCCGGCATCCGCCTTGTGCGGGGTCTCGTGAATGGGTCCGATGCCGAGGTAGTCCGCGCCGGTCGCGCACGCGCGCGAGGCCTCGGCGGCGGTGCCCGCCGAGCCGCCCAGCACGAACCCCGCGGGCGCGATGGCCCGCGCCTCGGCGAAGGGGAAGTCGTCCTGCCCGAGGTGGCAGCCCGCGGCCCCGGCGGCGAGCGCGATGTCCAGCCGGTCGTTGACCACCACCGGCAGGCCGCGCGCCGCCTCGATGATCCGGCGGGTCAGCGCCGCGAGATCGCCGGCTCCGAGCGTCTTGGCGCGCACCTGCAGCATCGTCGCCCCGCCGCCTTGGGCCGCGGCCGCGAGCGCCGCGAGGTCCCGGCCGCGCGCGGCGCCCGCGTCGAGCACGACGACGACGCGCAGCATGAGGCCGACCTCGCCCATCTCAGCTGCGGGCGCGCGCCGGAGCGCGCGCCCCCCCCCCTCCGGCGATCGGGCGGCGCAGCGCCGAATCGGGCAGCAGGCCGCGCTGCACGCTGTCGCGGCGGGCTTCGAACGCCGCGCGCAGCACCCGTGCCACGGCGACCGAGTCGGCGTGCTGGCGTCCCGTCACCGAGAACATGTGGCGTCCGTCCGGCCGGGCGACGAAGTAGAAGAACCCGTGCCGCTCCGGTTCGACCGCCGCCTCGAGGGCCGAGCGGCCCGGATTGCCGATCGGACCCGGCGGCAGCCCGGCGTAGCGATAGGTGTTGTAGGGGCTGCGGATCTCGAGATGCCGGTACAGCACGCGCCGCACCGGCTGGTCGAGGGCGTAGATCACGGTGGGGTCGGCCTGGAGGAGCATCCGCCGCCGCAGGCGGTTCAGGTACACGCCCGCGATCCGCCGGTGCTCGACGGGCACCTGCGCTTCCGCTTCCACGATGCTCGCCAGCGTCACCGCCTGGTGCTTGCTGAGACCGAGGGCCATGGCGCGGCGGTCGAACGTCGAGTCCCACAGCTCGGTGAACTGCTTCAGCATCCGCCGCACCACGTCGCGGATGCGGCTGTCATACGCGATGCGGTAGGTCTCCGGCAGCAGGTAGCCTTCGGCGGGCTCCCTGACGCCGCGCCGCGACGTGATGCCGAGCTCGGCCAGCAGCACGGGATCGCGCGCCGCCGCCAGGAACGAATCGCGCACCGCGCTCTGCACGGAGTCCTTGGCGAGGCGCAGCTGCGAAGCCGCGAGCTCGGCGATCTCCCGCACCGTGAGGCCCTCGGGGACCGTGAGCGAGATGTCGTCGGTCCGGCCTGTCTTGAGCGCGGTCACGATGACCGACCAGCGCTCGCCGACCGGAAATGCGTACAGGCCGGGTCGCACCTTTCGGGCAAGCCCGCGCGCCCGCCCGTACCACCGGAATTGCCACGCGGCCTCGATCACGCCGTGCGCCTGGAGCGTGTCGGCCACGGCCGCGAGCGACGATCCACGCGGGATGTAGACGTGGGCGCGCGGCGCATCGGCGTCGGGGCCCCCGCAGGAGGCGAGAAGCGTGGCACAGAGGCACAGGGGCACAGGGGCACGGAACAACGCGCGGGCGCGCTTCATCCGTGCCCCTGTGCCGCTGTGCCCCTGTCCCCCGCATTCCGATCCAGCCACGCCTGCAGGATCCCGACCGCCGCCATCTGGTCGAGGCGCTCGCGCGAGTCGCGATCGGCGACGCCGGCGCGGCGCGCCGATTTCAGCGCGTGCGCGGTGGTCATCCGCTCGTCCTGGTAGTGCACGGGCAGGCCGCTGCGCGCGGCGATCGCTTCACCACAGGCGCGGGCCGCGCGCGCCGCCTCGCCTTCCTCGCCGCCCTCGGTCAGCGGGAGGCCGACCACGACCGCCGCGACGCCGTGCGCGCCGATCAGCTCGAGGATACCGGTCACCGGCGGCCGCTGCTTGGGCCGCCGCGTGAGCGTCGTCAGGGGTTGCGCGATCAGGCGCGTGGGGTCGGAGATGGCGATGCCGAACCGCTTCTGGCCCCAGTCCACGGCGAGC
>Ga0247727_10000139_pt1 | contig 160668 bp, 163 predicted proteins | sample WisWelCaveWW1625_FD_202498 | JGI IMG/M metagenome (GOLD analysis project Ga0247727, IMG submission 202498) | Biofilm microbial communities from Wishing Well Cave, Virginia, United States - WW16-25 | ecosystem: Environmental > Aquatic > Deep subsurface > Groundwater > Cave microbial mat... | reverse complement strand
CCCTTCTCCGAAATCCAGACAATGAAAGGCAAGCCCGAAAGTTCGGGGCGAACATTGACCCTCTCAAACTGATCCTGGTCTTCGATAAGTGCGCCAGCGTCCATGGCGGGACCATACCAGAACGCGCGCTACAAGCCTAGCCCTTCGCCGCCCCGCAGCTTGCGCCCCCGAGCACGCAGAAGCTGGCGCAATATTTGTGGTTGAGCGACACTGGCGCGAATGCTGCGCTCAGCGTGTCGCCGAGTTCGAATTGCTTATCGTAAGGCAACAAGGTGCAGGCGAGCACTGCGGGGCGCGCCGCGCCCTTGCGCCTGACCACCATGCGCGCTGACGCGCACATCACCTCACGCGGATCTTTGTTCAAGATGCCCCAGCAGGCAGCCGTGATCTCCGGCGGATCGGCGAGCGGGTCCATTTCCGGGAAAATGACCAATGCCGCCGGATCGTGCGCGTCGAGCTTCAGGCCAACCTCATCGAACAGCGCCTGAAAGCGCGCGCGCAGCTCTGCTTCCGGTTCATGCGCGAAGCCGCGCCCGGCGACTTCAACATTGAAACCATGCGCCGCCAACCAGCGCAAACCCAATAGCGTTTTGCCAAATGTCCCCTCGCCGCGCTCGGCGTCGTGGATGGCCGCGCGCGGATCGTCGAGCGACACGCGCAGGCGCAAACGCCGCCCATGCGAAGCCTGCAATTGCAAGAGCTGCGCCTTGTACCGCTCCATCGGCCGCATGGCATTGGTCAGCGCCAGCACTTCAAAGCCGCGCTCAAGCGCCGCGCCGAGCATGGCGATGATCTCCTTGTTCATGAATGGCTCGCCGCCGGTGAAACCGATCAGCTTGGTGGGCAGGCCATCGCGCTCGATTTCATCCAAATACGACTGCACTTCCGCAAGCGCGAGATAAACCAGACGGTCGTTTTTGGGCGAGCTTTCGATGTAGCAATGCGCGCAAGTTATGTTGCAGAGCGTGCCGGTGTTGAACCAAAGCGTTTCCAGCGCGTGCAGGGGCACGGTCGCGCGCTGCTCGCCCTTGGCGGTGAGCCTGGAATCGCCGAATTTGCCCCTGGCGAAGCCGTGCGCCATAAATCGCCTCTCCCTAGTGCTCGGAATCGCAGTTGTGTGATCCACGATTACGCACTTGCGGATTCCGGTACAAATGTATGATTCTGCACCCACTTTCGCGGCGCTGGAGGTTCCTTTCCGTGACTCAGGCGCCAATGAAAGTGGGTGCTAGACCCCGAATCCAGGCTATGCCCTAACTCCATGAGTACGCACACGATCCAGGTCCAAGTTACAACCCTGCCCCACTTCGAAGGCCTGACGCTGCCAGCCTATGAGACGGCGCTCTCGGCGGGGATGGATTTACGCGCGGCGCTCCCAGAAGACGGCCCGGTAAAGCTTAAGCCCGGTGAACGCCATCTCACCCCCACCGGGCTTACCATCGCACTCCCGTCGGGCTACGAAGCACAAGTGCGCCCGCGCTCGGGGCTGGCGCACAAGCACGGCATCACCTGCCTCAACAGCCCCGGCACGGTGGATGCCGATTATCGCGGCGAATTGAAGGTGATCCTCGTCAATCTTGGCCAAGAGCCGTTTGTGATCAAGCGAGGCGAACGCATCGCGCAAATTGTCATCGCGCCCGTGACGCAAGCAGTGTGGGAGCACGTCGAAGTGTTGCCGGATAGCGCACGCGGCGCCGGCGGGTTTGGGAGTACGGGGCGGAAATAAAAACTTTTACCGGTTGGAACGCGGGCCCCCAGACCCGCTCTTCACTTTGCAACAAGAAAGATGCGGGTGACCTGCGTTCCAACCGCCAAATGTCGGCGCAAGTATGCAAGGAAAGCACATGGCGTTCTGGAACCGGCTGAAACCCATCGAGGCGCCCGGCGATCACGGGCTGAAGCGCACATTGTCGTGGCCGCACCTGTTGGCGCTTGGCGTTGGGGCGATTGTTGGCGCGGGGATTTATGCGCTGATCGGCCAAGGCGCGGGGCAAGCGGGTCCTGGCGTTATTTTGTCCTTCGCCATCGCCGGCACTGTCTGCGCTTGCGCGGCGCTGTGTTACGCCGAACTGGCGACAATGATGCCGGCTTCGGGAAGCGCCTACACTTATACCTATTCGGCGCTCGGCGAACTCGCGGCCTGGATCGTCGGCTGGGCGCTGATCCTTGAGTATTCGGTGGTGGTGAGCGCGGTGGCGGTCGGCTGGTCGGGCTACGCCTCCGGCTTACTGCAAGGCTTCGGCATCGCCATTCCGCAAACGCTGCCGTTCGGCGAAATTGCCGGCAACGCACTCAATTTCAACCCGCTCGCGGTGTTCATTATTTTCGCGGTGGCGGGGCTACTCATCCTCGGAACGCGCGAAAGCGCGCGCGTGAACACGGTGCTGGTGGTGTTGAAGATCGCGGCGCTGCTTTTGTTTCTCGTGATCGCGCTGCCGGCGTTCGACATCGCGCGCTTTGAGCCGTTCGCGCCGTTCGGCTGGGGGTCGACGCCGCAGGCGGGTGGCAACAATGTTGGCATCATGGCGGCGGCGGCGGTGATGTTCTTCGCCTTCTACGGCTTCGACGCGGTGTCCACCGCGGCGGAGGAAACCAAGAATCCCGGCCGCGACCTCGCCATAGGCATTATCGGCTCGATGCTGATCTGCACCGCGCTCTATATGGCGGTGGGCGCGGCGGCGATCGGGGCCATGGACTTCCGCGCCTTCAGCGCAAGCGGCGAGCCGATCGCGCTCATTGTCCGCAGCTTGGGCCAGCCGCAAGCCGCCGCCATTATCGGCGGCGTCGCCTCCATCGCCATCCCGACTGTGATTCTGGCGTTTCTCTACGGCCAGAGCCGTATCTTCCTGGTGATGGCGCGCGACGGCTTGTTGCCGCGCTCATGGGCCCATGTTCACTCCAAGCTCGGCACGCCGGTTTTTATCACCTTGTTCACGGCGGTGGTGTGCTCGGCGCTGGCCGGCTTGCTGACGCTGGGTGAGATCGCCGCCCTCGCCAACGCCGGCACGCTGGCGGCGTTCATCGCCGTGTCGGTGGCGCTGATGGTGCTGCGCCGGCGCGATCCCAAACGCAAACGTCCGTTCAAGGCGCCGCTAGCTTGGCTTGTGGCGCCGTTGGCGATCGCCGGTTGCCTCTATCTGTTTTATAGCTTGCCCGCCAACACGGTCCGGCTGTTCTTCACCTGGATGGCGATCGGGATTCCAGTCTATTTGTTCTGGGGCATGGGCAAGAGCGCGCTCGCGACTGGGAAATAGGCCCGGGCTTGGCCGCGCGGGCAGGCGCCCCTACATGGTGACAACGGGGAGTGTTCGGCCCCGCGGAGTTTTGGCGAAAGGACCTCCCCGTGACGCAAACCAAGCCCGGCCGCGGCCGCATCTACGACAACATTACCCAGACCATTGGCGACACGCCCTTGGTGCGGCTCAGCAAACTAGCGAAGGCGCACAGGATCGAGGCCGAAATCCTGGCCAAGCTCGAATTCTTCAATCCCATCGCTTCGGTGAAGGACCGCATTGGCGTTTCCATGATCGAAGCTTTGGAGCGCGACGGAAAACTGAACGCGAACAGCGTGCTGATAGAGCCGACCTCCGGCAACACCGGCATCGCGCTCGCTTTCGTGGCCGCGCAGCGCGGCTATCGCCTCATTCTGGTGATGCCGGAAACCATGTCGATCGAACGGCGCAAGATGCTGGCGTTCATGGGCGCCGAACTGGTGCTGACGCCCGGCCCCGAGGGTATGAAGGGCGCCATCGCCAAGGCCAACCAATTGCTGGAGACCACGCCGGGCGCGGTGATGCCGCAGCAATTCGCCAACCCCGCCAACCCCGATGTGCACCGCCGCACCACGGCGGAGGAAATCTGGAACGACACCGGCGGCAAGCTCGATATTTTCGTTTCCGGCATCGGCACCGGCGGTACCATAACCGGCGTCGGCCAAGTGCTGAAGCCGCGGCTGCCGAATCTGAAGATCGTGGCGGTGGAGCCGGAAGCCTCGCCGATCCTTTCCGGCGGCCAGCCCGGACCGCACAAAATTCAAGGCATCGGCGCGGGCTTCATCCCCGAAATACTCGACACCAAAATCTACGACGAAGTGGTCACCGTCTCGAACGATGAATCCTTCGCACTGGCGCGCGAAGCGGCAAAGCTCGAAGGCCTGCCGGGCGGCATTTCAACCGGCGCGGCGCTTAGTGCGGCGCTCCGCGTCGGCGCGCGGCCGGAAAACCGCGGCAAGCGTATCGTCGTGATCGTGCCCTCATTCGCGGAGCGCTACCTCTCGACGGCGCTGTTTGAGGGGCTGTGAGGACGGAACTGCCCCCCTCCCCCCTTGCGGGGGAGGGGTCGCCGCAGGCGACGGAGGAGGGGCGTGCAGGAAGTAGCGCAAGCGGCGTCACTGCGCTTTGTCCTGCACGCCCCCCATCCCCTGCCCCTTCCCCCCTCGGGATCGCCTCGCGATCCCGCGATGCTTCGTCGCCGGCCGCGAAGCGGCCGGTGGGGGGAAGGGGATGAGCCTCACTCCGGAACAACGCGAGCGCTACGCCCGCCATATCCTGCTCAAGGAAATCGGCGGGCCGGGGCAGCAGCGCTTGAAAGCGGCGAGTGTCGCCATCGTCGGCATGGGCGGACTGGGCGCGCCAGCGGCGCTTTATCTCGCGGCGGCGGGCGTGGGGCGTTTGGTGCTGATTGATGATGACGAGGTGGCGCTCTCAAACCTGCAGCGGCAAATTCTGTATCGCAGCGATGAACTCGGCACTGCGAAGGTTATGCTTGCAAGCGCGGCGCTCACGGCGCTGAACCCGCACATCGAAATCGAAACACGCGCGGAAAGGCTCACGGAAACCAACGCACGCGATCTGCTCGCCGGCGCCGATCTCGTGCTCGACGGAACTGATTCTTTCGCCACACGCTTTGCGATAAATCAAGCCTGCCATGATCTCGGCCTCACGCTGATCTCCGGTGCGGTGGGCCGTTGGGACGGGCAAGTGGCGACGTTCAAATCCGGGTCGACGAAGCATCTCCCTGCCGAGCAGCGTCTTCCCTGCTATCGCTGCCTTGTCCCCGAAATTCCGCCGAACGCGGAAACCTGCGCCGAGGTCGGCATTGTCGGCGCGCTCACCGGCGTGATCGGTTCATTGATGGCGCTGGAAGCGATCAAGGAAATTGCCGGCGCGGGTGAAGGCTTGGCTGGACGATTGCTCCTCTATGACGGCCTCGCCGCGACCAGCCGCATTGTGCGCTTACCGCGCGACCCCGCTTGCACAACTTGCGGAAAATCGGCGTAGCTTCACGGCGCCCGATTGGCCCTCGGACCAGGTTCACAGCTTCCTGAATTTCCCCGTCCGCATCCGCTGAGCCCAAAGCCATTGCGCCCGCTTGATTTGCGGGCGGACGCGCGCCATGCCTACGCCATGGGCAATTGGCAGCGCGGCGCGGTCTTCTATCAAATTTATCCACGCTCGTTTCGCGACTCGAACGGCGATGGAATTGGCGACCTCAAGGGCGTGATCGAGAAACTAGGCTATGTCGCTTCGCTCGGCGTCGATGCGGTCTGGCTGTCGCCGTTCTTCCCCTCGCCGATGAAGGATTACGGCTACGATGTCAGCGATTACACGCAAGTCGATCCGCTGTTCGGCACGCTGGCCGATGCCGATGCGCTGATCGCGCGCGCGCACACGCTGGGGCTGAAAGTGATCATCGACCAGGTCTGGTCGCACTCGTCCGATCAGCACGCGTGGTTCCAAGAGAGCCGCGCCAACCGCGATAATCCGAAAGCCGATTGGTATGTGTGGGCCGATGCCAAGCCCGACGGCTCACCGCCCAACAATTGGCAAGCCATGTTCGGCGGCTGCGCCTGGACCTGGGACGCGCGCCGGCGGCAATATTATTTGCATAATTTCCTCCCCGAGCAGCCCGACCTCAATGTGCGCAACCCGACCGTACAAGATGCGCTGCTCGACATCGCCCGCTACTGGCTGCAGCGCGGCGTGGATGGCTTTCGTCTCGATGTGGTGAATTTTTTCATCGCTGACGCACAGCTGCGCGACAATCCTTCATTGGGGCTCACGAAGCCGCCGCCGCGCCCGCATCAGTTTCAGCGCCAGCTCTACAATCGCACGCAACCGGAAACCCTGGCCTTCATCGCCCGCCTGCGCGCGTTGCTGGATGAATATGGCGCGATGGCGGTGGGCGAGATCGAGGATGAAAAAGCGCTGAAGGTGCAGCGCGACTACACTGACGGGCCCGAGCGCTTGCACACGGCGTATTCGTTCTTCCTGCTGCGCGCCCGCGAAGCGAGTCCAGCCTTGTTCTTGGAAGCCATGGCTGGATGGCAAGGCGCGCGTGGGTGGCCGTCTTGGAGCTTGTCAAACCACGACGTCATCCGTTTCCCCACGCGGATGGCGGGAGACGATTCCGAGCGTGTGAAGCTGATGCTGGCGCTGCTGCTTTCGTTGCGCGGAACGGCGTTCCTGTACCAAGGCGACGAGCTGGGCTTGCCGCACGCGCACGTTCAGTTCGAACGCCTGCGCGATCCCGAAGCGATCGCGTTCTGGCCGCATGGCATCGGCCGCGACGGCGCGCGCACGCCGATGCCGTGGTCGCGCGGCGCGCACATGGCGGACTTCACCGAAGCGGAGGATGCCTGGCTGCCACTCGACCCACGCCACCGCGAACTCGCCGTCGACGCCCAGCAGAGCGACGCGCATTCCGTGTTGAATTTCACCCGCCGCATGATCGCCGTCCGCCGCAGCAGCGCCGCGCTGCGCGAAGGTGATTTCCGCCCGCTCGACGACCCACATCCGCATCTGATCGAGTTCGAGCGCCAAGCCGGAGACCAGCGCGTGCGCTGCTATTTCAACCTTGGCCCGAGCGGCGATCGCATCAATGTCGGCGCGCCGGTCAAACAGGTGCTGCTGGAGCTGGGCCACGTTTCAGGCGGATCGGCCGATGCGTCGCTCGGCGGCTATTCGGCGCTGTTGGTCGAAGTCTAGCTCACCCTTCTCCCTTTCTGGGAGAAGGACAATGGACTCTTACTTGACCACATCAAGCGGCGCCGCCATGTCGGGTTGGCCTTCTTCGGCGAGCAGACCGAGGCTGGTGAGCAGGGTCGCGGCGACTTGGCCGGCACTGGCGCAGTTTTCCATGGTGTAGGCTTCGGTGGAAACGATGCTAGGCCCGCGCGCGGCGATGAAAATTGCGTCAGAGCCTGCGTGCCGCAAGCCGGGGACGATGATGTGGCGCCAGCGGCCGCTGCCGTGGCCGCGCCAGCGTTTGTTTTCGCCGCGGCCGTGATCTGACGTGACGATGAGCGTGGTGCGGCCGGCGGTGGGCGGGTTGGCTTGGTAAGCTTCCCACAGCTCGCGCAGGAAATTATCCGCTTCGTTGGCGGCGGCGAGATATTGCTCGTACTTGCCTTCGTGGGCGCGGTTGTCTGTATCGCCGAGCGCGACCCAGGCCACGCGCGGCGGATCGGCGAACATCTCGCGCGCGGCGGGGATCACTTGCGGATCGTGCGGGGCTGACTCATCAGCCGGATTGAACACTGGGATGCCGCTGCGCTCGACGTTCAGGATCGCGGGGACAACGTTCCATTCGGCGTAAACCCGCACTTGCCCAGCGAACTCGGGCCGGCGCGCGATGCGCTCCAGCACGGTAACATCTTCGTTGGCTCTGGCCGCATTCGAACGCACGCGCGGATTAGGGCGGCCAGCGAGCATTTCCGCGTAGCCCGGATAAGAGAACCAGAAATCATTGGCCACGCGGGCGCAGGAATTCTGGTCGCGATTGCCAATCAGCGCGCCGGTTTGCGCAAAGCTCAGTAGGAACGGCGTCAGCGCGGCGGCGCGATCTGGAACATCGACATAGCGCGCGCGGTAGCGCTCGTCCGCGACCAAAGCCGGGTCAGCGCCGCGAAACAAATCCTGCCAGCGATAGCCGTCAATGGTGACGAGGATGAGGTAGCGCGGCGATTCTTGGGCGCGGGCGGGTGTGGCGGCAAGCGTGGCGAGCAGCGCGGCAAAGGCCAGTATCAAACGATGCATTTGTATTCCCCTACCTGTCTCCGATACACTCACCCAAGCAAAACCACCACCCATTCCCGGAATCGCCGAAGGCGAAGTCCGGGACCCATGAACACGAACCGTTGGAGTCTATGGGCCCCGGACTTCGCTTCGCGAATCCGGGGATGGGTGGAGACTATTGTTTACTCGGCTTGGGAAGCGCGGCCCCGATCAGCACCGGATAGAGATCATCCCAATTCGGATTGTCGCGCTCGATCAGATTGATCTTCCACTCCCGCCGCCACTTCTTCATCTCGTACTCGCGCTCGCGCGCCTCGGTGACAAGCATGAAGGACTGATACCAGACCAAGCGGGTAACGCCGTACTTGGCGGTAAACCTCGAACCCACACCCTCCTTATGCTCATGTACGCGCACGATAAGATCGAGCGCTGAGCCAAGATACAATGTGCCATGCTTGCGGCTGGCGAGCATGTAGGCCGCAGTGAGGCGTGTTTCATCGACACGCATGGATCGAAACAAACACCATTTCTGCCCGAACTACCACCCATTCCCGGATTCGCCGAAGGCGAAGTCCGGGACCCATAGACGCGAACGCTTCGTGATTACGGGTCCCGGACTTGGCGCTACGCGCCAATCCGGGAAATGGTAGAACCTACAACATCGCCGGCAGCACGCGGTCCGGCGGCTTATGCCCGTCGGCAAACGTCTTGATGTTGATGATCACTTTTTCGCCCATGTCGATGCGGCCTTCGATGGTGCCGCTGCCCATGTGCGGCAGCAGGACGACGTTGGCGAGCTTTTTCAGCTTCGGATTGATCGCCGGTTCGTGTTCGAACACGTCTAGCCCGGCGCCAGCCAGTTCGCCTTTTTCCAACATGCGCGCGAGGGCTGCTTCGTCGATGACTTCGCCGCGCGAGGTGTTGACGATGTAGGCGTGGGGTTTCAGCAGCGCCAAACGCCGGGCGCTCAAAAGATGATACGTCGCCGGCGTGTGCGGACAATTCACTGAAACGATGTCCATGCGCGAGAGCATCTGGTCGAGGCTGTCCCAATAGGTCGCTTCCAGCTCAGCCTCGATGTGCGGGGCGGCCTTGCGGCGGTTGTGATAATGGATCTGCAACCCGAACACCTTGGCCCGGCGCGCCACGGCCTGGCCGATGCGGCCCATGCCGATAATGCCGAGCCGCTTGCCGGTGATGCGCCTTCCCATCATCCAGGTCGGGCTCCAGCCGGTGAATTTGTCCTGCTCGATGATTTTGACGCCTTCGACCATGCGGCGCGGCACGGCCAGGATCAGCGCCATGGTCATGTCGGCCGTGTCCTCGGTGAGCACGCCTGGGGTGTTAGTGACGGTGATGCCGCGCTGCACGGCGGTGGCGACATCGATATTGTCCACGCCCGCCCCGAACTGGGCGATCAGGCGCAATTGTTCTCCGGCGCGGGAAAGCACGCGGCTGTCCAGCCGGTCGGTCACGGTCGGCACCAGCACGTCGGCGCGGGTCATGGCGGCGGCCAGTTCATCGGCGCTGAACGGCTTGTCCTCGAGGTTGAGTTCGGCATCGAACAATTCGCGCAGCCGCGTCTCCACCGGATCGGGGAGTTTGCGGGTGACGACGACCTTGAGCTTTTTCGTAGGCATTTAATCTGCATAAACCACGTCGCGCGCAGCTCCAAGACGCGCCGTTAAATCGACTTTCACGCAAGCGTCGTATGACGACGCTTCCCTCCCGCCGCGAGGAGGGCTCTAAAACAGGTTGGGTGTCATGGGTCGTGGAAAATTCGCCGCATTGGCCACGGCGTTAGCCGTCTTTTCGCTGAATGCGGCCGCCGAGCCGCCTCTAGTGGGTCCGGATTCGAACCTTCCCGTGCCACGCTTTGCCAGCCTCAAGACCGAAGGCGCCAATGGCCGGCGCGGGCCCGGCCTCGAACACCGGATTGACTGGGTCTATGCGCGCGCCGGCCTGCCGCTGCAAGTCACCGGCGAGAGCGGGCCCTGGCGGCGCGTGGTCGATCCGGACGGCGACCAAGTCTGGATTCACGCGCGCAATCTCGAGCAGCGCCGCACTTTTTATGTCAGCGCCGCAGTTGCCCTGCGTCGCACGGCCCGCGCTGGCGCAGCGCCGGTCGCCTACCTCGCCCGCGGCGTGGTGGGCTCGTTCACCGGCTGCGACGGCGACTGGCGGCGCGTCGCGGTCGGCGGCCGTGTCGGCTGGGTCGAGAAAGAAGCACTTTGGGGCGCCGAGGTTTGCACGGGGGTTTAGGACATATTGATTCGGCTTGAATCACTGAAGCCCGTGCTCCCCCAATTGGGGGAGCTGTCAGCGCGCACGCGCCAACCTCCCCCTATCGGGGGAGGACGGGCGTGTCTATAAGCCCAGCTTCGCCTGAGCTTGTCCCTACGAGCGCCCATGCCCGAACGTCCTTCCTCCCTGTCCTTTGAGGACCTGATCGCCTCCGGCGAAGGGACAATGTTCGGCCCCGGCAACGCGCAACTGCCCTTGCCGCCGATGCTGATGTTTGACCGCATCACTTCGATCACAGCCGATGGCGGGGCGTTCGGCAAAGGCAGCGTCGTGGCCGAACTGGATATCCGGCCCGACCTTTGGTTCTTCGAATGCCATTTCCGCGGCGACCCGGTGATGCCCGGATGCCTCGGCCTCGACGCCATGTGGCAGCTGGTCGGCTTCTTCATGTGCTGGATGGGCGGGCTTGGGCGTGGACGCGCTCTCGGTGTTGGCGAGGTCGAGCTTCGCGGACAGATCACGCCGGAGAGCAAGCTGGTGCGCTACGAGATCGACATGAAGCGGGTGATCCTGCGCAAAGTGGCGCTCTGCGTGGGCGACGGCCAGGTATTTGTCGATGACAGACCCATATATAGCGCCAAGGACCTGAAGGTCGGGCTGTTCAGCGCTGAACAACTGGCCGCGCAGATGAAATAGGAGCAGCGCGCATGCGCCGTGTCGTCGTCACCGGAATGGGGATCGTCTCTTCGATCGGCAACAATGCACACGAAGTGCTGGCCAGCTTGCGCGAAGCCAAGTCCGGCATCCGCGCCGCGCCGGAGTACGCGACACGCGGCATGCGCTGCCAGGTGCATGGCGAACCACAGCTCAATCCGGAAGACGTGGTCGATAAACGCGTGATGCGGTTCATGGGCGAGGGCTCGGGCTGGAATTATATCGCCATGGAGCAGGCGATCACCGATTCCGGACTTGAGAAGAGCGACGTCTCCAACCCGCGCACCGGCATCATCATGGGCTCGGGCGGGCCGTCGGCGCGGGCGATCGTGCAGGCGGCGGACACCGCGCGCGAAAAAGGCGCCAAGCGGGTCGGGCCGTTCGCTGTGCCGAAAGCGATGTCTTCGACCGCCAGCGCCACGCTCGCCACCCCGTTCGAGATCAGGGGCGTGAATTATTCGATCAGCTCGGCCTGCGCCACGAGTTCGCACTGCATCGGCAACTCGTACGAACATATCCGCGATGGCCGCCAGGACGTGATGTTCGCCGGCGGCAGCGAGGAACTCGACTGGACGCTCTCGGTGCTGTTCGACGCCATGGGCGCGATGAGTTCGAAGTATAACGACACGCCCGAAAAAGCCTCGCGCGCCTACGACAAGAACCGCGACGGCTTCGTCATCGCCGGCGGCGCGGGCGTGCTGGTGCTGGAAGAGTATCAGCGCGCCAAAAAGCGCGGCGCGAAAATCTACGCGGAAGTCGCCGGCTACGGCGCCACGTCCGACGGCCACGACATGGTCGCGCCCTCCGGCGAAGGCGCGGTGCGATGCATGAAAATGGCGATGCGCTATCTCGAGCGCCCGGTCGATTATCTGAACACGCATGGCACCTCGACGCCCGTCGGCGACCTCAAGGAAATGGAAGCCGTGCGCGCCGTGTTCGGCGCCAAGCCGCCGCTGATCTCGAGCACCAAATCGCTCACCGGGCACTCGCTGGGCGCGGCGGGCGCGCAGGAGGCGATCTATTCGCTCTTGATGATGCAAAACAGGTTCGCCTGCGAGAGCGCCAACATCGAGGAGCTCGACCCCGCCTTCGAGGACCTGCCGATCCTGCGCAAGCGCGAAGATCGCGAGATCAATTGCGTGCTGAGCAATTCGTTCGGCTTCGGCGGGACCAACGCGACGCTGGCGTTTACGAAACTGGCGGCTTAGCGGCGGCTTATTCCGTGCGGAGCGATCATGAGCATTGAAACTGTAACAGGCGCGCACGTCACCATCCGCTTCACCGCCAGCCGCTGCGTGCATTCGCGCAATTGCGTGCTTGGCCGGCCGGACGTGTTCGTGCCGAACGTCGAGGGCGAGTGGATCCATCCGGACGCCGCCGCTGCCGAAGAGGTCATCCGCCTCGGCCAGAACTGCCCGTCAGGCGCGATCGAAGTGTTCCGCAACGATGGCGGCGTGAGCTCCAATGCGCCGCCGCTGGTGAACACGCTGCGGGTGCGCGAGAACGGGCCGCTTGCGATTGAGGCCGAACTTTCCGTGGCCGGCGCCAAGCAGGAAGCGCCGCGCGCGACGCTGTGCCGGTGCGGGCAGTCGAAGAACAAACCCTTCTGCGACGGCGCGCATGCGGCAGCGGGTTTCACCGCCAGCGGCGAGCCGGCGGCGCGCGACAGCCAGTCGCTCGCCGCGCGCGACGGCGTGCTGAACGTGCAGCCCATCCCCGACGGGCCGCTCAAGCTTTCGGGCAACCTTGAACTGGTGAGCGGCGCCGGGCGCACGATCAACCGCGTGACGGAAACCTTCCTCTGCCGCTGCGGTCAGTCCAAGAACAAGCCCTATTGCGACGGTAGCCACAAGGCGGCGGGCTTCCGTGCGCCTTGAGCGTTGCGTGTGTTCAATCGCTCCCCGGACGCCGCGCAACGGCGATCCGGGGTCCACCGCCGTGGCAAGCGCGGACCGTTCGGAGTCCGCATCGTCGATGGGCCTCGGCTCGGCGGCGTACTGCGTACGCCTTGGCCAGGGAGCGTCGGAAGTGAGGGCGTGAATTGTGTCAACGCTCCCCGGACGACGCGCAGCGGCGATCCGGGGTCCATCACCGTGGCAAGCGCGGACCGTTCGGAGTCCGCATCGTCGATGGGCCTCGGCTCGGCGGCGTACTGCGTACGCCTTGGCCGGGGAGCGTCGGAGGTATGTGCGCTGCTGTCCTCAACGCTCCCCGGACGACGCGCAGCGGCGATCCGGGGTCCACCGCCGTGGCAAGCGCGGACCGTTCGGAGTCCGCATCGTCGATGGGCCCCGGCTCGGCGGCGTACTGCGTACGCCTTGGCCGGGGAGCGTCGGAGGATGTGCGCTGCTGTCCTCCACGCTCCCCGTACGACGCGCAGCGGCGATCCGGGGTCCATCACCGTGGCGAACTGCGACCGTTCGGCGTTCGCTTCTTCGATGGACCCCGGGTTCGCACTTCGTGCGCCCCGGGGAACGTGTTAAAGTGAGTGCATGAAAGAAGAAGCGGGCGGATGGGTTTACATCCTGGCGAGCGCGCACATGGGCACGCTCTACACCGGCTCCACACGTGACATTATTCGCCGCGTGTACGAACACAAGGAAGGGCTGTTGCCCGGATTCACGCGCAAGTACGGCGTCACACGCCTTGTTTGGTTCGAAGCCTATGATTCCGTCAGCGCCGCCTACTCGCGCGAGCAACAAATCAAGAAATGGCGCCGCGACTGGAAGATCGCGCTGATCGAGGAGAAGAACCCGCGCTGGGAAGATTTGTACCCGACGCTCGCGGGGTATGGGCCATTGCCGAAGTGGCCGCGTGCCGCTGACCTCGAGTGAAACAAGCGGCGCTCCCCGGACGCCGCGCAGCGGCGAGCCGGGGTCCATTGGTGTGGCAAACTGGAGCGGTTCGGCGTTGGCGTTTTCGATGGCCCCCGGCTCGGCGCCCGCTGACGCGGGCTTGGCCGGGGAGCGTTGAAAGCTTGACCGTGCTTCTCACGTACTGGCATTTGGCCGCAAACCCACCAAACGAAGGAGCCCCCCATGGCCGACGAATGGAACCTGCCCAAGGGCGAATTGATGGCCGGCAAGCGTGGCCTGGTGATGGGCGTGGCCAACGACCATTCGATCGCCTGGGGCATCGCCAAGCAGATGGCGCACCAGGGCGCGGAGCTGGCGTTTACTTATCAGGGCGAGGCGCTGGAGAAGCGGGTGCGACCGCTGGCGGAGAGCATCGGCGTGAAATTGATGGTGCCGGCCGACGTCACCGACGATGTCTCGATGGATGGCGCGTTTGCGAAAATCGCCGCCACGTGGGGTAAGCTCGATTTTCTAGTCCACGCCATCGCCTTCGCCGACAGAGCCGCGCTCAAGGGTTCGTTCGTGGAGAACACCACGCGCGAGGCGTTCAAGTCCGCGATGGATATTTCGGCGTATTCCTTCGTCGATGCGTGCAAGCGCGCCGCGCCGCTGATGACAAGCGGCGGTTCGATCATCACGCTGACCTATCAGGGCAGCGAGCGCGTGGTGCCGAACTACAATATGATGGGCGTGGCCAAAGCGGCGCTCGAAGCCGCCACCCGCTACGCGGCGCGCGATCTCGGCCCCAAAGGCATCCGCGTCAACGCGGTCAGCCCCGGACCGATGCGCACGCTGGCCATGGCCGGCATCGCCGGCGGCAAGCAGCTGATGAGCACCGCGCGCGATTGGAGCTTGCTGAAAGAAGACACCAGCATGGAAGGCGTCGCCGGCTGCGCACTGTGGCTGCTGTCTGATCTCGGCAAATCGGTGGCCGGCGAAGTGATCCATGTTGATGGCGGCTTCCACGCCGTGGGCGTGCCGGAGGGGGTTGAGGGCGCGTGAGGAATGGCGAAGCCGCGCAAACCGCAGTCGAAGGCCGCGCGAAACGAGCGCCGCAAGGCGCTTGCGGCGACGTTCAACGCTATTGGCGTTGCGTTTCTCGTGGCTGCGGTACTTCAACCCGTGGCGCTTGGGCGCGCGCTGAGCGTCGAAGCCTTCGCTATTGCGTTGATCGCGTTCATTGCTTTTCAGTTCGCGCTCCATTATGTCTTGGAAAGGCTAGAGGATTAACATGGATCCGGTGATTTATGCCTTCCTGCTTCTAGGCGCCGCTGGCGCGGCCCTCGGAATCGGCGGCTTGATTGTCATGTGGCGCAATCGCTAGGCCGTTGTTGAAGCGCATCGTCGCGGGCGTGCTTGGCGCGGGCGGGGCGCTCAATGGCGCGTTCATGCTGATCGCCAGCGCGCGCTGGTATGACAGCGTGCCGGGCCTCGCCCACACCGGCCCTTACAATCCGCACTTCGTCGCCGACATCGGCGCGGCGTATCTGGCCGCGAGCCTGGCGCTGGTCGCGCGGGCGTGGCGGCCGCGCTATTGGCCGGCGGCGATCGCGGGCGCAGGCTTTCTGGCGATGCATGCGCTGATCCATGTCGCCGACCTCATCATGCAACGCAGCGGCGATCCGCGCGTGGATGTCGCTCTCGTGATCATTCCCGCCGCGCTCGCGCTCTGGGCGGCGCTGCCGGACCAGGGCGCGGCTTAGCCCGCTTCTTTCAGCGCCAATTGCGCGTCGCGCAAAATCTCGTGAGCTTGCGTTTCGTCGTCGCTGCGCCCCATCAGCCGCCAGCCGTGCTCCATCATCGAGGGATCGAACTCGGCCATCAGCACGTTGAATTCCGGCATCAAGGTCTCAATGCCCTCGCTGCGCAGCAAACTCTGCGCGATCACGCACTCGGGGCGCGAGGCAAAGCGGGCGATGATGATGAGGGAGGTCATTCTAGCATTGATACCCAGCGGGTTCCCCGCACGGGTATTGGCGCGCCACCCGCCAATACCCCAACATAGAGCTCGCAATTCTGCCGATGATTGTGGTCTTAATCTCCAGCAGCTCGCCCTCGATCCATGTCAGCACCTGCGACTCGCGGAGCAATGCAACGGCATTCTCCACATCGAATTCCGATACCACCAGTCGATAGCCGCCAAGCGGCCCAGTATGGGATGGCATCACGGAAAGCCACTCGTAGTTTTGCAGAATTGCGAGCATCCCGGCTGCCTCTATCACGCTACGAGCGATGAGACCTTCCGCTGGTTCGTAATAATGCGAGACGAGTCTCAGACCCATGCGCGAGCCTAACGACAGCGGGCCCTCGAAAGCAAGAAGCCCGCCTCTTTCGAAGCGGGCTTCCCTTTCTTGACGGCTAGGCGAGCTTAGTCGCGCCGCCGGCGATGGCCGCCGCCTTCGCTGCGCCTTGGAGCGCCGCCGGTGTCTTCTTCGCCAGGCTCGCCGGTGGAGATGTCGGCGCCGGTGGCCTGGTCAACCACTTTCATCGACAAGCGCGTCTTGCCGCGATCGTCGAAGCCGAGCAGCTTTACCTTGACGACATCGCCTTCCTTGACCACGTCGGAGGGTTTTTCGACGCGATGCTTGGCGAGCTGTGACACGTGCACGAGACCATCCTTGGCCCCGAAGAAGTTCACGAACGCGCCGAACTCCATCACTTTGACCACTTTGCCTTCGTAGATCTGGCCCACTTCCGGCTCACTGGTTAGCGACTTGATCCATTTCACCGCCGCTTCGATGGCGTCGGCATTGGCGGAGGCCACTTTCACCGTGCCGTCGTCCTCGACATTGATCTTGGCGCCCGTCTTTTCGACGATTTCGCGGATCACCTTGCCGCCAGTGCCGATCACGTCGCGGATCTTGTCGGTGGGAATGGAGATCTGCACGATGCGCGGAGCGTTCTTGCCGACTTCATCGCGCGGCGCGCTCATGGCTTTGGCCATTTCGCGCAGGATGTGCATGCGGCCATGATACGCACGCTCCAGCGCCACCTTCATGATCTCCTCGGTGATGCCGGCGATCTTGATGTCCATCTGCAGCGAGGTGATGCCCTTCTCGGTGCCGGCGACTTTGAAATCCATGTCGCCGAGATGGTCCTCGTCGCCGAGAATATCTGTCAGCACCTCGAAGCCGTAATCCTCGAGGATCAATCCCATCGCTACACCGGCGACCGGCGCCGTGATCGGCACGCCCGCGTCCATCAGCGCCAGCGATGAGCCGCACACCGTGGCCATCGAGGATGAACCATTGGATTCGGTGATCTCGGAGACGAGCCGCACCGTGTAAGGGAATTGCTCGGCGCTCGGCAGCACCGCCTTCAGCGCTCGCCACGCCAATTTGCCGTGGCCGATTTCACGCCGCCCGGCGCCGCCCATGCGCCCGGTTTCGCCGACGCTGTAGGGCGGGAAATTGTAGTGCAGCATGAAGCGCTCCTTGGTGGTGCCGGAGAGCGCGTCGATGAATTGCTCGTCTTCGGCCGTGCCGAGCGTGACCACAACGATCGATTGGGTTTCGCCGCGGGTGAACAATGCGCTGCCGTGGGTGCGCGGCAGGAAGCCGACCATGGATTCGATCGGCCGTACTTTATCGGCGGCGCGGCCATCGATGCGGCCCTTGTCCTTGACGATGCGTGCGCGAACGATGTCGCTCTCGACCGCCTTGAAGGCTTCCTTGAACTGCCCGGGATCGGCGCCGTTCGGATTTTCTTCGGTTTTGACCAAGGCAGCCTTGGCCTTGTCGCGCGCCGCGCCGACGGCATGATGGCGCTCATCCTTTTGGGTGATCTTGTAGGCGCTGGCGATTTCCTTGCCGACGAGACCGTTGATCTTGCCCTTCAGGCCAGACAGATCGACCGGGGTGAAATCGAACGGCTCCTTGGCGGCTTGCTCGGCCAGCTTGATGATCGCGTCGATCACCGGCTGCATGCCCTTGTGGCCGAGTTGCAGCGCCGACAGCATTTGCGCTTCGGTCAGTTCCTTGACTTCCGATTCCACCATCATGATGGCGTCGGCGGTGCCTGCCAGCACCAGATCGAGCTGACTGGTTTTCATTTGCTCGATGGTCGGATTGAGCATCGGTTTGCCGTCGATCCAACCCACGCGCGAACAGCCGATCGGGCCCATGAACGGCACGCCCGAAAGCGTAAGCGCCGCCGACGCGGCCACCATCGCCAGAATGTCGGACTCGTTTTCGTTGTCCCACGACAACACGGTGACGATCACTTGCGTCTCGTGCTTGAAGCCATCGACGAACAGCGGACGGATCGGGCGATCAATCAGGCGAGACAGCAGCGTCTCGCGCTCGGTGGGGCGGCCTTCACGCTTGAAGAAGCCGCCGGGTATGCGCCCGGATGCGAAATATTTTTCCTGGTAGTTCACCGTCAGCGGGAAGAAATCCAGGCCGGGCTTGGGCTCCTTGGCATAGACAACGGTGGCGAGCAGCGCGGTCTCGCCCCAGGTGGCGAACACCGCGCCATCGGCTTGGCGCGCCACGCGCCCGGTTTCGAGCGTCAGCTTGCGGCCGGCCCAGTCAATAGAAACGGATTTGGTATTGAACATTCCTCTTACTCCAGGCGGACGGGCCCCTGCCCGAACGCCGCATACATACATGCGTGCGCAACGGCGGATTCCGTTGCGCTTCGTCTTCCTTCTCCCCGTGCTCGGGGAGAAGGTGTCAGCGCGCGAAGCGCGATGACGGATGAGGGGCTGGAGCGCCAGGATTGAAGCCTTTGGGCCACGCACCCTCACCCGGCGCTCGCAAGCGAACGCCACCCTCTCCCGCACAGCGGGAGAGGGGATTTGGACCTGCGCTAGCGGCGCAAGCCCAGCTTTTCGATCAACGCTTGGTAGCGCGGCGTTGCGCGGACTTTCAGATAATCGAGCAACCGCCGGCGCTGCGACACCATTTTCAATAGGCCTTGGCGCGAGTGGTTGTCCTTCTTGTGGGTCTTGAAATGCTCGGTGAGGTTCGTGATGCGCTCGGAGAGGATCGCAACTTGCACCTCAGGCGATCCGGTATCCTTGGCGCCTTTGGCATTGTCTCTAATCAGCGCTTGTTTGCGCTCCGCGGTAATCGACATCGGGCTCCTTTATTGATCATTGAGGTGGAACACGCGGTTCGGCTTGAATTGGCCAGCCCGCACGTCGCCCAGCGCCACCGCTTTGCCCTCAAAAAGAGCTACCGCCGCGCGGGACGCGTCTTGTCCGGCGATGGTGCGGGGACGGAAACTCGGCCTCAGCGCTTCCATCACATGTGGTAGAAGCACGATCGGCCGACCCTGTCTGAGCTTGAACGCGTCCTCCCCATCGATGGCCAGCGCCGGGATGTCGGCCAGCGCGGTCTCAATGGGCTTTAGTCGTTCTAACGCAGCGCCCTTATGGCGCAAATCCTCGAGCACGTCGAGAGTGACAGAAAGCGCCTCGGTAAATGCCCCAACCGCTGTGCGCCGCAGCCGCCAGACGTGGCCCTCGGCGCCCAGCCTGGCGGCAAGATCGCGCACCAACGCCCTGATATAACAACCTTTTCCGCAACGGACGTGAAACGTCGCCAGATCGGCGCCTTCGGTTCCAGTGAGTTCGGCCTCGTGCACAATCACTTGCCGCGCCTGCAATTCGACCGTCTCGCCGGCGCGCGCCAGATCGTAAGCGCGCTCGCCTTCCACCTTCACGGCGCTGAATTGCGGTGGGATTTGTTCGATTTCGCCGACGAAAGCGGGCAGCGCGGCGCGGATGGCGTCAGGCGTGGGGCGCACATCGCTCGCGGCGATTTGCTTGCCTTCGCGATCCTGCGTGTCGGTGGAGACGCCCCAGCGAATGGTGAAGCTATAGCTTTTCTCCGCCTCCATCAGCCAAGGCACGGTCTTGGTCGCCTCACCCAGCGCGATCGGCAAAATTCCTGACGCCAATGGATCGAGCGTGCCGGCGTGTCCCGCTTTCTGCGCGTTAAACAGCCGGCGCACCGCCGACACCACATGTGTGGAGGTCATATCCTCCGGCTTGTCGAGCACGATCCAGCCGGAGACGTCCTCGCCCTTCTTGCGGCGGCTCATGGCCGAATCTCCGCAAGGCCAGAACAGATGCTCCCAACACGGCCGTCATTCCGGGGCGCACGAAGTGCGAACCCAGAACCTAGTGGAGTGGATTTGACATTCGCATCCGGTGTAAGCGGCAAGCTGGTAGCGAATGTCAAATCCATAAACTCCACTAGAAACCTATACTTGCTAGTGGTCCTTATGATTCCAACATTCGCAACAGAGCGGGCCGAAACGGGATGCGAATGTTGGAATCGGACCACTAGGGGCCAAATCCGCGATTGTTGCCCTTGGGTTCCGGATCGCGCTTTGCGTGTCGGGAATGTCGGAGGAGAGTGGAACTCGCTCAAGGCTGGTCCTCGCGCTTCAAATCGCGCGCGACGTCGGGGCTCTGCAGCAATTCATCGATATGGCGCGCTTCGTCAAAGGAAATGTCGGGCTGAAAATGCAGGTCCGGGGTGAAGCGCAATTCGATCATCCGCGCCAACCGGCCGCGCAAGAAGCCCACACAACGCATCAGCCCGTTCGCGATCAGGCGCGAATCACCTGGGCCGAGCGCGGACACGAACACCGTCATGTGCTTGAGGTCAGGCGAAGCGCGCACTTCGCTGACGGTGATCGATGCGCCCTGAAGATCGGGATCGCGCAAATCCTCGCGTGCGAGGATTTCCACCAGCGCGTGACGGACCAGTTCCGCCGCGCGCAACTGACGTTGCGACGGCGCCCCGCTCGGCTGGCCCCTGGGCTTCATCTTTTTGAGCATTTCATCTTACTGAGCAGTATAGGCGTAGGCATTGCAGAGCTCTGGGTCCGCGCTTGAAGGCGGCGTCGCCTCGCCGCGGAAGGCCGCGATCTTGAAAACCCAGCGGCCACTGCCATCGACGAATTCGCTTACCGCCAGATTGCGTGTACGCTCGTCGCCACAAAGCCCGCCCTGCGCGGCGCTCCTGGTCACGTTCTCGTCGAGCACGCGGTAAAGATAGACATCGACGCGCGGATCCCCGCCCAGCACCGCCGCGAAGCTCTGCCCGCCGACGCCCGATCGCGCATCCGCATGCGCCACGTCATAAGGCTGGGCCCGGATGGTGACGCCGTTGGCGAACGCGAACACCACTGGGCCGCCGCGCTCGCCTTCGAGGCTCACGCGCAAGTTTCCCGCGACGGTGCGCGCTTGTTCGTTCACCGCGCGCCATTGCGAGCGCGCCACCGCGGGCTCTTCCTGGGGCACCGTATCGACGCGTGTTTCTGGCTCGACAATCGTCGAGGCCCGTACGCGCGGGGCCTCGCCGGACTGATCGTCACGTCCACACGCGGCCAACATCAGGCCCAACGCCGCGGCGATCACAAGAGCAACACGCATGCCTTCGGGCCTCAGAGCGAGCGCTGCACAATTTCGACATTGAAGCACTCGATGACATCGCCTTGTTTGATGTCTTGGAACGGTCCGAAGCTCATGCCGCATTCTTGTCCCGACATGACTTCGTTTACCTCGTCCTTGAAGCGCTTCAACGTGGTCAGTACGCCCATTTCCTGGATCACGACATTTTCGCGCAGGATGCGCACATTGGCGCCCTTACGCACAACGCCTTCGCTGACGCGGCAGCCGGCGACCTTGCCGACCTTGGAGATATTGAATACCTCCAGCACCTCGGCGTTGCCGAGGAAGGTCTCGCGTTTGTGCGGCGCCAGCATCCCCGACATCACACCCTTGATGTCGCCGATCAAATCGTAAATGATAGCGTAATAGCGAATTTCCACGCCTTCGCGTTCAGCCAGATCGCGCGCTTCCTTGGAGGCGCGCACATTGAAGCCAATTACCGGCGCGCCGGAGGCTTTCGCCAGCTGCACATCGGATTCATTGATAGCCCCGACGCCCGAGAGCACAACACGCGCGCGGACTTCCTCATGCGCGAGATTGTCAAGCGAGCCGACGATGGCCTCGGCGGAACCCTGCACGTCCGCCTTGATCAGAACCGGCAATTCCTTGGCGGTCGAGTCCTTGAATTTCGCCATCATGGATTCAAGCGATGTGCGCACGGTTCCCCCACCGACTGAAGCGCGCTGCCGGCGCGCCCGTTGGCGATAATCGGCCACTTCGCGCGCGCGGGTTTCGTTTTCGACAACGTTCAAAACGTCGCCCGGATCGGGCACGCCCTCTAGCCCCATGACTTCCACCGGCTCGGACGGACCGGCGCTCTGCACGTTCTGCCCACGCTCGTTGGAGATCGCGCGCACCCGGCCCCAAGCGCCGCCGGCCACGACGATGTCGCCGCGCTTCAGTGTGCCCTTTTGCACCAGCACGGTCGCGACCGTGCCGCGCCCGCGGTCGAGCTTGGATTCGATCACCGCGGCTTCCGCCGGCCGGTCCGGATTGGCCTTCAGATCAAGCACTTCGGCTTGCAGCAGGATGGTCTCGACCAATTTGTCGAGCCCGGTTTTTTCCTTCGCCGACACCTCCACAGACAAGGTATCGCCGCCATGGGTCTCGGTGACGATTTCGTGTTGCAACAAATCGGTGAGCACGCGGGTAGGATTGGCGTCGGGCTTATCGACCTTGTTGATCGCCACGATGATCGGCGCCCCCGAGGCGCGGGCGTGATGGATGGCTTCGACGGTTTGAGGCATCACGCCATCGTCGGCCGCCACCACCAGCACGACAATGTCAGTGACTTGCGCGCCGCGCGCGCGCATGGCCGAAAACGCGGCGTGACCCGGCGTGTCTAGGAAGGTGACGCGCTGGCCGCTTTTCAATCGCACCTGATAGGCGCCGATATGCTGAGTGATGCCGCCATGTTCGCCGGCGGCGACATCGGTTTCGCGCAAGGCGTCGAGCAACGAGGTTTTGCCGTGATCGACGTGGCCCATCACGGTCACGACCGGCGGACGCGGCTGCAAATTTTCGTCGCTGTCCTCGATCGGCCCGTCAAGGCCCGTTTCGATGTCGGATTCCGCCACGCGCTTGACGCTATGGCCGTGCTCGGTGGCGATCAGCTCGGCGGTGTCGGCGTCAAGCATATCGCTCTGCTTCAGCATCTGTCCCTGGCGCATCATGAACTTGATGATGTCGGCCACGCGGGTCGCCATGCGGTTCGACAATTCCTGCACGGTGATGGTCTCGGGGATGATGACTTCGCGGGTAACGCGCTCGCGTTCGCCGCCACCGATCAGTTTGGCGCGGCGCTCTTTTTCCTTTTGCTGCGCGCGCCTGAAAGCGGCCAGCGAGCGCACCCTGTCGTCGTCGCCTTCGGTGATGCGCTCAACCATATCAAGAGTTAGCTTGCCTTCGCGGCGCTTGGGCTCGCCTTTCTTGGCCGGCTTGACTGGCGCCGGCGGCATTGGCCGGCGCGCGGATTTAAGGCGCCCGCCGAGGTCGCCAAGCAGATCACTTTGTTCCTTTACCGGCGCCGGCGCTGCGCCGCTTGCGACCGACTTGGCTGTCTCTGCGGCGAGTTCGGGCTCGCCAGCGTCGGCGCGGCGGCGCGCTTCGGATTCGGCCTGCAACGCATCGTCCTCGAAGGCCTTGCGGCGCTGTGCATCCTCCAGCGCGCGGCGCTGTTCTTCCTCGGCGCGCAGTCGCTGCTCGCGCGCTTCGCGCTCGGCCATGGAGCGGCGCACGGCGTCTTCACGGCGGCGCGCTTCGTCATCGTTTATTTCGGCGCCACGGCCGCTGGCGGGTGGCTTGGGTTCCGGCGCCGCCGGCATTGCCGAACGCGGGCGCAGCGGCGGCGGCACGCCCGGCCCGGACACCGCGGGCGCCGCGGCCCCCGCTCCCGTGCGCGTAATCGAGCGCTTTTCGCGCACCTCGACGGCGACCTGCTTGGTGCGGCCATGAGAAAAACTCTGCCGCACCGTGCCGGCGCTCGCCGTACGGGTGAGCGTCAGCGGCTTGCGGCCTGAGGTGGTTTCCTTTTGTTCGTTGCCGTCAGTCATGCAGTCGGGTTCGCCATTCCTAAACTTGTGATTACGCGCCTCGATCAATCGTCCGTCGCTTCGTCGCCGCGCCGTCCCCCTGAGGGTTCGACATCGACGCCGGCCAGTCCCCACACGACAGAGCGCCAGGAATCGGGCCAAGAGCCTGGTACGATGGCGCGGAATCCCGCGAGGCGGCCAATGTCCACCGCCCAGGCCAGCGCCATGCGCTCTTGAAGCAGGCAAGCGTGTATCACACGTTCCCGGCCCAGCGCCACGCCCAATTCAACCGCGCCGAAGCATCCCACCGCCGGCGGCGGGCCGCCCCAAAGTCCAATGTGGACGGCCATGAGCTTCTCGCGTCCCGCTTGAGCGCTGTCGGCAGCCTCCAGCAAGATGAGGGCTCGGCGGGTACGGATCGCGCCCTCGACCAGCGAGGCCCCCAAGGCCAACGCGCCGGCGCGGCGCATCAGCCCGAGCTGATCGAGGCAGCGCCGCGCCAGCAGCGTCTCGGTTCGATCGGCCAAATCCTCCGGCGCCTTTGCTTCCGCCTTGAAAGCGCACGCGAACGCGCCCTTGTGGCGGACCAGTTCCAAGCTGGCGCGGTCGGCATGCACCCAGGCGCCGCGCCCTGGAAGCTTGGCCGCCACGTCGGCGATGACCGCACCGTCCGGCGCGAGCGCGAACCGGATCAGCCGCGTTTCCGCGAAACTCCTGCCGCTGGCGATGCAACGCCGCTCGCCGCGAACAGGCTCATTTCTTGAAAACGTCAGAATCGTCATCCTCGACCGCCCCTTCCTCGGGCTCGGGCGGCGCCTCGATCCAACCCGCGGCGATGCGGGCATTGAGCACCAGCGCGTCCGATTGCTCCTGAGTGAGCTGAAACTCTTCCAGCACGCCTGGCTCGCGCACGCGTTCGCCGTTCTTGATCTCGAAACAGCCGCGCAAATCATCGCCAATGAGGCCGGCAAAGTCCTCCAGCGTGGTCACACCCTTCTGGCCCAACGCCACCAGCATCTTGCCGTTGAGGCCAGGCACGCCCTTCAATGCGTCCTCGACCCCCAATTCTATGCGCTTGGCCTCAAGCTCAGCGGCGAGTTTGTCGAGGTATTCCTGCGCTCGGGCTTGCAATTCGTCGGCGATCTCCTCGTTTAGACCCTCGATCGCGGCAAGTTCCATCTGTGTGATGAAGGCAATTTCCTCAACCGACTCGAAACCCTCCGAAGCTAGCAATTGCGCGAACATTTCATCGACTTCGAGCGCCTTGACGAACAATTCGGTGCGCGTCGCGAATTCCTTCTGCCGGCGCTCGCTTTCTTCGGCCTCGGTGAGAATATCGATCGACCAGCCGGTGAGTTGGGAGGCAAGCCGCACGTTCTGGCCGCGCCTGCCAATGGCCAACGAAAGCTGCGATTCCGCCACCACTACCTCAACCCGCGCCTCCTCCGGATCGAGCACTACTTTCGACACTTCCGCCGGCTGCAGCGAATTGACGATGAAGGTCGCCGGATCGGAAGACCACGGTATGATGTCGATTTTCTCGCCCTGCAATTCTCCGACAACAGCTTGAACCCTCGCCCCGCGCATGCCGACGCAAGCGCCCACGGGATCAATCGAGGAATCGTGTGAGAGCACCGCGATCTTGGCGCGCGAGCCGGGGTCGCGAGCCGCCGCCTTGATCTCGATCACGCCCTCGTACACTTCCGGCACTTCCTGCGCGAACAGGCGGGCCATGAATTCCGGCTTGGCGCGCGAGAGGAAAATCTGCGGGCCTTTGGCTTCGCGGCGCACGTCATAAATATAAGTGCGCACGCGATCGCCGACGCGCAGATTCTCGCGTGGAATCGATTCCGATTTCCGGATCACGCCTTCGGCCCGGCCGAGATCGACGATGGCGTTGTAGAATTCGACCCGTTTAACCACGCCGTTGATGATTTCACCGACGCGGTCCTTGTATTCGAGGTGCTGGCGCTCGCGTTCGGCTTCGCGCACTTCGTGGTTGATCACTTGCTTGGCGGTTTGCGCGGCGACGCGGCCGAACTCGATCGGCGGCAGGCCTTCCTCATACATCTTGCCGACGATAGCGCTGGGATCGCTCTTTAGCGCTAGGTCGAGCATGATGTCGGTGGAGGGATTGAAGGGCCGCGTCTCGGGGTCGAGCACGCTGTCATCCACCACGGTCATCACCCGCTTCAGCGTCATTTCGCCGGTTTTGGTGTCGATCGAGGCGCGGATGTCGTGCTCAGCACCGTAACGCGAGCGCGCGGCCTTTTGCAACGCGTGCTCCATCGCCTCGATGACGATTTCCTTCTCGATCGATTTTTCGCGCGCGACCGCGTCGGCGATCTGCAGGATTTCCATCCGGTTAGCGGAAATGCCGGTGCTCATCTGTGCTTCCTCTTCGCCTTCTTTGCTCCCCCGCTCGCGGGGGAGCTGTCACGCGCAGCGTGACTGAGGGGGAAAGCGGCAGCCTGCCCCCTCCGGTTCGCTTCGCTCACCACCTCCCCCGCTGGCGGGGGAGGAAACTTCTCAGCTGCCTTCGCACGCCTCAAATCTTCCTCGATCAGCTTGTCGGTCAGCACCAGGCGTGCATCGGACAGCGCCGAAAAGTTCAGCCGCGCCTCGCCGCCCTCGGCGGCAAGCACGATCACATCGCCTTCGACGCCCGCGATCAAGCCCTTGAAACGGCGCCGGCCCTCGATCATCGCGGCGGTTTCAAGCTTGACCTCGTAGCCGGCAAAGCGCTCGAAATCCTCGATCCGCATCAGCGGCCGGTCGATGCCGGGCGAGGAAACTTCGAGATCATACTCGTCCTTGATCGGGTCATCGAGATCAAGCACGGACGACACCGCGCGCGAAAGCCGACCGCAATCCTCCACGCTCATCTGTCCATCCGACACCCGCTCGGCCATCACTTGCAAGCGCTTGCGCCGCGCCCCCATCACCCGCACCCGCACCAGCCGATAGCCCAGACCTTCCGCCGTGGGTTCGACCAGCGCCACAATGCGCTCCTCGACAGGATTGGTGGTTCTCACTTTCCTCCCCCTTTCAGGGGGAGGTGGCGAACCCTCGCGAAAGCGAGGGGCGCCGGAGGGGGTGCGAGCACTGACCCCCTCCCGACCTCCCCCTTGCAGGGGGAGGAGCGCGTTGCGCCGCATGCCGCCGAATGCGCGAGCAATCCCAACTCCAAGTAAACAAAAAAGCGGCGGACCCGAGGCCCGCCGCCGCCGTCCTCATCGAGAACGATCAGCGATGTGTTGGAGGCTAAATAGCCTCCGGGCGAACGAAGCGCAAGTAGATTGGCGCGCAATCCCCCAAGCGCTTCTGCTCATACCGCGTCGGCACATGCCCCGGCCATGGCGCGCGCCAGTCTGAAGCGCGTTCGGCGGTCCAGGCGAAGGCCGGATGTTTCACGAAATGCTCCAGCGTCCAGGCCGCGTAATGCGCCCAATCGGTGGCGAAGCACACCTCTCCGCCCGGTTTCAGCACCCGCGCCAATTCGTCCAGGAACTCGCGCTGAATCAGCCGCCGTTTCCAGTGGCGGGTTTTCGGCCAGGGATCGGGGAAGAGAATGTAGACCAGATCAAGACAAGCGTCCGGCAACCGCGCGATCACATCGCGCGCATCGCCCTGGCAAAGACGCACGTTCTGGACGCCGCTTTCCTCGATATGGCGCAGGCACGAGGCCACGCCGTTGAGGAACGGCTCGACGCCGATAAAGCGCGCGTCCGGGTGCGCCCCCGCCTGGGCGACCAGATGTTCCCCGCCGCCAAAGCCGATTTCGAGGATAAGAGGGATCGCACCGGCAGACCCCTCCCCCCTTGCGGGGGAGGTGGCCGCGAAGCGGCCGGAGGGGGGGCGGGCAGGAGGAACCGCGACGGCGCCGCTTTCGGTTCCTCCTGCACGCCCCCCCTCACCCTGCCCTCTCCCCCGCAAGGGGGGAGAGGGTTTGAACAGCGCTTCCACATCGATCGCCCCCGCCTCCGGCAACGCCAGATGCGGCAGCAGCGATTCCACCAAAGCCGCCTGGCGCGGTTTCAGCGTGCGCGCCTTGGTGCGGCCGTAGGTGCGGAGGGGTCGGGTGTCAGCCATCACGTGTCAGGTATCAGGTGTCAGGGGTGAGACAAATGCGATTACCCTAGCTATATCTGATACCTGATACCTGGAGCCTGAAATGCGCGAACAACTGAACTTCTACATCGACGGCAAATGGGTCGCGCCGGTGAAGCCGCGCCCTCATGACGTGATCAACCCCGCCAATGAAGAACCGTGCGGGCGGATTTCGTTGGGCTCAAGCGCGGACGTGGACAAAGCCGTCGCCGCCGCGCGCCGCGCATTCGAGACCTTCTCGCAGACCAGCGTCGCCGAGCGCGCTGCGCTGCTGGACAAAATCATCGCCATCTACCAGCGCCGCATGGGCGAGATGGCCGAAACCATAAGCATGGAAATGGGCGCGCCGCTGCCGCTGGCGCAATCGAGCCAAGCGCCCGCGGGCCTCGGCTATCTGATGGACGCGCGCAAACAGCTCGACAGCTTCAAGTTCGACTATGAATATGCGCCCGGCCATCGCATCCTGCGCGAACCGATCGGCGTCGTCGGCATGATCACACCGTGGAACTGGCCGATGAATCAGGTGTGCGCCAAGGTCGGCCCCGCGCTCGCAGCCGGCTGCACTATGGTGTTGAAGCCTTCCGAGCTTGCGCCGCTGAATGCGATTTTGTTTGCGGAAATCTTGGATGAAGCGGGGGTTCCCACGGGCGTGTTCAATCTTGTGAACGGCGACGGCGCTGGAGTCGGCGCGGCGCTTTCTGCGCACCCTGGCGTCGATATGATGAGCTTCACCGGCTCAACCCGCGCTGGCACTTTGGTGATGAAAGCCTGCGCCGACGGCATCAAGCGCGTGGCGCTCGAACTCGGCGGCAAGAGCCCCAACATCATTCTCGATGGCGCCGACCTGAAAAAAGCCGTGGCGCGCGGCATGCTGCATATGGCCAGCAACACCGGTCAAAGCTGCAACGCGCCCTCGCGTATGCTGGCCCCGCACGCCAAATATGACGAGGTGGTCGCCATCGCCGCGGAAACCGCGAAGTCCATCAAGGTGATGGCGCCGGAAGGCGCCGACAAAGGCGCGATCGGTCCGCTCGCCAACGCCAACCAATTCCAGAAAGTGCAGGGCCTCATCCAAAAAGGCATCAACGAAGGCGCCAAGCTCGCAGCTGGCGGCGTCGGCCGGCCCGATGGCTTCAACCGCGGCTATTATGTCAAGCCCACCGTGTTCGCCAACGTCACCAACGATATGGTCATCGCGCGCGAGGAAATTTTCGGGCCAGTATTGGTGATCATTCCCTACGACACCGAGGAAGACGCCATCCGCATCGCCAACGACACCCCCTATGGGCTCGCGGCTTATGTGCAAGGTCCGCAGGACCGCGCCCGCGCTGTCGCCAAGCGCCTGCGCGCCGGCAACGTCCACATCAATGGCGGCTTCGGCGGCATGGGCGCGCCCTTTGGCGGCTACAAACAATCGGGCCTCGGGCGCGAAGGCGGGCCGTTCGCGTTGGAAGAATTTCTCGAAGTGAAGGCCGCCGTCGGTTGGGGAGAATAAGCTTTCGCCTAACATAGTGAACGCTTAGGAAACGCCGCTTTCACGGGGTATTAGCGATAACAATGTAAGGTCGGGCGGCTATGAATCCGCCCAACTCCGCTTTCGCGTGTTTCGATTCCATCGAGCTCGACCCCGCGCACGCGCCGACGCGCGATGCGCTTGAGCACGCGCTGGAATTGTGCGCGCCAGAGCCTGAACTTTCCGACGCGCCGGGCTTTTATCTGCTCGACGATTCCGGCGGGCGGTTCAAAATCGATCGCGAATGTGGCATCGTCTCGGTCAAGGACGACAATCTGCTGGCATGCGAAGCCGGCGCTGTGCATGCGGTGCGCCTGCGCGTGATTGAACTCTCGGGCGCATCCTACCAGCTGCGCTTGCGCCTGCGCCTCACCGGACCTATCCCGCAAATGGTCGGCGGCGAGGAAAACGACTGCCTCTTCGGTCACTCGGCAGCGCCAGCAACGCCGCGAACTCCGCCATCGCCGGCCTGGGCGTGCTACGCTGCGGCGCACGGCGCCCACGGTAAGGCGCCGCTCGCCGGCAGCGACGGGGCATTCGGCGGGCTCCTTGTTGCGCCCAGTCTGCCCGCTCTGGTCGCAAACGAGGCGGCACTTCTACTGGCGGACGCTCTGCCCGCGCCCTCCGCGGCCGCTGCTAGCTGGTCGCACTGAGCGGCGTTCGCCGCTTCCGCATTGAATTCCACCTCCAACCAGCCGAGAACACCTGCAAAACTAGCAGGAGGCCCGCTTGGCGGAAAAGACTTGGCGCAAGCGCACCATCGGCAATCGCACGCTCAAACCCGAGACCCTGATGATGGGTTACGGCTATGACCCGATGCTGTCGGAGGGCTCGCTGAAGCCGCCGCAATTTCAAACCTCAACCTTCGTGTTCAAATCGGCGCAGGACGGCAAGGATTTTTTCGCCACCATCCAAGGCCGCCGCAAGCTCGGCCCCGACGAAGAACCGGGGCTGATCTATTCGCGCTTCAACAATCCCAACCTCGAAGTGGTCGAGGACCGATTGGCGCTTTGGGACGAAGCGGAAACTTCGCTCGCCTTCGCCTCCGGCATGGCGGCGATTTCAACGGCGCTGTGGGCTTATCTGCGCCCCGGCGACGTGATCTTGCAGAGCCGGCCCATCTATGGCGGCACCGAGACTTTGATCCATTCGATTCTGCCGGAGTTCGGCATCAGCCAAGTCGCGTTTGAGGCCGAGCATGGACCCGAGGCGATCATGGCGGCCGCGGAGGAAGCCAAAAAGAGAGGCCGCGTCGGCGCCATCTTTGTCGAAACGCCAGCGAACCCCACCAATGCGCTGGTTGATATCTCCGTAGTGCGCAAAGCCTCGGAGATGCTGACACGCGAGGGGCGCCGCCCACCGGTGATTGTCGACAACACTATGCTGGGGCCAGTCTATTCTACGCCACTCGCGCACGGCGCCGACATCGCGGTGATGTCGCTGACCAAATATGTCGGCGGGCATTCCGACCTTATCGCCGGCGGCGCTTCGGGCTCGAAGGCAATGCTGGCGCCGGTGCGGCGCATGCGCTCGACGCTCGGCACCATGTGCGACACGCACACCGCGTGGCTGCTGATGCGTTCGCTTGAGACGCTGAAATTGCGCATGGAAGCGGGTGCGGCCGGCGCGCGCAAAGTGGCGGAATTCCTGCGCGACCATCCGAAAATCGACAATGTCTGGTATCTGGATTTTCTGCCCAAGGATCATCCCGATCGGCCGATCCATGAAAAGCAGAACACCAATGCCGGCTCGACCTTTTCGTTTGAGGTGAAAGGCGGCGAAGCGGCGGCGTTCCGCGCGCTCGACCGGCTGCAAGTGATCAAGCTCGCCGTCAGCCTCGGCGGCACCGAAACGCTGGCCTCCCACCCCGCCTCGATGACGCATTCGGGCATGCCGGCCGATGAGCTTGCGCGCTACTCCATCACGCCGGGGTTAATCCGCATCTCCATCGGCATCGAGGACGCCGAGGATCTCATCGCGGATCTGGCGCAGGCGCTGGATGCGGCTTGAGGATGGTTGCTTCCGCAACCGGACCGTGCATATAGTCCTTTGAGGGCGTCGCTTGTGGTATAAAAATACCCCCTTGTTAAATATCGCGTAATACATTTCCCGCAAGGGTTGTGTCTTGGCAGCTTAATCCAGCGTTTGCAGGAGAGGAACCTTCATGTTCAGCAACATCGCGAAAGCGGCCCTCTTCCCACCTGCCCTTACTCAAACGGTTCGACACATCGCCCGCAAGGCAAGATGGAGTGAGAGCGAAGCGGTAGTGACCGCGCTCCTGCTTATGAAGGATGTGGTGGATGGAGAGGTCACGGTAGTGGCGACCAACGGTCGCGATACTACCCCCTTTGAGCGTTAAAGTTACATTAACTCTACCCTTGATTGTGGATCGGGGTGCGCTAGAGTTCCCTTTATTGGGGGAGCGCCATGACCAACAACGCCGCCAAGGAATTGTACGACCGCTACATCGGTCGCAGTAAGACGCCAAATCTTTTCGACCAACGCGTGCTCGACATCCATACGCGCCAGCTGATCTTCTCCTTTCGGATCATGATGGCGCTCATTTTGTGCATCGTGGCGGTGGTCGCGTTTCCGGTGGCTTGGCCGACTGACGTCGTTATTGAGCGGCTGCGCGCGCTCGAAGAACTTAAGGTGATGGATTGGGCGAAAAACCTGCTCAACCTCATCCTGGGCGCCGCCATCGGCCTTTCGCTCGGGTCATTCTATAATCCGAATAACAGCGGAATCATCATCCAGAACCATGAAAAGGAAGACTGAATTCGGCATATCGCAACAGAGCGCAGTCATTCTAATCGGCCGCCGGCAGCGTCTGGATGTAGCGCAGATACATCATCAGCGTATCGATGCCTTGCGGATTGAACTGAAACGCGGGCATCGGGTGCGCGACCTGGATGCTGGCAATCAGTTCCTCCTCCAAAAAAACCTCCGCGCGGTAACGCGATAGCAGCGTGAGGAACGTTTGCGCTGTCGGATTTGGACTTTCGCCATATTCTCCCGCCGCATGACAACCCGCACTGCGCTTCGGCAATGGAGCGGCCGCCGTCCGCAAGCGCGTCGAGTTCGGCGCCGACGCTGAGGCCCACAGGCCGATCGGGCCCTGCACAGGCCGACAGCGCCAGCACAGCACCAACCGCGAGCATAAAACGGAACATCGCCTTCTCCACTTCGAGCAATTCTGAATCAAGCAGCCCTGGACTTGTTTGATTTAACACAAGATTGGATCGCGCTTTTCCGTTCTTGCTTGAGCGCTTGCGCTATAAGCGCACGCATGCCGATTCCCGCCGCCGCGCCCGACTCCGCCGCCGACGAGGCGCGAGCCGCGCTTGATGAGCGCTCGCCGGTTGTGTTGCTCACCGGGCGCGCCGGAACCGGCAAGAGCCATTTTATCCGCGCGCTGGTCGAAGAGAACCCCGATTTTCCCCAAGCCTTGCTCGCGCCCACCGGGCTTGCGGCGATGAATATCGGCGGCCAGACCGTGCATTCCTTCTTCGGCTTTCCGCCGCGCCCGCTGATCGGGGCGATCGAAAAGCCGAAATGGTTTTTCACCCGCACCGCGCGCGCATTGCGCCGGCTGATCGTTGATGAAGTGTCGATGCTGCGCGCCGACGTGCTCGACGCCATGGACCAGCATTTGAAAGTCGCGCGCAAATCCTCGCGGCCGTTCGGCGGCGTGCAGATGTTGCTGGTGGGCGATTTCTACCAGCTGCCGCCGGTAGTGCGCGGCGAGGAAGGCCAGCTCCTCGAAGATGCCGGCTATTCCAGCCCTTACGCCTTCGCCGCGCATTGCCTGCGCGACGCGCCGCTGGCGGCAGTGCAATTGATGGACGTGCACCGCCAAACCGATCGTGACTTCATCGCGCTCTTGTCGGCCATTCGCGAGCGACGCGGCGTGGAAGACGCTGTCGCCCAGCTCAACGAAGCGTGCCTTGAGCGCTTGCTGGAGCAGCGGCCGGTATTGCTATGCGCCACCAATGCGGTGGCCGATAGCTACAACCAGCGCGGGTTGGCGGCGCTCGGCGGAATCGCCGCCAAATATTCCGGCGCCTTTGAGGGTGAACCGCCGAAATCGCAATTCGCCGACCGCTTTCCCGCGCCGCTCGAATTGGTGCTGAAGAAAGGCGCACGCGTGATTTTCACTCAGAACGACGGCGAAGGGCGCTGGGTGAATGGCACGCTCGGCACGGTGAAGGCGCTGGATGAGAACATCGTCAGTGTCATGCTGGATTCCGGCGCCGACGTCGATGTCGAGCGCGCGGTGTGGCCGCAGGCGCGCTGGAGCTGGAACGCCACCGAGAAGCGCATGGAAGTGAAAGAGGAATTCAAATACGTGCAATTTCCACTGGCGCACGCCTGGGCGCTCACCATCCACAAAGCCCAAGGCATGACGTTGGATAGTGTTGAGATCGATCTAGGCCGCGGCGCGTTCGCTCCGGGGCAAACTTACGTGGCGCTCTCACGCGCGCGCAGCATGGAAGGCTTGCGCCTGTCACGGCCACTCTCGCCGCGCGACGTGCAAGTCGATCCCGCGATTGCGGATGGGCTAGCAAGGTTGGGAGCTTGACGGTAAGGCGGGCTCGCCATACTGGACGCCGGCGGTGACTTTGCCGACGGTGTGATTGCCTTCGATGGCGGCGCACTGGGCGGCGAGACATTCATCTCGTTCGACAGGGTGGCGGTTAAGCTACTGACAGAGAGCGGCTACAGCGCGAGTTTGCCTTGAGCCGATCTTGCGTGCGAGAGCCCACAAATCAGCCCACCGACCGCCCCCGCACGCGCGGAGCACAAACCCTCTGCCCAGACCCGTGATCGCCGCAATCACGTAAGTTAGGATGATCGCAACCAATACCGAAATTGTTCAAGCGCCGATGGGGCAGAGGTGAGGCATGGCGTTTAGCTAAACGCCCGCCGCGGGCTGGCGCTGTGCTCGGCCAGCTCATCGCCCGCATCGTCGGCTTCGAGCAGTTTTACGTCATAGCCCCACAAATCGGCGACGTGCTGCAGCACTTTGACGGTATCGTCCTCCTCCAGCAGCACGCCGTCCAGCACGCGGTGCTGGAGGATGAGCTTGCGGTCGCCGGCCAAATCGACATCGACGATTTGGATATCGGGGTCGCGGTAGGCGATGTCGTAATGGCGCGACAGCGCGCGGCGGATTTTGCGATAACCGCGCTCATCATGAATGGCGGCGACCTCCATTTCGTCATTATCTTCGTCATCAACCACGCGGAACAGTCCAAAATCGCGGATCAGGGAGGGCGATAGATATTGCGAAACGAAACTTTCGTCACGGTAATTGGCCCAGATATCGCGCAGCGCGCCGTAGACGTCGCCATTGCCGGCGATGTCGGGCATCCATTCGCGGTCTTCGTCCGTGGGCGCAACGCAGATGCGTTCGATGTCGCAGCACATGGCGAAACCCAACGCGTAGGGATTGATGCCCGAGAAACGGCGATCATCGAAGCTGGGTTGCAGCACCACGCTGGTGTGCGAGTGCAGGAATTCGAGGAAGGCGCCGTCGTTGATCTGCCCAGTCTCGTGCAGGCGCGTCATGATGCGGTGGTGGGTGAAGGTGGCGCAGCCTTCGTTCATCACTTTGGTTTGGCGCTGCGGGTAGAAATACTGGTTGATCAGCCGGACGATGCGCAGCAGCTCGCGCTGCCAGGGCTTCAAGCGCGGCGCGGTTTTTTCCAAGAAATAGAGTAGATTTTCTTCCGGTAGCCCCAGCAGCGCCTTGCGGCGCGCATCGTCGTCCTTGCCTGTCTTGCGCTTAGCGCCAACCGGCACGGTGCGCCACAAATCGTTGAACAATTGCTCGCCGTGCAGACGGCGCTCTTCTTCGCGCCGCTCCTCCGAGCGCAAATCCGGCATGCGCTTGCGCGGAAAACGGTGCACGCCATGGCTCTGCAACGCATGCGCGGCATCAAGCACGCGCTCAACTTCTTCCTGGCCGTAGCGCTCTTCGTATTTGGCAATCAGCGCACGCGCGAACTCGAGATAATCGAGAATGCCATCGGCGTCGGTCCATTGCTTAAACACGTAATTGTTCTTGAAAAAATGGCTGTGGCCATAGCCCGCGTGCGCCAGCACCAAGGTCTGCATGGTCGCGGAATTTTCTTCCATGATATAGACGATGCAGGGATTGGAATTGATCACGATCTCATAGGCGAGGCCCTGATAGCCCTTGCGGTACATCGCCTCGTTGCGGGCGAAATGCTTGCCGAACGACCAGTGCCGGTAGAATAGCGGCATGCCGGTGGACGCATAGGCATCCAACATCTGTTCGGTAGTGATGACTTCGATCTGGTTTGGATAGGGATCGAGTCCCATTTCATTTATGCCGATTTCGCCACACGCTTCATGCACGCGTTTGATGAGATCGAAATCCCAATCCGGCCCCTGAAAAAGCAGCTTGGACTTGGCGAGCGTGGTCATATGGCCTCGGCGCCAACGCCTTCGGAGCGGCGTGCGAACAGGTCGCGAAACACGGGATAGATGTCACGGCGATGGCGCACCTTGCGCATCGCGAACGGCGTATCCCCCGGCATGCGGCGATAGGCGCGCCAGAGATTGGTCGAGGACTCCCCGGCGCCCGGTTGGCTCTCTTCTTCATCGTCCATGCCGACTTCGACATAGGCGTAATATTGGCACATCGGTAAAATCACATCCTTCAGCTGCGCTAACACCACGGCATTATCGCTGGAGGTGTTGTCGCCGTCGGACGCTTGCGCGGCGTAGATATTCCAATCGCTAACCGGATAACGCGCGCGAACAATGTCTTCCATCTTGAACAAGGCCGTCGATACTACAGTGCCGCCGGTCTCGCGGCTGTAAAAGAACGTCTGCTCGTCCACTTCTTGGGCTTCATGGGTGTGGCGGATGAACACGACATCGACGTGCTCGTAACGGCGGTTCAAGAACAGATAGAGCAGCGAATAAAACCGCTTGGCCAGATCCTTCATGTGCTCGTTCATCGAGCCGGAGACATCCATCAGGCAGAACATCACCGCCTTGGCGACGGGCTTGGGTGTCGATTCAAGGCGGCGGTAGCGCACATCCACCGGGTCGATGTAGGGAATGCGTTTGCTGCGCAGAGCCGCCCGCTCAAGCTCGGCGCGAAGCGCCGCCAGCTCATCAATATCTCCGCCTTCTCGCTCCAGCCGCTCAATTTCATCGCGTAGCGCCTGGATTTCCGCCGGCCTTGGGCGCCTGAGCGCGATGCGGCGCGACATCGAATGCCGCAGCGTGCGCGGCACCGAGATTCGTGACGGCGGCCCAGCGCTCGAAAATCCCGCTTGGCGCCATTGCACCGATTGCGCGCCCGCAACCTGGCGCTTGGCGAGGTCGGGCAATTCGAGGTCTTCGAGGTAGAGGTCGAGATATTCCTCGTCGGAAAGCGCGAAGCGGAATTCATCCTCGCCTTCGCCGGAATCGCTGGCGCTCGATTTTCCTCCGCCCTGCTCGGGACGCGGGATGGTGTCGCCGGGGATATATTTCTTGTTGCGCGGGAGCACGTAGTCGCGCACCCCGCCTTGGGCCGAGCGGCGCAGCGTCGGTTCGTGCACGCCGCCGGCCGGAATGGAGACTTCGCCGCCCTTGCCGGCGTCCTTGATGGAACGATCACTCGACGCCTCGCGCACCGCCTTGCGCACCAGCGCCCGTGCGCGGCGCATGAAGCGTTGACGGTTGGCGAAACTCTTGCCGCCGGGATTGAGACGCCGGTCGATGATGTGCATGGACGCCCGACCTTACCCGGCTTGTTTCACCCGCATGTACCATTCCACCAGGCGGCGCACCTGCCGCTCGGTATAACCGCGTTCGACCATGCGCAACACGAATTCCTCGTGTTTCTTCTCGCTCTCGCCGTCTTTCTTCGAGCCGAAGCTGATAATGGGGAGCAAATCCTCCACCTGGCTAAACATGCGCCGCTCGATCACTTCACGGATTTTTTCGTAACTGGTCCAAGACGGGTTCTTGCCGCCATGGCCGGCGCGCGCGCGCAGGGTGAATTTCACCACTTCGTTGCGAAAATCCTTCGGGTTGGCGATGCCGGCGGGTTTTTCGACCTTGGACAATTCCTGATTCAGCAATTCGCGATTGAGCAATTGACCGGTGTCTGGGTCCTTGTAGTCGATGTCCTCGATCCAGGCATCGGCGAAATCGACGTAGCGGTCGAACAGATTTTGGCCAAAATCATGATAGCTTTCGAGATAGGCCTTCTGAATCTCGTTGCCGATGAACTCGGCGTAGCGCGGCGCAAGCTCGGCTTTGACGAATTCCAGCAGCTTGTTTTCGGTCTCCTGGGGAAATTGCTCGCGGCGCACGTTTTGTTCGAGCGCATACATCAAGTGCACCGGGTCGGCCGCCACTTCCAGAGTGTCGTGATTATAGGTCGCGGCCAGCACCTTGAACGCAAAGCGCGTCGACATGCCTTCCATGCCCTCGTCAACGCCAGCGGAATCCTTGTATTCCTGCAGGGTACGCGCCTTGGGATCGACTTCCTTGAGGCTCTCGCCATTGTAGACGCGCATCTTGGCGAACACGGTTGAGTTCTCATGCTCCTTGAGACGCGAGAGCACCGAAAAGCGCGCCAGCATTTCCAGCGTGCCAGGCGCGCACGGCGCCTCCGACAGCTCGGAGCCGCGGATCAGTTTCTCGTAGATTTTCTGCTCTTCCTGCACCCGCAGGCAATACGGCACCTTGATCACGTAAATGCGGTCGATGAAGGCCTCGTTGTTCTTATTGTGCCGGAAGGTTTGCCACTCGGCTTCGTTCGAGTGCGCCATGATGATGCCATGGAACGGAATCGAGCCGATATTCTCGGTGCCGACATAATTGCCCTCCTGCGTCGCCGTCAGCAGCGGGTGCAGCATCTTGATCGGCGCCTTGAACATCTCGACGAATTCGAGCAGGCCCTGGTTGGCCCGGTTCAGTCCGCCCGAGTACGAATACGCATCCGGGTCGTTTTGCGCATGAAGTTCGAGTTTGCGGATATCGACCTTGCCGACCAGCGATGAGACGTCCTGGTTGTTGTCGTCGCCCGGCTCGGTCTTGGAAATGCCGATTTGCCGCAGGCGCGAGGGCATCGTTTTGGCGACGCGGAACTTGGTGAGGTCGCCGCCGAATTCATCCAGCCGCTTCAAGCACCATGGGCTCATCAGGCCGGTAAGCCGCCGCAGCGGGATGTTGTATTCGGCTTCCAGGCGCTGGCCCCAGATCTCGGGATCGAACAAGCCGAGCGGGTGCTCGAACACTGGCGACATCGCATCGCCAGCCTTCAGCACATAAATCGGCTGCTCCTCCATCAGCGCCTTGAGCCGCTCGGCCAGAGACGACTTGCCGCCGCCGACAGGGCCGAGCAAGTAAAGAATCTGTTTGCGTTCTTCGAGACCCTGAGCGGCGTGGCGGAAGAAAGCGACAATGCGCTCGATCGTCTCTTCCATCCCATAGAATTCGGCGAACGCCGGATAGAAACGCACCGTGCGGTTCATGAACACGCGGCCAAGCCGGGCGTCCTTGGAGGTGTCGACCATCCTCGGTTCGCCGATCGCCGCGAGAAGCCGTTCGTGGGCGCTGGCGTAGGCCGTGGGGTCCTCGCGGCACAGCGTCAGGAACTCCGCCAGCGATAGTTCCGCTTCGCGGCGCTGCTCGAACGAGCGCGTATAGCTGCGAAAAATATCTTCAGACATCGTACCTCCGCTGCCCAGGTCAACGTTACCTACCTACATAGGCCGTCCGACCGCTCGACGCCTGATCATCAAGCCATGCGAATCTGGCGTCCGTAAGGTGGCCGCCAGCATAACCGACGATCCGCCCAATGGGCGGTTAAGATGACATGATTTGCCCGCTCGGAGTCTCGAAACTCTGAAAATCGGCCGCCTGCCCAACGCTATGTTGTTGCGATTGTGCAACATTTTCTCCGCCGCCCGGCGTCACGGGCTCGCTGGTGCGCAAAAAACCCAGATTTTACCCGGCCTTAAGCCCAATGCCTCATGTCAGGGTGGAGGCTGTGATGAGCGAAATGTCCTGGGTTCTGCGGGGGGTCGATCCGGCTGCCAGCGAGCGGGCCGCAGAGGAAGCTATCCGCCGCGGTGTTAGCGTTGCGGATTATCTCACTGAAATATTACGGCAAAATGCACACGCCGCCGAGGTCTTGGCGGAGTCTCGGGCCGGATCGGATTTGGCCGGCGCCGATCTCGCCGTCCGCCACCGCCTGGACTCCATCGAACGGCGGCTCAAACACGCCGTTGGCAGCCTAGATGGCGCCGTGAGTGAGCTCGACCGGTCCTTGTCCGGGCTTGCCGCGCGGGCCGATGACGCTGAAACGCTGGCTGCCGACACCGCCGAGGCCATCGACCGCAGCCGCTTGGAGATGAGTGGTAATCTGGCAGCGTTCCGCAAGCGCCTCGCAAATTCCGAGGACGATTTCGGCGCGCTTTGCGAAAGCAATTCCGCCGCGCACGCCGAGTTCGCGGACACAGCCGCCGGGCTGCAACAACGCCTGCATGCGGTCGAGCGCGTCGCGCGCGGCGCCGACAGCTCAGCCAGCGCCGCGGCTGACGCGCTCGCCGCGCTCGAGAGCGCCGTCGCCGAGGATTTCAGCGCGCTTATGCGCCAGACCGGCGCGCGCCTCGATGCCGAATTCAGCGCTGTGCGCGCCGACGCCGACGCCGCGGCCAAGCAAACCGACGCAGCACTAGCTCATCAATTGCAAGAACTGCGCGCGTTGCGGGACACATTGGAAGCGCGCCTAACCGAGAGCGCCGCGGAAACTCGCGACCACATGCAAGCCGCGTTCGCCGACGCCGCCCGGCGCCACGCCGCGCTGGCCGCGTGCGTCAGCGAGAGCTGGCATGCGCAAGCGCGCACGGCCGAACGCGTGAGCGCGCAAATCGAGGCGGCTATCGACGCCGCGCGGCGCCCGATGGAGGAAACCTCCCGGCAATTGCGCCAAGCCCAAGCGACGTTGACCGCTGATTTCGCGCGCGAATCGCTTGAACGGCGCACGTCTCTACAAGCAGCGCGCGACAATTTTGCGAGCGGCATCGCCGATTTGCACGAGCGCCAGCGGGAGGCGCAGGCGCGCCTCGAACAACTTCAAACCACGATCAGCGCCGGAGCAAGCGAAGTGACCGCCGGTCGCGATATGCTGGAAGGCCGCTTGGAATGGGTGAGCGCGGAGGCGCGCGCCTATGTCATGAAAGCACAGACCGCCTGGGCCGAACGCGCCGACACGCTGGCGCGCGACGCCGCCGCAAACACCGAGCGGGTGGAAGCATGCACGCTTGCGGCGCTGGAGAAACTCAGCCACGACCGCGCCGCCGGTGACGCCGCACTCCAGCAAGAGCTGGACGCCGTGGCGGACGCCGCGCGCGTGGCCGCTGAGTGCGTTGGCCAACGCCTTGACCATGAAATCGCCGCCTTGCGCGGGCGGCAAGCGGCTGTGCTGGCCCGCCTAGACTGCATCGATGCCGCCATCCCGGCGCTTGAGCAAGGGCTCGCGCGGGTCGGGGCGGCGCAATACGCCGAACGACCCATCGAGCGAGACTTGGCTCAACGCCTTGCGCAGCTCGAAATCGCCGCCGGTGTTTCCACCGCCGACGCGCGGAACCTTAAACAGCACTTGGACCAAGTCATCGCCCAGCTGGCCGAACCGCGCCTCGCGCTTGGCGCCATCGTTGATGACGTGCGTGCGCGTGTCGATGCGCAAGAAAGCGCCGGTTTGGCCACGGCGCAGCGCGTTTATGACCTGGCCCGCTCGCTTGGCCGGCTCGCCGGCGAAAGCACGGACGCCGCGGCCCAGTTGGGGAAGCGCCAGCATTCGCTTGAGCTGGCGCTCACCGGTGTCGGGCAGCACATCGATACGCTCGATCAGCGCCAGTCGGACGCTTTCGAAGCATTGCGCGCCGATATCGCCGCATTCGTCGGGGAGAACGGCCAACGCCTGGAATTGTTGGAGCGAGGCGGCGAGGCAACCGCAGTTGCGGCTCGGATAGAGACGCGCCTGGCGGAATTGGAGCGGTGCGACGTCGGCGGCCAATTCGCCGCGCTGCGCCAACGCATCGAGGAGCGCGTTCTCGGTGTCGAACAACGCAGCGTGCGCATGCTGGAGCAAGTCGTGGAAAGCATTGCGCTGGTCGAGCGGCGCTTCAGCCAAGGCGATGAGCCCGCGGCCACACAAAGCGCGTGACGCCCAGCGCCGGCCTCGAGGCCAAATTCACACAGCGCTCCCATTGGCTGGCCTCTGCCCGGGCAGCGGCTTGCGTGACCGCTCGGCGCGCTTTATGCGGGTCGCTCCCAGATTCGGCGAGGGCTTTACCAATGTCCGCCATGGACGAATTAATCGCGACGTTGACGCTTGATCCGATCGAAGTGAATCTGTTTCGCGGGATTTCCCCCGCCGATGCGCGGGTTCGCATCTTTGGCGGCCAAGTCGTCGCCCAGGCGCTGATCGCGGCGTACAAGACGATCGACGACCGCGTATGCCATTCGCTGCAGAGCTATTTCATCCGCCCCGGCGATCCGACCCGGCCGGTGCTCTACCAGGTTGAACATTCACGTGACGGCAAAAGCTTCACCACCCGGCGCGTCATCGCCATCCAGAAAGGCGAGCAGATTTTCAACATGGCTTGCTCTTTCCAGCTGCCCGAGCAAGGCTTCGGCCATCAGAGCGCGATGCCGACAGCGCCGGCGCCAATTGACATTCCAGAAGAGCGTGAGCGGCTGCGCGCCGAGTTCGCCGATCAGCTGGACGCCGCGCGGCACTGGCTGCATGAGCTTCCCATTGAGATGCGCGCCGTCGATCCCATCAGCATGCGCGATCCGAGACCTGCGCCGCCTGAACAACGAGTTTGGTTTCGCGCACGCGGCGATATAGGCGAGGATATTGTCTTGAACCAAGCGCTGCTTGCCTATGCGTCGGACTTCTCGCTGCTGGGCACCGCCATGCGGCCACATGGAATCTCATGGATGTCCGGTGTGCAAACCGCGAGCCTTGACCACGTCATCTGGTTTCACCGGCCTACCAATTTTTCCCGCTGGCACCTCTATGTCCAAGACAGCCCTTCGGCATCGGGCGCGCGCGGGTTTAACCGGGGCGCGATCTTTCGCGAGGACGGCGTATTGGTGGCGTCAACTGCCCAGGAAGGTCTGATCCGCAAACACGATTGACTAGATTTGCGCGACCAGCCGCTTGGTCATGCCGCGCAGACCCGCCAGCACCGCGCCGCGCGCGGCGGCGTCTCCCACGATTTCAGGCCTCCGCAGCAGCCGCATCGCATCCAGATGGACACTGATCGCCGCCAGAGGAACTTTGGCTTGGTCGGCAGTGCTCAACAGCGAGCATAGGGAATGCGCCGCGACGCTGAGTTCGGCGAGCCCGAATGTACCCGCCTCACCGAAGACTTGATTGGACACGCGGTATATGGCGTCCAGCCGGCCCTGGCCCTGGGATTGCGCCAGCATCGCCATTTGTTCGACCTTGGCGTCGATAGCGGCGACACAGGTCTCGCGTATGGTTTCGAGATTGCCCGTCGCCCGTTCAAGCGCCCGCGCCACACTGACCCCGCCAGGCTCAGCCAACATCTTCTCCAAACGTACGTCGGGCGTAAATTTTCGAACAATTGTCATATCATTACCCGCTGCGGCTTGATGAAATTGTCTATCTCGTTTTGTGATAGGTTGGGCTCATCGGCGCCGCCGAGCGGCGCCTTCATGTCGTTGTCGCGGCGCCCATCGCTGCCAACTGGCGGCCCTTCAAACTTGAAACGACGGTTGGGGCCTATGTATTCTCCGATCTCGACGAAATCCCGCTTGTCGCGCGCCACGAACATGATGCGCTGCAACAGCACACTGGGCGTGAGTGGCTTGGCCACGAAGAAATTGGCGCCGGTGTCGCGGGCGCGCGCCACATCAGCCGCGCGCACATGTCCGCTGACAAGAATAACCGGAACGAACGCATTGGCGCTGCCGCCGGAATGCCGGAGGGCGTGCAAGAATTCGTAGCCCGCGCCATCGCCAATATCCGGATCGACGATGATCAGATCGAGGGCCTTGCCGCGAACGTTTTTGTCCGCCTCCTCGATGCTCGCGCAGCGGTGGATTTCGGCGACGCCGAATCCCTTCATGATCTGCGCCATCACATCCAGCGAATGCTGGCTTCCGTCGATCAACAATACGTTGGCCTTGGACAGGTTAATTTTGGCGCTGGCGTCGATCGCGCTCATGGTTCACAACATCTCCCAGATTTCGTCGGGATCATCGCCGTCGAGGTAACGCCCACCGAGGCGGGTTCGCACTTCCGCCAAAGTGACGCGGTCAAGCGCCGAGGCGGTTGCCACCGAAGCGGGCGCGCCTTGCCGCGCCAGCTCGGTGACGAAATCGCGCAGCGCGGCGATGTGTTGCAGCACCGTGTCAAGCTGCTGCAGCTCACTGACGACGGCGCCATCGATCGAAGAGCGCACGGCAATCGCGCAAATCGCACCTTCGACGCGCAATCCCAAGCTGCGCGCGCGCTCTAGCTCCTCGCCAAGGGCCGAGAACACATCGCCCACCGGCGTAAGCTCTTGCCCTTGCGATGGGGCCGGAGTTTGCGGGCGGGCCATCGCCATGATTAGAACAATTCGACGGAGCCAGCCGCCGCCGCGGGCGCAACCGGCGCCGGGCGGAAGCGCTCCGCCTTGATCACATCCGCGTGCGAGGAATCCAGCAAGATTTGTCCGGCGCGGCCGGTCAGCGGCCAGAACCGGATCCGCCGCGCTTGCGGACCACCCATGCTCTGCCCGACGCAAGGAATGCCTTCCATCTGCAGAAACTTGAGCGCGAATGCGGCGTTCTTGGCGCCGATATCGGAAAAATTCTGGATGACGTTGCCGCCGCCGAACAGCTTTCCCCGCATACGGCCGCGCATGGCGCCGCGCTGCAACAGCCCGTTGACCAGCAATTCCATGGCGTTGACGCCATACTTCATCGATTCGCCGCTGCTCTCGAGATCGCCGGGGAGCAGAAAGTGATTCATGCCGCCCACCCGCGCATCCGGATCCCACAGGCACGTCGCCACGCAAGAGCCGAGGATCGTCGTCAGCACCACGCCGGCTTCGCCGACGACGGAATATTCGCCCTGGACCACATGGACCAGGCGTTCCCTCATTTCGGGCGATGGGCGAGGCTGCGCCGCGATCATGTCAACGGGCCGAACACTTCCTGAATCTTGATGCGCAGCGACGCCGGCGAAAACGGCTTGGTGATGTAATTATTGACACCGAACTGCATGGCGCGCTGCACCAGATCCTTGTCGGCGCGCCCGGTCAGCATGATGAAGGCGGTCTTCTTGGTGGCGTCGTGCGCGCGCACCGCGCGCAAGAAGCCGAGCCCATCGAGTTTTGGCATGTTGAAATCGGAAATGACGAGGTTCGCCGGGCGCGCCAGCAGCGATTTCAGCCCCTCCTCGCCGTCGGCGGCGTCGGCGATGTCCTTGAAGCCGATTTCCTGCAACGCCGAACGGATCAACGCCCGCATGGTCAACTGATCATCGACGACGAGGATTTTGATGGCGGCGGCGGCGGGCATTAGGCTGCTCCCCTGAGTTCTAGTGCGCAAAGATCGAGTGCGGCGGCGCCGATGCCGGTCAGCGACACCTGACGTTCCACGGCGCCCAGTTCAAACGCGGCCTTCGGCATGCCATACACAACCGATGTCGCTTCATCTTGCCCGAGCGTGCGGGCACCAGTGTCGCGCAACTGCTTCAAGCCCGCCGCGCCATCGCGGCCCATGCCGGTGAGGATGACGCCGACACTGCGGCGTCCATAAAGCCGCGCCACCGAAGTAAACAACACATCCACCGACGGACAATGCCCGTTCACTAGCGGCCCTTCCCTCAACGCACAGCGCGGCTGCATGCCGCCCTGCACTTCGAGGTGCCTCGGCCCGCCAGGCGCAATGTAAACACGGCCATGCAGAAGCGGCGCGCCATCGCTCGCTTCCTGCACCTTCGGGGCGCAAATCTTGTCGAGCCTGGCGGCGAAGCTCGATGTGAAAGACGGCGGCATGTGTTGCGTAATCACGGTCGGCGGGCAATTCTCCGGGAAGCACGAAAGCATGCTGAGCAGCGCCTCGACGCCGCCGGTGGAAGAGCCGATCGCCAGCAGCTTGTTGCTGGGGCGATAATTGCCCTTGCGCGGCGTCGGTAGCGCCCTATCGCCCAGCGGACGTACACGTGCGCGCGCCGCCGCCTTGACCTTCTCGGCCAAGCCGTCGAAGTCCGGCTTGCCGACGCAATCGAACGCGCCCAGCTCCAGCGCCTCGACCGAAATCGCGGCGCCCGCTTGGGTCAGCGTCGAGACCATGATCACAGGCATCGGCCGCAGGCGCATGATCTTTTCGAGAAACTCGATGCCGTTCATTTTCGGCATCTCGATATCGAGCGTGATCACGTCAGGCTCGAGCGCCTTGATGGCGCCGCGCGCTTCGATCGGGTCGCCGGCCTCGCCAACGACTTCGATGTCGGGGTCGCGGCTCAAACGAGCGATGAGGATGCCGCGGATCGTCGCCGAATCGTCCACCACCAGAACACGTACTTTTTTCACTGTGCGCCCCCGGCCAATTTGTAGACGGTTAGGCCGTCGCTGACAAAGCTATCGGTATCGACGCGCTCGGAATGCCCGATATAGAGCCTGCCCTCCGGCGTCAGCATGTTCTTGAAACGGCCCCATAGGAAAGTCTGCGTCGCTTCCTCGAAATAAATGACGACGTTGCGGCAGAAGATTGCATCGAAGCGGCCGCCCATCGGCCAATCGCCGATCAGATTCAGCTGCTTGAACGTAATCAGCGCGCGAACTTCATCCTTGACCCGCCACACCCTCTCGGCGTCGCCGCGATTGCGGCTCAGCCAGCGCTCGCGCTGACCGGCGGGAATCGGGGCGACGATGTCCTCGCTGTAGAGACCCGCCCTCGCCTTGGCGAGAATGTTTGGGTCGATGTCGGTGGCAAGGATCCGCACATCGTGGCGATCTGCCTCGGGAAACGCCTCCAACAGCGTCAGCGCTATCGAATACGGCTCTTCCCCGCTCGAACATGCCGCCGACCAGATCCGAACCCGCTTGCCGTCCTTCGCCGCCGCCATCAGTCGCGGAATAAGCTTCTGGCGCAGATGGTCGAAATGGTGCGGCTCGCGATAAAACCGCGTGTGGTTGGTAGTCAGCGCCGCCAACATTTCGCCGCGTTCGCTTGCGCCTTGGGCAGTCTCGACCAACCCGCAATATTCGTCAAAATCCCGCAAGCCAAGCTTTCGAATTCGCTTGGCGAGGCGTGAATAGACCAACGTCGCCTTCGCGTCGGTCAGCGCGATGCCGCTGTGCGCACGCAGCAGCGCTACAATCTGTTCGAAATTGCGCACGGTGAAAGCGTATTCGCCTTCGACCAAGGTTTCCGAACGTCTGCGGGGGACGGCGGCCACGATCATGCGGCTTCGGCCTCTTCCTGTTCGGGAAGAATGTCGTCAAGCGCGATCCACGAGATCATCCGCCCCTCGCTGGCGATAATGCCGCGCACGAAATGGCTCACGGTTTCGCAGCCGACATTCGGCGTCGGCTGCACCGAGGCCCGTTCGGCGGCGAGGATCTCGGACACCGCATCCACAAGCAGCCCGACCAGGCGATTGCCGATGTGGACGACGATGATCACGCTGCGGGCGCTGGGCTCGACCAGGCCGAGCCCAAGGCGCGCCTTCAGGTCCAGGATCGGCAGCACCGCGCCGCGCAGATTGATGACGCCGCGCACATAGCTTGGCGAATGCGGCAGCGGCGTCGCCGCGGTCCAACCGCGAATCTCTCGCACCGCCATGATGTCGAGGCAGAATTCCTGCTCGTCGATGCGGAAGGAGATCAGTTCTTGAGTGTTGTTCAAGGATTCACCGTTTTCCATGGGTCAACTCGCCTTCGCCAAGGGTTGGGTTTCGCGTCGGTCGTTCAGTCGTTTTTCAACCAGGGTGTCGACGTCAAGGATCAGCGCCACACGGCCATCGCCCAAGATGGTCGCCGCGGCGACCCCATCGACTTGTTGGAAATTCGCCTCAAGGCTCTTGATGACGACTTGCCGCTGGCCCTGGATCTCATCAGCGACCAGCGCCGCGCGCCCGCCGACTTCACTTTCCACCAGCAACACAACGCCCTGAGTTGGGTTGATGGGCACGGTCCGCTGTCCTAGCGCCACGCCAATATCGATCAGCGGCACATGCGCGCCGCGCACGGCCAACACGAAACTGCTCGGACCCAGTGCTCGCACCTCTTCCGGTTTCGGCCGCAGCGTTTCGATGATCCCCGTCAGCGGCGCGACGAGTGTCTGTTCACCGACGCTAACCACCATGCCATCGAGTACCGCCAGCGTCAGCGGCAAGGACAAGGTGAAGGTCGAGCCTTTGCCGGGTTGCGAGGCGATGGTGATGCGCCCGCCCAGCGCTTGGATCGAGCGTTTGACCACATCCATGCCGACGCCGCGGCCGGAAATGTTGGACACGGTTGTCGCGGTCGAAAAGCCGGGCAGAAAAATAAGATTGTCGATTTCATCGTCGCTGAGGGTCGCTTCCGCGGCGATCAGGCCTTTCTTGACCGCGATTTCGCGTACCACTGGCCGATTTATGCCTTTGCCGTCGTCGGACACTTCAATCACGATGCGCCCGGAGCGATGCAGCGCGGCAAGCCGCACCGTGCCCTCTTCGCTCTTGCCAGCGTTGATGCGCTCTGCCGGCGATTCCAGGCCGTGATCGATGGCGTTGCGCAACATGTGGGTGATTGGGTCGGATAGGCGCTCGATCACGGTTTTATCGACTTCGGTGCCTTCGCCTTCCATCACCAGACGCACTTGCTTGCCGATCGAGCCGGCGATTTCGCGCACCAGGCGCGGCATGCGCTGGAACACCGATTTCACCGGCTGGGCGCGGATGGCCATGACGCTGTCTTGGATTTCGCGCGTGAGCTGTTCCAATTCATCGAGGCCAATGGCGACGGTTGAGGACCGCGCCAAGCCACTCTCGGTAACGCGCTGGGCGATCATGGCTTGATTAATCACAAGTTCGCCGACCAGATCGATCATGCGATCGACGCGTTCGAGATCGACGCGGATAGTCGCGCCCGGAGCTGCCGCCTTGGCCCCGCCCTTCTCCGTCGCCGCGGCTGGCTTGTCATCGGCGTCCGAACGCAAAGGGGTTTCACTTGGATCGGGTTGCACCGAACGCAACAGCGCCTCGATATCGACCGGCGGCGCGGCTTCGGGCGCCGCGCCCTCAATGCACGTCAGCTCGATAGGACAATCGTCACCGACGAAATCGAAGACATCGCGAATGGCGGACTCGGCTATACCGGCCGGCAATTGGACGGTCCAGGCGAGATAGGATTCCTCCGGCGTCAGCGAGGCGAACTCTCCGAGCCGCGAAGTGTCCAGCGTTGTTTGAATTGGCCCCAGGCGGCCAAGTTCACGCAAAAACAGCAGCGCGTCGTGGCCCTTGGCGTACATCGCCGCGCTTGGCCGCATAAGCAGGCGCCAGTGATCCTCGGCCGCGGGCGCGGCGGCGTCGAACGAGAGCGGCTTGAAACCCCATTCATCGCCGCCTTCATCGCCAGCTACGGCGCCTGTCGCGGCGCCGGGCGCCGGCTCGGCGGCGGTGAGCGCGGCCAATTCATCGGCCATCGCGTGCCCGCGTGCTTCATCGACTTTGCCTTCACCCTTGGCGGCGAGCACATGATCGGCCAGCACATCGGAAGCGCGCAGCATGAGCTTGACGACTTCAGGGTCGGGATCGAGCTTGCCCGAGCGCATGGCGTCCATGGCGTTCTCGAACACGTGCGCGAACGCCACCATCGGCTCGAAGCCAAACGCGCCGGCGCCGCCCTTGATGGAGTGCACCGCGCGGAACACCGCGTTGATGGTGTCGCTGTCGTTTTCGCCAGCGTCCATCGCCAGCAAACCCTCTTCCATGGCTGCGAGCAATTCGTCGCATTCCTGAAAGTAGGTCGCCTTGATTGCGTCCATGGGGTCCATCTGTGTCATCCTATGCGGACACACGTCGGATGACGTCGATGAGCGTATCGGCCTGGAACGGTTTCACGATCCAGCCGGTGGCCCCGGCATCGCGCGCACGGCCCTTCTTTTCTGGGCTGCTTTCGGTGGAGAGCACGATGATCGGGGTGGCGCGGTGGCGCGGATCTTGGCGCACGCCCTCGATGACGCCGTAACCGTCCATCCTGGGCATGTTGATGTCGGTGATGATGACGTCGGGGGCCGAGCGCGTCAGCGCCTCCAGTCCATCGACGCCATCCTCGGCCTGGACCACGTTGAACCCCGCGCCCTGCAGCACCATCAGCAGCATTTCGCGCATCATGCGCGAATCGTCGATTGTGAGGATCGTCTTGCTCACGAAACCCCCTCCGTCGGCGCCAAATCGCTTGCCGCCATAAGCTGAATTGCTTCCGCGAACGCGGCGGAAGAATTCACGATGGAAAAATCGACGCCGTCGGCGCGCCATTGCGCTTGGGCGGCGAGCAACACTTGCAGGCAGAGGCCGCCAATCCGCTCCACTTCGGAGGCATCCAAGTGGAGCGGCTGGCCGCGCTGCCCGTTCAGGCTCGACCACAGCGGGCTAGCCGCGCCGAGATCGAGGATTTGGGGCAATTGCATGTCCCGGTTCCCTCTTCGGCTAGAAGTCCTGCCATTCTTCGTCGTTCTTGACCGCCGCCGCCGCGCCGCCGCCGCCGCCGCTGGCGAACTGCGCCACGCGCTGGCGCTGTTGCTTGATCGGCTGGGCCGGCGGTTTGCCCTTGCCCGCCGCCGCCGACTTTGAGTGACCGGCGTGGGCCTGGGCGGGCTGTGCGCCGATCTGGAAGCGCGCGATCAGGCCCATCAGCTCGTCGGCCTCCTGGGTCAGCGAGTGGCTGGCGGCGGTCGATTCCTCGACCATGGCGGCGTTTTGCTGGGTCACCTGGTCCATCTGGTTCACCGAGGTGTTGACCTCCGCCAGCGCCGTCGATTGCTCTTGCGCCGAGGCCGCGATCTCCGACACAAGACCGCTGATCTCGCTCACCTTGTTGACGATGCCCTGCAGCGCCTTGCCGGCTTCGCCAACCAGTTCGACGCCGGTTTCGACGTGCTGGGAGCTGGCCGAAATCAGGCCCTTGATTTCCTTGGCCGCTTCCGAAGAACGTTGCGCCAGCGCCCGCACTTCGGACGCAACCACCGCAAAACCCCTGCCCGCATCGCCCGCGCGCGCCGCTTCGACGCCGGCGTTGAGGGCCAAAAGGTTGGTCTGGAACGCGATCTCGTCGATGACGCCGATGATTTGCGAAATCTGCTTCGAGGATTTCTCGATCTCGGCCATCGCCGCGACGGTTTCCTTCACCACCTGGCCGCTGGCCTCGGCATCGGAGCGCGTGGTGGCGACCACGGAATTGGCTTGCTTGGAGCCGTCGGCGGTCTTGCGCACGGTGGCGGTGATTTGGTCGAGCGCGGCGGCGGTCTCTTCGAGGCTAGCGGCGGTTTGTTCGGTGCGCCGCGACAGATCGTCGGCGGCTTGGCTGATTTCGCCGGCGCCGGTGCGAATGCCCCCGGCGTTGGCGACGATCGACTTCATCGCATCCTGCAGAGCGTTCATGGCGTTGTTGAAATTGGTCTGCAGCGCCTTGTAGGCGGGCGGCATTTCCTGATCGACGCGCGCGGTCAAATCGCCGTCGGCGAGCAGCGCCAGGCCCTTGCCGATCGAGTCCACGACAAATCTTTGCTGGCGTTCCTCGGCCTCGACTTGCGCTGCGGCGGCGCGTTCACGCTCTTTGATAATCTCAGCCTCGGCCAGCAATTTGGCCTCGGCGGCTTCCTTGAACGCCTGCAGCGCCCGCGACAGCGCGCCGACATCGTCTTTCCGGTCCTGCCCATCGACGACGATCGACAAATCCCCGCCCGCGAGCTTTTCCATGGAATCCCGGGTGCGCCGAATCGGCCCGCCGATCACATTCGACAGCACCACCGCCAAGGTTCCGCCAAGCGCGAACGTCATGATCAATAGGCCGATGGACACCGCCGTCATTGTGTCAAGCCGCGCCTGCATCACCGGACCCAATTCGTCGCGGCGCGCGGTCAGCACTTCGCCCAACTCATTGACGTCCCGGGTCAGCGTCTCGGCCAGTTCGGTGCGCCGTTGCAGCGCTTCAACCGAGCCGTCCTCGGTCAGTTGTTCGTATTGGCGAACTTGCTCCGGCAGACTGGCGATCTGCGCGCGCAGACCTTCGTCGTCCACCTCTTCGCCGAGTTCGGCCAACTTTTCCAATGCCTGATCGCGCAGATGCCGCAATTCCTGACTGTCCGCGGACGCTCTGGCGCTATCGCCGGCGGCTCTCGCGTCGGCGTAGTCACGCGCGGCGATCCGCATTTGCGAAAATTCGCCGATCACTTCCTCCGCCGCGACATTGGCCCTGGCGGCTTCGCGATAAAGGTTCACTTCATAGTCGGTCTGCTCGACCGTGAAGGTCGAGAAACCCGCGCCAGCCCCGACCACCGCGACCAGCAGCCCAAAGCCTAATTGAATCTTGCGCGAAACCGGCGCGTCTTGAACGTACCATTTGAACATTGAACGCTCCTGCTTTCCGGCGCGGCCGGCGCGGCGGCCCGAATGCCGGGCCGTCCTGACTTGAGCATGGTGCATGCAGCGGAAAGGTTGATAATTACCTTAACCGAGGGCTGTTTTTGCCGGCGGGCGAAGAAATCGCGCGCGTGCGGATTTACGAGGCGGTAGCGCGAGCTAACAAAAGCTTAACCGCCCCCCGGACTCGACCAAGTCGCGCGCCGGGGTCCATCGTCACGACAAGCGCGATACCGTTGACCTCGGCTCTTCGCCCCGGACCAGGCTTGTTCCATCCAACATGTAGATCCGGGGCTGCGGACCCTCGATCAGCGATCCGCTCAGCCGCGCACCACGCTCACGGGGCGGTCATTGCGCTCTTGCAGCGGGCGCGAGTTTTCGTGCACCACGTTCAAGAAACGTCCGACCTGCTCGGCGCCGACGGTGCCGAACTCGCGGAACACGAACCAGCGCACGCCTTCAGAGCATGGCGGCGTCGTCAGCGAGCCATCGTAATGGGTAAAACGCTCGTCAGTCGGCAGCAGCGCCTTGGGATTGAACACCAGGCCTTCGATCGGCGTTGGCGAGCCCGCCGATTCCGGCATCGCCGCCCAAAGCGGGGCCAAGGTATCATTGGCCACGCCCTCTTGCAGCATGACGCCGAACACAGCCAGTTCGCCGGCGGCGTTGCGATGCACGAAGTGCGCCTCCAGGGCCTCGCGGCGGCCGTCAAAGGCGTGTTCGCTCGGCGCGTGGAAGTGGAATTGCAGCAAGGTGTAGGAAACCCCGCCAATGGTGACGCGGCTGCCTTGGGGAATGTTGATCTGGATGGTGTGGCCGTTGTTGAGGATCTCGACCGGCCCGGGCTGGTAGTCGAACGTCACCGGGGTCGAGGTGATGCTCGAAGCGGCGGTGAGATCGATCGGCGACTGCCGTTCGCCGGTTCCGCAGGCGGCGAAATCCTCGCTCAGTTCGCCCCATTCGGCCGCCTCGGCATAAGTCCAGTGCGGCGCGCCGCCGTGACCGCCGCCGGCCGACTTTTCCTCGGCCTTCGCGCAAGCGCCGAGCGCAAGCGCCGCCACAAGAGCCAGACCCAAGCTCGCGCTCCGCAGCCGATCGCACTTTGACATCGCCATTCTCCTCTTGACTGGCCGTCAGCCTTACCGGCGCGCCGAAAGATCGATCTGCATGCGCAACGTCATCGCATCGACATCGCTGGACAGACCGGTTGTCGGGGCCTCGATCTCGCTATGGGCGTAATTGAGCTGAAAGCGAACATTATTGTTGGCATGATAGGTTGCCCCGACAACGGTCGTGGTCTGCTGGCCGCCCAGTACGCCATTGTCAACCAGATCGGCGTAATCGAGCCGCGCGGCGAGTTCGAACGCGCCCCAGCCGCCCGCCTCGCCGAGCGGATGATCGATGGCGTAGCGTCCGAATTTGCCGCCGCGTGGTCTGTAATTGCGATGGCCGCCAAAGACATAACTCGCGTCCACATAGGCCGCGTCGAAGCTGGGATCGCCGCCGCCGCAAAACGCCGACGCGCAATCGACGAAGCTGCGCGAGGCTTCGCCCTGCAGCGAGAACGAGCCCGCTTGGTAGGCCGCTTCCGCGCCCAGGAAAATATCGCTGTCGGCGATGGCGCCGGTTTTGACGATCTTGCCGATGGCGAAGGAGTAGGCATCCTCGGACAGGCCGAGCCTGGAATCGTCGGCTTCGCGATAGCGGGTGGAAACGGCAAGGTGGACGATATGGTCCGCCTGCCCGCCCAAGGCCGCGCCATAGACCGCGCGCGCCGAAGCCGACCAGCCGTTCGAGAGGTCTTCCTCGTTGATATTGCTGGCGAACAGCGCGCCCTCGAAAGTGAAAGGCCCGTTATAGCCGCGCAGACTGGCGCCCAAGCGGCGGTCGATGCCGTTGATCTTGAACAGGCCTGGGCCGCGAACGAACATCTTGCCGTACAAGGCCGAGACTTGCTCGAGCCCGTTCGGTTCCTTGAAATGGCCGACCCGCAGCACTGCGCCGCCCGCGCCCAAGCGCCAATCCAGGAAAGCGTCATGCACTGTGAATTCGTTTTGCGAGATATCGGCTTCCAGCACGAGCGTGGTCGGGCCGGCCGCGCGGGTGGCGTCGAAGCGCAGCAAGGTGAGGTCATTATCCTCGAACGAGCCGCCCGCCTCGGGCTCGGCCTCGGTCCAGTCGGCGAAAGTGTGCGCGCCGAAATCCCAGCGCACCGCGCCGGCGGCTTGCTCTTCGGCGCCCGCCGTCCCGGCCATGCCCAAGGCCGCGAGCGCGACCGTGGCGCCGCCAACAACGTTCCGATGCGCCATAATGATCGCCCCGCTTGCTCGCCGCGTGGTTCGCGCCCGAGTCTCACGGCGGCAAATTCATTATATCTTGATTATGATTTCTTTAACGGCCAACGTGATTGCAAGCGCCACGCTTAATGATTGCCAAATGCCCGGGCGGTGACAGCACCGGCGACACCGGATAGATGGTGCGCGTATGCGCCTCGCTTTCGATTTTTTCTTCTCCTTCCGCAGCCCTTATTCCTACCTGGCGCTGCCGCAAGTCGAGCGCCTGACACGGCGTTATGACATCGCTCCGCATATGCGCATCGTGACGCCGATCGCGCTGCGGATTCCCGGCTTCTTCAAGCAAGTGAACCCGCTCTGGCCGCCCTATTTGTTGCGCGACACTTATCGCATCTCGCAGATGCAAGGCGCGCCCTATCGCTGGCCGCGGCCAGACCCGATTGTGATGGATTTCGCCTCGGGTGAAGTCGCGGCCGAGCAGCCTTACATTCACCGCGTCAGCCGCCTTGGCGTGGCGGCGGAGCGCGCGGGCGCTGGGTTCCTGTTTGTGCGCCACGCCGCGCACGCGATCTGGTCGGGCGAGGTCGATAATTGGCATGAGGGCGAGCACCTCACGCGCGCGCTCGAAGCCGCCGGGCTTGACGCACAGGCCATCAAAACCGCGACCATCGACAACGCCGCCGAGCTCGACACCGAGATCGCGCGCAACCAGGCCGATCAGCGCGCCGCCGGCCATTGGGGCGTGCCTTTGTTCGTGTTCGAGGGCGAGCCGTTCTTCGGCCAAGACCGGCTCGATCATTTGATCTGGCGGATGACCCAATCGGGCCTTGCTGAACGCGGCGGCGCCTCTTGACGCGGTGAGCTGTTCGCGCTGACGCTGCTTTGAGTGAATTACGCACCCAGGGGACACGCATGTCGCGAAATAAATGGATCGGCTTCGGTGCGATTGTGGTGCTCCTGTTGCTCGCGCTCACCGCCTATGGCGCCGCCAGTTGGGATTGGTTCGGGCGCTCGCGCGGGGCCGGAACTATCGAGGGCGCGGAATTGCCGGGCGCGGTGATCGACGCGCGCGGGCAAAGCCAAGCCGCCGCCGCCGCCGCGCTTGGCGCCCCGGGCGATGACCGTGTCCTGTTCGGCGATCTGCATGTGCACACCACCTATTCTACCGACGCGTTCATGTGGTCGCTGCCGCTGTTCGGCGGCGAAGGCGTGCATCCGCTGGCCGATGCCTGCGATTTCGCGCGCTATTGCTCGGGTATCGATTTTTGGGCCGCCACCGATCACGCCGAAGCGATGACGCCGATCCGCTGGCAGGAAACACGCCAATCCATCCGCCAGTGCAACGCCGTTGCCGGCGATGCGCAAAATCCGGATGTGGCCGCGTTCGTCGGCTTTGAATGGACCCAAGTGGGCCGCACGCCGGACGATCATTACGGCCACAAGAACGTGATTTTCTCCGGACTTGAGGACAGCGAATTATCGCAGCGCGCCATCGCCGCCGCCGGCGTCGCTTCGCAAACTTTGCGCGGCTCGCCACTGGCGCTCAACCGTTGGCTGCCTTTTGTAGATTGGCGCAATCGCCAGGATTATTTCGACTTCGCGCACTATGTCCGCGAAATTCGCGCCGTGCCAGAATGCCAAACCGGGGCGCCATCCAATGAGCTGCCGGCATCATGTTTTGAAGCCGCAGGCACGCCTGGCGAACTGGTCGAGCGACTCGATTCACAGGGGCTCGACTATCTGCTCATCCCACATGGCACCTCTTGGGGCTTTTACACTCCTCCCGGGACCACGTTTGATAAACAGCTTGAGGCTGGCCAAAACCCTGAACGGCAAGCGCTGATCGAGATCATGTCCGGCCACGGCAATTCGGAAGAGTTCCGCCCCTGGCGCGAAGTCACGCTCGCCGCCGACGGCCTCACCGGCGAATGCCCGGCGCCGAGCGGCGATTACGAACCTGCTTGCTGGCGCGCCGGGGAAATTATCCGCGCGCGTTGCCTCGCTTCTGGATGGGATGCGCCAGCCTGCGAAGCGCGCGCGGTCGATACGCGCCGGCGCGCCGCCAATCTCGGCGTCGCTTATCATTTGCTGATCGACGGCGAGGAAGCGACCGATTGGCTCGATGCCGGCCAGTGCCGCGATTGCTTCGTGCCGCCGTTTTCGCATCGCCCGCGCACCAGCGTGCAATATGGCCTGGCCATCACCAATTTCGACGACCCCGAGCATTGGCGGCGTTTCCGCTGGGGCTTCATCGGCTCGTCCGACAATCACCGCGCCCGTCCGGGAACCGGCTACAAGCCGCACAGCCGCTTTCTTCATACCGAAGCCGCAGGGGTCAGCAGCGATGAATGGCGCACCCGCGTGCTCGGCCCGCGCGCGCCGCAAAGCGCCGAGGTGAACCTGACCATCACGCGCGAATCGCTGATGAATATGGCTGGCTTCCAGCTCACCGAGGCTGAACGGCAAGCGAGTTATTTCACAACAGGCGCGCTGGCCGCGGTGCATACCGCAGGGCGTTCGCGCGAGCAGATCTATGCGGCGATGCAGCGGCGCGAAGTCTACGCCACCAGTGGGCCGCGCATCATGCTTTGGTTTGAACTGATCAACGCGCCCGGCGGCCAAGCCATGCCGATGGGCTCGGAAGCCAGCATGAATAGCGCGCCGCGTTTCCGCGTCCGCGCCGCCGGCGATTTCAAGCAAGCCCCCGGCTGCCCGGATTTCACCGCGCAAGGCATGTCGGCGCAGCGTTTGCAAAGCCTCTGCGGCGGCGAATGCTACAACCCGACCAATGAACGCATCCCGATCACCCGCATCGAAGTGGTGCGCATCCGCCCGCAAATCACGCGTGGCGAGGAAGTCGCCGGCCTGATTGAAGACGTATGGCGCAGCTATCCATGCAACGACGCCGGCCAAGGCTGCAGCGTGGAATTCAGCGATCCCGAGTTCACCCGCGCCCGCCGCGACACCGTGTATTATGTGCGTGCGATCCAGGCCCCGACGCCGCGCGTCAATGGCGGCGCGCTGCGGCCCGCCCGCGATGCGCAAGGAAACACCTCCGCCGTCGATCCCTGCTACGGCGATTATCGCACCCCGCGCTCCGACAATTGCCTGACCGAGGTCGAGGAGCGCGCCTGGGCCTCGCCGATCACTGTCAACGCGCGGCGATGAAGCGGCCTGAGCTTTATTATCTCATTGCTGGCGCGCTTGGGCTTGTAGCGGCGCTGTTTGGGGCCATCGGCGCGCCTCGCATTGAGCGTACAGCAGGCGCCGCCGCCATCGTCAACGGCGCGCCGATCCCGCGCGAAGCGCTAGCGCGCGCCGTGCTCGCCTTAGCCAACGACAGCCGCAACCCGGTTACGCCTGAGCGCGAGGCCGCCGTGCTCGAACGCCTGATCGAGGAAGAATTGCTGGTGCAGCGCGGAATCGAGCTGGGCCTCGCCGAGACCGATTTCGCGGCGCGTCGGGCTTTAGTGCAATCGGTGCTTTCGCTGGCGCTGGCGGAACGCGCGGGGGCCGAGCCAAGCGAGGCGGAGTTGCGCCGCTTCTACCAGGGCAATGCCGGCTTTTTCGCCCCTGCCCCGCGCTTTGCCGCCACGATTGTGTTTTTCCGCGCCGACGCCTCGGCGCAGCGCATCGAAGCTGCGCGCAGCGCGCTTGCGCAAGGCAACGATGTGCGCGGCGATCCCGTGGCGATTCCGATGCCGCGCGCGGCGCTTGCGCAAGCCGAATGGGCGCGCCTGATCGGGCCCGAAGCCGCCGCCGTCGCCGCGCGGCTGGCGCCGGGGGAAGTTTCCGGCCCGATCGCGGTGACCGGGGGCGTGTTCCTGGTGCGCATCGACGGTTTCGCAGCCGCTCCGGCGCCGCGTTTTGAGGCGGTCGCCGAGCAAGTGCGCGCCGAATATGGGCGGCGCGCCGACGACGCTGCTGCCCGCGCCTACATCGAGCGACTAAAACGCGCCGCCCGCATCGAACGCGGCGCGCTTGAGCCCGCGCAGTGAAGCAGTTTGAACACCCATCCCCGGATGCGCGGTACGCGCGGTCCGGGGCCGATTCCTGTAACCGGCTGCGTTCATGGGCCCCGGACTTCGCTACGCGAATCCGGGGATGGGTGGGTCAAGCTGCTTTGATATTATTCCTTGCATTGTTCTGCGCCCTGCCGGCGAACGCCCATACCCGCTCGCAATCGCAATCGCGCTGGAGCGTCGATGGCGACGCGATCGAGGCGCGCATCGAAGCTGACGCGGTGGATGCGACGCGGCTTTACGCACTCGGCGGCGAGGCGCCGCTTCAGGCGATGTTCGCGGCGGAAGTGTCAGAGACGATCACGATCAGTGCGAACGGCGAAGCTTGCACACCAGGCGGCGCGCCACGACCGATCGCTGGCGAAGCCGGTCGCGTCATCGTGTCCTTGCGCTTCACTTGCCCGCAAGGCGTCTTGGCGCGCGGACCGATTACGATCGAGAGCCGTTTGTTCCACGCCGTGGCGCCCTCGCATCTGCATTTCGCCGTGCTGGGCGATGGCCAGGGACGCACCGCCGAAGCCGTGCTGACGGCGCCGAACCCGCGCGCGACGCTCCAGTTCAGGGCGGCGGCGGCGGAATCTTTTTGGGGCGCGCTGGCGCGATTCCTGCCCATCGGCGCGAGCCACGTCTGGAGCGGGCTCGACCACGTCGCCTTCGTGCTAGCGCTGCTGCTGCTGGCGGCGGGAAACTGGCGCGCGACGTTGTTCGCCGTCGCCGGCTTCACGCTGGGGCACACCTTAACGCTCGCCCTGGCGGCGACCGGAATATTGCGTCCCGACGGCACCGCCATTGAAGCCTTGATCGGCTTCACCATCGCCTTTGTCGCGCTGCAATCTGGCGAAGGCGGGCCGGCGCGCATGCGCATGTGGTCGGCGCCGATCGCCGCGCTGCTGGCGTTAACCGGCGCTGCTTCAACCCTTCAACTCGCGCCGCTGTCGCCGCTGATCTGGTTTGGGCTGGCGGCCTTCGTCTACGCCTACGCACGCGGCATTCCGCGCGGGGCCGGCTGGCTGGCGGCGATTTTCGGACTCATCCACGGCTGCGGCTTCGCCGGCGGGCTCACCGCGCTCGACTTGCCACAGCCGCGCCTGATCGCCTCGCTCCTGGGTTTCAATATCGGCGTCGAACTGGGCCAAATGCTTGTGATCGGTGCGGCGCTGCTGCTCGTCGGCGCTGCGCGCCCGCTGCCATGGCGCACCGCCGATGCGGCCCATATCGCCGGCGCGGCGTTGTTTGGGCTCGGATTCTATTGGTTCGTCGATCGATTGGCGGGGTGATTTTCGGGGGCGCTATAAAGAAAACATAAAATATCCTCGTTTATACACACTGCTTTCTTGGGCGTTGACGCGCCCTGACGGGTTGGGTCGATGTCTGCCGCGGGAAACCTTAACGCCAAGATAAATTTGCGCCACGCCAGCGTCTTGCTGGTGGAAAGTAATCAGCACGCGGTCGACACGCTGGCGCAGATCATGACCGGCCTTGGCGTCGGCGAAGTGCATCGCGCCATGAGCGCGGAGGAAGCCGACAACATCGTCCGCAACAAGAGCGTGGATTTGATCATTATCGAACCCAGCCTGCGCGACAGCGACGGGTTCGCCTTTATCAAGGAGCTCCGCCTGTCCCGCCGCGAGCCCGCCTGCAGCGTGCCGGTCATTATCATTTCGTCGCTGGTCCATCCCAGTGACGTGTCGCGCGCGCGCGACACCGGCGCCAATTTCGTGGTCGCCAAGCCGATCACGCCGAACATCCTGATACAGCGCGTGCTTTGGATCGGGCGCGACAAGCGCCCCTTCGTCGATGTCGGCCATTATGTCGGGCCGGACCGGCGCTTCAAAGTCGAGGGGCCCCCGCCCAACATGAACGGACGGCGTTCCACTGATGTCGATAGCCGCCTCGGCGACGCCAGCGCGCCCAACATGTCGCAGAACGAAATCGACGGATTTATCAGACCGCAAAGGGTGTCGCTTGACTAATATGCGCACGTTCCGGCCAGCCACGCGGCTGGTTAGAATCATGGCCGAACCGGGCGGGATCAGCGTCGCGCAGGCGCTGAAACAGGCCGATCATGCGCTTGAATCCACGCGCGAAGGGTGTCTCGCGGAAATCGACTTGAAGGTCGAGCAAGTGGTGGAGCTGGCCGCCGCCGGGCTCAGCGAAACAAAACTGGCGGCGATCCGTCAGCGCGCGGGCGAAATTTTCGGCGAAGCTGGCGCGGCCGGGCTGACCGAACTCAGCGCCGCCGCGCATTCATTGTCCCGCCTGTTGTCGGCCGGGTTCGGCTCACCCGCCGCCATCGCGGTGCATGTCGATGCGGTCCGCGCGCTACGCCGCCCGGAACTCTCCGGCGACCAAGCTGCCAGGGCCGAAGTGCTGCGCCAATTGCGCAATGTCGTCGACCGCCTTCAAGCGGCCTGAACGCACGCGCAGCGCAAAGCATTCCGCATTTTCGCGATGCGGTTTCGCATGTCTTCCCCCGAAGGGAGGCGGGGCGCGTGGAAGCGCCTGTTAGTTTTAGGGTGACGCTGTTCCTCGCGAAACAACGCCGCGCGTCGCAACGCGCCCCGTGGCGATGTTCAGACGCCGGGCCGTCACCAGGAGGTATTTCACTCCTCTGGATCGGTCCCCGACGGCGTGCGGGCCCTGCCTTGGGTCCCGGGCCCCAGCGGTTGGTGTGCTCCGCTGGCTTTGACCGCATTTAACATGCGCGTCTCACGCTCCATCACAGCCCCCGCTTCTGGTGTGCCCGGCTAGCAACGAGAACCTCCCGTGCGAGGGATGGGTGCAGTGTAAGCGCGCTTGAACGCGGTCGGATAGATTTGCTGCGTTTTCCGCGCTGACCGTACGCCGCTTGGCGCGCAGGGTGAGGCGGTGTGGGATAAGCGCAGCTCTATCCCCCAAACCTCCAAGGCCAAACTCAGCTCTCCGCCGTCGCTTCGCCGCCAACCTTATAGGATTTGCATCGATCGTGAAGCGCGAACAGATTGTGGCTCGCCATACGCTGCGCGGCGGGCCGGCTTGACGCCATCGCCGCGATCTGTTGGCAAAGCGTCCAATGGCGGGCAGGCGCACCATCTTTCTCGATATCGGGGCCCATTGGGGCGAGACGCTGGAGGAGGCGCTCTTCCCGCCATGGCGGTTTGACTTGATCTACGCGTTCGAGCCGGACCCGGAGGCGGTCGCCGTGCTGCGCGGCAAATTCGCCGAAGCCCTCGCCAGCGAGCGGCTGATCATTGTCGATGCCGCGCTCTCCGATCGCGAGGGCGAAGCGATGCTGTTCGGGGCCAATGAAGGCGGCGGCGCTTCGCTCTACGCGGAAAAAACCGACATCGATGCTTCGCGCCGCAAGCCGGTAAAACTGATCCTGGCGCGGCACTTCTTCGCGGAAAATCTGAGCGCCGACGACATCATCCTAGCCAAGCTCAATTGCGAAGGCGGCGAAGTGGCGATCCTGAACGACCTCGTCGATAGCGGGCAAATTGGCAAACTCGCCCGCGTGGTGATCGATTTCGACATCCGCAAAGTGCGCGGCCAGCGCGGGCAAGCCAAGGCGCTGATGCGCAAGCTGCACGCCGCCGGCTTCGACCGCTTCTTGCTCGCCGAAAACGTCATGGTCGGGGCCGATGCGCGCGCCCGCACCCGCAACGCGCTCGCCGCAATGCCGGAAGCCCGCGCGGCTTGCGCGGATCTCTCAGCCCTGCCCTCCCCGCCGCGCCGCCCGAAATGGACCCGCCGCGTGAAATACTTCTTCCGCTATTTGTAACGCCACACAATCGCCCCAAGTCTGAAACGATCGCGCAACACGCCCGCAACGCGCGCACGCTAAGACCGCTCCGGCGGGCCAATTGGAGCGCAAAATATGAAGCCGCATGGACTTTTGATAACCTTGGCGCTGGCGCTGCTGCCGGCTCTGGCCGCGCTCGCCCAAACCAACGCCTGATCCCAGTTTGCCGTTCCCGCGAACGGCTTTATGCATCGGCGCGGGAGGCGGCGTATGGGCCCATTTGCCCGATTCTGGGAGCGGATCGCGCGCGAATTTCGGTTCGCCATCGGCTTGGCGCGCCTGTTTTGGCGCATCCGTGAAATCGCGCCCGATTCCGAGACGCTGATCTGCGACGATTTCGAAACCGCGGTGGATAAATTCGCCGGCCACACCGCGCTTGTGTTCGAGGGCGCGCATTACACCTACCGCCAGCTCGACGCGCTCGCCAACCGCTTCGCGGCGTGGGGACAAGCGCAAGGCCTGGCGCGCGGCGACACAATTGCGCTGCTGCTGCCCAATCGCGCCGAATACGTGCCAGCCTGGATCGGGGCGGCGAAGATCGGCGTGGCGGCGGCGCTGATCAACAACAATCTGACCGGCGCGGCGCTGGCGCATTGCTTGTCCATTTCCGGCGCCAGCCATGTCATCACCGACAGCGAAAGCCTCGCCGCTTTCGACACCATCCGCGCCGGGCTGGCGCGGCCGCTGATTCTGTGGGTGATCGATGCGAAAGGCGAACTCGGCGAAAACCGCCGCGCGCTGGATCTGAAACACCCGCGCTTGCCCCCCGAGCGGCCGAACCGATCGCTGCGCGCCGGCCTCAAGGCGCGCGGCACCGCGCTCTATATCTACACCTCCGGCACCACCGGCATGCCCAAGGCGGCGAAGATCGCCCATACCCGGGCGCAGCTTTACATGCGCGCCTTCGCCGGCGCGTCCAATGCAAATGGCGAAGACAAGCTCTATTGCGCACTGCCGCTGTATCACTCCACCGGCGGGCTTTGCGGCGTCGGCGCGGCGTGGCTCAACGGCGCCACCTTGGTGTTGCGGCGTAAATTCTCCGCCACCCATTTCTGGGACGATATCGCCGAACACGAGTGCACCATCTTTGTCTATATCGGCGAGCTCTGCCGCTATCTGGTCAATCAACCCGCGCACCCCAAGGATCGCGGCCATCGCTTGCGCCTCGGCTTTGGCAACGGCCTCCGCCCGGACGTGTGGGCCGAGTTCGAACAACGTTTCGGCGTTAGGCGCCTGATCGAATTCTACGGTTCGACCGAAGGCAATGTCTCGCTGTTCAATTTCGACGGCAAGCCCGGCGCGGTCGGGCGCGTGCCGCCCTATCTGCGCCATCGCTTCGACGTCAAGCTGGTGAAGTTCGACGTGGAATCCGAGACGCCGGTGCGTGGTCCGGACGGGCTGTGCATCGCTTGCGCACCCGGCGAAATCGGCGAAGCCGTCGGCCTGATAAAAGACGACGCTCGCGGCGGCTATTCCGGCTACGCCGACAAAGCCGCCTCGGAAAGCAAGATCTTGCGCGACGCATTCGCGCCCGGAGATGCCTGGTTCCGCACCGGCGATTTGATGCGCGAAGACAAGGACGGTTATTTCTATTTCGTCGACCGCATCGGCGACACCTACCGCTGGAAAGGCGAAAACGTGTCCACCACCGAAGTGGCCGAGACCATTTCGCGCTATCCCGGCATCGCCGAGGTCAATGTCTATGGCGTCAGCCTCGACAAGCTCGACGGCCGCGCCGGCATGGCCGCGATCACGCCAGGCGAAGGCTTCGATCTTGCCGGCCTGCGCGATTTTCTCGCCCGCGAATTGCCGGCCTACGCCCGCCCGCTCTTCATCCGATTACAGCCGGCGATCGAAACCACCGGCACGTTCAAGTACCGAAAAGTCGATCTCGTGCGCGACGGCTGCGATCCGGCCAAGACCGAACACGCGCTTTATTTCGATCATCCCCTCGAACATGGCTACGCGCCGATCGATGCGGAGCTTTACGCCGCGATCCAAAGCGGCGTGTTTCGGTTGTAATGCCAACGGCCCCAAACAATGACCCACCAATCCCCGGATTCGCGTAGCGAATTCCGGGGCCCATAGACTCGAACGGCTGTGTTTGTGGGCCCCGGTCCCGCCGCTTCGCGGCGTCCCGGGGATGGGTAGAGAGTCAGCCTTTCGGGCCATTGGTGTAACTTTTCCCTGGGCGAGCGACGGGTGGCGGATCTATTCAAACACCGCCACGCACACGCCGGCTATTTTCTCCAACCGGCCCTTGCGCCCGTACGCGCACCGCAGCGCCTCCGGTGTGAGCGCCGTCTCGGGCGCGCCTTCGGCTATGAGGCGGCCTTCGCGCAGCAACAGCACATGGTCCGCGACGCGCGCCGCCAGCGTGATATCGTGGGTGGAAAACACGACAGCGCCGCCGAGCTCAGCCTGTGCGCGCAGAATGTCCGACACGCCAAGCGCTTGCGCGGGGTCAAGCCCCGCGCTGGGTTCGTCCAACAGCAAGAGCGGCGCCTGCTGCGCCAAGGCGCGCGCCAAATGCGCGCGCATTTTCTCGCCGCCGGAGATTTCATCCATGCGGCGCGCGCGCAAATGCGTGAGCGCGCACGCGCGCAATGCGGCATCGACCGCATCTTGATCGGCCGCGCTTAGCCGATCCGGCGCCGCGCCATAAGCAAAGCGCCCCAACGCCACCAGATTTTCAACGCTCACCGGCCACACCGCCCGCGGCCGTTGCGGCAAATAGGCCGCGCGCATGGCCCTTGTGCGCGCCGCGAGTTTACGCGGATCGTCGCCGCCGAGCGACACACGCCCCGCGCTCGGCGCAATCAGCCCAAGCGCCGCGCGCAGCAGACTGGTTTTGCCCGCGCCGTTTGGACCAAGCAAAGCGATGACTTGTCCACGGGCCACATCGAGCGACACCTCCTCGATGGCGCGTGTCGCGCCCAACACAACGCTCACGGCGGACAAACAAAGCAAGGCGCTCATGCCTCGTCCCCGCGCGCGGCCAGGCGCGCCGCGATCAACGCGAACACCGGCCCGCCGACCAGAGCGGCGGCGACGCCGAGTTTCAATTCCGTGTCCGTCGGCAGCACCCGCACCGCTAGATCCGCGCAGACCAGCAACGCGCCGCCCGCCAGCGCGCTCGGCGCCAGCAAGCGCGCCGGATCGTGACCGCTGAGCGCGCGCACCAAATGCGGCGCGGCGATGCCGACAAAACCGATCACGCCGGCGACGGCAGTCGCTCCCCCGGTGCAGGCGGCCGCGCCAAGCACCACCAGCGCGCGTGTGCGGACGATATCGGCGCCGATCGCGGAAGCCGCCGCTTCGCCCAGCGTCAGCGCTTGCAAGCCGGGCGCGGCGAAGGCGATCAACACACAGCCAGCAAGTAGAAAGGCGCCCACCAGCGCGGCATCCGACAAACTGCGTCCTTCGACGGAACCCAGCGTCCAATTTACAAGATCAGCCAGCGCGCCGGGATTGGGCGCAAGATTGAGCGCGAGCGCGATCAGCCCTCCGGCAAAACTCGAAAGGCCAATTCCAATTAGCGCCAAGCTCGCAGGCCCGCGCGCGGCCCAGCCCAGGGCAGTCACCAAGGCCGCCGCAAGCAGCGCGAATCCCAGGGCCAGCAGCGGCGCGAAGGCCGCGAACCCGAACGCGAATGCGATCACCGCGCCAAGCGCGGCAAAGCCGGAGAGCCCCAGTACGCCTGCATCCGCCAGCGGATTGCGCAATAAGCCCTGTAGCGCCGCGCCGGCGAGCCCTAAGGCGACGCCAACTAGCCAGGCCGTGAGCGCGCGCGGAAAGCGTATCTCCCACACGATGGTGCGTGTGGCCGTGTCGTCGGCGAATGCGTTTTCGATCGGCGTCGGACCCAGCCACAGCGCCGCGCCGAGCGCTAGCGCGCTCAGCACGCCCAGCGCCAGCGAGACACGCAGCGCAGCGCTCATTGCGCGTGTAACGCAGCGGCGATGGCCTCGGCGGCGCCGATGGCGTACCAGGCTTCGCAAGAAATCGTCGCCGCTGGCAAAGTGATCGTGCGCGCATTGGCCAGCGCGCGGCGCAAAGCTGGGTGGCGCGAGGGTGACCACGCATCGATAGCGGTGCGCCCGGTCTCAAAGAAACCGAGCGCGATCAGCGCCGGCGGGGTTTCGATCATGGTTTCGAGCGGCAACACGCTCCAGTTTGCCTCTGTGCGCAGATTGCGGCCGCCGGCGGCAATGATCACCGCGTCCATCAGCACGCCGCGTCCCGCAACCGCGCCGCCGGCTGAGAGATACATCACCGCTGGCCGCTCGCGCGCGGTTTGCGCGCGCAAGCGCGCCAAGCGCACATCGAGATCGCGCGCCGCGATTTCGCCGCGCTCGCCATGTCCGAGAACGCGTCCGGCGTCGATGAGATCGGCGCGCGCGGCCGCGAAGTTTGGCGTGTCGCCGACCTGCAAGACCGGCACGCCAAAGCGGGCGTAAACCGCCTCGGCATCCCACGGCCCACCCCAATTTCGCACCACCAAATCCGAACGTAGCGCCAGCACTTCTTCGAGTGTTCCACGGGTCTGGCGCAAACCCGCGGCGCGCGCGCGGAAATAGGAATCCTCACGTCGCGCGCCGCGCGAAACAGCCGCGATCTGGGCGCGATCGGCGAGCGCAAGCACGAATTGATCAGCGCAATAGTCGAGACTGACGACACGGCGCGGCGCGGCCTGCGCTGATGTCGCGCACATGAATACCAAGACGCTAAACAGCAAACGCACGCACACCTCCGACGGCCCCGTCCCGGACCAAGGCAAACACTCGGCAGGTCTTCTGGCTTCGCGGGTCGTTGCTCTCGGCCGCCTTCCCGGAGCAGCGCTCCAGTGGCTCTTGGCTTCAAGCTCGCCGCTTACAGCTGCGGGCGCAGCCGCGGAATCTCACCGCGTTCCCTTTTGATCCTCAGATTGAGGAACCGATGTGGGCAGCCTAGTGAATCGCGCGGAATGCGGCAATGGGCCAGCCTGCTCCCCCTCCCCTTGCGGGGAGTGTTGCGAAATTCAACACCCATCCCCGGAGCGATGCAAAGCATCAAGTCCGGGGCCTATAAACACGGACGCCGCAAGAAGATCGCTACTTCTTCGGCGTGTGTATACTGGCAGCTGCATATGTTTATGGGTCCCGGACTTGGCGCTGCGCGCCAATCCGGGAATGGGTGGGCGTATTGCAACCCTCCCCTCAAGGGGAGGGGTTCAAGTCAATGCCCGCGCCAGCTTTCCGCAACGCGCGCATCGCGGCCACAGCGCCAGCGATAATAGCGGTACTGCACCGAATTGCGCTCGGCATAGTCCTGGTGATAGTTCTCCGCGCGCCAGAATTGCGTCAGCGGGCGGATCGGCGTGGCGACAGCACGGCCAAGCGTGCGTTCGGTTTCGGCTTTCGAGGCCTCGGCGGCGGCGCGTTGGCTGTCGGTCACGAATATGCCGCTCGCATAGGAGGGCCCGCGATCGCAGAACTGCCCGCCGCCATCGAGCGGATCGTGGTGACGCCAGAAATGGCGCAAGAGTTGCGCGTATGTAACGCGGGCAGGATCGTACACCACCCGCACCGCCTCGGTGTGGCCTTCGTGGTTGCGGTATGTCGGGTTGACGAGCGCGCCGCCGGTATAGCCGGATTCCGCCTCGATCACCCCGTCCAGATGTTCAAAATCGCTCTCCACGCACCAAAAACAGCCCCCCGCGAACACAGCCTCGGCCCGCGCTGGCGTTTGGGCGAAGCTCGGGGCCGCGCTAACCAATACAAGTCCAGCAATTAAACCCGCCAACCAACGCATCATTCCGCTCCTGTGGTCCAAGTGATACGTTTGCCCTGGCGCTTCGGTTTCACCTTGTAACGCCAAGCCGCTCCGGAGCGAAACTTTCCCTATGACAGACCCCAGCCCGAGCCCTGCCCCGCCCCAGAAATCGCTGTCGCGTTTTGTGCCGATATTGCTGGTGGCTGGCGCCTTCGCGCTAGCGTTAGCCTTCCGCGTGCATGAGCGGCTGTCGCTTGACGCGCTTTATGCGCAAAGCGCCGCGCTCGATGCGTTCGTTGCACGCAATATCATTGCGGCGATTGCCGTCTTCATGTTGATCTATGGCGCGGTCGTGGCAAGCTCGATCCCTGGCGCGAGCTTCCTCACCTTGAGCGGGGGCTTCCTGTTCGGAACCTGGGTGGGCGGCGCGGCGGCTTGGATCGCGGCGACCATCGGCGCGACGCTCATTTTTCTTGCCGCGCGCACCGCCTTCGGCGATCTGCTGCGCGCGCGCGCAAGCGGCTGGCTCGAACGCCTTGGCAATGGCTTTCGCGACAATGCGTTCAATTATTTGTTGGCGCTGCGGCTAACGCCGATCGCGCCGTTCTTCGTGGTCAACCTCGCGCCGGCTTTCTTCAATGTAAAGCTGCGCGATTATCTGCTGGCGACGTTGATCGGCATGATTCCGGGAGCCTTTGTCTATGCATCCGTGGGCGCTGGATTGCGGGCGGCGCTTGAGACCGGCGCGGCATCGGACCCAAGCGAGGCCGCACGCGCAATTCTGTTCTCGCCCGTCGTATTTGGGCCGATTCTGGCGCTGATCGCGCTCGCACTGTTGCCGGTCGTCATCAAGGCGCTGCGCGGACGGCGCGCGGAGACACAAGCGTGAATGAGTACAAGCCCGATCTCTGCATCATCGGCGCAGGCTCCGCTGGACTCTCGCTGGCCGCCGGCGCGGCGCAATTGGGCTTGTCGGTGGTGCTGTTCGAGGCCGGCGAGATGGGCGGGGATTGCTTGAATTATGGCTGCGTGCCGTCAAAGGCGCTGGTTGCGGCAGCCAATCTCGTGCACGACGCCCGCAATGGCGCCAGCATGGGGCTCGATACGACAGGGGTCAGCGTCGATTGGGCGCGGGTCAAGGCGCACGTAAAAGGCGCGATTGCCGCCATCGCACCCAACGATAGCCAGGAGCGCTTCGAGGGCTTCGGCGTCAAGGTGATCCGCGAGCACGCCAGCTTCGCCGATGCGCGCACCCTCCAATCGGCCAGCGCCCGCGTGCGTGCGCGGCGCGTCGTCATCGCCACCGGTTCACGCGCGGCGATCCCGCCGATTCCTGGATTGGACCAAATCAAGGTCCATACCAACGAAACCATCTTCGATCTTGAGACACTGCCGCGTCACCTGATCGTGCTTGGCGGCGGCGCCATCGGCGTTGAGCTGGGGCAAGCATTTCGCCGGCTTGGTTCGCAGGTCACCATCGTTGAAGCGGCGACGGCGCTTGGCGGCGTCGACCGCGAAGCGGCGGAGATTGTGCTATCGCGGCTCAAAGCTGAAGGCGTCGAACTGCTAGAAGGCTGGCGCGGCGCCAGCGCGGAGAACATCGCGGACGGCATCTCGCTCGGCATTTCTCATGGATCGCCGGCGTCCTCGCCGGCCGGCGTCGGTGTTGCCGGCGAGGACGCCGGCGGTCCAAGAAGGACGCTTACCGCTTCACACCTGCTGGTCGCAGCGGGACGGGCGCCTAATTTCGAAGAACTTAATCTCGAAGCGGCAGGCGTGGCGTTTGACGAGAGCGCTGTTGCGACGTCGCCGACTCTGCGCAGCACGACGAACAGGCGTATCTGGGCTTTAGGCGATGCGGCCGGCGGCGGCTTCACCCACAGCGCCGGCTGGCATGCCAGCGTGTTCGTGCGCAACGTCTTGTTCAAGGCGCGCACGCGGGCGGATGCGTTGGCGATGCCGGCGGTGACCTTCTGCGATCCCGAACTCGCACAAATCGGCCGCACCGAAAGCCAAGCGCGCGAGCGCTACGGCGCGCAGGTGAAAACCACGCGCTGGGATTTCCACGACAACGACCGCGCGCAAGCGCAACGCGACACGGAGGGTTTCTGCAAGCTCGTGCTTGGCAAGAGCGGCGCGATTCTAGGCGCGACCATCGTCGGCGCCGACGCCGGCGAACTGATCGCGCCGATTGCGCTGGCGATGGCTTCCAAACTCGGCGTGCGCGCGCTGACTGCGCCCGTGCTGCCCTATCCGACTCGCGGGGAAATCGTGAAACGCGCGGCTAGCGCATATTTTACGCCGGCGCTGTTTTCAAAGGGAACCAGGGCGCTGGTTGCGGTGTTGAAGCGGATTTGAGCGGAGAGCGTGACGATACAACCAGCCATCCCCGGAAACGGCGAAGCCGAAGTCCGGGGATGGCTGGTATTTTTTGTACGCGGGTTGTCCGGTTCGCTCACAACACTTCCCGCACGCTTTCCTTCGGCCGGCAGAGTTTCGTCCCCTTCGGCGTCACCACGAACGGGCGCTCGACCAAAACCGGGTGCGCGACCATGGCGTCAAGAATTTTTGCGTTAGTGATGCGGTCGCCGAGCAAGCCCAACTCCTCTACCTCCTTGGCCTTCGCCCGCAGCGCCTCGCGGGGCGTGAGATTCGCTGCAGCGAATAGCTGCTTCAATCGCGCCTTGGTCCAACCGACCTTGAGATATTCAACAATCGTGGGCTTTCTCCCCGCAGCTTCGATCATCTTCAGCACCTGCTTGGAAGTCGAGCACTTGGGGTTGTGATAAATAACGACGGACCCGCTCTTTGCCACCGCTCAATCCTTCGCCCGCTCCACGTAAGATCCATCTTCCGTCGATACGATAATTCGCGTGCCGGCGCCGATGTGCGGCGGCACCATGGTTTTTATACCGTTAGTAAGCATCGCCGGCTTATAGGATGAAGACGCGGTCTGCCCCTTCACCACCGGCTCGGTGCTTTCGACCGTGAGCGTCACCCGCGGCGGCAGTTCGATCGACAGCGCTTGGCCTTCGAACATGGTCAGGTGCACTGCCATTTCCGGGGCCAGATAATCGGCCGCATCGCCGACCATGTCGCGGGGGAGGTGGACCTGGTCGTAAGTTACTGGGTTCATGAACACGAGCCCGGAATCGCCATCGTCGAACAGAAATGTGTGTTTGACTTCCTCGACAAAGGCTTTCTCAAGTCCGTCCGAGGTCTTGTGGGTGACCGTGGTTTTGACCCCATCGATGATGCGGCGCATGATTATGGTTGTCGTCGGCGTGCCCTTGCCAGGACGGTAGGTCTCATGACTCATCACCACGTATAATTTGCCGTCTTCGTGCTCGAGGACGTTGCCTTTGCGCACGTCGCTGGCGATGACTTTAACCACGTAAACCTCGCTTCGCGCCCGTTTCTGGCGTGCTTGCCGACCGGAAGGGTTGGGATTTGGGCGTCTCTGTAGCTGTGTTTCGAACGGGGGCCAAGCGCACCTCCCCCTCCCCGAGAGGGGAGGGGGTTGGGGGATGGGGTGAAACGCCACGCCTGCCGGTTCGCGCACTTATGTGCGGCCACGAGGGTTCGGCCAAATCGGAGTTTCACCCCACCCCCTGCCCCCTCCCCTCTGGGAGAGGGGGAGCATGAGCCCGTTCTGGACCCGCGCGCGCCACCTTGACCGCGCGCCTTTCCTTTCCGCCCGCGCAGCGATCGTGCGCGGGGTGCGCGACTGGTTTCATGGGCAGGGCTTCACTGAAGTCGAGCCGCAAGCGCTGGCGCTTTCGCCCGGCGCGGAGGTGCACGTGGACGCGTTCGAGTCTGATGGCCGCTATCTGCACACCTCCCCCGAATTCGCGATGAAGAAACTGCTCGCCGCCGGCGAGGAGAAGATTTTCTTCCTCGGCAAATGCTGGCGACGCGGCGAAACTAGCCCGTTGCACGCCGAGGAATTCACCATGCTGGAATGGTACCGCGCGGGCGCGGACTATGAGCTTGTGATGAATGATTGCGTTGAACTGGCGCGCGTGACGGCGCGGGCAGCCAGCGCCAGCACGCTGCGCTGGCGCGAGCGCGAATGCAATCCGTTTTTCGAGCCACTTATTTGGCAAGCGCAAGAGGCCTTTAAGTACTTCGCAGGCATTGATCTCGCCGCGACATTGGTTGCCGATGGCCCGGCGAACCGGGACGCCCTGGCCGCTCAGGTGAACGACAACCCAGACTTCCAGGACCGCGTGGCTCCAATACGAGCCGACGAAAGCGACACTTGGTCCGACATCTTCTCAAAACTGGTCACGCTTGATGTTGAGCCACAACTGGGTTGGGACAAGCTAGCTTTCCTGACGGAATATCCAGCGCCGCAAGCCGCGCTGGCGAGGCGCTGTGCACACGACGCGAGATTCGCGGAGCGGTTTGAGCTTTATGCCTGCGGCGTTGAGCTCGCCAACGGCTTTGGCGAACTGACTGATCCGGTGGAACAACGCGCGCGCCTCATCGAAGCGATGGCGGAAAAGCAGAAACGATACGGCAAATCCTGGCCGATCGACGAGGATTTCCTCGCCGCGCTGGCGTACATGCCGCCGGCCAGCGGGGCAGCGCTGGGGCTCGACCGCTTGGTCATGCTGGCGAGCGGCGCGCGGCATATAAACGATGTGCTGTGGAGTCCGATCCCTAAGCCGCCGGCCTAATCGGCGCAGGCGCTGCCGGATTGAGATAGGGGCGCAGGTCGGCCCAGGGAATAGTCACTTCGGTGCCGCCCATTACGTAGGGCGCTCCGAACGAATAAGGCGGGAACAGGATCGTGAGTCCTCGCTCGGTCACCAGCCATAGATGTGGCTTGGTGGCGCTCTCTTGCACGTCGCGCTCGGGCGGCGTGAAATCATCTTCGCGGTATTGACGCGTAATTTCGGCCACGGCGCGCTGCGTGACGAAACGCCGCCAGTCGGAATTGGCGGCGAACACGTCAGTTTGCGCCAGCGCGCGGCCCTCGGTCATTAACACAGTCACAGCCTTCGCCGTGCTGTTCGGATGCGCGGCGCCAAGCGTGTCGGCGCTCAGATCGAAGCGCACCGAAATCAGCTCGGTCCCGGCGAAGGCGATGCGGTAGTCGACGCTCTCATTGGTCGCGTCCTCGAACCGGTATTGCGGCTGTTGCGCCGCCAATTCGTTGAAGCGTTGGATCGCCGGCGTCTGCGGGCCGTCAATGCGCGGAAAACGAATGTCGCGGGTGATCGCCGCCGGCGCGGCGTCGCCCATCGCCTCGGCCACCTCCTCGGTCACTGGCGTGGCGTTGACCAATTCCATGCGCTGGAAAACGTAACCGCCTATTTCCTGAACCGCGCCGCGGGCGTCTCGCGCGCGGGCGCGGAATTCGCTTTCGAGGCACGATTGTTGCTCTTGCGTCGGTTCTGCTTCGGCATCGGCAATGCCGCAAGAGATGCGCCGCGCCTCAAGCCAGCGATTCTGGTTGCGCACCAGAAGTTGCGCGCCGGCGTCGGACACGTCCGCCGCTTCCGCGATCAAAGCGTCGCGCACCTCGCCATCGAGGGCTGCAAGTTCACGGTCGGCGCAGAGATTTTCGGCGAAGGCGCCGCGGCCCGCGGCGCAGACATCGAGCGCGGCCGCTATGCGCTCGGCCGAACTTAGATTGGTCTTGCCGGCGCCGCTGTCGCCGCAGGCCGCCAACCCAAACGCGCCAATGAGGATGAGCCCGCGCGCCATCATCGCCTGCTGCTCTCCGCCACCCCAGCGCCACCCTCTGCCATAGAAGGCGCGCGCCGTCACGAGGCGTCGCTTATCGGGCGCAGAGAGATTAGATGAGCCGATGCCTGTTGCCGCCCAGTATCGACCCGATCCCCTGTTCGCCGCGTTGGGTCCGGAATTCGCCGACCCGGTGGCGGCAGCGCGATTTCCACAACACATCTTGCGTCGCCGCAATCAGGCCTGGGCCGAAAGCGTCGGGCTCGGCGCGCTCGACGGCGACGAATGGCAGGCCCATTTCGCGCGCTTTGAACCATTGCCGGACAACATGGCCGTCCCGCTGGCCATGCGCTATCATGGCCACCAGTTTCGCGTCTACAATCCCGACATCGGCGACGGGCGCGGCTTTCTGTTTGCGCAGCTGCGCGACAGCGCGGGCCGGCTGCTCGATTTGGGAACCAAGGGCTCGGGCCAGACCCCGTATTCGCGCCGCGGCGATGGGCGGCTCACGCTCAAAGGCGGCGTGCGCGAAGTACTGGCCGCCGAGATGCTGGAGGCGCTGGGCGTGGTTACCTCCAAGGCGCTGTCGCTTTTTGAAACCGGCGAGGCGCTCACCCGCGGCGACGAGCCTTCGCCGACGCGCTCGTCCGTGCTGGTGCGCCTGCAGCATAGCCATATCCGCTTCGGCACGTTTCAGCGGCTGGACTATGTCGAGCGCCCCGACCTGATGGCCACGCTCGTCGACCATTGCGCCGAGGCCTATTTTCCCGACTTGTTGCCGCTGGACACAGAGGCCCGCGCCGCCGGGCTCTTGCAACACGCCGTGCGGGAAAACGCGCGCCTGGCGGCGAGTTGGATGGCGGCTGGGTTTGTCCACGGCGTCTTGAATACCGACAACCTCACCATCACTGGCGAAAGCTTCGATTACGGCCCCTGGCGCTTTGTTCCCAGCAGCGAGCCCGGCTTTACCGCCGCCTATTTCGATGAAAATGGCCTCTATGCCTTCGGACGCCAACCGGAAGCGGTATCGTGGGCGCTTGCACAATTGGCTGGGGCCTTGAGCTTGGTATGCCCAATACCGCCGCTGCAAGCCGCTTTGGCGGGGTTCGCACCCGCCTATCGGACGGCGCTCCGTTCTCACGTGTTCGCGCGGCTTGCCCTTGCAAAGGGCGAAATCGACGCCGACCTCGAATTCTTGCAATCACTTTTCGCCTGGCTGACCGAGAGCCAAGTGGGCTGGGCCCAGTTCTTCCACGATTGGGTGGGCGGCGAAGCTTCGCGTGCGCGCGCCGCCGACAGCCCGCAGGCTGCTTCCTATCGGCGAGGCGACTTTTCGCCGATCGCCGACGGGCTCGCCGCGCGAACCCGCGCCGAGTCCGGCGTTTTCCTCGCCGATCGCTATTTTGAGCGGCGAAGGCCCGTCAGCCTCCTCATAGATGAGGTCGAAAAGCTGTGGGCAGCGATTGCCGAGCGGGACGATTGGTCGTTGTTCGAGGCCAAGCTGAAAGAGATAGAAGACCTGAAGCTCGTATGCGGGAGGCCATAAAATGAAGCATAGCTTGAACACAACGATGCTGGCGGCGGCGCTCGGCGCGTGTGCATCCACGCCCCCGCAGCGCTCTACGCCAGCCCCGCCGCAAGCCGGCGATGCGTATTTTCAGGCCGCGGCGCAGCGGGTGAACGCGGTTCTAGCGACTCGGCGCGCGCGCAATGTCATTATTTTCATCGGCGATGGCATGGGAATCGCCACCGTCACCGCCGCGCGCATTTATGCCGGCCAACGCCAAGGCCGAGACGGCGAGAGTTTCACTCTCACCATGGACACATTCCCAATCGTCGCGCTCTCGCGCACCTATGGCGCGGATGCGCAAATCTCGGATTCGGCCCCGACCGCGACAGCGCTGCTCAGCGGGGTAAAAACCGACGCCGGCGTTATCGGCGTGACCAGCGCGGCGACGCCCGGCGATTGCGCCAGCGGCGCGGGCGCAATTTCGCGCTCGCTGTTTGAAATCGCCGAAGCGGCGGGACTGGCCACCGGCATCGTCTCCACCGCGCGCATCACTCATGCCACGCCCGCGGCCGCCTACGCCCATGTCGCCGGGCGCGATTGGGAAAACGACGTGGTCGCGGCGCGAACCGGGGGTGGCGCGTGCGTCGACATCGCCCGCCAATTGCTCGAATGGCCCGCGGGCGACGGTTTCGAGATCGCCCTCGGCGGCGGGCGCGCCAATTTTCTGCCCAGCACCGCCGCCGACCCCGAGAACCCCGCCGCGCGCGGCGCCCGCGCCGATGGCCGCGATCTTACCGCCGAATGGGCCGCGCGCCCAGGCCATGTCACTGTCTGGAATTCCGCACAACTCGCCGCCGCGCCCGCCGACGCGCAGGTGCTCGGGCTGTTTTCGCCTTCGCACATGGCCTACGAGAGCGCGCGCGCACACGATGCCGGGGGCGAGCCCTCGCTGGCGGAAATGACCGCCGCCGCGATCGCCCGCTTGTCGCGCGAGTCCGATGGCTATGTGCTGCTGGTCGAAGGCGGACGCATCGACCACGCCCACCACGAAGGCCGCGCCGGCGAAGCGCTGTCGGAAACTGTCGCGTTCGACGACGCCATCCGTGTCGCATTGGAGCGGACCAGCCGCGACGACACGCTGATTATCGCCACCGCCGACCATAGTCATACGCTGACCATGTCCGGCTATGCGCGGCGCGGCAATCCGATCCTTGGGCTATCGACCGATGAAAACGGCGCTCCGGTCCTTGGCCGCGACGGGCGCCCGTACACCACGCTCGGTTACGCCAACGGGCCTGGCTCGGTGTTCGCGCCGGCAGCGCCCGGCCAAGCGCCGCCCGCGACAACCCGCCCCGATCTCACCGGCGCCGACACCCACGCCATGGATTTCCGCCAGCCCGCGCTCACCCCGCTCGAATACGAAACCCACGGCGGCGAAGATGTCGCCATCTACGCCTGGGGCCCAGGCGATGACGCCATCGCCGGCACCCTGGAAGAAAACGCCGTGTTTCATGTGATGGCGCGGGCGCTGGGGTTTGGCTGGCGGTGAGCGGGGGATCGGGCAAGCGCGACGGGCGGGCTGATTGCAAACTGTGCGGGGGTAGCAGACCTCTGGATATTCGTCACACCGACAAAGCGGCGTGCAGTTTGCGCCTGATCTCGCTTCCGCGTAACGGCGGCTCCAGCTATTCTGGAGAACCTGGGGTGGAGGTTTTGCAGCATGGCCAAGCTCGTCTTCGGAATGAACCAGTCGCTGGACGGCTATGTCGATCACGAGGCCTTTGCGCCTGGTCCCGTGCTCTTTCATCACTTCATCGAGCAAGTGCGCGGCCTGACCGGCAGTGTGTACGGCCGCCGCATCTACGAGGTCATGCGTTATTGGGACGAAGACCATGCTGAATGGAGCGCGGAGGAACACGACTTCGCGGCGGCGTGGCGGCGCCAACCGAAATGGGTCGTGTCGCGCTCGTTGAAGTCGGTCGGCCCCAACGCCACACTTGTCGCACATAACGTCGAGGCGGCGATACGTGGATTGAAAGCTCAGCTCGTTGGGGAGATTGCGGTCGCCGGGCCAGACCTGGCGCGAAGCCTGACCGACCTTGGTCTTATCGATGAGTATCGCCTCTACTTGCGCCCCGTCGTGCTGGGTCACGGCAAGCCATTCTTCGCCGGCGCCCGGCCGCCGCTCCGCCTCGTGGCCAGCGATCTCATCGGCGAGGACGCGATTAGGTTGACATACGTTCCTGCTTAATCGCGCAACTCGCCCGACAGACTGCGCCGACGCGTAAGGTCCGCTTTGGGACAAACCGGACATGGACCGGGTTCGTCTTCAATCTCGGTGAGTTTGCCTTGACAGCTAGCCAGCCCCGCATCCGATGATTTGGCGAAGGAGGAGCCTCACGATGACCATCACCATTACCGCCTTTGAACGGTCACCCGATGGCGGCAAGGGACTGGCGCGTGATACGCGCGTTCGCTGGGCGCTTGAAGAAGTCGGCCAACCTTACGAGGTTCGTCTTGTTTCGTTCAGGGCGATGAAGGAACCCGCACATCTGGCGCTTCATCCTTTCGGGCAGATTCCGACCTACGAAGAAGGCGATCTCGCCCTGTTCGAGACAGGGTCGATCGTCTTCCATATCGCCGAGCGCCATGCGGGCCTGCTGCCGGACGATGCCAATGCTCGGGCGCGCGCGATCACATGGATGTTTGCTGCGCTCAACACGGTGGAACCGCCGATCCTTGAACGCGAAACCGCCAGGCTCCTTGAGGGCGACAAGACCTGGTATGAGGAGCGCCTGCCTCTGGTCGAGGATCGCGTGCGCGACCGGCTGGACCAACTTTCCAGTCGCCTGGGCGATGCCGACTGGCTCGATGATCCGTTCAGCGCGGGCGACCTGATGATGGTGTCGGTGCTGCTTAGGTTGAAATCATTGGGCATTCTGAACGAATATCCGAACCTTGCCGCCTATATCGCCCGCGGCGAAGCGAGGCCCGCCTACAAGCGGGCTTTCGACGCTCAATTGGCGGTTTACACTGGCAAGCCAGCGAGCGGCTGAGCGGGCGCCCAAGTCACTTAAAGCCCTGCGCCCCGCGAAGATCGGCTGAAGCTCAAAGATGCGGTCGCGTGGAGGCCTGCGTCGGCCGTGTAGCGCGGCCTGCAATCAGGACAAGAGATCGGGGGCGAGCGCCGCCAAGAAGCTCTGAGCGTCGAAGAACGCGCCGGGAGCGAAGACGCCGCCCTGACCTGTCGTGCCGGCTATGACTCTTTCGGCGGCTTCGACCACCAGAGGCGCCGTGACGGCGTAAATGTCCCTTCCGCGAGCCGTCGCGCGGCGCACTGTGCTTCCCTGGCGGACTTCGACCTCAACGAGGAATATCTGCGCCGAGCGTCCGGATGCGTCAGCCGCAACCGGCGGAGGGGTGGCGGCGTCTCGAAGATCGCGCAGCGGGGCCGTATTCAAGTAGGTGTGGAGTTCGGACACTTGGAGATGGCGCCCGATCAGGATCGCTTCGGTAAAGGGTAGTTCGACCATCTCCTGCGCGCCGAAGGGTTCCGCGAACGACCAGACGGTGTTCAGCGCCGGATCGGCCAGCGGCTGCAGCGTCCCCGCCGCGATCGTCACGCGACGGGCTGTGTTGCGCCGTCCTGTGATGCGCGTCCCCTCCGTCGGTTTCCAGCTGTCCAGGGCGATTCCGATGCGCACCTCATCGGCGCGGGTCCAGTCGCCCATGGCGGACGATACGAGAAGGTCGCTCAGGCCGCCGTAGAAGCCCATGGCGGGGATAATCGTGACGCCGGCCTCTTCAGCGGCTGCGGAATAGCGCTCGAAGATCACCTGCGCGCTGGCCTGCTCCGCTGTCACGTCGAGATAATGGATGCGCGCGAGCAACGCCGCCGAGACCAAGGGTTCGGCCGTGTCGAGGAACGGACCCGCGCAGTTTATGACGGCGGCGGCTCCGGTGAGGGCGCGGGCGAGGGAAGCGGGATCCTTGAGGGTGGCGACCTCTCGTCTGACGCCGGGCGGGAGGTCGGCCGCCGCCAAGTTCGCCTCGCTGCGGCCAATCGCGATGGCCGTGAAGCCGCGTCGCGCCAATTCCCTGATCACGAAGCGGCCCGTATGTCCGGCCGCCCCGTAGACCGCGACCGTGCGCTGGACGCCCCCTGCCTTTGAAAGCCGATCGTCCATGTGATTTCCCTCGCGCTACAGACCTGTCCGTTCTTATCAGCTACAGACAGGTCTGTAGCGCGTCAAGCGGAGGCCTGCTAGTATCCACCATGCAGGGAGAGCAGCGCATGAGGACAGACCGGGAGAGCGACCGGCGTGGTGAAGAACCAGGCCAGGTCGATGTGCGGGAGCGCATCCTCGAGACCGCTTCCGACCTCTTCTACCGTCTGGGCGTGCGCTCTGTCGGCGTCGATGTGGTTGTCGAGGCGGCGGGCGTCGCGAAGACGAGCCTTTATCGCCACTTTCGAACGAAGGACGACCTCATCGCCGCGTTTCTGCAGCGGGAGGATGAGGACTTCTGGGCGTGCTGGGATCGGGTGGCGGCGCGCCACGAGCAGGACGGGCAAGCTGAGCTCGAGGCGCATCTGGCCTGGATTGGTGAGCGGGTCGGGCGGCCCAATTATCGCGGCTGTCCCCAACTCAACGTCGCCGCGGAGTTTCCGGACGAGGATCACCCTGCCCGGGTCGTGGCCCGAGCGCACAAGCAGGAACTTCGCCGCCGCCTGCAGGACATCGCCAAACGGATGCAGGTCGGCCGGCCCGATGACCTTGCGACCCAGTTGTCGGTGGTCATCAACGGGGCGTTCGTCAGCTCCCAGGTTCTGGCCGCCGGGGACGCCACCCCGATCCTGCTCCAAATGACGCGCGCCCTGATCGCGGCGGCTCGAAACGAGCTTTCGAGGTCATCACGGCCGTAGCCATCGCTAGCTACGCCCAGCGGGTGCATCCCTAGCGGCGCGATTTTCGGTGCAAGCGTCTTCTTGTCAGCCCCTTGCGGATGGAAAGGGCAAGAGTTCCCGTTTGACTCACATATATCTAAGTGGTTATACGTCAATCAATAGCCAGCGGGTTATCGATCCCAATGCAGGACGCTCACGAAGTGCTCTTCAGAACGCTCGCCGATCCGACCAGGCGGGCTCTGTTCGAACGACTGTGCCGCGAAGGAGAGCAAACGGTGGGGGCCCTGACGGCTCGGGCCGGGGTCTCGCAACCGGCCGTTTCAAAGCATCTTGGCGTCCTGAAGCAGGCCGGGCTGGTGCGCGACCGCCATGAAGGACGACAGACCCATTATAGCGCGCAGCTCGGCGCGCTTGCCCCGCTGATCGACTGGACAAGCCAAATGGCCGGCTTCTGGCAGAGCCGGTTCGACCACCTCGAAGACTTGCTGAAAAGGATGGACCAATGAGCAAACCCGCGACCGAAACCCGCTCCGTAATTGTCGAACGGGAGATACCCTATCCGCCGGAAAAGCTCTGGCGCGCGCTCACCCAACCACACCTGATCGAGGAATGGCTGATGAAGAACGACTTCGCGCCAGTCGTGGGCCACCGTTTCAATCTTCGCGGAGACTGGGGCGGCCTGTTGGACTGCGAGGTCCTCGCCGTCGAGCCGAACGAAACGCTCTCCTACACGTGGAATTTTGTGCACGACGATGCGGCCTACAATCTGCAGAGCGCAGTGACCTTTACGCTCACCCCAACAAGCACGGGGACCCACCTGCGCATGGAGCAGTCGGGCTTCCGGCCGGATCAGAAGCAAGCCCTCGGGGGCGCCAACGCCGGGTGGCGGCAGTTCTTTGCGAAGCTGGAAGAGGTGTTGGCGCGGAGTGAGTGAACAAGCATTGCGGGCAAAACGCACCCTCTCCCTCCTTTGGGAGGGAGAGGGTGGCGGCAGGGTTCGTGTTCAGAGGAGGTTCAAATGAGTAAGTGGGTTCGGCAGTTCCACCGTTGGATGTCCATCGCCTTTACGGTTTCCGTCATCGTCACCTTCATCGCCTTGGCGCAAAAGGACCCTGTCGTCTGGGTATCCTACGTGCCGCTCTTCCCGCTCGCCTTGCTGCTGCTCACGGGTCTCTACTTGTTCGTGCTGCCGTATGCCGCCACGTGGCGCGCGCGACGCGCCGGCGGATAGCCGTTCATGCAAACAAACGATCCGTCATCCCGGCCGACCGAAGGGAGAGCCGGGACCCAGGGCCATGCACTGCGCCTTACGATCCCTGGGTCCCGGATCGCGCTCCACGCGTCCGGGATGACGGTTGAGTTTTGAGTTGGAGTGAAGGGATCAACGCCGCTAGAAGCCAGCGGCAACGCTCTACGCGCGCCTAGGGCGAGATTTTCGGAGTGTTTCGCGATCCCTTCGTATCGAAGATGCGCAATGCTGCTCAGCGGGCAAGCAAAATTTGGCGTTGTCGCCAAATCAGGGTTTTTCAACAAAATTTGCCATGAGCGGGCACTCACATCCGTTCGCCAGGCAGTTTGCTGGCTTGCTTCACCCACGCGGCGAACTGCGCTTCGTCAAGTTCGTCGTCTTCGTGGATGTCGAAATAGCGCACTTCTTTTTGCTTGGACTTGCCGGGCGGGACTGGGCGCAAGCCCGCGCCGCGGAAGAACGCCACTTTCACGTACTTCGTGAAGACATGGATGCCGAGGAACCAGCCTTCTTCCGCTCCTGGGCCCTCAACGCCGTACAACGGCGAGTTCCATTTGACTGCCTTGCGCACGCAGGGGACGGCGCCCACGATGAGCGCGTCGAGGCGGCGCCCGATGTCGCGTTTCCAGCCCGGCATGGCCGCGAAATAGACCTGCACGGGGGCGTCGCCGTAGGCCTTCGCGATCTGAGGGTTGCCGCCTGAGAGGAGGGCCGGCTTCGCGGCGACCTGCTTCATTGCGACCTTCGCCGACCTCTTCGACGTCTTGCCGGGCATCGTGTTCACTCCTATCCGCCGGCGCCTCGTCCGCTGCGCCACTTGGCGGCATACGGCAGCACGAACAAGTACAGACCGGTGGGCAGAAGCAAGGCGAGCGGGGCCACCGCCAAGAAGCCCACCCAGGGTGCATAGTCCCCCGTACTACAGGGCGCCGGCCGGAACGCTCTTCTCTGCGCTCGTTCCCCCACCCTCATCGCATCGCCTAGTCTCTACTCCCGCGCCACGAACCCGTTTGGCCGCGTCATCCGCGCCACGTCAAGTGCGGCGCGGACTTGGGTGGAATCCTTGCCGCGATCTGCTTGGCTCAGCGCTTCCCAGGGCGCGAGCTTGTCGTGCGCCATCAGATCGTTGTCGCGCGCTTCGCGCTCGCCGGTGGGCCGCCAGCCCGACATCAGCCGCTCGGCCATCCAGCGGTCGTGCTCAGTGCGAGCCATTTTCTCCAGCATGTCGGCGGGCACGCTCGGCTCGGTGTCGCCTTTCTCGCCTTTGGCCGCCGGGCGCCAACCCGCGTCCCACAATTTGGTCATGGCGCTGTCGGCGACGGCGCGGTTGGCGGCCCGGTAGGTTTCCAGCACCTCGGACCAATCCTTCATCGCCGCCTGCAAATCGCGCATGCTCATCGAATCTTTTTCGCCGAGACCGCTGTTGTAGTGCTCATGCGATATGGCCGCGCCCTGATCGAGCGAGCCGTCGATAATGCGCGCGCGCGTGGCTGTCACCTGATGCGCTCCGAACGCCTGCAAATAGGCGTCGAGTTCGGGAGTGTCGTCGCCCTTGGCGTATTGTTGCGAGAATTCCGATTGGCTGGACTCGGCCATGAAAATCGGGATCGGCCAACGCAGGCGATGGTTGCAGGCGCGCTTCAAGGCGATGGCCAAATGGATGTTGCCAGGATCGGAACCGGTGGAAACGATCGCCGCACTTGGCTTGCCGCGCGCGGCCTCCACCGCATCCAGCAATTCGCCGCCAATCGAAGCCGCGTCCCAGTCGAAATCCATGAAAGCGATATCGGCGCTCCACAAATGCGGATGCGCGAACGCTTCGCGGTGGCGGGCGCGGAAACCGGATTCCGCCGCTTGCGGATTGGGCGCGAGCACAGTGAGGCGCGGGGCCCCAAAGTGCGCCGACCACAAGCTCTTCAGCACGCAATTAGCCGCGGCTTCCGCGCCCTGGTCAAAACCGAAGAAGACAATATGCAGGCGCTCCTGCTGGAATTGCGCGGCCAGCGACAAGATGGTTTGGCTTTCATGCTGCAGCAAAGCGCGCGCGGCTATTTCCTCCAGCGAGAACGGCTTCGGATCGATCGGCGGGGGCGGCTGCGCTTTTTCCGCCTTCTTGCGGGTTTGCGCCGAGCGCATTTCGCGCGCTTCCTTCAGCAACATCGGCGAGCGCGTCGCCACGTGCACGCCAATCGGCGGCTTGCGTTTGGCCTTCCCGACAAGGCGGCGAGTCGCGGCCTCTATCTGCAGGTTCGCGGTGTCGTCGGGCTCGAATGCGACCACGTGCGCGGCGTGATCGGCGCGCGCGGTGCGCAGCGTCTCGACATGGCCGGAATCGCCTTCGAGCACGATGACGCCCTTGCGGCGCAGGCCCAAAGCGGTCTCGTGGGCTACATCCTCGGCAATCAAGATTACCGCGTCGCCGCGTCTGCGGCAGTCAAGCGCGAGGGAAAGCGCCGCAGGGCTGTTTCCGGCGATCACCACATGGCGCGCCGCGCCCAGATTGAAGATGCGCGCCAGCGAGCCGCCCAATTGCCCCGAAAACGCGAACAAGAGCCCCACCGCGGGCGCCGCCAAGGCGGCAAAGCGCACCACCTGCAAGCTCATGTCCTCGGCGTCGAAATACGCTTCCCACATGCCCACGGCGCTGACGGTTAGGTAAAGCGCTTCAAGCGCACCGCGCTCGCGCCAATAGCAGAGGCCCCCGCCTATCCAGATCAGCGTCAGCAGAATGACGATGCCCCAGCGGATGACGCTGGCGCGGGTGTGCGACAGCGCGGTCAGACCGGCGGCCACGTCCGACCACACATTGGCGTAACGATAGGCCATCGTAACGTCTCCCCTTCCCTAGCACGGCCATATTGGTCCTGGCGGGGCGGAAGTGTCCAGTGCGCACCTTTCCCAATTCAGGCTGCCCTTGCGGACGAGATGCGGGGCGTCTTTGCAGTTGCCGGGAGCGCGCCGATTGCCTAGCTCTGCAGCGCGCACGGCCCCGTAGCTCAGCTGGATAGAGCAGCTGCGTCCTAAGCAGACGGTCGGGAGTTCGAATCTCTCCGGGGTCGCCAGCCTAATTCTTGGGCAACAGCGCATCGTCGATGGCGCGGGCGCGGATCGCGGCGGGGCGGGCCATGATGCGCCCAACATAGGCTTCGAACGCGGGACGTTTTTCCAGCGTGCCGAATTGGACGCCCCAGCCGATCTGCGAGCCGAGATAGACATCGGCGGCGGAAAATTTCTCGCCCAGAATGTGTGGACCGTTTGAGACCGCCGCTTCCAGAGCCTCGAGCACTTCGCCCATGGTGCCGTAGCCCACCATGCGACGGCGATCTTCCGGAGGCTCGAACTGCATCGCCTTTAGCCATGCGGCGGGCTCCACGCACCCGGCGGCGTAGAACATCCAGCGGTAATAAGCCCCGCGCCGCTTGTCGCCCAGCGCCGGCGCCAGGCCCGCCTGCGGAAACACATCCGCGAGATAGGCGCAGATCGCGCCTGTCTCGGTCACCACGGCATCGCCGTGCTTCAGCGCCGGCACTTTGCCCATCGGATTGATCGCAAGGTAAGCGGGCGCCTTCATGGCCGCGCCGTATTCCAGCACTTCGGTGCGGTAGGGTTGACCCACCTCCTCCAGCATCCAACGCACGATACGTCCGCGCGACATCGGGTTGGTGTAGAAAACCAGTTCGTCGGCCATGTTCTTGCCCTTCGCATTATGAGCGTTCACGCGGGAACAAAAAGCGAACTACGCGGCGCTTGTCAAGTCTATATTCGCGCGCGTTCAGTCCGGCGCGCCGCGCCCGATGAGCGGAAAGTACGCGCGCCACGGTCGCGCCTCATCGACCACGCGGGCAATGGAGGGGCGCGCCAGCAGGCGCGCGCGATACTCGCGCAGCGCGGCGTGCGATTTTGGGATCGGAAATACCCAGTCCGCGTAGAACAGCGCCGGGGCCGCCGCGCAATCGGCGATGGTGAAGGCATCGTTCGCGGCCCATGTGCGCGTCGCCATCCAGCGATCGAGCCAGGCATAACTTTTCTCGAGCGCCGCCTTCACTTCGCCCTCGACATGGGGATCGCGTTTGCTCTCCTCGCGCAACATGGCCGCGACCATGCGCTGCAACGGAACCATGACGTAATCGTCGAACACGCCGTCCATCTGCCGCGCCTCGATGGCCGCGCGCGGATCGGCGGGAACCAGCGGCGGCGCGCTCCCATGATGCAAATCGAGATATTCGATGATCGCCGCCGACTCGATCACCACGCGATCGCCATCGACCAGAACCGGAAACTGGCCCGTCGGCGCGGCGCGCGCGACAAATTCGCCACTCTCGGGATAGTCGGGGCCCAACATCATGAACTCAAACGCCACGGCGCGCTCATAGACCGCGATCAGCGCTTTCCAAGTGAAGGAGGAGAACGGGTGGCCGTAGACTTTCAGCATCGATTTGTTCCCTGAGGCATTACCCGTTGCGCATTGCTATCGGTTTTGCGTCGCCGCCGCCGCGCCCGCCCAAGGCGGCCCGCTGAACTCGGCCTCGATAATCACTTCCACCTCGTCGCCAACACCCATGGTCGATCTCGGCGCTGGGACGCCGAGGGCAATGCCGAAATCGGCGCGCTTGAAGCTGCCATGCGCGGAAAAGCCGATGCGGGCGCGCGGCTCCAGCGGATGGCCCGCATAGCCGCCATTGAACGTCGCTTCGAGCGTGATGGGTTTCGCGACCCCATGCAACGTGAGATCGCCATGGACGCGCGCGGTGTTTGCACCGGTTCGTTCAACATCACTCGAGCGAAAGCTGATTTGCGGAAATTGCGCGGCGTCGAGCCAATGCGGCCCGAGCATCTCCTCGGTGAAACCTGGCGGCGGCGCCGGCAATGTCAGCGAGCGCACCTCGATGGTGGCGACGACCCTCATCGTTTCTGGATAGGCAGGGTCGAATTGCAGCACGGCGTCAACCGCATTGAAGCGCGCCGTGTACTTCGAAAACCCAATGTGATTGACGCGAAAGCTCAAATCCGCGTGCGACGGATCAAGCACATATTCGCCCGCCGGCGCATCGTGGGCGACAGGCGCGGGCGCCGGCGCTTCCGCCGGCGGCGCGCAGGCGGCAAGCATGAGCATTGCCGCCGCAACCCATGGCTTCATAGTGTCTCTCCCAGCACCTGCGCCAAATTCCCCAAGATCATGGTCCAACCCGCGCGCGTCTGTTCCGCATACTCGGCCCACACGCCTTCGTGCGTCAATGTGAGTTCCGCTCCAGCGCCGCGCGCGACGATCTCCACTGTCACGCGCGTGGGCGGGCTGTCGGGATCGACGCCGAACGTGAACACCAGCTGGCGCGGGCGGTCGATCTCCAGATACGTCCCAAAATGCGTCGCCAGCAGCTCGCCGCGCCGCTCGGCGATCACGAAGCCGCCGCCAACGCGGGGGTTGATCTCGATCTTCTCCATAACCCCGCCGGGGGTCGCGAACAGCCATTGCGGAACGCTTTCCGCGTCGAGCCAAGCGTCGAACACGCACGCCGGGGCAGTGTTGAAGCGGCGCGAGACGACAAGCACAGTGGTGGGCGCCATACCGGTCCTCATGATCCACAAACACCCATCCCCGGATTCGCGAAGCGAAGTCCGGGGCCCATAACCACGAAACGCTGGAGTTTATGGGCCCCGGACTCGATGCTTCACATCGCTCCGGTGACGGGTGGATGGCCGATTGCGAGTAGCAAGCGCCCCCGCGACTTTTCGTCAAGTGAAACTTGTATTGACGGCGCACAAGCGCTTGAGTGCGGCGGCAAACCGGGGGCATTCATGCGCGCATCCATTTACGCGGCAATCGTCGGAGTAGCGCTCATGGCCAGCGCCAGCGCGCAAACCCCCGCCCGCGATCCCAGTTTCGGCCGCGGCGAGCGTGTGTCGGGCGAGAGTTTCGCTACCCGCTCACCCGTGCTCGGCGCGCACGGGGCGGCGGCGAGCGCGCATCCGCTGGCGACGCAGACCGCGCTCGATGTGCTGCGCGCCGGCGGCTCTGCGGTGGATGCGGCGATCGCGGCGAACGCGCTGCTCGGCTTGGTGGAGCCAACCGGCAACGGCATCGGCGGCGATATTTTTGTTATTGTCTGGGATCCGGCGACGCAGCGGCTTTACGGCTATAACGGCTCGGGCCGCTCGCCGCGCGGGCTCTCGTTCAACGAAATGCGCCGCGTCGCGCGCGCGCGCGGCAATCCGAACGCAGTGCCGAGCTTCGGCGCGGCGAGCGTGAGCGTGCCAGGAACAGTGGACGGTTGGTTCGCGCTGCATGAACGTTTTGGCCGCACGCCGATGGCGGAGCTGCTCGCGCCCGCGATTCGCCATGCCCGCGAAGGCGCGCCGATCCCGCAAACGATCGCCATGTATTGGGCCAATAACAAGCGCCGCTTGGAGGCGGAGTTCGCGGCAGGAAGGCTGGAGGAAATCGAGAATGCGCGTCGCACGTACTTTTGTGACGAAGAGCGCATTGTCGTTGGGCACGGTCGGCTGCAACCTGACCCGTGCGTTGGTAGGCGCATGCCCGATGGTCACTCCCTGTTTGCCAATCCCGACCTCGCCAACACGTTGGAACTCATCGCCCGCGATGGCCGCGACGCCTATTATCGCGGGCCCATCGCACGAACTATCGACGGTTACATGCGCCGCATAGGCGGCTGGTTGCGTTACGAGGACCTCGCCACGCATCATGGCGAGTGGGTCGATCCGGCGTGCGCGCCCTATCGCGGCGTTGAGGTATGCGAGCTGCCGCCGAATTCGCAGGGCGTCGCGGCGCTGCAAACCCTGCGCATCCTCGAAGGCTTCAGCCTGCGTGAGATGGGCTTCCTCAGCGCGGACTCTTTGCACACGCAAATCGAGGCGACGCGTCTTGCCTTCGCCGACCGCGCGCAATTTTATGGCGACCCGGCGTTTACGCATTTCGATGCGCGCCGCTTGCTTACTGATGAATACGCACGCGAGCGCCGCGCAATGATCCGCAACGATCACGCGATGGCCCCGCCCCCGCACGCGGAACTGCGTATCGATGGCGACACCACTTATCTCGCCACCGCAGACTCCAGCGGCATGATGGTGTCGCTCATTCAATCCAATTATCGCGGCATGGGCTCGGGACTTGTGCCGGATGGCCTAGGTTTCATGTTGCAGGACCGCGGTGAACTTTTTTCACTGCAGCGCGGCCACCCCAATCAATACATGCCGAACCGCCGCCCATTCCAAACCATCATCCCCGCCTTCGCGCTGCGCAACGGCCAGCCCTGGCTCGCCTTCGGCGTCATGGGCGGGGATATGCAGCCGCAAGGTCATGTGCAAATCATCGTCAACCTCGTCGACTATAATCTCGACCTGCAAGCCGCCGGCGACGCCGCGCGTTATCGCTTCTATGGCGGCGCCGAACCCACTGGCGAAGCGCCCGACGGCGCCGGCTTCGTGGCGATGGAAAATGGAGTTCCACCAGAAGTGCGCGCCGAACTCGAACGCCGCGGCCACCGCATCCGTCCCGCCGATGGCAGCTTCGGCGGCTACCAGGCCATCATGCGCAACGATAACGGCATGTACGAAGCGGCGACGGAGATGCGCAAGGATGGGAATGCGGGCGCGTATTGAAAATTTTATGTTGATACCCCAAACATTTCCGTCATTCCGGGGCGACCGAAGGTCGAACCCGGAACTCAGGGGCCACGGTCGCGCCCTGCGATGCCCTGGGTTCCGGATCGCGCTTCGCGCGTCCGGAATGACGGTTCTATTTTCGGTTATGCTCCTGCTTACCGCCTGCGGCCCGCAACTTGGTTCGCTGCAGCAAGGCGAAACCGGCAAAGTCGTGCGCGCTTACAATGGCGACACGCTTGAACTGGAGTCCGGCCTGCGCGTGTTCCTTGCTGAAATCGACGCGCCGCGCGGTGAGGATGTGTACGCCGCGCAAGCGCAAGGCGAGCTGGAAGCGTTGGCGTTGCAGCGCAATGTGCGCCTTGCCTATGGCGGAACACGGCGCTGGGCGCCGCGCGTGCGCGAAGGCGATGCGCCTACCGAGCCGCCTCCGGAAACCGCCATCGCCCACGTGTTCGTCCAAAGCGAAGGTGGGCGTTGGTCGTGGCTGCAGCACGAGCTTGTATCAAAAGGAGCGACCTTCGTGCGTCCGCGCCGCGACAATCACGCGCGCACGGCGGAATTGCTGGCGCTTGAAGCAGAAGCGCGCATGGCCGGACGCGGACTCTGGGCCAAGCGTGAATATCGCCCGCTCAGCGCAAGCGCGGCGACGACGCTTGCGCTGGCGTTCGCCGAGTCCTGCCTGCGCGGCGACGCAGCTTATCGCATCCTCGAAGGCCGTATCGGGCAAGCGCAAACATTCGACACCCGCGCTTCGCTCACGCTCGACGGCGAAACACCTTTCGCCATCGTAGTGTTCGGCGAGAGCTTTGCCGCCTGGGACGGCCCTGCCCTCGCCTCGCTCACCGGCGCGCGCGTTCGCGCCCGCGGACCGCTCGGTGTTTTTCGTGGATCGCCCCAGCTCTGCCTCGACCACGCGAGCCAGTTGGAAGTGCTCTTGGAAACAGAGAGTCGGTGACTTAAGCAGGGCTCTCCAAGCGCATGGCCATTTCCGAATCCCACGCTCCCCATTTGCGGGCTCAAGCCCTACGACATGCCAAACCAGCCGCGGACAATTGGCGTAAGCTTCGGGCAGAGGTTCTAAACTTTCAACCGGCCAAATTCGCCGCGCGCCACACGACGGCGCGCCCGGGGTGCAACACTCCTCCCGCTTCGCGGGTGTCGGATGGGGGAAGTTCGACTCTGGACCCCCTTGCCCCGGCGCCAGGCTTGCAACCGAGCGCCAAGCTCCCCAATAAGAGCACGCTGCGGAGAGGTGGCCGAGTGGCTGAAGGCGTCAGTCTCGAAAACTGGAGTACTCGCAAGGGTATCGAGGGTTCGAATCCCTCCCTCTCCGCCAGTATGCAAATCGAGCTCGGTTCTATTGCTTGTGAATTGCGGTGATGACCTGCGTTTCAAGCGCGCTCTTCAATTCGAAATCGACTTGGTCGCCCGCTGCGACGCCCTGCAACAGCGCGTTTTCGGCGGTGAATTGCATGGTCATCGCCGGCCAGCTGAGCGCCGCGATCGGCTGGTGATTGAGCGTGACCGTACCTGCTGCGGCATCGACCGCGACGACTGTCCCCGAACCGGCAATGGCGGCGCCCGATTCGCTTGCCGTCATTGCTTCCATGTCGGATTTGGCGGCGGGTTCCGAGCCGGGCGGCGAGCACGCCGCCGTAACCAGTCCAATCGGTAGTATAAGCGCTTTCCACATCGGGTCAGTCTCCTGGCTGGGTAGCGATCCGGCTTTCAGGACGCGCGCAAGCCGCGCGTTCAAGGCCGCGGCGCCGGATCAGAAGATAGGCCGCGGGGATCACGAAAAGCGAGAGCAGCGGCGCGCTCAGCATACCGCCGACGAGCGGCGCGGCGATGCGGCGCATGAGTTCGGCCCCAGCGCCGCCGGTCCAGAGGATCGGAAACAGGCCGGCGAGAATCACCGCGACGGTCATCGCCTTGGGCCGCAAGCGCAACAGCGCACCCTCACGAACCGCCTCGGCGATTATGGCCGGGTTGATCAATTCGCCGCGATCTATCCGGTCTTGCAAAGCGTTCTTGAGATAGATGAGCATGACGATTCCAAACTCCGCGGCTAGGCCCGCGAGCGCGATCAGGCCGACCGCCACCGCGACGGAAAAATCATAGCCGAGCAGATAAACCAGCCAAATACCGCCGGTCAGCGCGAAAGGCAGGCTCGCCATGACGATCAGCGCCTCATCGAGCCGCCGAAAGGTGACGAATAGAAGCAGGAAGATAATGCCGAGCGTCGCCGGCGCTACAATCATCAGCCGTTCGCCGGCGCGTTCGAGATACTCGAACTGACCCGCATAGGTAATGCTCACGCCCGTCGGCAAGGGCGCTTGACGCGCGATTGTCCGCTGCAGATCCCGCACCACCGACGCCAAATCGCGTCCGCGCACATCGATATAAACCAAGGAGGAGAGCCTGCCATTCTCGCTGCGGATCATGGCCGCGCCATCGGCGATCGCGATGCGCGCTACTTCGCCGAGCCTGAGGCGCAAGCCTGCATCGGTGATGATCGGCAGATCGATCAATCGCTCCAACGAGTCGCGGATCTCACGCGGATAACGGAGACTGATCGGATAGCGCGCCCTGCCGTCCACGACTTCGCCGATCGCCTCCCCGCCAATCGCGCCGGAGACGACTTCCTGCACGTCGGCGACGCTAAGTCCATAGCGTGCGATGGCAAAACGATCGACATCGACGTTCACATATCGCCCGCCAGCCGAGCGTTCGGCCACAGCCGAGGAAACACCGCGCACATTGCGCGCCGCCGTCTCGATCGCACGCGCAGCCCCCTCTATGGAAGCGAGTTCCGGGCCGCTCACCTTGATGCCGATCGGGCTCTTGATGCCCGTCGCCAGCATGTCGATCCGGTTGCGGATTGGCGGCACCCAGACATTGGTGATGCCGGGCACGGCCACGACGCGGTCCAATTCCTCGATAATGCGCTCGGGCGTCATGCCGGGACGCCATTGCGAGCGCGGCTTGAGCTGGATCGTGGTCTCGAACATTTCGAGCGGCGCCGGGTCGGTGGCGGTCTCCGCTCGGCCGGCCTTGCCAAACACGCTTAGGACCTCCGGCACGGTTCGGATCAGCCGATCGGTTTGTTGCAACAATTCGGAGGCTTCGGCCGCGGACAGCCCCGGCAGCGCGGTCGGCATGTAGAGCAGATCGCCTTCATCCATCATCGGCATGAACTCGCCGCCGAGCCGCGACAGCGGCCATGCCGTCGTGGCGAAGGCAAGCAAGGCGATGGCCAGGATCAGGCGTGGGCTGCCCAAGGTAAAATCGATCGCCGGCTGGTACAGGCCGGCGAGCGCGCGGTTGATCGGGTTAGCGTCCTCGTGGGGTATCCGACCCCTGATCCAATAGCCCATGAGCACGGGCGTCAACGTCACCGCCAGGGCGGCCGATGCCGCCATCGCATAGGTCTTGGTGAAGGCGAGCGGCGCGAACAGCCGCCCTTCCTGCGCCTGCAAAGTGAACACCGGCAGGAAAGAAAGCGTGATGATCAGCAGGCTGAAGAAAAGCGCGGGGCCGACTTCGACCGCGGCCTCGGTTACGACGCGCCAGTGATCGGCGCCCGCCGGCATTTCGCCGCCGTGCTCGCCGCGCCATCGCTCAAGCCGCTTGTGGGCATTTTCGACCATGACGATAGCCGCATCGACCATCGCGCCCACGGCGATGGCGATGCCGGAGAGCGACATGATGTTCGCATCGACGCCCTGCAGGCGCATAATCAAGAATGCCGTGGCCACGCCCAGCGGAAGCGTGACGATTGCGACCATGGCCGAACGCAGATGAAACAGAAATAGCGCGCAAACCAGCGCGACGACGATGAATTCCTCGATCAGCTTGCTAGTCAGATTTTCGATGGCGCGATCGATCAAGTTCGATCGGTCATATGTGGCGACGACCTCCACGCCCTCGGGCAGCCCGCGCTCAAGCTCGCGCAATCTTTCCCGCACACCGGCAATCACTTCGCGCGCGTTGGCGCCGGCCCGCATGACAATTACGCCGCCGGCGACCTCGCCCTCGCCATTCAGCTCGGCGATGCCGCGGCGCATTCCGGGACCGATCTGCACCCAAGCGACATCGCCTAATCTAACCGGGACACCGCCGGCGCCCAGCCCAAGCGGAATGGAGTTGAAATCCTCGAGCGTGTGGAGATAACCGCTGGCGCGCACCATGTGCTCGGCTTCGCCCATTTCAACGACGGCGCCGCCGGTTTCTTGGTTGGCCGCGCGCACCGCCTCGGCGACGCGCGCCTGGCTCACGCCGTAGGCCGCCATGCGTTCGGGATCGAGCACGATCTGATATTGGCGAACCATGCCGCCAATGGAGGCGACTTCGGCGACGCCGGGCGCGGACTTCAACTCAAAACGCAGAAACCAGTCCTGCAAGCTGCGCAATTGGCTGAGATCGTGCCGACCGGTGCGATCGATCAGAGCATATTGAAAAACCCAACCGACGCCGGTGGCGTCGGGGCCAAGCGAGGCGCGCGCATTGGCCGGCAGGCGGCTCTGCACCTGATTGAGATATTCCAGCACGCGTGATCGCGCCCAATAAAGATCCGTGCCGTCCGCGAAAATCACATAGACGAAAGAATCGCCGAAGAAGGAATAGCCCCGCACCGTTCGCGCGCCTGGAACCGAGAGCATCGTGGCGGTGAGCGGGTATGTGACTTGATCTTCAACGATCTGCGGGGCCTGGCCGGGATAGGTGGTGCGGACCACGACTTGCACGTCCGAGAGATCGGGCAACGCATCCACCGGCGTGGCGCGCACCGCGATCGCTCCCGCGACAGCAAGGATGAGCATCGCCAGCACGACGAAGAGGCGGTTGGCCACGGACCATCGAATGACGCCCGCGATCATCGCGGCGCCTCGGTCTTGCTCATCCGCTCGATCAGATACGTTTGCCCGCTTTGGCGGAAACTGAACCGGACTTGATCGCCAAGAGCGATGCCTTGAGCCAGTTCAGGCCGTGCTAAGCTGAATTGCATATTCATGCTCGGCCAGTTCATGCTTGCAATGGGATCGTGCTGAATCATGGCCTGGGCCCCGCTCAGCGAGGTGATGCGGCCGCTCGCCTCGTGAGCCCCCTCCCCGGCCTGCGTCCGCGACGCGTTGAGCCGCGCAATGGCGCCTGATAAATTGGCCTCGGAATCGATCAGGAACTGACCCGACGCGACCACGCGTTGGCCCTGGTCCAAACCGGTGACGATCTCGATCCGGTCGCCGGCCGGCCGGCCCAAAGTCACTTCGGTGGGCTGATAAAGTCCGCTCTCATTCGCGACGATGACGATCGAGCGCGCGCCGGTGCGGATGACGGCCTCGGCGGGGATCATGAGTGCGGGCCTGGCGCTCTCCTCGAGCCGCGCCTCGGCGGTCATGCCGGGTCTCAACCGCGCACGCGGATTGTCGAGCGCGACGCGCACTTCGATTGTTCGTGTCGCCGGGGCCACCGACGCAAGCACCGTCTCGATGCGCCCCGCAAAGCTTTCTCCGGGATAAGCCGGCAGCGATGCCGTCACGCGCCCGCCCGGCCGCGCCAGGCTGGCCTCTGCTTGCGGTAAAGACACAACCAGCCAGATTGGCGACAGCCCGCTGATCGTCGCGAGCGGCGCGCCAGCCATGATGGTCATGCCTTCGCGCGCATCGAGCGAGGCGATGGCGCCGGCAATCGGAGCGGTGATTGTAACGATTGTGTGCGGCGCGCCTTCGCGCTCCACCCGCTCGATCAGCGCAGCTGGCATTCCGAGCATCGCCAGCCGCAGGCGCGCGGCGGCGGCGATCTCGCCTCCGGCGGAACGCACGGCGAGATATTCCGCCTGCGCCGCGGTCCATTCCGGCACGCGCAGATCGACGATCGGCGCACCGGCGGCGATGATGTCGCCCGCCGCGCGCCGGTGTGTGCGCTCCACGAAGCCGCTCGCGCGCGCCTGCACCACCGCCACGCTGCGTTCGTTGAACGCGATGACGCCCGCGGCCAGGACGGACCGGGTCACCGCCGATCGCTCAACGATCGCCAAGCGAACGCCGAGATTGTGCGCGACGCTTGGATCTATGCGCACGCCGGCTTCGGCGGTCGCCTCGTCGGCATATCGAGGCGCCAATTCCATGTCCATGAAAGGCGATTTACCCGGCCGATCGAAATGTTGATCGGGAACCATCGGGTCATACCAATAAAGCACGCGCCGGCCCGACTCGTTCTCGCCAGTCACAGACGTACGGCTTGCGCCCATCCAATACCCGCCCACGCCAACCAGAGCCAACGCGATTGCGGCGCCGGCGATTGCGAGCGCTTGTTTCGGCCGCGGCCATTTTAGCAGCTGACTCATGGCGTCGGCGCCGAAAACTGGAGCGACAGCGCCGCGCCCAAGCCGGCGCGCAATTGTTCAAGTTCCAATACGTCAAGCTCTTCTTCGAGCGCCTGTCCACGCGCCTCGATCAATTCGGGGAGCGTCATGTCGCCCGCCGCGAAAGCGCCGATGGCGGCGCTGGCGCGCTGGCGCGCCAGGATCAGGCGTGTGCCGCGGCTGCGCTCCAGATTGGCGGTGAGAGCAGCAAACTCAGCAAGGCTGGCTTCGAGCATCGCTTCGTGTTCGCGCGCCGCCGCCTCGCGTTCGGCGCCGGCGGAAATAAGATCCGCGCGACGCGCTTCGACGATAGGACCTTGACGCGACAGCTGAAACAGCGGCAGCCCGACGCGAACTTCCACGGACGCCATGTCGCCGAAGCTGGGGTCTCGCCGGGCATAGGCCAGTTCCCAGGACCAATCAGGCCACCTTTCTGCGCGCGCCATACCTACATCTGCCTCGGCTTTCGCGGCTTCCGCCTGAAACCCGCCGAGCAAGGGGTGATTGCGCAGATTGCGCCGAAATTGCTCCGGTTCGACATTGAAGATAGGCACATCCACCGCCAGCAATTGCGCTGCGTCGCCGCCGGTCCAGCGTATCAGCTCCGCGCGCGACCCTATAACGCCCGCCTCCGCGTCCGCACGCCGATCGGCAACGCGCGCCGCTTCGATCTCCGCGGCAATCGCATCGTCAACGCTACCCGCGCCGGCCGAGAGCCGCGCGCGCGCAGCCTCGGCCAAATTGCGCGCTTCCTCGGTAAGCCGGCTTAGGACCTCGACGCGACGCTCGGCGTAATAAAGCCCGATCCAAGCGCGGGCCGCGCCCAAGCGCGCTTGCAGGCGCGCTATGTCGAGCCCCGCGCTGGCGCGCGCTGCTTGTGCCCGCGCGATCGCCTGGCGCGCTCGGCGTTCGGCGCCGCTCGGCATATCTTGCATAATGCCGATGCGCCGCATGGTCATTTCATCGCGATCGAGCCGATAGCGATCATCGCCCCTGAGCGGCACGTTTTCGAGCCCAAGCACGAGTTGGGGATCAGGCAGGGCGCCCGCGGGCCCGACCGACAGCTCCGCGGCGCGCAGCGCGGCGGCGCTCGCGCTGACGGTCGGCCCCTCGGCGGAGCGCGCCAGCGCGTCCGCGAAGCTCAACGGTTCAGCGTAGGCGGCTGGCGCGAAGGCGATTGCGAAAGGGAATAGCCATGCGCGGGGCATGCTTCGACTCCAATTGTCGTGAGAAAGCGAGCGCGCAGGCGCGTCAAACGCGCGTGCGCGGCGTCAATTCGGAATCAGAGCGTGCGTGGAGGGCGCCAAAAATCTCTCGCCGGCGCGATTGCGGGAGAGGCATCGGCCAGCGGCGAGTGGCCACTGGTAAGCACCGGCGCGGCGATCGCGAGCGGTTCGGCCAAGGGCGTCATAGCTAGCGCGGTGCGGCACATTTGGGCGAGCGCGCAATCCATGCTCTGCTTGGAATCGCCATCGTCGGGTGGGGCATCGCCTGGGCAACAATCGTGAACCGCCGCTTGGGCCTGCATGTTCGGGCAGGCAAAGGCGGCTGCGGCGCTTGCCACTCCGCTCGCTGCAACGGCGAATGCCAAGAACAGGGTTAACCAAGTACGACGCATGCGATCTATAATGATGGCGCCGCGTCACCATTCCGTCAAGGCCCTTCCTTGATTTCCAAGGATTTCGAGAGTCGTTATGGCGCCTTGGAATCCCACAAATTGCCTTGAACGGCCTTCTTTATCTCGGCGATCAGTGCGGGCGCCTCATCGCGGAATTTCGTGTTTGCCACTTCCTGGTAGTAGTCGCAATTTTCCTGACCTCGCACTTCCCGGTCAATCACTGCGGCCCACATCAAAGCCGCGATCTTCGAGAATTTTTCCTCCAGGTCGGGTTTGATGAAGACGCCCACCACGCTACCGCCAATTAGAGTGATCGATCCTATAGCGGTCGCGATGGTTCTGAGGGCTTCCAGCATTGCTAGCCTTCAATCCGTTTGTTCATCGGCGTCGTTCGTCCGAGAGTCGTTCGCGCCGCTCTCGCAGCGCGCATCCGGTCAAGCGCTTGGCTCGGGGTCGAAGTCTGGAAAGGCGCTTGCGCCTTGCTCGGCCGTGCAGACATTGGCGCGGAACAGCGTGAATAATTCACGGCCCAGGCCGCAAGCGTTGGCGCTGACGCCGATTTGGGCCGGCGCGCGGCTGGACCAGTCGGCGGGCGCTAACACATCCAACGTGCCGGCTTCGGCATCGACTCGCACGATATCGCCGTCGCGCAGTTTGGCGATAGGACCATTTTCGACCGCCTCGGGCGTCACGTGGATGGCGGCGGCGACCTTGCCCGAGGCGCCCGACATGCGCCCGTCGGTAACCAGCGCGACCTTGAAACCGCGGTCGAGCAGCGCGCCCATAAGCGGGGAAAGCTTGTGTAATTCCGGCATGCCATTGGCCTTGGGGCCCTGCCCGCGCACGACCACGATGACGTCCATATCCAGCGCGCCGCGCTTGAACGCCGCCTGCATGTCGGCTTGCGACTCAAACACGCGCGCGGGCGCTTCGATGATGCGATGCTCTGGCGCGACGGCGGAGACTTTCACCACCGCGCGGCCGAGTCCGCCTTGCAACAAGCGCAAGCCGCCATCGGACGCGAACGGCGCGCGCACACCGCGCAACACCGCTTCGTCGCCGCTGCTGGTGGGCGCGTCGCGCCATGACAGCGTTTCGCCGGCGAGAAATGGCTCGCGCGCGTAGGCTGCGAGCCCGTCTCCAGCGACGGCAACTACATCGGCGTGCGCCAATCCCGCCTCGATCAATTCGCCCACCAAGAGCCCCATGCCGCCGGCGGCGTGGAAATGGTTCACATCGGCCGAGCCGTTGGGATAGATCCGCGTCATCAGCGGCGTGACTTGCGATAGCGCGGCGAAATCGTCCCAATCGATTTCGATGCCGGCGGCGCGCGCGATCGCGGGCAGATGGATAAAATGGTTGGTGGAGCCGCCCGTCGCCATCAATCCGACCATGGCGTTGACGATCGCGCGTTCGTCGATGACGCGCCCGACCGGGCGGTAGTCGTCGCCAAGGCCGGTGATAGCGGCCGCGCGCGCGGCGGCGGCGGCGGTCAGTGCGTCGCGCAGCGGCGTATTGGGATTGACGAAGGCCGCGCCCGGCAAATGCAAGCCCATCAGCTCCATCATCATCTGATTGGAATTGGCGGTGCCGTAGAACGTACATGTGCCGGGTGCGTGATAGGATTGACTCTCCGCATCAAGCAGTTCGGCGCGGCCGATCTTGCCTTCGGCGAAGTCTTGCCGCAGCCGCGCTTTTTCCTTGTTGGGCAATCCCGACGGCATCGGCCCCGCCGGCGCCAAGATCACCGGCAACCAGGGAAAGCGCAGCGCGCCAATCAGCAGACCGGGCACGATCTTGTCGCAGACGCCGAGCAGAATCGCGGAATCAAAAGTGGCGTGCGAAAGCGCAATTGCCGTGGAAAGCGCGATCACGTCGCGTGAGAACAGCGACAGCTCCATGCCCTCAAAGCCCTGGGTGACCCCGTCGCACATCGCCGGCACGCCGCCGGCCACTTGTGCGGTTGCCCCAGCTTTGCGCGCGGCGTTCTTGATCAGCGCGGGAAATCGTTCGAATGGCTGATGCGCGGAGAGCATGTCGTTATAGGCGGTGACAATGCCGATATTGGGCCATTTGCCCGCGCGGAGGATGTCCTTGTCCAAAACGGCGCAACCGGCAAAGCCATGCGCCTGGTTGGCGTCGGCCAGCCGCGTCCGCGCAGGCGTGCTGGCGTCGTAGCCATCGATCAAATCGAGATAGCGGCGGCGGCGCTTGGCTGATCGCGCGCGGATACGTTCGGTGACGGCTTCGACGACTGGGTTGAGCATGACCGTTCCCGCGCTCCGCGCTACGCACTTGCCGCCAATTGTTTAAGCCGCTGGCACATTACCGAATCCGCATCCGCAAGCGGTGCGATGATTGTGAAATGGTTGGCGGCCTCGATTTCCTCGTAGCGCGTGGTGACGCCGGCCTCGCCCCAGGCGCGGACGATGGTTGCGCTTTGGCGAAGATATTCCCGGCTCTCCTCGGCCCCAACCACAGCATTGAGCACCTTGTCCGCCGGCGCGGGCCACAACAACGGGCTCAAGCGCTCGGCCGCTTCGTTATCCATTTGCAAAGCGGTATTGATGCTTGTGCCGACAAGCGGGCGTAGGTCGAACAGACCCGATATCGCATAAGCGGCGGAGACATGAGATTCTGTCGCTAGCATGCATGCGGCGAGATGGCCGCCGGCGGAATGACCGCTGACGACAATGGGTTTGCCGGTCTCGCGCGTTAGCGCGGCGCAAGCGGCGCGGATCTGCGCAACGATGTCGCCAATACGCACATCGGGACAAAGATCATAGCTCGGCACGGCGACACTCACGCCAAGCTGGTTCAAGCCGCGCGCCATGTGGCTGTAGAAGCTCTTGTCCGTCGCCTGCCAATAGCCGCCGTGCACGAACATCACCGCTGGACCGTCGCCGGCCTCGAACAAATCGAACGCGTGGCGTTCGCCAGCGCCATAGGCGATGACGCGCGGCGGATTCTGCTCACGCCACGCCGCCGCATCAAGCGCCCAGCCTGCGATAATCGCGGCGTGCTCGGGCACGCGCGCGCGATTGTTGTATTCGGCTTCGTAATCGATGCTCATTCAGTATCGGGATAGTCGAAACCCGGCCATTTTGAGCCGTAGATCTGGTAGCCGAGGATGGTGTAGGTTTGCGCCACATTGGGATTGGCGCGGATTTTCTCGGTGACGACTTTTTGGATGGTGTTGAGATCGGGGTGCTCGATGCGCACCAGCAAATCGTGCTCGCCCATGATCGAATAGATATCCATGATCTCGCCGATGCCATCGCGCAGCGCGTTGCCGACGCTCTCGGGCGTCGCGCCTTGCACGCGCACGAACACGAACAAACTATGATCGGCCATCGTCACTCGTCCTCTCGAACTTGGACGGCGACGATAGCAGCCCGCGGCCAAAGAAAAAACCGCGGGGCCTGGGCCCCGCGGTTAAGTTTAATAGGGAGGAAACGCCCGACAGGGCGGGAGCGGCATCACGAAACGCCGCAACGCAGCAAATCTAGTGCTGCAATGCACAAAGCGCAAGCCGAATTGGGTGGTGATAGCGTGGCCACAAATATTATGCATTGATTTTATATTGTTTTTATCATAGTTCGGTCCCGCCCCTGAAATCTCGCATAAGCTCACTCGCACTGCCGGGCGAGTCCTGTCCCTAGAATCACCCGCCGCAATTGAAGCGGGCGCCGGTCACGGGCAAAACCCTGTCAAGCTAGACCGCGCCCGCCTTGCGTGGTCTCTCAAAGAAAGTTCCCGATGGCCGAACGCCTGCGTAACCTCGCGATTATCGCCCATGTCGATCACGGCAAGACCACGCTCGTGGATCAGATGCTCACACAAGGCGGGGCCTTCCGCGCCAACGAGGCCCATGCCGAACGGGCAATGGATTCCAACCCGCAGGAACGCGAGCGCGGCATCACCATCCTGGCCAAGTGCACCTCGATCCTGTGGGGCAAGGGCGAAGCCGAGACCCGCCTCAACATCGTCGATACCCCTGGCCATGCCGATTTCGGCGGCGAGGTCGAGCGAATCCTCGGCATGGTCGATGGCTGCCTCTTGTTGGTGGACGCCGCCGAAGGGCCGATGCCGCAAACCAAATTCGTGCTGTCGAAGGCGCTGGCGCGCGGGCTTTCCCCCATCGTGGTGCTAAACAAGGCGGATCGGCCCAATGCCGACCCCGATGGCGCACTCAACGACATTTTCGAGATGTTCCTGGCGCTGGGCGCCAGCGACGCCCAGGCCGATTTCCCGATCCTCTACGCCTCCGGCAAGGAAGGCTGGGCGGTGAAGGATCTGGGGCAAGCACGCGAGAATCTCGGCGAGCTGTTCGACCTTATCGTCGCGCACGTGCCCGAGCCCGAGCCGGTCAAGCATCGTGACGAACCGTTCGCGGTTCTGGTGACCATGCTGGACGCCGATCCGTTTCTCGGCCGCGTGCTCACCGGCCGCATTGAGAGCGGGCGGCTCTCGGTCGGCGCGACGGTGAAAGCGCTCACCCGCGACGGCCGCGAAATCGAGCGCGGGCGTTTAACCAAATTGCTCGCCTATCGCGGTTTAAAGCGGATTGCCGTGGAACGCGCCGAAGCCGGCGACATCGTCGCCATCGCCGGCTTGGTGGAAGCCAGCGTCTCCGACACCATAGGAGCGCTTGAATTGCTTACAGCCATCCCCGCCCCGCCGATCGATCCGCCGACGCTGTCGATTACCGTTTCCATCAACGACAGCCCGCTCGCGGGACGCGCCGGCGATAAAGTTCAAAGCCGCGTCATTCGCGACCGGCTATTACGCGAGGCCGAAAGCAACGTCGCCATTCGCGTCACCGAGACCCCAAGCAAGGACGCGTTCGAGGTCGCCGGGCGCGGCGAATTGCAACTTGGCGTACTAATCGAAACTATGCGCCGCGAGGGCTTCGAGGTTTCGATCTCGCGCCCGAGAGTGCTAACTCGCCACGAAAACGGCCAGATTCTGGAGCCGATCGAGGAAGCGGTCATCGACGTTGATGGTGAATATTCAGGCATCGTCATCGAGAAGCTGAGCCTCAGGAAAGCCGAACTCGCCGATCTGCGCCCCTCGGGTGGCGATAAAATCAGACTTGTGTTCCATGCCCCTTCGCGCGGTCTGATCGGCTATCATGGCGAATTCCTCACCGACACCCGCGGTTCGGGAGTAATGAACCGGCTGTTCCATGGCTGGTTACCGTGGAAGGGCGACATTCCCGGCCGCCGCAACGGCGCGCTGGTCTGCAACGACAACGGCCGTTCGACAGCATACGCGCTGTGGAACCTTGAAGAGCGCGGGCGCATGTTCATCGCCGACGGCGAGGACGTCTATGCAGGCATGATCGTCGGCGAGAATTCGCGCGGCGAAGATCTCGACGTTAACCCCTTAAAGGGGAAAAAGCTCACCAATGTTCGCGCGTCAGGCAAGGACGAGACCATCCGCCTGACCCCGCCGAAGCGGCAAACCCTCGAACAAGCCATCGCCTGGATTGAGGACGACGAATTAGTGGAAGTCACCCCCGCCGCCATCCGGTTGCGCAAGGCCCATCTTGACCCAAACGAGCGCAAACGCGCCGCCCGTATCCAGGAAGCATGACGTTAGCGTGTAGGGAAGTGTTGCCACAACAACGCGATTCGTTTCATTTCGACACCGATTCGTGTTTTTGGCGCCTTCGATCATTGATTCTCCCCTGAGAGAAAGTGAAAGGTGCTTAATGCTCGTGGCGCCGGTCTTGCTGCTTCGTTAGCGCAAAGGTGGCCCATGGGGGAACCGCCAGGACAAGGGCGCACACAATGGCAAACGCCATAGACCTCCACGTCGGAAAGCGGCTTCGCCGCCGCCGCCGACTTCTGGGCCTCACTCAACAACAATTGGCTGAGTCCATCGGCATCCGCTTCCAACAAATCCAGAAATACGAATGCGGCGCCAACCGCGTCACCGCGAGCCGCCTTTACGAGCTCGCCGTCGCGCTGAACGTGCCTGTCAATTACTTCTTCGACGGCCTGCAGCAGATCGCGACGCCGGCAGTGCCAGGCGCGCCGGCCAATGATCGTGACCTGATCGCGGCCGATGTGCTGAGCCAGAAGGAAACGCTCGAACTGATCCGCGCTTATTACAAGCTCGGTGAACGGCCGCGCCGCCGCCTGCTGGATCTGGCCAAGGCGCTGCAAGACGAAACCACCGACGCGGCCTAAAGAGCCAAGTCGTCTGGGGGCAAGGGGGAACGGGCTCGCCGCTGGCGAGCCCGTTTTCGTTGTGCTTGATTGCGGGCTTGAGCGCGCACCAGATCCCCCGCTTCCTCGCTTTCGCCGAAACCTTGGCCGACGCAGCGCGCGCGGCCATCCTTCCCTATTTTCGCGCCAATCTTGCCATTGAACACAAAGGCGGCGAGCGCTTCGATCCGGTGACTGAAGCTGATCGCGGTGCTGAATCAGCAATGCGCCAGCTGATCGAGCGCGAATTTCCCGAGCACGCCATCCTTGGCGAGGAGTTCGGCGAAACCCAGGGACCGAGCGGTTACCAATGGGTGCTCGACCCCATCGACGGCACCCGCGCCTTCATCGCCGGCCTCCCAACCTGGGGCGTGCTGATCGCGCTTGCCTATGAAGGCCAGCCGATCGTCGGCGTCATGGACCAGCCTTATCTCGACGAACGTTATCGGGGTTGGAATTCTTCAGATTCTTGGAGGGCCGAAGCGCGCGTGCGGGGCCTCACGCGCCCGCTTAAAACCCGCGCCTGCGCCAAGTTGAGCGAAGCCATCCTTTCCACCACCGACCCCTATCTGTTCCAGGACGCGGAAGCCGGCGCCTTCGAGCGCGCGCGCAACGCCGCCAAACTCACCCGCTACGGCTACGATTGCACCGCCTACGCAATGGTCGCCGCCGGCCACGTCGATTGCGTCATCGAAAGCGGTCTCAAACCCTTTGATATAGCAGCCTTAATCCCGATTATTCGCGGCGCTGGCGGCGGCGTGTGTGCGTGGGATGACGGCGATGCGAGCGCGGGCGGGCGGGTGCTGGCGTGGGGCGATGCGCGCGTGCGGGACGAGGCGCTGCGGCTTCTGGAGTAGCTGGACGCGCCCGCAGCGCGGTTGCAGGATAGTCCGACAAGAGGAGGCATCCATGGCCAAGATAGTCTGCGTTCTTTATGACGATCCCGAGGATGGATATCCGAGCGGCTACGCCCGCGACGGTTTGCCGAAGCTGGGCAAATATCCCGACGGTCAAACCCTGCCCACGCCTAGGAAAATCGACTTTCGGCCGGGCGCCTTGCTCGGCTCGGTGTCGGGCGAGCTTGGCCTGCGCAGTTTCCTCGAAGCGGGCGGACATCAGCTTGTCGTCACCGCCGACAAGGACGGCGTGGGCTCCAAACTCGACCGCGAATTGGGCGACGCCGAGATCGTGATTTCGCAACCGTTCTGGCCGGCCTACCTCACGCGCGACCGCATCGACAAGGCGCCGAAGCTGAAAATGGCAATTACCGCCGGCATCGGTTCGGATCATGTCGATCTGCAAGCGGCGATGGATCGCGGGCTGACCGTCGCCGAGGTAACCTATTGTAATTCCATCAGCGTGGCCGAGCACGTGGTGATGATGATCTTGAGCCTGGTGCGCAATTATTTGCCCTCGCATCAAGTGGTGCTGGACGGCGGCTGGAACATCGCCGATTGCGTGGCGCGCTCCTACGATGTGGAAGGCATGAGTGTGGGCACGGTGGCCGCCGGGCGCATCGGGCTTGCGGTGCTGAGGCGGATGCATCCGTTCGATGTGAAGTTGCACTACACGGATCGCCATCGCTTGCCGAAGGCAGTCGAGGACGACTTGGGCGCGACCTTCCATGCCAGCGCCGCCGAGATGGTTCCCCATTGCGACGTCGTCACCATCAATTGCCCACTGCACCCGGAAACCGAACATTTGTTCAATGACGCCATGATCGCGCGCATGAAACGCGGCGCCTATCTCATCAACACCGCGCGCGGCAAGATTTGCGACCGCGAGGCGATCGCGCGTGCGCTGCAAAGCGGCCAGCTCGCCGGTTATGCCGGCGATGTGTGGTTTCCCCAGCCGGCGCCGAAGGATCATCCCTGGCGGACAATGCCCCACCACGGCATGACGCCGCACATTTCAGGCACCTCGCTGTCGGCGCAGGCGCGCTATGCGGCGGGCACGCGCGAAATTCTCGAATGCTATTTCGAAGGCCGGCCTATTCGTGACGAATATCTGATCGTCGCAGGCGGCAAACTGGCCGGGACCGGCGCGCACTCCTACAGCGCCGGCAACGCCACGGCAGGCTCGGAAGAAGCCGCGAAATTCAAGCCGCGCTGAGGCGCCTCAACGCGCTACGAACAGGTTGCGTTCCAGCTGCTGTCCTCGCCGCGAAGCTGCGCCAGCGTTTGCAATTGCCCGGAGAGCCCAGCACCGACATTGTAGAACGAATTCGCGTTCGCCGTTGGCGCCATGCGGCCATAGACGCTCAGCGCGAAAGGCGCGTGGCCGGCGGCGGCAACGCGATAGGATTCGTTGTTCTCGCCCATGCCTAGCGTGTAGCAGCCGATCATGGTCACTTCGGCGCCGCGCCCGCGCAGCGCGCCGAGCACGTCATAGGGAATAGCTGCGCCGGCTTCGCTCCAATAAAAATTCAAGCTCGGTCCAGCGCGATCGACTTGCACGCTGAGCGCGCGGCCCAAGCGCCCGCTGGCGATCAGCGTGCCTTCGGGTCGCGCGTCCCATTGGATCATGGCGAGGCGCGTGCGCAGTGTCGCGGGATCGGCGGCGCCGGAAACTGGCGCGGCGGCGAGAATCGCCTCGGCCATCGGCCCAGCGGCGACGATAGTTTCCCATTGCTGCTGGCACTGCGCCGGCGCCCATTCGCCCGCCCGCGGATTCTGCGCGATCACATCGCGCGTGCAGCGGGCGATGTAGCCGGCTTGGGTTTCGGTTGCGTTGCCGCCTTGCGCTGCGGCTATCGACTGCGGCTGCCCGCAAGCGATGAGCGCCACGGATGTTGCAATAATAAGTGTAAGATGGCGCATGTTGGCCTCCCCTGCGGCATGTCGGGGCGAGTTTTGCGCGGAACTGTTAAGCGCGCAATTCGAAAACGCCGGCGACGCGAAATGGCGGAGAATGGAGCCATCGCTGCCCGCAGGCGTGCAATCTGCTGGTCAAGTCAGAGACAAGCCCATCACCTATTTCTTTCGACTCTTGGCGCCCGCGTCGGGCTCATTCGGTATTTGTTTAATGGAAGCGCGAGTGCGACGGTCCCGTAACTTCAGGTTCCGATCCGACCAGTCCTCTAGGCTATCGTTTATCCTCGAAACACCATCCCCGAGGATTTCACCCACATTCTCTCCAAATCTAGCGAGTTCGGAGCCGAGGCGACTCCGACGTACGCCGACGGCGATTGCACCTAACCCAAACGCTACGGCACCGCCAATAACGGTGAGAATTATTGAGCCTGGCCTGACGCTCTCGATCTCAATGAATGAGATTTCCGTGCGCTCGTCATACTAATTAAATGACCGGAAGCGTGGCCACCCGAACACACGGGCGCCCCTCCTCCGCGCAAGACTATAATCCATGTTATAGTCGGGGATAAGATACTCCACGACATAACCATCGACGATGGCAATGATCTCCCTCAACTCAAGAAATGATAGCGGTTGTTCGTTCTCAATCGTGATCTCAAAGCGAGCCATCCTCAATTCCCTCCCCAAGAGCAGCGCTACCTTAGGTTGAGGCCGGGATGAGTCAAGAAGTTTGCCGTCCTACCGATAAAACTCCACGCGCCGATCCCGGAAAAATCCCCACGCGGCGCGGTGGCGGTCCAAAAAATCCAGATCGAACTCGTGCACCAGCACGCCTTCGTCTTCGCGTTCGAAGCTTTGCACCAAATCGCCGCGATGATCGGCGATGAACGAAGAGCCGTAGAATTTCTGCCCGCTGGCTTCCGTGCCGATGCGGTTCGCGGCCACCAACGGGATCACGTTCGATACCGCATGGCCTTGCATGGCGCGCCGCCAGGGATCGCGTGTATCGAGCGAGGCATCGTGGGGTTCGCTGCCGATCGCGGTGGGGTAGAGCAGCACGTCCGCGCCCATCAGCGCCATCGCGCGAGCGGCTTCAGGGAACCATTGGTCCCAGCAAATGCCGACGCCAATGCGACCATGCGCGGTGTCCCACACCTTGAAGCCGCTATCGCCGGGGCGAAAATAATATTTCTCCTGATAGCCGGGGCCATCGGGAATGTGGCTCTTGCGATATACGCCAAGCGCTTGGCCATCGGCATCGAGCATCGCCACCGAATTGTAATAGGCCGGCCCGTCGCGCTCGAAAATCGAAACGGGAATGACCACGCCCAGCTCTTTCGCCAGCGGTTGTAGCGCGGTCACACACGGATGCTCCAGTGCGGGATGCGCCGTCGCGAACCATTTTTCTTGCTGCGTGGTGCAGAAATACGGGCCCTGGAACAATTCCGATGGCAGCACCACGTGCGCGCCTTGCTTTGCCGCGTCGCGAATCAAGCGCGCGGTTTTGGCGATATTGGCGACGATGTCCTCGCCATATGAAGTTTGGATGGCGGCGATTGTGATTGTGCGGGGCATTTTCAAGCCTGCGCAGGTGGAGCACACCCCCTCCCCTTGAGGGGAGGGGGCAGCGGGCGGGGTGGAGCGCGACGCTGGCTAGTAGGAGCGCGGACCTCTGGCCCGCTTCGCAACATCACAAAAAACTTGCGCGCCACGAGGCGCGCGGCCCAACCTCGAACTAGCGGCGTTACACCCCGCCCCCTGCCCCCTCCCCCGCCGGGCCGCAAAGCGGCCCGGGATGCAACAAACCCCGATCGCTCCGCGATCGGGAGGGGGAGGGGGTTCCAAGTGGAGAGCACCATCATTCCGCCTCCTGCTGCGTGATGCAGTGGAACGAGCCGCCGCCGGTGAGGATGGCGTGCGAGGGTAGGCCGATGACTTTGCGATCTGGAAACAGCGGCGCAAGCGCGTTCACCGCATCATCACCATTATCGGAATACACTGGAACCACCACAACGGAATTGCCAATCACGAAATTCATGTGGCTGGCCGGGATGGCATCGCCGTCTTCATCAAGCAAGAGCCCCGGCGAAGCGATGCGCACCAATTCGAGCTTGCGACCTTGTGCATCTTTCATCGCCGCCAGCGACAGTGCGATTTCTTCCAGCACGTCGAAATTGGGGTCTTCGCGCCCGCGCGGCGCTTGGCAGACCACGCGTCCCGGCGCGATGAAGCGCGCGAGATTATCGATGTGGCCATCGGTGTGATCGTTCAACAAGCCTTCGTCGAGCCATAGCACTTTCTCCACGCCCAGAGCGCGCTCGAGCTCCAGTTCCGCGCCCGCTTCGGTCCAGTGCGAGTTGCGGTTGGGATTGAGCAGGCATTGGCGCGTGGTCAGCAGCGTGCCCTCGCCGTCCATCTCGATAGCGCCGCCTTCGAGGATAAAATCATGCCACATCAGCTCCGCGCCGGCGGCCCGCGCCACCTGGTCGGCGACCTCGCCATCGTGCGGCAGCACATATTTGCCGCCCCAGCCGTTGAAACGAAATCCTAGCGCGCGGCCTTGCGCCGTGAAAATCGGCCCGGTGTCGCGGAGCCAGATGTCGCCGAACGCCGCCGGAACAATCTCCGCATTGGCCCCCAGCGCCAGCTTGGCGGTCGCTTCCGCCTCGCGTCCATGCGCCAGCACGCGCATGCGATCACCGGCCCCGCAATTGGCCAACGCGCGAATCATGGCGGCGACTTCGGCGCGCGCGGGCTCAAACTCCTCGCCCCAAAGTTCGGTTGCCGACGGCCAGGCCGTCCAGATCGCCTTGTGCGGGGCCCATTCGGGCGCAATTCCGGCGGGGGGAATCTTAGGAATCGAACCCATGTCGGAGCCTTAGCGCATGTGAGCGACGCCAGATAGGCGGGCCTGGTCCCCATGCAAGGGCAGCCTCCATTCTGGCGCCGCCGGCCCGCTTAAGCTAAGAAGTCCCCGGGGATTTTCCGAGACGCATATGCAGCCTGCCCGAAGCAACGCCTTCGACCGCACGAGCCTCGCGTTTTTGGCGGTGCTGACCGCACTCACGTGGGCCCGCATTGAGGCGCTGCGGCTCAATCCGATCGGGCTTTATTACGACGAAGCGCAATACTGGATGTGGTCGCGTTCGCTGGAGTGGGGCTATTTCACCAAACCGCCGCTGATCGCTTGGGTGATCGCGGGCACAACCACGCTGTTCGGCGATGCTGAATGGGCGGTGCGTCTCGGGGCGCCGCTCGCGCATGCAATCGGCGGGCTGGCGATGTACGGGCTTGGACGCGCCATGTATGGGGCTTGGGCCGGATTCTGGGCAGGTCTCGGCTGGCTAATGTTGCCCGGCATCTGGTTCTCGTCGAGCCTCATCTCCACCGACGCGCTGATGTTGCCGTTCTGGGCCATCGCGCTGTGTGCCCTGTGGCGCTTGACCGCCACGCGCGCTTGGTTGTGGGCGATTGCGCTGGGCGTGGCCGTCGCCGCCGGGGCGCAAGCGAAATACGCCATGCTGTATTTCTTGCCCTGCGCGGCGCTCGCGGCCTGGCGGCTCGCGCCGGTGCGGCAAGCACTCGCCGGCGGACGTGGGCTCGTCGCGGCGCTGATCGCGCTGGCTCTGATCGCGCCAAACCTCATCTGGAACGCGCAAAACGGTTTCGTCACCGCGCAACACACCGCCTCCAACGCTCGCCTCGATCTCGCCGACATGTTCAATTGGGATGAATTGTTCGAATTTCTGCTCGGCCAATCCTTCGTCATCGGACCGCTGATCTTTGTCGTGCTGCTCTGGCTGCTCTGGCGCTCGACTCGACGCACCGCCGATCTGTCGGTTGAGGCCAAGTTCTTGATTGCCTTCGTGTTGCCGCCGTTGGTGTTCGTCTCCATCATCGCTTTCATCTCGCGGGCGAACGCGAATTGGGCCGCCGTCGCCTACCCGGCCATGCTGCTTTGGATCACCGGCAGCTTGTTTGCTTCGCGCGCCGGCCGGCGAATCCTCGCCGCCGCGACCGCGGTTAATCTCACCATCGGATTAAGCTTCACGACGATCGCCTTCTATCCCGGGCTCTCAAACCAATTCAAGGGCGTGCGCATGGCCCGAGCTTGGAACGAAACCGCGCGTGAAATCGCGTTGCGCGCCGCGGCCCAACCAGGCGAGGCGCCGTTCACCGCCGTGCTCGTCGATGACCGCGCCAGCTATTTCGAGCTCAATTATTATTGGCGCCATGCGCGCCGGGCGGGAGCGCCGCTGCCGCCGCTGCGCATGTGGCTGTTGCACGGCCAAGCGCACAATTCGGCCGAGGCGATCGACCCGATGCGGCCCGAGGAAGGCGGACGCGTCCTGGTCGTGCATTCGCGCGATTTCCACGATTGCGTCTCCGAGGATTTCCAGAATTTCAGCAGCGGCGTCGAGCATCTCACCATCCCGCTCGGCGGCGCCTTTGTACGCGAGCTTGAAATTTCCGTCGGCGAGGGTTTCGCGCCCGCCGCGCGCGATTCCGCGTTCGAGCAGCGTGTGCGCCGCGGCGAATGCTAGTACTCGGAATCGGAATTGCGTGATCTGTGATCATGCCATTCCGGGTCCGGTACAAATGTATGAATCTGTACCCACTTTCACCTGGCACGGGGGCGCCCTACTTGACTCATGCTTCAATGAAAGTGGGTGCTAGGCCGCGCTCAAGATATCATTCCGGATCCCACCAGGCTCGGCCGTCGCGGTCCAGCAGCAGCGCCGCTTGGGTGGGTCCGTTCGAGCCCGCGGCGTAAGGCTGCGGCTCGCCGCCAAGCTCATCCCATGACGCCAGTAAAGCATCGGCCCACACCCAGGCCGCCTCCACTTCGTCGCGAGCCATGAACAGCGAGAGATTGCCGCGCACCACATCCATCAGCAGCCGCTCATAGGCATCCGGGTAGCGCAGCGTAAACGCATCGGCGAAGGAGAGATTGAGCGGCGCCGGCTTCACCCGCAATCCCCCCGGCCCCGGCTCCTTCACGTTTAGCCAAAGCCGCACGCCCTCGTCCGGCTGCAGCCTCATCACCAGGCGGTTTGGAATGGCGCTGCCCGCGCCAAACATCTCCACCGGCGGCGGCTTGAACTGCACCACGATCTCGGAGCGGCGCGCGGCCATGCGCTTGCCGGTGCGCAAATAGAAGGGAACTCCGGCCCAGCGCCAATTATCCACTTCCGCTTTCATGGCGACAAATGTTTCCGTGCGCGAGGCCCGGCCGATTTCCTCGGCATATCCCGGCGCCGGCACGCCGACGACGAGGCCGGCGCGGTATTGCCCGCGCACGGTTTTGGCAGCGGCGTCCTTGGCGCCGATGCGCCTCAGCGCCGAGAGCACCTTAAGCTTTTCGGTCCGGATGGAATCGGCATCCATGGAGTTCGGCGATTCCAGCGCCACCAGGCAGAGCAATTGCAGAATGTGGTTCTGCACCATATCCCTGAGCGCGCCGGACTTATCGTAATAATCGCCCCTGCCCTCGACGCCAATCTCTTCGGCCACGGTGATCTGCACGTGATCGATGGTGGCGCGCGACCACACCGGCTCCACCAGCATGTTGGAGAAGCGCAGCACCAGCAGGTTTTGGACCGTCTCCTTGCCGAGATAATGGTCGATGCGGAAGGTGCGGTGCTCGTCGAACACGGCCCCCACGCCGTCATTGATGGCGCGGGCGGAAACAAGGTCGCGCCCGATCGGCTTTTCGATGACGATCCGGGATGTGGAAGTGGCCAGCCGGGTCTCGCCCAGGCGCTGGGCGATGGTGACGAACAGGCCGGGTGCGGTGGAGAGGTAGAAAATGCGGGTGTTGCCGGCGCCGTTGGACAGAGCCGCGCCCAGCGGCGCCCAATCGGCGGCGGGCGCGGTCGCGTCGACGCGCGCATATTCGACATGACGCAAGAATTCCGCGCATCTGGCCTCATCGGCCTGAACGCCTGGCGCGAACTTGCCGCGGCTCTCGTGCACCATGGCGCGAAAGCGCTCGCTATCGAGGTCGGCGCGGGCGGCGGCGATGATGCGCGATTGCAGCGGGATCTGCCCGTCAAGGAAACGGTGCAGCAGCGCCGGGAACAGTTTGCGCAGCGCAAGGTCGCCGGTGGCGCCGAAGACGACCAAATCGAAAGGCGGGACGGGGACAAACTCAGCCATGGGTGGAACAAACTAGAGTTTGCCCGAAATCGCAAATACCCTGGGCGCAAAGCCAGGGGACTTGGCCGCACCCGGCCCGCCGTCCTAGTCTGAAGGCTCGAATCTGTTCCGGAGCCAAGCCGATGCCGCGTTTACTTATTCCCGAGGAAGTGTTGGCGCTATCCCCGGTCATGCCGGTCGTTGTGCTTGAAGACGCCGAAGCGGCCGCCCCACTCGCCCGCGCGCTTCTGGCCGGCGGGCTCAAGACCATCGAAATCACCCTGCGCACGCCGGCCGCGCTCGACGCCATCCGCGAAGCCGCGCGCGCCGCACCGGAACTCATCGTCGGGGCCGGCACCGTGCTGGGCGAGGACGACCTCGCCGCCGCCGCCGAGGCCGGCGCGCGCTACGCGCTTTCGCCCGGGGCGACGCCCGCGCTGTTGCGGGCCGGGCGCGACGCGCCCATCCCGCTCATTCCGGGCGCCGCCACTGCAAGTGAGATCATGACCGGCCTTGCGCTCGGCTATCGCTGTTTCAAATTTTTTCCGGCGGAAAATCTGGGCGGACCCGCCGCGCTCAAAGCGCTCGGCGCGCCGCTGCTGGCGGCGCGTTTTTGCCCAGCTGGCGGCATCGGCCCCGACAAAATAGCCGCTTATCTCGCCCTCGACAACGTGCTCTGCGTCGGCGGATCCTGGATCGCGCCGGCCGACAAGATCAAAGCCGGCGATTGGGACGGCATCGAAGTGCTGGCGCGGCAGGCGGCGGGGTTGCGCAAGAACTAAAGCCGATCACGCAGCGCAAACCAGAGCATGCCGAGCACATGCAGCTGCGCGCGCATGCTTGCACCGCCCGGAAATTCAGGCGGCGCGAGACCGGCGAGAACATCAAACCGCTCCGCCGTTCCCGCCATTGCCTCGGACAACACTTTCCCCACCAACGCCGGAAGCAGCACGCCCTGCCCTGAATAGCCGTGCGCGAAGAACAGATCGCCGATGCGCCCGATATGCGGCATGCGTGTCATGGTGATCGACACCAGGCCTCCCCAGACATGCTCGATGCGCACATCGGCAAGTTGAGGAAACACGCGCGCCATATAGGGGCGCAGGAAAGCGGCGATGTCGATGGGCCGGTCGGGCGTGTAGCGCTCGCCGCCGCCGAAGATGAGCCGGCCATCGGCGCTGAAGCGAAAATAATTCACCACGAAGCGGCTGTCGCTGACGGCCAGGTGATCGGCGATCAGCGCGGCGGGTTTGTGCAGCGGCTCGGTGGCGACCAGATAATTCGCCACCGCCATGATGGTCCCGGCGATGCGCGGCTCAAGCCCATGCAGCAGCGCATCGCAGGCAAGTACGCCGTGCCGCGCCTTCACCACGCCCGCTTCAGTTCGCGCCACAACGCCCGCTGCCGAATTCACTTCAATCACGCGAGAATTCTCGAACATTTGCACGCCCGCCGCGCGCGCGGCCTCCGCCAAGCCAAACGCATAGTTGAGCGGATGCAGGTGTCCGCCCCCCTGGTCCAGCAGCGCGCCGTGAAAACTGGGCGAGTCCAGCTTCACGCGGGTTTCTTCGCGGCTAAGCACGCGCACATGCGGATAATCCATGATCTGCTGGAGCGCCTTCGCTTCGGCGCGCATCCGGGACAAGTGCCTTGGCTTGGCGGCGGCTATAACGTGGCCGTTTGTGCGCAAGTCGCAGGCAATGGCGTGTTTGGCGATAGCCTCGAGCGTCAGCGTACGCGCTTCCGTTGCAAACTCGAACAATGTGCGGGCTTTCTCCACGCCATAGCGCGCGATGAGCTCGACGGCGCCCTTGCGCCAGCCTGGGATCATCTGACCGCCATTGCGCCCCGAAGCGCCCCAGCCGATGCGCCCGCCTTCCACCAAGATCACCGAGAATCCGCGCTCGGCTGCATTCAGCGCCGCGTGCAGCCCAGTATAGCCGCCGCCGATGACGACGACGTCCGCACGCGCCTCGCCTTGCAGTCTCGGCGCTGGCTCAAACGGGTTTGCGCTGGCGGCATAATAAGAGCGCGCCATGCCGAAATCGGAATTCACTTGGCGTTCCGCCGCGCGATCCCGCACCGATGTTTGCAGGTTGGAGCGCGCGCCTTCAGGCGCACATTTTTCGCCAACGCACTTTCGAAGATGCGGGCCTGAAGGCCCGCGCTCCCAGCCACAAACATCGGTGTTTCACCCCACTCCCTACCCCCTCCCCTCGAGGAGAGCGGGTGCGATCTTGCCGCCGCCATCTTCACACCTTCAAGAGAAGGTGGTCGCGTTCCCATGAGCTGATCACGCCTGAAAACGCGGCCAGCTCGTGCGCCTTGATGCGCTGGAACGCCGAGCAGAAATGCTGGCCCAGCAACTCGCTCACTGGCTTGCAGGCGATGAACCGGTCCAGCGCCTCATCCAGCGTGCGCGGCAGCGTGCGCGCTTTGTTGTAGGCGCTGCCTTCGATCATTTCGCCCGGCTCGATCTTGTCGCGAATGCCGATATAGCCGCACACCAGCGAGGCCGCGAGCGCGAGGTATGGATTTGCGTCCGCGCCAGGCAAGCGATTCTCGATGCGGCGATTTTCTGGTTGCGAAATCGGCACCCGCAGGCCACAAGAGCGATTGTCATAGCCCCATTGCAGATTGATCGGCGCGGAAAAATCCGGGCGCATGCGGCGGAACGAGTTGACGTTCGGCGCAAACAGCGGCGTCACGTGATTGAGATACTTCTGCAAGCCGCCGATGAAATACCGAAACAAATCGGTATTGCCGTCGCCTTGCCCGGGCGGGGCGCCGAATAGATTCACGCCGGACTTCGCATCCACCAACGAAATGTGCAGGTGCATGGCGCTGCCAGGCTGATTTTCCATCGGCTTGGCCATGAAGGTGGCGTAGACGCCGTGCTTGAGCGCCACTTGCCGCACGATGCGCTTGAACACCAGCACTTGATCGGACACTTGCACCGGATCGCCGTGATTGAAATTGATCTCCAATTGCGCGGTGCCGCTTTCGTGGATCATGGTGTCGAGATGCAGCGAGGCGGCTTCGGCGTGCTCGTAAATGGTCTCGATCAGGTCTTCGTATTCGGTGATAGCTTCGAGGCCATAGGGTTGCGGCGAAGTTTCCGAGCGACCCGAGCGCCCCGCCGGCGGCACCAACGGCAAATCGGGATCGGTGTTGACCTGGGTGAGATAAAATTCGAGCTCCGGCGCCACCACCGGCTTGAAACCTTCATTCTTGTAAAGATCGATCACCCGCTTCAGCACGTGGCGCGAGGCGATGTCATAGGGGCGGCCATCGGTGTAGTGGGCGTCGGCAAACACGAACGCGGTAGGGGTTTTGTAGCCTGGAGCCACGCAAATGGTTTCGATGTCGGGGACAAGCACCACGTCGGGATCGCTCATAGTGGTGATTTCGTCGGCGTCGTCGGCATATTCGCCGGTCACGGTGAGCGTATAAACGCTTGAAGGAATCCGAAGCGAACCATCGCGTTCGCTCTGCAGGAATTTTTGCGCCGGAAACACTTTGCCGCGAATAACGCCGTTCACATCGGGCACCAGACACTCCACCTCGCCGATGCCGTGTTCCTTGATCCAACTGGCGAAACTCTTGCTCATGGTACACTCGGCTTGCGTTTGGTGATTTGCGTCGCACACAAGCGTTCCGCTCTCGATGGCGGCGGCGGGAGCGCATAAATCACCTGACGTCGCACTATGGGTGGCCCCATGAAGGCAAGTCAAGCGCGGCCCTTTGCGTTCCCGTTCTTCTCCCCTTTGGGCGTGTTGCGAGATTCACTCCCATCCCCGGAGCGATGCGCAGCATCGAGTCCGGGGCCCGTAAGCGTGGACATCGGCAAGAAAAGCGCTACTTCACTGCGGCGTGAATACTAGCAAGCGCAAGTGAAATGGGTCCCGGATTTGGCGCTGCGCGCCAATCCGGGAATGGGTAGGCGCTTTGCGTTCTCCCACGAGGGGAGAAGCGTGGTTACTCCGCCTGCAACGCCCGAAGCGCCGGTTCGGCTTCACGTAGCGAGCGGGCGATGATGTCGATCATGCGGTCGATCTCAGCGCGCGAAATGATCAGCGGCGGGCACATGACGATGGAATCGCGGATGCCGCGCACCATCAGGCCGTTCTTGATGCAAGCATCGCGAACGATCGGGCCGGCTTTGCCTTCTTTGCCGGTGAAGCGCTGGTTCGTCCCTCTCTTCGATACGATTTCAACCGCGCCGATCAGCCCCAGCGAGCGGGTCTCGCCCACCAGCGGATCGCCGTCGAGGCGCTTGAGCGCTGCGGCGAAATACGGCCCGATGTCTTCGCGTACGCGCTCGACCAGGCCTTCGCGTTCGATGATCTCGATATTTTTCAACGCCACCGCCGCCGCCACCGGGTGGCCAGAATAAGTATAGCCGTGCACGAAATCGCCGCCCTTCTCACGCAACACTTCGACAATGGCGTGCGAAACCCCCACGGCCGAGATCGGCAAATAGCCGGAGGATAATCCCTTCGCCATCGGCACAAGATCAGGCGTCACCCCGAAACGCTGGAAGCCGAACCACGAACCCAACCGGCCAAAGCCGGTGATCACTTCGTCGACCACGAGAAGAATTCCATACCTGCGGCAAATCTTCTCGACACGCGGCCAATAGCCTTTCGGTGGAATGATCACCCCGCCGGCGCCTTGCACCACTTCGCCGATGAAGGCGGCGACATTTTCGGGGCCGACCTTGAGAATGCGGTCCTCTATCTCTTGCGCGGCGCGCGCGGCGAAGGCTTCTTCGTTCTCGCCGAAGCCTTCGTTGAACGCATAGGGCTGCATCACGTGTTCGATTCCAGGGATCGGCAGGCCGCCGATCGGGTGCATGTGCTTCATGCCGCCGAGGCTGGCGCCGGCCATGGTCGAGCCGTGATAGGCGTTCCAACGGCTGATGAAGATGGAGCGCTTGGGCTCGTCCTTGACGGTCCAATAATGGCGCACCATGCGCATGACGGTGTCGTTGGCTTCCGAACCGGAGCTGTTGAAGAACAGGTGCTGCAGATTGCCGCCGAGCTTTTCCGCCAGTTTCGCCGCGAGCATCACTGTGGGCGGCGTCGCGGTTTTGAAGAACGTGTTGTAGAACGGCAGCTCCTGCATCTGCTCAGCTGCGGTGCGCACGAGTTCTTCACGCCCATAGCCGACATTGACGCACCACAAGCCGGCCATGCCGTCGAGGATCGCATTTCCATCGCCGTCGTAAATCGTACAACCATCGGCACGGGTGATGATGCGGCTGCCGCCGAGCGCTAGAATCTCGCCATAATTGGCTTGCGCCGGGAGGTGATGGGCGACGTCGAGGCGGCGCAGCTCGGGGATGTTGTAATTACGTGCGGTCATTTTTGTTCCTTAGGTTCCTTGTTCGACTTACCGTCACCCATCCTCGGATTGCGCGTAGCGCAAGTCCGGGGCCCATACACGCGAACGCTTGTGTTTATGGGCCCCGGACAACGGCTTCGCCGTTTCCGGGGATGGGTGGTGAATTTATCCCGACGCCAATTTCTCTCCCCGCAGCGCGCGTCCAAGCAAATGAAAGAACACTTGGCTCTGCGGATTTTCGTGGGCGTTCCATTCCGGGTGCCATTGCACCGCCAGCACCGGCGCGCCGTTCACCTCCGCCGACACCGCTTCGATGACGCCATCGGGCGCGGTCGCTTCAACCTTGAGTCCAGCGCCCAATTTATCGGCGCCCTGGAAATGCACGCTGACGACATTGAGTTGGTCGCGCTGATAGGCGCCGTGCAGAATGCCGCCAGGGATCAAGTTCACCGGGTGGACATGATCGAACATGGCGTTAAAATCGGCCTCGCGCGGGGCGTGATGTTTGATTAGATCGGGATGATCGGACGTGTCGCGCCGCAACGTGCCGCCGAAAGCGACGTTGAGCTCCTGGAAGCCGCGGCAAATGCCGAACACCGGCTTGGAGAGTTCAAGCATCGCCTCGATCAGCCGCGCGGTCAGCTCGTCGCGATCGGGATCGAACGGGCCTGGCGCATCTTCGACCAATTCGCCATAGCGCTTTGGATCGAGGTTGGACGGCGTGCCGGTCAGCAAAATGCCGTCAAGGCGCGGCGCCACTTCGCGCGCGTCGAGCAGGCTCGGCATTGCCGGCACCAGCAGGCCCGCCGCGTCGGCATAAGTGAGCGCCGAGAGAATGTAGCGCGTCATCACCGATTGCGCGGGCTGGCCGCCAATCTCGCGATTGCAGCAGATGATGCCGAGAACGGGGCGGGGGTTTTGTTTGTGTTGGGTCATGCGCGTGCCGGGTCACTATAGCGCCAGCACCTCTCTCCTGCGAGGGGGAGAGGTCGATTTGCGTGAGCAGATCGGGTGAGGAGGCGTGGCGCAGGATTGGGCGCTGCGTCGAAACCAACGTTTGATTCTGAGCCAGGCCCCCTCATCCGGCGCCTCGCGCCACCTTCTCCCCCGCAGGAGGGGGAGAAGGGACAGCGTTCGTCACGACAACAACACCGCCGGTGAACACGCGTGCCAGGCGAGCCAGACCGGCTCGTCCCAGGTGAAATCCTCCTGGTCGTAGCGGGTGAGATTAGAGCGGAAAGTTTTCACCCGGCGACCGCCTTCAAGTTCGATTTCGAAAATGGTCTCGCTGCCGAGATAGACAATGTCCTTGATCACGCCCGGCACGACATTGCTTCCCGCCGGCGCGTCTTCCGTTTTCATCGCCGCGGCCCCTTCCACGCGTTTGTGCATTTCGATTTTTTCAGGACGCAGCGCTACCCACACGGTCGAGCCCTTGGCCCCGGTGACGCCGTGGTCGAGATAGACCGGCGCTGCCAATTCCGGCGCGCGTACGATGGCGTGGTCCTGCGCGTCCCTATCCAGGACGCCCTCGAACATATTCACCGAACCCACGAAATCCGCGACGAAGCGCGAATTGGGGAATTCATAGAGGTCCGATGGTGTCGCTACTTGGGTGAGCAATCCCCGGTGCATTACCGCGCAGCGCGAGGCGATGGCGAGCGCTTCGTCCTGGTCGTGGGTGACCATGATGAATGTGATGCCGACCTTTTCTTGCAGCGAGGTGAGCTCCGAGCGCATCTGATCGCGCAGCTTGGCGTCGAGCGCCGACAGCGGCTCGTCCAGCAGCAGCACGCGCGGCCGCTTCACCAAAGCGCGCGCCAGCGCCACGCGCTGGCGCTGGCCGCCGGAGAGCTGATCCGGCATGCGGTCGCCGAGGCCGCCGAGTTTCACCAATTCAAGCGCCTCGTTGACGCGGCTCACGCATTCAGGGCCCGCCACCCCGTCCATCTTCAAGCCATAGCCGACATTGTCCGACACTTTCATGTGCGGAAACACCGCGTAGGATTGAAACACCATGTTCACTGGGCGTTTGTTCGGCGGCAGATGGGCGATGTCCTTGCCATCGATGAGGATGCGGCCTTCGCTGGGCGTCTCGAAGCCGGCGAGCATGCGCAGCAACGTGCTCTTGCCGCATCCCGATGGCCCTAGCAGCGCAAAGAATTCACCTTCCAGCACTTGCAAATTCACATTATCGACCGCCACCACCTCGCCGAAACGCTTGGTGATGTTCTCGAAGGTGATGATCGCATTCGGCTTCACCGATGAAGTGGGCCGCGCGGCGGCTGCGGCGGAAGCAGCGAGTTTGCTCATGACTTCTCTTTCTTGGCCTCACCCGCGCCTTGCATATGCAGCCCGATCGCGGTGATCACAACGGTAACGACGATAAGGATCGTCGAGGCCGCGTTCACTTCGGGAGTTACCGAGAAACGCAGCATGGAATAGACTTTCACCGGGAAAGTAATCGTATCTGGCCCGGCGGTGAAAAAGGTGATGACGAAATCATCGAGACTTAAAGTGAAGGCCAGCAGCGCGCCGGCTATCAGCCCGGGCTGCATGTGCGGCACGAGCACGTCTATGAACGTGCGCCACTCGCCCGCGCCCAAATCCTTGGCCGCCTCCTCCAGTTCGCGGTTGAACGAAGCCAGCCGCGCGCGCACCACGGTGGCCACGAACGGGAACGCGAACGAAGTGTGGGCGATGATGATGGCGCCGAGATTGAGCGGCCACGCCAAGCCGGTCGGCCATGGAAACACGCGGGCGAAGAACACCAGCATGGCCACGCCCATGCAAATTTCCGGCACTACGATCGGCAGCGCCATCGCCCCTTCGAGCGGGGTCTTGCCCGGGAACTTGAAGCGCCAGAGCAGCACCGCGGCCAAGGCCCCGAGCACGACGCTGAAAATCGTGCAGAAAAAAGCGATGGTCAGCGAATTGGTGAAGGCTTCGATCAGCGAATCGTTATTGAGCGCCTTGGCGTAATAATCGAGGGTGAATCCCTGCCAAACAATGTTGCGCCGGCTGTCGTTGAACGAAAACGCCATCAAGATGATCAGCGGCAGATAGAGAAAAGCCAGCGTGCCGCCGACCATCACCCGCAACGGCCATTGCCGCCAATATTCAAGCGGGCCGGGTTTTTCGCGTTTTTCGCGCGCCATCAGCCCCTCCGCTCGGCGCGCTTTTGCACCATGGCCTGCGCGGCTATGGCGAAGAAGGTGAGATACATCAGCAGGAACGAGAGAGCGGCGCCGAACGGCCAATCATTGGCCTTCTTGAACTGGCGCTCGATAACGTTGGCGATCATCTGACTGTCGGTGCCGCCGAGCAGATCCGGCGTCAGATAAGCTCCCAGCGCGGGGATGAAGGTGATGAGGATGCCCGATGCGATGCCGGGCGCGGCCAACGGCACAACCACCAACAGCATGGTGCGCCAGTGCCCGGCGCCGAGATCGAGACTCGCCTCCATCACCGAGCGGTCCATGCGGTCGAGCGCCGAATAAAGCGGCAGCACCATGAACGGCAGGTGCACATAGACTAAGCCGAGCACAACAGCGAAATTGTTGTAGAGCAAGGTCGCCGGCGTGAAATCACCGAGCGGCTGCAGGCCCACCATGGTCATCAGCCCGCTGGCATTGTTCCAGAACCATTCGAGCGTAAAGTTCACGTAGCCGTTCTCGCGCAGCACCGCGATCAGCGCGTAAGTGCGGATCAGCAAATTGGTCCAGAACGGCAGCATGATCAGCAACAGCAGCCAGGCCTTGGTGCGCGGGCTGGCGAAGGCGATGGCGAGCGCCACCGGAAAGCCGACGATCAAGCACAGAAGCGTCGTGACCCCCGCGACAACGAGGCTCTTGCCGAAAATGCCGAGATATAGCGGCTCCAGCGCCCGCATGTAGTTGGCGAACGTGCCAGTGAGATCGATGGTGACGGGGCCGGTGTTTTCGCCGAACGAATAGGCCCAGATCACAGCCATCGGAATCAGGAAAAACAGCAGCAGCCAAGCGACCGGCGGGATCGCCACCGCCGCGAACGCCGCCTTCGCCTGACGCCAAGTTTGCTCCATGCGCTCCTCTTGGCGCCGCCGGCTTCTAGCCGGCATGCCGCCTGGAAGGCGGCAGTATTAAGCCGCATTAATCCGCGTGAAAATTTCCTCGTACAGCCGCGAACGCTCATCGCCCTCGAACGCGCCGTATTCGCTCTTGGCCATCACATCGGCTGGCGGGAAAATAACCGGGTTATTCTTGTAGCTGTCGGGCATCCGGTCGCGCACCGCCGCGTTCGGCGTCGGGTATTGGATCTCTTCGGTGATCTTTTGCCCCGCCTCGGCGTCGAGCAGATAATTTATGAAGGCGTGCGCGTCATCTGGATTGGGCGCGCCGGTGGGAATGCACAGACAGTCAGAATTGATCAGCGTGCCTTCCTGCGGGACCACGAAATCGAACGCATCGCCGCCTTCGGCCGCCATCAGCTGAGCGATATCGCCGTTGTATTCGAGCACGATATCGACCTCGCCCGACGCCAGCAGATCCTGCCCGTCGTCCTCGTGAAACGCCTTGATGTGCGGCTTTTGACGGATCAGCATCTGTTCTATCTCGCTGAGCAGCGTCTCGGGGATATTGTTGACCGAATGGCCTTTGTATTTCGCGCAGAGCCGCATCAAATCCGCCGATTCCGAGAGCAGCGCGATGCGGCCGGAATATTGCGGCGAGTCGAAAATGTAACGCCAGGAATTAGGCACGGCGCCGCCGCGCATTTTGTCCTTGCGGTAGGCGATGCCGAGCGTCAGCCAGGTATAGGGCATCGAATATTGCCGACCAGGATCGAAAGCTGCGTCTTGGAATTCCGCCAGCAAATTGGCGAAGTTGGGAATCCTCGCGCGATCGAGAGGCACGATCATCTGCGCTTGGCTCATGCGGGTGACGAACTCGTTCGACGGCACGATCACGTCAAAGCCCGGATTGCCGGCGCGCAAGCGCGCGAACAATTCGTCATTGTTGGCGAACAAGCTCATCTCGACGGCAGCGCCGGTAGCGGCTTCGAAATCGGCTAGCGTCGTCGGACCGATATAGGTGTCCCAATTGTAGAAATTGACCGTGCGCCCGCCGCCCTGACGATTACAGGCCGCCAGCCCGCCAGCGAACGAAATGCCCACCGCCGCCGCGCCAAATTGTTGCAGGATTGAGCGGCGCGAGGCGCCTCGGAGAAATTTGCCCTTGGCCATGGTGCGCCCTTGCCCTTCCCTATGGTCCGCCGGCTCGGGCGGACGCGTTGATGCGGCCCTAACAAGCACGCAAATACCAAACATAATCAACATCCGAGATCACGGAATTGAATCTTTCTTGTTCGGTGCGCTTGACGATGGAATACATACGCACGAAGCGTTCGCCCAGATAATCCTTTAGCAGCGCCGACTCGGCGAAGCGGTCCACCGCCGCGAACCAATTGACCGGGATTTTATCGCCGCTGGCCTCGGCCTGGGCGTAGCCATCGCCGACAATGGCAGGGCCCGGGTCGATCTTGCCCGTCAACCCGTGGTGTACCGCAGCAAGCAAGGCCGCGAGCGCTAGCGTTGGATGCGCGTCGGCCCCGGCGACGCGGTGCTCGATGTGGCGCGTGTTGGCCGCGCCGGCGGGGACGCGGAAGGAAACGGTCCTGTTGTTGACCCCCCAGGTCGGCGCCACTGGCGCGTAGGAATTGGTTTTGAAGCGGCGGTACGAATTGGCGTTGGGCGCGTAGATCGCCATCGAGTCGGCCAACAATGCCTTCATGCCGCCAATGGCGTGCTTCACGCTTGGCGCGCCTTCGGGCGCCTCGGACGCCATGATGTTCCTGCCCTTCATGTCGTTGACACTGACATGCAGGTGCATGCCCGAACCCGCGAGATCCGCGAACGGCTTGGCCATGAAGGTCGCCTCGCAGCCATGGCGGAGCGCCACGCCCTTGGCGGCGCGCTTGTAAAGCACGGCGTCATCGGCGGCGCGCAGCGCGTCGGCGTGGTGCTTCAAAGTGAGTTCAAGTTGCCCCGGCGCATATTCGCTGATCGCGCCTTCGAGCGGCACACCTAGCGCGTCTGCCGCGGTCCAAAGATCGCGCAGAAACCCGCTCGCCTCCTCCACTTCGCGCAAGCCATAGACTTGGTGCTGGGTCGGGCGATCCCCGGTCAGCGGCGAGCGCGGCAGTTGCACGCCCCCCGAACGGGTGCGCCGCGCATCGACGAGATAATACTCCAACTCGCAGGCCACCACCGGGACCAGTCCATCGGCGGTGAAGCGATCGATTACGCGCTGCAGCACATGGCGCGGGTCGAGGTCATTGGGCTTGCCGTCGAGTTCGTACATCGACAGCGCCACCTGCGCGACATCCGCTCCGAGCCAAGGCGCCGGCGTCAGCCGGCCAGCGATCGGTTTGGCGATACGATCGGCGTCGCCATCCTCCCACACCAGCCCCGTCGCCTCCACGTCCTGGCCGGTGATGTCGTTGACCAGGATCGAGCCCGGTAGAAACCGCCCCTGCTCGAACACCGCCATGATCTCGTGCCGGCGCAGGCGTTTCCCGCGCGGCGCCCCGGCCATGTTGGTGAACACGATTTCGAAGAACTGGATGTCCGGGCGGGCGTCGAGGAAGGCTTTGGCTTCTTTGGGCTCGGCAATGGTCATGATGCGGCCTTATGGACCGCCGGCGCCCTCGCCGGCAATCATACCCGGCGCGAACCCTCTCCCTCCAATGGGAGGGAGAGGGCAGGGTGAGGGTGGAGCGCGGACGTTGAGTGATTTGCGTTAGCGGTCTGGCCTTGCCCACATCGTTAAATGTCGCGCCGCCCCCTCACCCTGCCCTCTCCCCCTCTCGGGGGCGAGGGTTCTCTCAACCGACATCACTTTCTTTAGCGAAGCACTCCACCGCCCCAATCAGCCGGTCGATCTGTTGGCCGGTTGTCGCCGGCGACACAAGCATCATCATATGGAACGGCGCAATCAAGATGCCGCGATTGATCAGATAAAGGTGTAGCGCGCGGTTCAGTTCGTGCTGGCCCAGCGCCGCGCGCATGGTGGCGGCGTTCTTGGGCGGCGCCGGCGCGAACACGATCTCCGCCCGCGCCCCAACATGCACCACGCACCAGGGCAAACCGCGCGCGGCGATGACTTTGTTTAGACTCGCGATCAAATAATCCGCGCCCGCCAGCATGGCGGCGTAAGCCTCCTCGGTGGCCACGTCGCGCAATGTCGCCGCAATCGCGGCGAGCCCCGCCGCATTGCCGGCCAGCGTTGTGCCGATGCCGGTTCTTCCTTGGACCGCCGGCGTCTCGCCGGCGGTCCAAGATTGGATACGCCCAGCCAATTCAGCGCTCACCCCCCACACCGCCGCCGGAAAGCCTCCCGCTATGGCCTTGCCGACGCACAGCGCATCCGGCTCTAGCCCCCAAGCCTTGCTCGCCCCGCCCGGCCCGGTCGAAAGCGTATGCGTCTCATCGATGATCAGCAGCGCGCCGCCTTTCCTGGTCAACGCGCGCAAGCAGGTGTGGAAATCGCGCTCCGGCAAAATCATCCCACAATTGGTCATCGCCGGCTCACACAGCACCGCCGCCACGTCTCCGACCGAAAGCGCCGCTTCCAGCGCGCCCAAATCGTTGAACGGTACGGTGCGGGTGGTGCGGGTCATGTCGCCTACCTGGCCCACGAGCCCCCGGTCCATGCACGTGCGGCCTTCGCGCAGTTCGACGAAACAATCCTCGACCATGCCGTGATAACAGCCGTCGAACACCACGATAACCGGCTTTTGCGTCACCGCCCGCGCCCAGCGGATCAGCGCCCGGTTGGCGTCGGAAGCCGAAAGCGTGGCTTGCCAGAACGGCAGCCCGAAGCGCTCGGCTAGCAGCGCGCCGACTTGCGCCGCCATTTCCGTCGGTAACATATGAGTCGTCCCGCGCCGCGCCTGTTCGGCCACTGCACGCGCCACCGGCGCTAAGCCATGGCCGAACATGCCCGGCGTGTCGCCGAGGCAAAAATCGTCATAGACGTTATCGTCGATGTCGGTGAGCGTTGCGCCCTCGGCGTCCTCCACCACGATGGGAAACGGGCTCGCCCAATCGCGCATCCAATGCATCGGCGCGCCGGCGAGCCAATACGCCGAGAGAGTGCGAGCTTGCGCGGCGCACTTCGGATGCGCCGCGACGAAACGCTCTGTCTCGCGGGCGATGAGGGCGGAATACATCATTGCTCTTCATGGACCCCCGGCGTCCTCGCCGGCAAATTCGGCGCTGGCCGGCGAGGACGCCGGGGGTCCATATTCTTCACGGCTTGTACGTGATCGAAATACTTTTGAGTTCGGTGTATTTATCCAGTGCGTGCAGCGAGCGATCGCGGCCGAAACCCGACTGCTTGGCGCCGCCGAACGGCACGGTGATGTCGCAGGCGTCCCACCCGTTGATCCACACCAACCCCGAGCGCAGCTTGCGCGCGACCCGGTGCGCGCGAGAAATGTTTGCGGTCCACATGCCCGAAGCCAAGCCGTAGACTGTGTCGTTGGCGATGCGCACGGCTTCGTCTTCGTCCTTGAACGAAATCACCCCAAGCACCGGGCCGAACACCTCTTCGCGCGCCAGCGTGTGTGTGCTCTTCACGTCATCGAACACGGTGGGCTCGACATAATAGCCGCCGCTCTCCGCGCGCACGCGGCGCCCGCCTTGCGCCAATTTCGCGCCTTCCTCTTGCGCGACGCCCACGTAGCCCAGCACGCGCTGCATCTGCGCTTCGCTCACCATCGCGCCGGCCAGGCTCTTGGGGTCGAGCGGATCGCCTGGCATAAAGGCCTTCGACTTCGCAAGCACCTTCTCCAGGAAAGCATCCTTGATCGAATGCTCAATCAGCAAGCGCGAGGCGGCGTTGCAGATTTCGCCCTGGTTGAAGAAAATCCCCCAGGCCGCAGCGGCGGCGGCTTCGTCAAGGTTCTCGGCGTCCGCGAATACGATCTGCGGGCTCTTGCCGCCCAATTCGAGCGCTACGCGCTTCAGATTGCTCTCCCCGGCATAAATCATCAGCTTGCGGCCGACTTCGCCGGAGCCGGTGAATGCTATCAGATCCACATCCATGTGCCGCGCCAGCGCTTGACCGGCGACTTCGCCGAAGCCTGCCGCGACGTTGAAAACGCCCGGCGGCACGCCAGCTTCGAGCGCAAGCGCACCCAGCTTCAGCGCGGTGAGCGGGCTTTGCTCCGCTGGCTTCAGCACAATGGAATTGCCCATCACCAAAGCCGGGCCGACCTTCCAGCACGCCATGTGCAGCGGGAAGTTCCACGGGATGATGGCGCCGACGACGCCCAGGGGTTCGCGCAGCACGAAACTAAACCGCTCCGCCGGCGTGGTCGCCACTTCGCCGTAGATTTTGTCCAGCGCCTCGGCGTACCAGCGGATCGAGTTGATGGCGCTGGGGATGTCGATCGCGCGCGTGTCGGAAATGGTTTTGCCCATGTCGAGCGTCTCGAGCAGCGCCAGCTCCTCTAGATAACGCTCCATCAGCTCCGCCAAGCGGAACATGACCCTCTTCTTCTCGCGCGGGCTCTTCAGCCGCCAGCGTCCATCCTCGAAGGCAGCGCGCGCGGCCTTTACCGCAACGTCAATATCCTCGCCGCCGCACTCGGCGACCTGGTTCAGCAGTTTGCCATCGCGTGGAGAACGATTGGCAAAGGTCTTGCCGGATTTAGCGGCGACCAGCTTGCCGTTGATGACGGCTTGGCCCGGAAACGCGAGTTCAGCGGCGAGGTCGAGATTTTTCTGTAGGGTCATGGCGCGGTTTTCGCGCCGCGGGCAAAAAATTACTAGCCCCTATGAACTCCCCGCTGGCAACGTCGGCGATTGCCGATGGGGGCGACGGCGGTCCATAATCGCGCCATGCTGACACCCAATTCCCTCGATTCCTTCTGGATGCCGTTTACGCCGAACCGCGCGTTCAAGGCCGATCCGCGCATGGTGGTGCGGGCCGAGGGCATGCATTATTATGCGCCCGATGGCCGCGCCATCCTGGACGCCACCGCCGGGCTTTGGTGCGTCGCCGCCGGCCATGGGCGCCCGCGCATCGTGCAGGCGATCCAGCGCGCGGCCGCGGAACTCGATTACGCCACCAATTTCAATCTCGGCCACCCCGCCGCGTTCGAGTTCGCCAACCGGCTTGGCGAAATCCTGCCCCAAGGCCTCGACCGCATCTTCTTCACCAATTCCGGCTCGGAAAGCGCCGACACCGCGCTGAAGATAGCCCTCGCCTACCAGAAAGCCCGCGGCAAGCCGGGCAAGTTCCGCTTGATCGGCCGCGAACGCGGTTATCATGGCACCAATTTTGGCGGCATCTCGGTCGGCGGCATTGTCCGCAACCGCATGATTTTCGGGCCGATGATCGCGGGCGTCGATCACTTGCCGCATACGCTCGACATCACGCGCAACGCCTTCTCACGCGGCGAGCCGCCGTTTGGAATCGAGTTCGCCGACGCACTGGAGCGTATCGTGGCGCTGCATGATGCTTCAACCATCGCCGCCGTCATAGTTGAGCCCGTGGCTGGCTCCACCGGCGTCATCATACCGCCGCAAGGCTATCTCAAGCGCCTGCACGAGCTGTGCAGCAAGCACGATATCCTGTTGATCTTCGATGAAGTGATCACCGGCTTTGGGCGCCTCGGCGCGCCGTTCGCGTCGCATTTCTTCGACGTGAAGCCCGACATTCTCACCATGGCCAAGGGTATCACCAACGCCGCCGTGCCGATGGGCGCGGTGGCGGCCTCGCGCGAGGTTTACGATACGATATTGGCAAACGCCGACACGCCGATTGAACTGTTCCACGGCTACACCACCAGCGGCCACCCACTCGCCTGCGCCGCCGGCATCGCCACGCTCGACACCTTCCGCGCCGAAGCTCTGTTCGAACGCGCCGCCGAACTCGCGCCATACTGGGAAGAAGCGATGCACAGCTTGCGCGATGCGCCGCACGTCATCGACATCCGCAACCTAGGCCTGATCGGCGGCATCGAACTCGAACCTCGCGCGAACGCGCCCACGCAACGCGCGCTAGAGGCGTTTCGCATTTGCTTCGACCAAGGCGTGCTGATCCGCGTCACCGGCGACATCCTGGCGTTTTCTCCGCCATTGATCATAGAAAAGCGCGAGATCGATCAGATCGTGGACACGGTGCGCGGGGCGCTGCGGCAGATCACATAATCGAGAGCCGGCGTCCCTTCTCCTGGTTAAGGAGAAGGTGGCGCGCAGCGCCGGATGAGGTTTACCGCGCGTGCAAGCCGTGGCGCCGTTAGGAGGCCGGACATGAAGGCAAATGCGGATTCGGTGCGGCGGGCGCGCGAGAGATACGCGGCACGGTGCGTCAGCGTCACGGACCTCGCGCAACATTCTTCGCGCGAGCATCGAACGGAAGCAAGACGGCACCACGCTTCGTTCCAACCACGACATTCCAGCGGCTGAACCACTCTACCGTGGTGCCACGGTACGCATCGGGTACTTCGGTCCACGTTGCCAGGTCGATGGCGTAGTGCGCGCCCCACATCTCGCGCGCCGATTTCGCACCAATCAGAAAGGAACCGTGCAATCCTGCGACGATGAAGCCGGCAGCCTGATCCCAGCACATCTCGCGACCTTGCCGGCCCGCGCCAGAGCCGAGGTCGATCTCGATGCACGCCTGGCCGCAACCGATGCCGCGCATATCGCCGTAGCTGCTGCTGCTGTCGAGCGGCATCCCGTGAAACGACGGATCGGGCCCGTGCCAGGGCATTCCGTTGAGCCAAAGGATGCTGCGAGCGACGCCATCTTCAATCACGCTGTCGAAGCGCACCCCCCAGCATGGCCCCGCTACTGTCGATGTTTCCGTCGGCACCGTCACCAACGTTCCAGCCGCGAAATCCGTTAACTTGGCGGCAGCGATTTGCCCCGCGTCGATCTGCAAGTGATTCATTTGATTCGCCTTTCCGTAGAGTCACTACGCCCGGGCAGTAAACGAAAAGTGAATCGAAAGAATCTGTTAGCCTGGCTTGTTTCGGTTTTGATTCCCGGTGAGCCCCACCGGCTGGCGCGTGCTGCGCATCAAGAACGCCGATGTGCGGCAGGCGCCTTGCGACGTGGAAGCATGCATTATCGCGGCGATTGGCGACTGAACCTCGTCGCTTTCGTGCTGCAAGCGTTCGTTGGCATTGTTAGCGCCAGCGCGGCTTCCTGCACGGTCGGCAAACCTCATCCGGCCCTTCGGGCCACCTTCTCCTTAACCAGGAGAAGGGACGCTAAACTTCCAACCCCTCGCTCGCTTCCATCCACGCCGCCTCCGCTCGTTCCAGCGCGAGCGCGGCTTCGGCGCGTTCGCGGGAGAGCGCGGCGCCGCGATTTGGATCGCGGGTGAACAGGGCGGGGTCGGCGAGCGCGGCATCGATGCGGGCGAGCGCGTGTTGGGCTTGCTCCATTTCTGACTCTGCCGCGGTGAGGCGTTGCTTCAAAGTATAGGTGGAGGGCTTTGGCTTGGGCGATTCGTCCTTTGTATCTGACTTGCCCGCCTTGGCGCCACGCTCCACTGGCCGATCAGCTTCCAGCACCAGTTTACGATAATCGTCGAGATCGCCCTCGTAGGGACGCGCGCGCGCGGCATGCACCAGCCACAAGCGATCCGCGCAAGCTTTCGCCAAATAAATATCGTGGGTGATCAGCAGCACGGCGCCTTGATATTCGTTGATGGCGTGGATCAAGGCTTCGCGGCTGTCGATGTCCAAGTGCGAGGTCGGCTCGTCCAGGATCAACACGTGCGGTTTGGCGTGCGCCATCAGCCCGAGCAACAGGCGCACTTTTTCGCCACCGGATAATTTCTCCACCGTTGTATCTATTTTTTCACGCCCGAACCCCATGCGCGCAGCAAGGCCGCGTTGCTTGGCCGGGGCCCAGTCGAGTTCCAGATCGCGCACATGTTCAAGCACGGTTTCACCGACGCGGAGTTCATCGAGCTGATCTTGGCTGAAATAGCCGATCACCATCTTGCCCGACGCCGTGCGCCGCCCCGAGAGCAGTGGCAATTTCGCGGCGATGGATTTCACCAAAGTGGTTTTGCCCTGGCCATTCGGTCCGATGATGACGATGCGGTCGTCGTGATCGAGCCGCAGTGAAACGCCTTTCAGCACCGGCTTGCCGGCGACATAACCCAGATCGCATTCGTCCAGCACCACCAGCGGCGACGCAAGCTCAACCGGGTCCTCGAAATGAAACGGCGCGCTGCGCTCTTCCAGCGGCACGGCGATGTCTTGCATTTTTTCCAACTGCTTGATGCGGCTTTGCGCTTGCCGAGCCTTGCTGGCCTTGGCGCGGAAGCGATCGATGAAAGCCTGCAGATGCTCGCGCTGCGCATCCTGCTTGGCTTTCATGCCGCTCATCAAGGCCATGCGTTCGGCGCGCTTGCGTAAGTAGGCGTCATAACCGCCGACGAAAATCTCCAGCTTCTTGTCATCGAGCGCCAGCACATGCGTGACCGAACGATTGAGCATTTCGCGGTCGTGGCTGACGACGACAATTGTGTGCGGATAGCGCCGCATATAATCCTCAAGCCACGCCGCGCCTTCGAGGTCGAGATAATTGGTCGGCTCATCGAGCACCAATAGGTCAGGCGCGGAGAACAACACGCCTGCAAGCGCCGCGCGCATGCGCCAACCGCCGGAAAATTCGCGCGCCGGCCGCGTCAGATCGCTTTGTGAAAACCCGAGCCCCACCAGAATGGCCGAAGCGCGCGCTTCGGCGCTGTAGGCGTCGATATCGGCCAGGCGCATGTGAATGTCGGCGATGCGCTGGGGATCGGTGGCGGTTTCGGCCTCAAGGATGAGCGCACTCAGTTCCTCATTGGCGGCGAGCACGATGGCCAGCAAGGCATCGTCCAGCGGCGGGATTTCCTGGGCGACGAAACCCATTCTGGCGCCGCGCTGCAAGCGGATCGAGCCATTGGCCTTGCTGACTTCTTCGCGGATCAGCTTCAGCAGCGTGGTCTTGCCGCTGCCGTTCTTGCCGATCAGCCCAACTTTCCAGCCCGCAGCGATAAACGCCGAAGCGCCCTCAAACAGCGCCCGTCCCGCGATGCGATAAGTAAGGTCCGAAATTTCCAGCATGAGCGCGGCGGGTTAGACAGGGCGCGGGCGAGGAAGGCAAGCGCTCGCCCTTTTCCTCTTGCTTGTAGGACAAAGCCAATCCCTACCACCCGCACGTCCGCCCGCGATCTTGCACCTCCAGCCAAAAGCGGCTTTGCGAGCATGCTCTCTCCCCCTTACAATCCTTCCACGGCCAGCCATTCGATGCCGTCCGCCGACATCATGAACACCGCCGCCTGGCGCGGCTTGGCGCCGACGGCGGCGAAAAAGCGCTGCGCGGTTTCGTTGCCGACCCCAGTGGTGATGGTCAACTCGCGGGCGCCGAGATCGCGGGCCCGGCGCGCCACCGCCGACATCAGCTTGCGGGCGAGGCCGCCGCGGCGCTGTTCGGGCACGACGTAAAGTTCGCACAGCGCCAAACTGGGGCAGGCGCGGCGCATGTCGTAGCTTTTGGTGATGACGGCGTGGCCGATGATCGGCGCGTTCGGTTTTTCCTGCGCCACCCAGGCCTCGAACAGCGCGTTGGGGCCGAAGCCATGTAGGCGGATACGATCGGGATCCAGGCCCGAAACGCCGGACTCCTCCGCGGCCGCCTCAGCCGCGAGTTTGGCGATGGCTTGAGCGTCGCGCGCGATGGCGCGGCGAATATGCACCAGTGGGCCTCCTGCTTGGGGCTCAAGTAAGACGCCTGAGCGGAGCGCGTTGCAAGCGAAACGCGCGGATCAGTGGTCTATCCAGGGACCGATCGGGCGATCCTCATGCTTTTCCCACTCATTTCCCGGCGCGCGCCGAGAGACCATGGCGCCCACCAAGGTCAGCGCAACCACGGCGGCTACCGCCACCAAAAACCAGAGGAACATTAAGAGCGCTCCAATCGGCGGGCCTTGCAGCCGGCCCGAAGCCTCGCCTCCCCAGCGTATGTTTGTGTATTTAGCACGAATTGTTGGCGCTTTCGAGGCCAATCCGAGCGACGCTCAGACTCGCGCCGCGGACCGGCGTATCTTGTCTCCAGTACCGGCCTACATTGAGCCAGCCCAAGCAGAGAGCACCATGGCGCGCGCGCCGCGAACCCAACAGAAAACTCTGCCCGCGCCGCGCGCCTGGCAGCGCATGTTGTCGGGGCGGCGGCTCGATTTGCTCGACCCTTCCCCGCTCGACATCGAAATCGAGGATATCGCCCATGGCCTGGCGCGGGTGGCGCGCTGGAACGGGCAGACATTAGGCGCGCACGCCTTCTCGGTGGCCCAGCATTCGCTGCTGGTGGAGGAGATTGGCCGCAAGCTCGCCCCCGGCTGGGACAAGCCCAGGCGGCTGATGGCGCTGCTGCACGACGCCCCGGAATACGTGATCGGCGACATGATCTCTCCCTTCAAAACCGCCCTCGGGCTCGACTACAAGGCGTTCGAGGCCAAGCTCGAGGCCGCCATCCACCTGCGCTTTGGTTTGCCTGCCCACCCCAGCCCGGCAGTGAAGGGACTGATCAAGCGCGCCGACTTGATCTGCGCCTATTTCGAGGCGGTGCAGCTGGCGGGCTTCACCGAAGCCGAGGCCAAGCGCTTTTTTGGCGCCCCCCCGCGCGGAATCACGCTCAAATTGACGCCTTTGCCCACCGCCCAAGTGCAGGAAGCTTTCCTGAAACGCTTCCGCTGCCTGCTCGGTCCGGCTTAAGCTAACGCAATGGCCATCATCGTCTGTCCCCTCTCGTGCGCGCCCGATATCGCGCGCGACCGCAAGCCCTCGCACGTGGTGAGCTTGCTCGACCCCGGCTCGGAATTTCCCTCGCTTGGCCTCGATGATCGCCATTTGCGGCTGCCCGTTCTTGACATCGAGGTAGCAGGGGAAGGCCGCGACGCGTGCGATCCGCTGGCGATGCGCGCGATCCTCGATTTTGTCGGTGGCTGGGGCCGCGACGAGCCGATCCTGATTCATTGCTATGCCGGCATCTCGCGTTCCACCGCTACAGCATTCATCACCGCGTGCATGCACAATGCCCAAGCCGACGAGGAAGAAATCGCACTCAGCTTGCGCGCGGCCTCCTCCACGGCCAGCCCCAATCGCCGCTTCATCGCGCTCGCCGATTCTGAACTTGGCCGCGCCGGTCGCATGACCCGCGCCATCGAAGCGATTGGGCGCGGGCCCCATTGGAGCGAAGTCGGGGAGGCCGCGCCATTTCAAATCGCGGCGCGGTTTGGGGGAAGGGTATGATGCACACGAAACTCCACCCAATCCCGGGGTGGCGCTCGGCGCCGAGCCCGGGACCCATAAACGCCATGGTCAAGGAATGGTCGCTCAGCATTTCGCGTGCTGAAAAATCGTTTGCGTTTATGGGTCCCGGACTGGCGGCTGACGCCGCCATCCAGGAATGGGTGGAGAGTTTTTGCGCCGGTGGAGGGCGATGACCCACCGCGTCGTTATTGGTCTTTCCGCAGTCATTGTGGCGATCGCGGACGGCAATTCTTTCGTTGTCACCGCGCGCGAGGGCGCTGGCGCCTCAACCGGTTTGCCGTTCGGGCCGTTCGATCCCGCCGGCGACCGCACCTTGGAACTTTCGCTGCGTCATTGGGTCAGCGAGCAGACCGGCTTCGAGATCGGCTATGTCGAACAACTTTACACCTTCGGCGACCGCGGCCGCGAAGCCCCGCTCGCCGATGTCAAGGGCGCCGATCGCGTCATCTCGATTTCGTATCTGGCGTTGACGCCGTCGCGCGCGGTGCTGAGCCGGCCCGGCGCGCGTTGGCGCGGCTGGTACGATTTTTTTCCCTGGGAAGATTGGCGCCATGGCCGGCCTGGTTTGATCGACGCCATCATCACCCCCAAGCTGAAGGCTTGGGCCAAGGCCGCGCGCGAGAGCGCCGTCGACCGTCAGGCGCGCGTGCGTTTGGCGTTCGCGCTCGATGGGGCGGTGTGGAACGAAGAGCGCGCGCTGGAACGCTACGAATTGCTCTACGAAGCTGGTCTGGCGCCGGAAGCGGCGCGCGACCGCGCACGTTTTGAAGGCAAGCCCGCGCCGGCGATGGCGCCGATGCCGGGTCTGGGCGAACCCATGGCCTCCGACCATCGCCGCATCCTCGCCACCGCGATCGGCCGCCTGCGCGCGAAAATAAAATACCGCCCGGTCGTGTTCGAATTGGCGCCGGAGCTGTTCACTCTGCTGCAGCTGCAGCGCTTGGTCGAAGCCATCGCCGGGCTCGAATTGCACAAACAAAATTTCCGCCGTTTGTTGGATCGCACCGGACTTGTTGAAGGCGCCGGCGCATTCGACACCACCGCCGGCGGGCGCCCCGCCGAACTCTATCGCTGCAAACGCGAAACCCTCAGCCAGCGCCCGGTCGGCGGCGTGCATGTGCCAGCGCCGCGGGGGAATGAGGGGGAGCACTTTTCGCCGAAGCAGCCACGCACGCGCCGTCTATCCTGAGAGGAAGTCAGACGAGATAAACAGGATGGCGAGGAAACCGAGCACGGACAGCAGCGACCATTTGAAGAAGGCGAACGCTTCTCGCCGCGCCGCTTTTCCATAATCAAATCCTGACAATTCGACGGCCCGCATCTCTGCCTCCGTTAATGCAACAGCCAGCTTACGTTTCGGCGCGAAGACCCAGACATAGAGAGCCCACAGCATAAAAACGGGCCAAACAAGAGACACAAAAAGCAGGCGCAGAGTGGCGCCGCGCGAACGCCGATGAGCCCATGCCTCCACCTTGTCTATCCCTCGCTCATCAACAGGAACTGGCTCCTCCACCTGCATATAGTCCCGCGGTATGGAAAAATTCGCCAAGTATCGTTGATGCTCCTGCATGGTTTGAAATGCCGCGATGAAGAAGCCGACGCAGCTCAGGAGATATCCAATAGCCGCGGACCAGAGGGGCGGAACGGGGCCCGCCACGAGAATCCCTTCCAGCTCGCTGTAATGGCGCATGACGCCACGCTCGAAAAAACCACGCCACTCCACGGCGTTGTCCGCCATGCCGCTTAGGCCGAGCATTTGCAGGAGCACGCCGCCGAGGGTGAACAACGCGCCGAAGGGATTGTTCGCTTGTTTTTTAGTCTCTGGCTCAGCCATCACGCACTTCCCGTTTGGTCAGCCATGCCTGCGACGATCTCTCTTTCGACACCGATTTCGCGCGTCGCGCAACTGGGCCAAAACCAGCTCGCTACCCCTCCGCCGCCTCCGCCCCATAGGCCAGCGGATCGACTTTCAGTCCGTCGACGCTTACTTCGTAGTGCAGATGCACGCCGGTGGCGTTGCCGGTTGCGCCCATTCGGGCGACCGCCGCGCCGGCTTGCACGAACCTGCCCGGCGCCAGGCTCGGATCGAGTTCGCTCAGGTGTGCGTAGAGTGTGCGCACGCCTTGGCCGTGGTCGATTTCCAGCACCAGGCCGTAGCCGCCGCGCCAATCGGCGAACGTCACCCAGCCGTCTGCGGCCGCATAGACATAGCCGCCATTGGCATTGGCGAGATCGACGCCGGTGTGCTCGCGCCCGCCGCCATCAGCGGCGCCGCGCCAACCGAAGCCGGAGGACAAGCACGCGCCTTCGGCCGGATTTCGCAAGAGCTCGCCGGCGGGGGTGTAAATGTAGGGGGTGTAGAGCTTGGCTTCGCCGCCCGCGCCAATTGGGCCCAGATTCGATCCACTCCCTCCATTGCAGCTGAAGAGTTCGCTTTGCAGGTCCGCGCGCGGAAGCGTTGCGTAACGGCTTGGCCCCGGCGGCGCGAGCGCGGGCGAGCGAACTGGATAAGTCGGCGCCGTCGCACAGCCGGCCAGCGTCAACGCCGCAATCAGTCCGAAGCTTCGCACGCCAACCTCGCTTGCCGCGTCCCGCACTTGGGGAAGCACGCAGGACTTGAACCGAGCCTGAACCCCCTACGTTCTCTTCTGGCGCGAACAATTCGCCCACTGCGTGTCTTTGAGCGGGTTTGGGAATAAAATGGATGGTGGACCGTATTAACCATGGAGCCCCCCAGGCGCCAAGGACCGCCCCCGCTTTGATCGGCGTGTATACGCACCCCAAAAGATCACAGGAACCCGTGGGAGGGGTTCCGGCGGCGGGCGGCCACTTCGCCAACAAATCAGATTAAGACTCGGCAACATGTCGGCGTCCTATCGCGGCACATAAGTTCCAACACCGGAACTTGTTCACCGTCGCCGTCCAGTGCGACACCAGCCCGGCCAAAACACGATCGAGGCGCTGATCTTTGGGGGTGGGTGGGGCGCTACCTGTCACCTTAGCAGGTGTCGCCTTCCGGCGAAAAGCTTCCCCATGAGGTAGGGCAGAGCCCCGACGCAGCCGAACCCTTATGCATCAAGCGCCTTTCCTATCCCTGCCCTGCTGCCCTACTTGCCCCGATGGGAAATATACCCTCTCGCCCAGCGCGCATCGCCAATCCACGAACGCCGGGCCTGCGTGGCCATAATGGCTGGTGGCGGTCGTCTTGAGCGCGTCGGAAAGTTGCGCGCCTTCGCTCGGCTGCGTGGTGTGTGCTTACTGGGTGCTTACTTTTGGAAAATCAGCACCGAATACGACACGCACGTCTTGTTTGAGCAACCCAATGCCTTCGCCCTGGAATTCAACAGCGAACGACTGCGGCTCAATACAATAGGAAGCGGCCCGCAGTCCACATGCTCGGGTGGGATATAGGTAGCTACGCGGAAGATTGGCTGCAAAGGCATGCGAGATCTCTATAGACTTGGGACGTCTCTCTTGTTCGCCCGCTCCTAGGTTTGTGGGGGATTAGTTTTGGCTCCCCGCCTCGTCGGAAATGCTGGTCAGGTGCGTGTGCATACACCGCCACCGCCCCGCAATCTGAACGAAAACATCGGAGCTTCGCTCGTGAGTGCTGAAAGGAGCGCCCAGATACGCCCCATGGCTTCGAACCCGGCTCGTGACGACTGCTATTCCCTGGTAGACTTGCACACTGCGTTCTTCGACCGTCATGGACTCATGGGAAAGAGCGCCAGAACGGATGACATTGAGAAACCGTTCCCTATCGATCACATGACCGTTCGCATCGACCACTATCCAATCGTCAGTAACGTATTGACTGACCGCGTCGACGTCGTTGCGTGCGATCGCCGCGGCCCAATTCGTTTCAACAATTTCTAGATCGCGCACGACCATGGTCTCCGTCGCTACAAAGCCGCCGTGCACGCCCCCCGCACATGACGCGACCAGCATCGGCGCAAGCATGGCGCAAACGATCAGCGCGCGCCAGCGCATTGCGTAATCGCTCATTTTCAACTCCCTCCAATCAACGCTCCCCAGAAAATTCCGCAACGGACCGATCGCTCCCCCCATCTCATCGTGTAGCTTAGCCTCAGCCATGCATCTCTGTCACACGTTACAGACCGGGTGTCCGGTTTTGTCAGTGGCATTTGCCTGGGAGATGATTTAGCAATTCCGCTTGTCATGAGCCGAGTTTCTCGATGGCGGCCTCGAGCGCGAGGATGACGAATGCGAACCGTGGCGGCCAGCCAATATTGACGCCAGGGCCAAGCAGCTCACGTGTGCAGACTGCAGACAAGTGCAAGCAATCACCGCCCTCGGGCCTTGGGCCCCTGCCCTGGAATTGGGGTGGTGCTTCCTTTACCACGCAACTGCGCACATCCGCCGTCGTCGGCAGCGCTTCGCGCGCGTGCCCCAATTTCACCCCAATGCAAAAATCACAGCTTCCTGATGGTTTTTTCTGTCTCCTAACTTGCTGTTTATATTATGTAATTTGGAGCGGGCGATGAGATTCGAACTCACGACCCCAACCTTGGCAAGGTTGTGCTCTACCCCTGAGCTACGCCCGCATCCTGGGTGGCGCGGCTAACGGGAACCACGCCTGAGAAGGGCGGTGATATCGCAGAGCGGTTGGGCGGAAGCAAGGGGCGGGTTAGCAAAGCGGCTCCAGCGGGCAAGCTTCGCCAGCGGAATCCAGGTCCGCGCTATTCGGGCGTTCTAGAGATTGCCAGGTCATATAGGGACAAATGCCCATCAGGCGACCGCCGGAGTCGAGCTTCACGCCCGCGTCGCGGAGCCACAATAGGCCATCCTTGTCATAGGGCTCGGACATGTCCTCGGGGGGTCGAGTTGAGCTCTCCCAAAGCAGTAAAGCGGCACGATCGGGCGTCGCATTTCCAGGGCAGAAATGCGCGCGCATCGAGACGAGTTGGGCCCGTTCTGCTCGCAGGTAGCGAAAGGTTGAATCGACGTCGCTGGCCCAATGGCCGCGATCAATCATCGAAAGGAACCACATCGCGGCAAGGGCAATGTTGAGCAGAACCGAAACGCCAAGGACAGTCAAGAGCCAGGGTATGCGCACCTACTCCCCCTCCTCCGCCTTCCTCGGCACTTTCAGCCGCCTCCGATTTACATGGCTATCGGGCGCGACGTGGCCTTCTGGCGTTCGGCCCAGGAAATAATCGCGTTGCCAGCCGTGTTTGCGCGCTTCGCTGCCCTTGTCTGACAGTTTGTCTAGGAAAGTGGTGCGGCTTTGGCCCCAGGCATCGTATTGGCGTTTGAGTTCGGGATCATCGGCGATGGACTTGATGATCGGTTGGCAATCGTCGATGGCTTCGTGCGGGATCGGGGTGATGAAGGCGAACGGTTCGCCTTTTTTGAATGAGGCAAAGCCAGGCCGGGTGAAGCGGTAATTCATGGTGAAGGGAAACGGCAGCCAATAGGTCTCGACCACGCCGGTGAGTGCCTGCACGCCGTCCTTGATGTGATTGGGAGGTCCGCCGACAAGTAAGTCCCAACCCGGCTCGGTGCGGAACAGCCAGCCAGTGTGGAATGTGAGCACGCCGCCGGAAAAATGCGAAACGGCCCAGCGCTTGAGCAATTCAGGACTGGTGTCGCCGTCGGGATCGATGCGGATGTCTTCGGTGCGCGGTCCGCCATTCCAGGCGGCCGTAAACGACACCGGCGAGATCAGCTCCCAGCCCGTGGTGTTCGCCACCACCAAAGGCAGACAGCGATAGGGATGGCGATCGGCGAATGCGTCCATCCAGTCGCGGTCGGGGCGACCGGGCACAAGCTGGGCTGGCTGCGGATCGACTTGGTAACAGGTGAGCTTCATCCCTATTCCACGACCATCGCCGCCGCGGTCGCCGGTTCCAGCCGCGGCGCCGCCAGCGCCGCTGTCGGCAGCGCCAGCACCGGCCCGAGCGCATCGGCGCCGCCGCGTTCCATGCGCGGGTGGATGAGTTGGCCGCCGTCGCCGAACACGTAAACCAAGCGCGCCCAATCGTTGTCATCGTAAAGGAAAGCTGGGCCTTCGGGGTCGAGATCGGACCAATCGGCTTCGCGCGGCGCGCCGGCCGCTTGCGCGAGCCAAGTGCGCGCGCCGTTGTCGTCGCCGCGCCCGCGCGCGACCTGCGCGAACAGGATGCAGATGCGCGAGGACGGGTTCTCGCGGTAGGCGTCTTCGAGCGAGGCCTGCGCCGCGCCCCAATCGCCGCGCTCCATCGCCAATTCCGCCAGCACGATCTTGCTCTCGCGCTGGTCGCGGCGTTTCTCCGCAAGGCCGGCCATGCGGCCCGCGCGTTCGTCGCGCGATTCACCCGGCGCGAGGTCGCGGTAAGCATGCGCGAGCGCCGGATGTGGACCATTTTCCCAGGCCTCCTCCAGAATAGCAGCGGCGCGCTCGGGCTTGCCCTCGCCCGCCAGCAAACGCGCCGCGAGCGCGCCAGCGGGCGCGAACGCCGGGGCCATGCGGAAGGCTCTTTGCGCCATTTCGGCGGCTTTGTCGGGACGGCGTTCGCGTTCGAGCTTGGCGGCTTGGGCGGCCATCAGCACGGCGCGGCGGCGCTTGGCGACTTTGTCTTCCACCAGCTTGCGCTTGTCGCCCTGCTCCAGCGTCTCGATGGCGGCTTCCCAATCGGCGGCCTGCACGGCGAGGTCGAACGCATATTGAAACGGCCAGATTGCGGTCTTCGAGGCTTTGAGCGCGCCTTCGGCGTGGGCGCGCGCGGCAGTGCGGTCGCCGCGTTTGAGCGCCGCCGCCATCAGCCCTTTGCGGCCGAGCACTTCGGTATCTTCGTGCTGCAGCATGCCGGAATAGGCGCGCTCGGCGCCCGCGGTGTCGCCGCCCACTTCGGCGGTGCGCGCTTGCAGCAGCATCGCCAAGCGCGGTTCGTCGATCAAATTTTCGGCCTTGTCGGCGTGGCGGCGCGCGTCCTCGAACTCGCCCGCCTCGGCGGCGATCAGCCCGAGCGCCAGCGCTTCTTGCCCGCGGCGCACGCGCGCGCGTTCGCCGGCTTTGCCGAGCCGGCCCGGCGCGTCCATCAAGAACATGACAAAGCGCAGCGCCGGCAGCGAAACCGCCAGCAGAACCACAAGCACCAACAGGCCAAACAAAGCGCTGGTAGTGATCTCGGTTCCAAACCAATTGATTTGAACGCTGCCCGGATCAGTGGTGACGATCTGCCACGAAGCCAGCATCGCGGCGACCGCGACGATGAGCAGAAAAGCAAGACGCAGCATGGCTCAGCTCCCCCGCGACAATTCTGTGCGGATCGCCGTGAGCCGCTGATCGATTTCGAGCCGGCGCCGCGCATCGTTGATCCACGGGTCGGCGGTGCGCTTGGCCGGGCCGGAAAGCTGATTCAGCTGCTCGATGGATTCGGCGAGCCGGTCGGCGGCAAGGTGTTGCTCGGCGCGCTCGACCATTCCTTCCGGCGTGTTGCCGGCGCCCGAGCGGCGCACCACGATCCATTGCGCCAGCGCGGCCTGGATGCGGCCCCAGAAGCCCGCGCCGGCTTGGCTCTGCCGCGACACCCGGATGATTTCGTTGTCGAGGGTAGCGAAACGGTTGCGCAATTCCTCACGCGTCGGCGCCCCGGTGCGGGCGAGCACGCCGAGCGCGGCGACGTTCGGATCGTTGGGCAAGAGCGCCGCCAGCGCCGCGTGCGCCGGCTCGAACGGGCCCGACGAATGCGACGCCTCCGAGGCCGCCACCACCGCGTAAGATGCGCGCGCGGCGGTCGCGGCGGCGCGCGCTTCTGAGGCCACGGCAGGCAATTCCTCTTGCAAGCGCCGCACCTCGACGACCAACGCGGCGACCTCTTGCGTGCTCGGCATGCGCGTCAGCCGGCCTTCGACATCGCGCAGCCCGGCTTGCAACGCGAAGACCCGCGCGGCGGTTCCCGCGTCACCGGCTTCTCCGGCCGCGGCTGCCGCGAGCGGTGTGTTCATGATCGCCTCGATAGCGCCGAGGCGTTGCTCCAGCGCGGCCGCCTCGGCTCTCTCGCCCGCGTCATCGGTGCGGCTTGCAACCGGCGCCACGCGGTCGAGCGCCGATTGTACCGCCGGCAGCCGTGGCGCAATCGCCCCGCCCGCCGCGCCGAGTCCAGCAGCTAGCACCGCCAGCAAGAGCGCGCTTCCACCGCCGATGCCGCCGCCGCGGCGCTCGCTGCGGTCGGCCGGTTCGAACTCAACGTCGATCGGCTCGGCGCGTCCGCGCTCCGCGTCGTCGTTGTCTTTGCTCATGTATATCCCCAGCTTTTCCAAGCATTTCCGGCGTTTGGCGTCGGTAATGAGTCGTGCGTTGATCCGGGAACTTAGGCCCCCGGCCCGCGCCGCTCAAGCGCTTGCGCCAGCGGGGGAGCTTAGCCCCCGAGCGCGGCCTCAAGCAGCGCCTCCTCAATTGGGCGCAGCGCGACGACCAGGCGCGCCCAATTCACCCGCGCCGCCGTCGCCGCCACCGCCGGGCTGAGACAGGCGGCGCTGAGTTTTTCGGCCCCCCGCGCGCCCAGTGCAATAAACGTTTCCGCCGCCCGCGCGCTGTGAAACAGCACGATATCGAGCGGCTCGCCGAAAGCATCCGGCAAGGCGCTCGCGGCGCGAGCTTCATAAGCGACGCGCCGCTCGGTCTCGAATCCGACCGCCTTGAGCGCGCCGGCGAGGTCGCCGGCGGCATGGGCGCCGGAGATGTGTACGAGCTTGCCCGCTTGGGGGCGGAGCGTGGTTTGCGCCAGCGCCGCCAACGCCGCTACATCGCCGTCGGCGGAGCGCACGTCGGCGAATCCAGCTTGCCGCGCGGCGTTCGCTGTGGCGTCGCCGACCGCGAATACGATGATATCGCGCGCAGCGCTAGCCTGTGCGAATGCGCGTGCGCCGTTGCCGCTGGAGAACAGCAGCGCTTGCGCGCCGGTGATATTCGCGTCGAACGTGCGCGGTTCGATGTGCAGCAAGGATGCGAGCACCGGCACGCCGCCGCGCGCGCGCACCCGTTGCGCCGTTGCGCCGGCTTCCGGCGGCGCGCGGGTGATGGCGACGCGCCGGGTCACGAACCGCGTTCAATGTCGGTAATTTGAACGCCTCCCCCTCCTCCTTGAGGGGAGGGGGGAGGGGGTTTGCACTTTTGCTTTCGGATGCCGGCCAACATCATGCTCCGTCCATAACGATCGCGTCGCCGGCTTCTTCGCGAATATCGTGACCTAAGCGTGCGCCGAGTGCGCGCGCGTCGGCGTCGGTGTTGGCGCCAAGCGTGATCGTTTCGCTGCGCCGCCAGCGTGAGGTCCCGTCGGGCGTCAGGGTTTCGCCGATGAACGACAGCGCCGCGCCGTTCACGCGCGCGAGCGCCGCGATCGGCGTGCGGCAAGATCCGTCAAGCGCGGCCAAAAACGCGCGTTCGACTTCGATTTCCGTGCGTGCGTTGGCGTTCTGGTAGCCAGCCAGCATGTCGCGCACGCGTGCGTCGGTTTCACGAACTGTGATCGCCAGCGCCCCTTGGCACGCGGCGGGCGGGGCTTCATCTGGATCGACAAGGCTCGCGGCGCGCGCTTGCAAGCCAAGCCGCTTCAGGCCCGCGAACGCTAGAAACGTCGCGTCGGCTTGGCCCGTTTCCAGCTTCGCCAGCCTTGTATCGACATTGCCGCGCAGCGTGACGACGCCAACATCGGGCCGTGCGTACAAAGTCTGTGCCTGCCGGCGCAAACTCGCGGTGCCGACATTTGCGCCGGCGGGCAAGTCAGCGAGCGTGTTCGCGCGCAAGCTGACAAACGCATCGCGCGGATCCTCGCGCATGGGCACGCAGGCGAGCGCGATGTCGTCCGGCAATCGCGTCGGCAGATCCTTGAGTGAATGTACCGCGAGATCGATACGGCCGTCGCGCAGCGCTTCATCGAGCTCCTTGGTGAACAGCCCTTTGCCGCCGACTTCGATGAGCCGGCGATCCTGGATCGTGTCGCCGCTTGTGGTGATGATGACGATCGCAAGCCGCGCCGCCTCGACCCCCAGCAGCGCGGCAAGATCGGCGCGCACCTGGCCGGTCTGCGCCAGCGATAATTTCGAACCGCGCGCGCCGATGCGGAGATAAGGACTCATGGCTCGCATTATGAACCGCCGGCGCCCTCTCAGGCCAGCGTCGACGTTGCCGGCGAGGGCGCCGGCGGTCCATATTTAAAGCCGCGATGAGCCCCATCACCCTCCTCGGCATCGAAACCAGCTGCGACGAAACTGCGGCGGCGGTGCTGCGCTTGGATGACAATGGACCCCGTGTCCTCTCCGACATCGTGCTCGGGCAAGCGGCGGCGCATGCGCCTTATCAGGGCGTAGTGCCGGAAATCGCCGCCCGCGCCCATGTCGAAGGCCTGGACGCGACCATCGCCGCAGCCATGCGCCAGGCTGGGCTGGACTTTGCTGACCTCGACGGGGTGGCCGCGACCGCAGGGCCCGGTCTAATCGGGGGGGTGATGGTGGGGCTGGCGGCCGGCAAAGCCATCGCACTCGCTCTGGGCAAACCGCTGCTGGCCATCAACCACCTCGAAGGCCACGCGCTGTCGCCGCGTTTGGCTGAGGGCGGTGCGGCCTTTCCGTATCTGCTGCTGCTTGTCTCCGGCGGACATTGCCAATTCATCGCCGTGCTCGATGTCGGGGTTTACCGCCGCTTTGGCTCGACCATCGACGATGCTCTGGGCGAAGCGTTTGATAAGTTGGCAAAGCTGCTCGACCTCGGCTTTCCCGGCGGACCTTTGGTGGAAGAATGCGCGAGAACTGGCGATTCCAAGCGGTTTTCGCTGCCACGGCCGCTGTTGGGGCGCGAAGGTTGCGACTTCTCGTTTGCGGGCTTGAAGAGCGCTTGCGCGCGCGAAGTGGAACGGATTGTCGCCCTTACTGAACAAGATAAGGCCGATCTGTGCGCCAGCTTTCAGGCGGCGGTGCTCGACATCATCGCCGACCGCACGCGTAACGCAATGCGCCGGTTCGATCCGATCTGGGGCGCACGAGGACGGCTGGTGGCGGCCGGCGGCGTCGCGGCCAATCAGGCAATCCGGGGCCGGCTGGAGGCCCTTGCACGGGAGCGCGACTACGATTTCATCGCCCCGCCGCTCAAATGGTGTACCGACAACGCGGCCATGATCGCACTGGCCGGAGCGAAACGATTGAAGCTTGGATTCAGTGACGATCTGTCATTTCCGGCGCGGCCGCGCTGGCCGCTAGATGAGGCCGCCGCCCGCTCGCGCCCGAGCCATAAGCCCGGGCGCAAGGGAGCTAAAGCTTAGGCCACCACCCGTGCGGCGGCCATGATCAAGGGCGCCAGCAGAGTGGCGACCAGGGCGATGGCGACGATCACGGACATGGCCCGAGCGGTCGCGGGCAGGTCTTGAGCGGACATCAGAATTACTCCCACAGAGGACTGAATGCTGCGGATGCGAGCAACAGGGTGTCAGAGTTGGGCGTGCGCAGGCCCCAAGTGAAGCCCTGATTGCACCAGTCCAGCTATGCGAAAATACATAGTAAGTGTTAATTTACCACCATTAACGCAACGAAAATGCAGCCGCGAAGGATTTCCTTCGCGACGGCAAGGTGGTCTGTTCGCTGGGAGGCGACAGGCTTAGGCAAAGATCAAAGCGGCGACATGCAAGACCGGGGAAGCGGCGACAGCGAACACCAAAGCGGCGGTCAGCACGAAGGCGGTCATGGTCAAGGCGGAGGGGCGAGTGGCGGACATGGTGTTTGCTCCAAGGGCTAGTTCGATGGGGCCTATTTAGCATCACTCTGCCTGATAATCAATGAATAAAATAATTTATCTTCATTTGTTGCGTAGATTTAATAATCGACGGTCGCCGGCGGGCGCGCTTTCTGCACGCCAGGGGCCTGATTGGCGCCGGCGCGAAGTCCGGCGAGGATCAGGTCCAGCACCCCACCCAGCTCCCGCTCCAGCTTGGGCAGGGTGAGGCGAGAAAACAGCTGCGGCAACCCGAATTTCATGGTCGCGACCTGAATCATCTCGGCGGTGAAATTGTAATCGCAGGCCGCAAACACGCCGGCCTCGGCGCCTTCTTCCAGCAGCGCTGACAAAAACACCCGCTCCAGCGCCAATTGTTCGTTGGCGAACAGCGGCCGCTCACGGTGTATGACTTCGGCGACTTCGAGGATCTTTGCGTTTTCCGCGAACATTTGGAAGGAATCGCGCATGTCCTCGAAGAAGAGTTCGCGCAGACGTTTCTCCACTGGCCATTCTTTCTTGCGTGCGATGGCTGCAAGGCCTGAATGCTTGGCGGCATAATGCTTGCGCGCCATGGCTTCGGCGATATCGATCTTGGCTTCGAAGAAGCGATAAATATTGCCGGGCGACATATCGCAATCGGCAGCGATCTCGGCCATCGTGGTTTTGCCGTAGCCGTAATGGCTGATGCGGACCATGGCGGCATGGAGAATGCGGTCGCGGGTGACGGTTTTTTCGTCCATCCCCATTGTATATATGGTTTTGGCTGAACGTTCAATGAAGGATTCAATTTCGGCTTTTGCGGCTATCGCGGTGCTCGGCTCGGGGGCCTGGGGCACGGCACTGGCGCAAATCGCGGCCCAGGCCGGGCGGCGGGTGATTCTGTGGGCGCGCGAGCCAGAAGTGGTCGCGGCGATCAACAACAGGCACGAGAACAGCTTGTTTTTGCCCGGCATTCCGCTCATCCCAAGTATCACGGCGACAAATGCGCTTGAGGCGGCGGCCACGGCCGAGTTGATCCTTGCTGTGCCGCCGGCCCAGCACATGCGCGCGGTCTTGCGCGCCCTGGCCCCGGCTCTCAAACCGAACGCGCCTATAGTACTCTGCGCCAAGGGCATCGAGCGCGGCACGCTGGCGCTAATGACCGACATACTGGCAGCCGAAATCCCGGACGCGATCCCGGGAGTGCTCTCCGGGCCGGGCTTCGCCAAGGATGTCGCTTGCGGCCTGCCCACCGCCACCACTGTGGCAAGCCCGGATCAAGCCTTCGCGCAGCGCGTCGTCGCCACCCTCGGCCTGCCGACGTTCCGTCCTTACGTCGCCGACGATCTCGTCGGTGCGGAAATCGGCGGAGCGGTGAAGAACGTTATCGCCATCGCGTGTGGCGTGGCGCACGGGCGCAAGCTTGGCGACGGCGCCCGAGCGGCTTTGATCACGCGGGGCTTTGCCGAACTCACGCGTTTGGGCATGGCCATGGGGGCGAAAGCCGAAACCCTCGCCGGACTTTGCGGCCTCGGCGATCTAGTGCTCACTTGCGCCTCACTCACCTCGCGCAACACCTCGCTTGGCGCCGAACTGGGCGAAGGCCGCGCGCTGGCGGATATCCTCGCCGACCGCCGCTCCGTGGCCGAAGGCGCGGAAAGCGCGCCGGCTGTCGTTGCGCTGGCGGCGCGCCACAACGTCGAAATGCCGATCTGCGCGGCGGTAGACGCGATCATTGCGGGACGTGTCAGCATCGACGAAGCGATCACCGCGCTGCTGGCGCGGCCGTTCCGCGCCGAAGGCGGGCGCCGAGGCCGTCGCGATGCTCATGCGTGACCTGCGTGGGGTTACGGCACTGCTTCCGTTTCGGGTTCCGCGTCCGGGTCTTTGCGGCGGCGGGTCAGCATGTAACCGACGCCAGCGAGTGCGATGACGCCGAAAGCAATCCATGGAAACCAGCCGGCAAGGCCGCCGGAGCCGCTCTGCCCCTGCCCGCCCGCCGCGATCGTGTCCACCACTTGCCCGGCGGCGATTCCGGTGATTAGGCCCGGCACCGAATATGCCGAGACCAAATCGTTCGCCGGTTGAAAATCGGCGTGACGGCGGCCTTCCGGGAACGACAGCATCGCCCGCATGTCGGCCGCGGCCGCGGTGATATCCGCCATTTGGTCGGCGCTGCCGATGGAAGTCAAACAAGCGACGCCTTGGCGGCCGAGCGATTTTTGTTCATGGCGCAGGTCAGGTCCGGCCGATCCGGGCGCGGCTGAGCGTTCAGCCCAGATCACGTTGGGCGCGGCGGCGTCGAACGCTGGGGCCGCGGCGAAGCCTTCGAACACGCGGCTTTGCGAGGCGCGCGCGGTGCGTACTTCAGCTTCGAAATTTGCATCCGCCAAGCCGCTCGCGGTTTCCGGCTGCACGTAGCCGATCGCATCATAGCTCACCACACTGGCCCATGTGCCCGGCGCGCGGACATTGGCGCCTGCGCGCGCCAGCAAGCCAGCCACCGTGCCGCTCGGCGCGGCGGCGCCGTTGCGCTGCAAATAAGCGTGGGCTTCTTCGGCGGAATAGAAGCGATAGCCGCGCGGCACGTTGAGCGACATTTCACCGTCCAGCAGCGCAATGATTCCGCTGCGCCCCTCGGGCGCCGCGGGCGCTGCGATCGGCGCGGCGCGAATGGGCGCGGCGGCGGCATCGGGGCCGGCGCTGCCGGGACCGTCGGCGTAAGCCGGCGCCGCGATAAACAATGCGAGCAATCCCAAAACCGCGTGCGTGAATTTTCCGCGCATGTTCGTCCTCCTGCCTCGCCCCTTGGCTCATGCCAAGGCGGGCGCGTCCCCCAAACCGAAATGACCCAGGCGCACGATTAACCAATCTTGGCGGGTTTGTCGCGCGCTCAGTTGGCGCAAGCAGCGCGAAGTTCGCCGGCGGCGTCCGCCATGGCGTCACCGATAGCGACGCGCCAGGCCGCGAGTGTCTTGGCCCCTTGCGCGGCTGGCGGATAAAGCACCGCGCGTGACGAATTGACGATTCCCCCCTCGCGGCCTCTCCCTCTTGTAACAAAGCCGGCGACGGCGTTCGCTGCACTCCCACCTTGGGCGCCGTATCCGGGAACCAGAAACAGCGCATCCGGCAGCGCGGAGCGGAGCGCCCTCGCTTCTTCGGGATAGGTAGCGCCGGCTACCGCCATCAGCCCTGACCAGCCGCACGCGCCTTTGAGCCGGGCGCTCTCGGGCGCGATCATTTCCGCGGTGCGCCGCCACAGCGGCGCGCCACCGGCGTCGAGGTCCTGCAGGTCGCGCGCGCCTGGATTGGAGGTTCGCACCAGCACCGCCACGCCCTTGGCCTCACGCTCGGCCAGCGCCAGGAACGGTTCGAGCGAATCCTTGCCGAGATACGGGTTCACAGTGACGCAATCGGCGTCGAAGCCGGGCGTTGGGCCGAGGCAAGCGCGCGCGTAGCCCTCCGCCGTCGTGCCGATATCGCCGCGCTTGGCGTCGAGAATGACAGTGAGGCCGGCGGCGCGCGCCAGCGTGACAAGTTGTTGTGCGATGCGCACGCCTTCCGCGCCAAAGGGCTCGAACAAGCCAAGCTGTGGTTTGAGCACGCCGGCGTATTGGGCGGCGAGGGCGATGATGGCTTCGCCGAAGCGCGAGATCGCGGCGGTCTCTTCACGCGCATCGCCGAACACGGCGGGGATGCGTTCGGGGAAGGGGTCGAGGCCGATGCAGAGCGGCGTATTCTTGGCCCGCACCGCATCGATCAGCCGATCGGCGAACGCCGCGCTCACGTCGCCGGTCCGTCGCCGGGGGCGACGCACACGACTTGCGCAACCGCCAGACCGCGGCGCAAATCGTCCGATTGCTGGCCGTAATTGTCGGGCGTGAAGCGCGGCGCGGGGGCGCCTTCCGCGGCGACCTGCTCGACCCGCAGCAGGCGCAGAATGGACGACGGCGCGGCGGTGTAGATACGGCCTCGCCTTGCCGATTCCGCGACCGTTACCCCAATCACTTGCCCGTTCGAGGCCAGCGCCGGGCCCCCGCTCATGCCCGAGAGCGAGCCGCCCATGCCGGAGGTGCGCCCCAATTCGGCCCATACCAGCACCGGTTCCTCAACATCGTAACGACCGCTGGCAATTAGGGTTTCACGCCCGATCAAGCGTGAATAAGCCTCGCCGGGACGGCCCTGCGGGAAACCGACATGGTAGGCTCGCTGGCCGACCTGGAAATTCCGCTCCGAAGTATCGATGGCAAGCGCGGGCGGCGCCTGGTCGGTCTTGATTAAAGCCAGGTCGGCGAACAGCGCGCGCTTGACTTCTTGCACCGGCGCGGCGGCGCCGCGCGAAACGATGATCCCGACGCGCTGGCAGCCATCGACGACATGGCGCGCGGTCAGCCACCAGCCATCGGCCGAAATGGCGAAGGCGCTGCCCATGCCCGAGGCCACGGGGCCGACTTCAACCAGCACTTCAGGATCATAGACCGAGGGCGGCGGCAGGAAGGCGCCGTTTTCCTGGCGTGCTTCGGGCAGCGCTTCGGGCGCGTTGGCGCGGTTGTCCACCCGGAACAGCACGAACACCACGGCCGCGGTGACGATGATGTAGAGCAGCCAGTCTGGAATGATGCGCAGCATGTCAGCCAGCCCGCACCATGGCGACATTGGGGTCGGCGATGGCGCCGGCGAGAATGAGCGCGATGCCGATCTTGACGCTCATCAGGAAAATGGCGGCGGCGACGTCGCCCTCGGCGATGCGGCGCGGCAGGCCGCGCAGGAACATGTCGGCGAAGCGGAACGCCAGCAATTGCAGCAGCAGCGTGACGACGCCCCAGATCACCAAGTCCCAGAGGCCAAAGGCGTGCGCGAGGCACGAGCCCAACGGAATAGCGAGCCCAATGACGACGCCGCCGAAGGCCAGCGCCGCCGACGGATTGCCATCCCGGATCAGCGCCAATTCCTTGTGCGGGGTCATGATGACATAGATAATGAGCGAGGCGATGAACATGCCGAGCGCCGCGCCAAGCTGGATAATAAACACCGGAAAGCCAGCGACGAACGCATTCACGGGCGCGGAAAAGTCCATGGCCGTTTCCCTTGTCGCCGCGGCGCGGCATAGCGAGCGCTTGCGCTAGCGGTTCCGGCGCGGGCGCGCAAGGCAAGCAGCGAGCGCCCGCCGCCGAGCGCAGCCTCCCCGCCAGGGCTGGACGGAGGGGAGTGAAAGTGATATCAAGCGATATCATGCCCGCTCTCGTAGTCCGCAACCTGACAGACAAAGTGCATAATTCCTTGCGCAAGCTTGCTGCGCGTAGGGGGCTTTCGATGGAGGCGCTGGCGCGTGGGGCGTTGGAGGATTTGGCGAAATCCGGACGCCAGGGCGGTATTGACTTCAAGCGCCTTGAGCGTGATCGCGCCGCGCTCGGCTTGTCGAAGGACGGCCCGGAATGGGCGCCAACGCTGGACGATCCGGCGCTGTCGCGGCGCGTGCTTGGCATCGAGCAGTGAGCGTTCTGCTCGATACCCACTACGTTTATGCGATTGCCGGCGCGCCAGGGCGGCTCAGCCCAGCGGAGGCAAAATACCTCACCACCCATGCCGAGCCATTTCGAATTAGCGCCGTTTCGCTGTGGGAAATTCGGCTGAAGTGGGCGTCGCTGTTCAAATCCGGCCAGCGCAAGGGTCCGCTTGGGCCCGATCAGGTGTTGCGCATATTGGCGGGCCAAAACATCGAATTACTGCCGATGACGGCCGCTCACGCGGCGGCGACGTTACAGGCGCCGCTCGCGCACCATGATCCGTTCGATGAGATGCTGCTGCTGCAGGCACAGACCGAGGGGCTGGTGTTGTTGACCCGCGACGACAAGCTGAGATCTCATCCGCTGTCGATTTCGGCCGCGTGAAAGCTCGTGTTCACCATTCCTTAGCCGCGCCGGGCTGATTTTCGCCCGATGGCTTTGTCGCGGCGCGCCTTGTGGGTTGGACTGTTCGCGGCGCTGGCGGGACCGGCGGCGGCGCAGGTTCACGGCGCGGGTCAAGAGCAGGCGCCGGCGACCCGCCAAGAGCGCCTCACCTCGGCGGAATCTTATTTGCCGCTGCCGACACTCTCGGCGGCGGTGCTGCAGCGCCATTCCACCACCGGCACGATGGTCGTCGATATGGGGCTCGACATTCCCGACGCCGCGCTGCGCCGACGCGCGCGCCTCAACGAACCGCGCTTGCGCGACGCGCTGCGCACGGCGCTGGCCGCTTACGCCACCACCTTCTACCGCGATCGCACCGCGCCCAGCCCCACCGAACTGACGCGGCTGATGCAGCAGGGCGTCGATCGGGTGTTGGGCGCGGCGGGCGCGCGGGTGCTGCTGGCCAACATCATCTATCAGCGCCGGCAAAGTTCATAAATTCGGGCTACTGAACCTCACCTCCCGCGGCAGGCGATCGGCAAGACGATATGGGTGATAGAGCCGCGCAACGGCGCTCGGTAGATTTGGCGCGGCTGGTCGCGCGCGACCACGGTTTCGCCCGCGCCCATGATTTGGCGCTCGACCACCACGAATTCCTGGGTCGTGCAATTGAAGCGATAGTGCAGGCGTTCCAGCGTGAAGCGGATGGTGGTCCGGGTGGTCGCGGTTTCGGTTTTGAACAGCTGCGCCTGGCCGTGACTGGCTTGCACCCAGATGTCGGCAAAGCCGTCGGCGCCGCGGGTGATGGTGCGCTGGTTGAAATGGACTTCGCCGAGCGGACATTGATCTTCCGGCGGCGCGTCGCGGGCGCAATCGCGCTGGCGCGCGACCAGCAGCCAGTCCGGCAGGCTGGCCGTGGTGGAGAGCACGACCGGGCCTCCAGCGCCGCCTTGCTGGCCCGCGGGCTGGTCAGGTTGGCCGCAGGCGGGAAGCGCCAACAAGACACAGACAAGGACGCGCGAAAACAGGTTCATGGCCCTCATGTTGGTTGCGCGCCGGCCGGACGGCAAGTCACATCGCCGAGATGCCGCCATCGAGTTTCAGCTCCGCCCCGGTCATGAAGCGGCTTTCATCGGAGACGAGGTAAACCGCGGCCAATCCGATGTCTTCCGGTTTGCCGATGCGCCCGAGCGGGATTTGCCGCGCCAGCTTGGCCTCGGCCTCTTCCTTGCCAAAGGCTTGGCGGAGCGGGTCGAGAATCGGCGTGTCGATGAAGGTGGGGTGGATGGAGTTGGAGCGGACATCCAATCCCTTCTTGGCGCAATAAAGCGCGATGTTCTTCGAGAGCAGCCACACCGCCGCTTTCGAGGCATTGTAAGCGGGGGTGTTGTGGCTCGCGATAAGCCCGGCGATCGAGGAAATATTGACGATCGAGCCGGGCTGGTTTTGCGCCAGATATTTGATTCCGTGCTTGGCCCCCAGGAACACCGAATCGACGTTGACGCTCATCACCCGCTTCCAATCGGCGAACGCCATTTCCTCGATGCCGCCCTTGCCGCCAGCGATGCCGGCATTGTTCACCAGCGCCGAAACACCGCCCATCGCCTTGTCGGCGGCGGCGAGCGCGGCGATCCATTGGCTTTCATCGGTAACGTTGAGTTCGTAGGCGAACGCCGTTCCGGTCCCGTGCGCGGAATTGATTTCGGCGGCGAGTTTTTCCGCGCCGACGAAGTTGAGGTCGGCCAGCGCCACCTTGGCGCCTTCGCTCGCGAGCGCTTTCGCCATCGCCGCGCCCAGCCCCTGCGCCGCGCCGGTGATGAAGGCTTTTTTTCCCGCGACGCGGTCGGTCATGGTGTTTCCTTCCAGCCTGATAAGTGTCCCTTCTCCTCCGAAGGAGGAGAAGGGACGCGACCTCAATCAGTTCTGCTTATGTCATCCATGAACTTCGCCAGCCCTACGTCCTTTTGAGTCACCCCGCCCGCATCGTGCGTGGCAAGCGTCACGTCAACGCGATTATAGACATTGAACCATTCCGGGTGGTGGTCGGTTTTTTCCGCGTAAAGCGCAACGCGGCTCATGAAACCGAACGCGGCGTTGAAATCGGCGAAGCGAAATTCCTTGGCGATGGCGTCGCGGCCTTCGACCGCGCGCCAGCCTGGGAGTTGGGCGACCGCCGCGGCGGCGCCGATTTTGGCTGCGGGCATGTGGATCTCCTTTAGCCAACCCTCTGTCTCGTCATTCCGGGCAAGCGGAGCGTGACCCGGAACCCAGGGAGTCGAAAAGCGCATGCGTGCGGCCTCTGGGTTCCGGGTTCCGCCTTCGGCGACCCCGGAATGACGGAGTTAGTTCAGAATATTTATGCCTTCACCGCCTCGCCCTTGCCGAGCTTGGAGTTCCACAGGCCGTAAGCGAAATAGACCAAAAAGCCGACGCCGAGATAGACCAGGAAGAAGTTGCGGGTCTCTTCTATCGCCATCAGCGACATCAGCAAGAACACGCACATGAATGCGCCCAAGGTCGATACGCCCAGCATCACTGGCAGCGGTATATTGAAAGGCCGTTTCATGTCGGGACGGGCAAAGCGCAAATAAAACACAGTGATGCAGATGATCGCGAACGCCGCCAGCGTGCCGACATTGGTGAGGTTGGCCAACTGGTCGAGGCCCATGAAACCTGCAAAGCCCATCGCCAAAATGCCGACCAGGATGGTGTTGATCCACGGCGTCTTGAACTTGGCGTGCACAGTGGCGAACGCCGAGGGAATAAGCCCGTCGCGCGCCATGGTGTAGAAAATCCGCGTCTGCCCATAGAGCAGCACCAGCATCACCGAAGTGAGGCCGGCGATCGCGCCGATTTTCACGATCCGCGCAAACCACGGCAAACCGATCTCATCGACTGCAGTTGCTATCGGCGCGGCATTGTTGAGCTGGGTATAGGGAACGATGCCCACCAGCACTGCGGCGGTCAGAATGTAGAGAATGGTGCAGATAAAAAGCGAACCCAGGATGCCGATCGGCATGTCGCGCGACGGATTTTTCGATTCGGCGCCGGCGGTGGAAACCGCCTCGAAGCCGATATAGGCAAAGAAGATCGTTGCGGCGCCAGCGATCAGGCCGCCGATGCCGTAACGGCCGGTATTGTTCGCTGTGAGCACGTTCCAAAGCGCGGTCTGGATTTGTCCCCACAGGCTCAGATCGGCGCCTTCGGGCGGGGGCGGCAATTGCGGCGGGATCAGAGGGGTCCAATTGTCGGGACCGGTTTGCATTGCGTAGGGCGCGCCGATGGCGATGAACGCGATCACGACAGTCACTTTAATGATCACGACAATATTGTTGACCATGGCGGATTCCGTGATGCCCACGACCAGCAGACAGGTCACCGCGGCCAGCGCCAGCAGCGCCGGCAGGTTAAACGCCGACGCCGCTGCCGCGGCGCCGACCAATGCCTGGACGGATGCGGCGTCGAGCACGCCGCGTGCGCCCGCGCCGTCAAGGAAATTCAGCTGGGTTCCCGCCGGAAGCTGAACGGTTTCACGCGTGATCTGGTTGGTCGCCTCGGCGGCGGCTTGCAATGTCGCCTGCATCGCCGGGGTGAGGTCGATCTTCACATCGCCGACAACTTCGTAGTCCTTGAATTCGATAGCGTGGGTTCCAGCCAGCGTCGCCGATGCAGCGTCCATGCCGTCAGCGGCGCGAACGGTCACACGCGCGCCATCTTGCAGAACCGCGGTGATGCCGTTCACATCCACGGTCGGATCGGTGATGCTGGTGTTGATGGCGTCCGTCGCAACCATCGCGCCGGGGGCGGAGGTCAAGGCGTGCGGCAGATTTATGTTGAGATCGTGCAAAAAACTCACCACATAGCCGGACCAGCCGACCGCCACGGTCGATGCCGCCAGCCCGTATTCGAGCACCAGCAGCAGCCCCATCACCCAGGCCACGATCTCGCCCATAGAGGCATAGGAATAGGAATATGCCGAGCCCGAAACCGGTATCGCCGCCGCGAGTTCGGCATAGGCGAGCGCCACCAGCGCACACAGCGTGCCGGTAATGACGAACGAAATCATGATGCCGGGACCAGCGAACTCGGCTGCCGCGCGCCCGGTCAGCACGAAAATGCCGGTGCCGATGATGCAGCCGATGCCAAGGAAAATCAGGTTTAGCGGACCAAGGGTCTTCTTTAGTTCGCCAGCTGCGTGCTCGGCGTGCATTTGCTCGACGGACTTGCGGATGAACAGGCGGCCGAGGCCGCTGGGTTTGGTATTGGCCACGAAATCCCCTCCCTGGGTGTTTTGTTGGCGCGGACGCTAGACGAGGGCGCCGGGGCTCACAAGCGCTGGTGCGATGAACGGGACAAACGCCAATCTGCTTCTCCCCCTGCAAGGGGGAGACTGAGAGGGGGTCGGCGCGACGCTTGGAATGTCGGCGCCCGGACCCCCTCCTAGCCTCCCCCTTTCAGGGGGAGGAAGCCGCCGGGAACGGCCCAGCCCCGCCTGGCGCAGGCCGCCAGCACGGTGTTGCGCAGCAGGCAGGCTATGGTCATCGGGCCGACCCCGCCGGGCGAGGGGCTCACGGCTGCGGCGATTTGGAGGGCTTCCGCGAATGCCACATCGCCCACCAGCTTGGTTTTTCCTTCGCCCTTTTCCGGCGCCGGCACGCGATTGACGCCCACATCGATGACGATCGCGCCCGGGCGCAGCCAATCGCCGCGCACCATTTCGGGCCGTCCCACCGCCGCCACCAATATATCGGCGCCGCGGCAGACCATCTTCAGGTCGCGCGTCTTCGAATGCGCGATCGTGACGGTGCAACTTTGTTCCAGGAACAAAAGCGCCGCCGGTTTGCCGACCAGGATCGAACGGCCGATCACTACCACATGGGCGCCGGTCAAATCAGGGCGTTCGTTCTTGGCCAAGGTCACGCAGCCGGTTGGCGTGCAGGGCCTGAGGCCTGGCTTGCCGAGCATGAGCTTTCCCGCCGATGCCTCGGTCAGACCGTCCACATCCTTGAGCGGATCGATCGCCGCCAACACCGCGGCTTCGCTCATGTGCTTGGGCAGAGGCAATTGCACCAGGATGGCGTCAATGTCGCCATCGCGCGACAGTGCCTCGACCCGTGTGATCAAGTCCGCTTCAAGCGTATCCGCAGGTAAGCGGATTTCCACCGAGCGCATGCCGGCGGCCTCGGTTTTCTTGACCTTGGAGCGCACATAGACATGGCTGGCGGGATCATCGCCCGTCAGCACCACCGCCAGCGCCGGCGCGGCGGCGAGTTGGCGCACCGCCGCGGCGACATCGGCGCGCACAAGCGCCGCGATCGCCTTGCCGTCGATGATCCGCCCGCTCATGGCTTCTCCGCGTAATGCGCCACGAATTCCGCGATTTCGGCGGCGCTCGCGCCTTCAATTTCGACAATTTTCATCCGCGCCGCGGCGCCGCGCGCGACCTTGACCCTGGTTTTCGCCACGCCGAGCGCCTTGGCAAGCAGCGCTTCCAGCGCGGCATTGGCCTCGCCCTTCTCTGGTGCGGCGCGCACGCGCGCCTTGAGATAGGCTTCGCCGTTGGCGTCCAAGGCCCGCCCGTCGATGCGGTCGGCGCCGCCCACCGGCGTGAGCTTCACCTTGAGCTTGGCGCTCAGAGGATCGGCCCCCCGCGCAGCACGCTCTCAAGCCAATAAGTGAGTCTCTCGCCGGCCAGCCAAACCACAAGCAACAGCACCATCACCGAAAGATCGACGCCGGCGATCGGCGGGATCACGCGCCGCAATGGCCTAAGCACTGGGTCGGTGACGCGCCGGCAGAATTCCCACATCGCGTTCACGAACGGGTTGCGCCGGCTAACCACGTCGAACGCGAACAGCCAGGAAATCACCACGTAGACGATGAGGACGACCGAAAACAGCCGCAGAACGACGCGGACCAATTCGAAGAAGATGCCGAGCAAACCAGGTTCCATGGCTCCGTCTAAGGCGGTTCGGCTGGATTCGGCAAGCCGTGCGCGCGCGCCAATGGGGCCAGCGGCCCGCCTTGACGCTCGGTTTCGAGGGGGCCTATACCCGCGCGCCCGCCGGCAAGCGTCGGTTTTGGCCGCTGTTTAGGGCCCGTAGCTCAGCTGGGAGAGCGCTGCGTTCGCAATGCAGAGGTCAGGGGTTCGATCCCCCTCGGGTCCACCAGCGCTTGCGGGCGGTGGGACGTTTTTGGCGCGAGGCCGGTTATAAGTCATGTTAAATCTCATCGCCGCGATAATACCGGCATGCGCCAAACGTTGAGGCTTCATCCGGACTCGATTTGCGGCGCAGTGGCGAGCATCGAAGTGGAAGTGGCGCGGCCACGCCCCCGCGCTTTGCTGCTGCGCTATGTCGTCACCGGCGGAATCAGTGACCTGCTTATGCCGCCGGTGACCGCGCCCACGCGCGGCGATGAGCTTTGGCGGCACACTTGCTTCGAGGCCTTCCTCCAGCCGTCGCCGGGCGACGAATACTATGAGTTCAATTTTTCGCCCTCAACGCAATGGGCGGCGTACCGGTTCAGCGGCTATCGAAATGAGATGCGTGTTGCCCACGAAATAGCCGCGCCGCGCATCGTAGCGCGCTCGAATAGCGAGAGTTCGGAACTACAAGTCTCACTAGCGCTGGATCAAGTGCTGAACTTGCCAAACGATGCCGGATGGCGTCTCGGCCTCGCGGCGGTGATCGAAGAAACCAGCGGCGAAAAATCCCATTGGGCGTTGGCGCATGCGCCGGGCCAACCGGATTTTCATCATGCCGATGGCTTTGCGCTGGAACTCCCTGCAACGGATCGAACATGAAATTTGGCATCGACCGCCTGCTCGCAGAGCCCGCCTTGCGCGCGCCGCTCGCCGGCAAGCGCGTGGCCCTGCTCGCGCATCCCGCTTCGGTGACGCAAGATTTGACGCATTCGCTCGATGCGTTAGCCGCCTGCGCGGACATAAAACTCGCCGCGGCGTTCGGTCCCCAACACGGCATGCGCGGTGACAAGCAAGACAACATGATGGAATCGCCCGACTTCAACGATCCGGTGCACGGCATTCCGGTGTTCAGTCTCTATGGCGACGTGCGCAGACCGACAGCTCAGATGATGGACGCATTCGATGTGCTGCTTGTCGATCTGCAGGATTTGGGCTGCCGTATTTATACCTTCGTCACGACCTTGCTTTACGTACTGGAAGCGGCGGCCAAGCACGGCAAGGAAGTGTGGGTGCTCGATCGGCCCAATCCCGCGGGCCGTCCGGTGGAAGGCCTGACGCTGCGCTCGGGCTGGGAAAGCTTTGTCGGCGCCGGCCCCATGCCGATGCGTCACGGGCTTACGCTTGGCGAGTTGGGATTGTGGTTCGTCGAAAAACTTAAGCTCGATGTCGACTACCTCGTTATCGAGATGGAGAATTGGCGCCCAGATGCTGCGCCCGGTCATGGCTGGCCGCTTGGCGAGCGCGCGTGGATCAATCCTAGTCCCAACGCGCCCAATTTATCGATGGCGCGCGCCTATGCGGGCACGGTTATGCTCGAAGGGACGACGCTCTCGGAAGGGCGCGGCACGACCCGGCCGCTCGAACTGTTCGGCGCTCCCGACATCGACGCGCGGCGGATCATCGCGGAAATGCACGCGCTCGCGCCGCAATGGCTGCATGGTTGCCGCCTGCGCGCTTGCTGGTTCGAACCGACGTTTCACAAGCACGTCGGCAAGCTGTGCAACGGCGTGCAGATTCACACGGAAGACCACAGCTACGATCACCAGGCTTTCAAGGCTTGGCGCATCCAAGCGCTCGCCTTCAAGGCGATCCGTCGCTTGTATCCCGACTACAGGCTGTGGCGCGATTTCACTTACGAATACGAGCACGGCAAGCCCGCCATCGATGTCATAAATGGCGGTCCGCAATTAAGGGAATGGGTCGATGATGCGGTAGCGGCGCCGCGCGATCTGGATGCGCTGACGCTGCCCGATGAACAGGCCTGGGCGCGTGAGCGTCAAGCGCACTTGCGCTATTGAAGTAACGCGAACGCAAAACGGCGCGGCGCCAGCCGCTTATTGCTCAGGCCGCACCTTGATCCAAAGCGCGATACCCGACGCGGGGTCGACGACGCTGACTTCAGCGTGGCGTCCGGCGCGCAGGTCAGCGAGGCCGCCCATAGTGCTCGCCTGGCCCTGGGCGGAGCGATCGACATAGATGCGGGTTTGCGGCCCGATCGCATAGGAACGCGGCTCGGCGCCGGCGATGGTCATGGCGATGGTCGCCTCCCCGCCGGCCGCTGCAGGCTCGGCGGCGGCGCTCAGTTCACCTTGCATGGTGATCGCGCCGGGCGATTGGCCAATCGGGATGAATTGCTCGGTCGCCTGTTGCGCGGATGCAGCGCCCGCAAGCGCCGAAGCAACAACAACAGCCCTTATGATCGTGCGCATGCGCGCCTCCTTGCGGCTTTATGTGGGCGCGGGCGCGGGCTGCGCCAAGAGCCGCCCGCGCCCGCGTTGCAGCGCTTCTAACGCTTGCGTGATGTCGCGGTGACGGCGGCGCGGCCCGCTCAGGCGCTTCGCCTCGGTAAGGTCACCGACCGCATCGGCGTGCAGGCTAGCCCCGACTAGAACATCGATGGCGTCCTGGGTTTCCTCTTGCGCCAACAGCAGCGGTCCGTTGCGAGCGCGGCGCCGCGCGGCGCCCGCCTGGGTCAAATAAGCTTCCGCCTGGCGAATGTTTTCGAGCGCGTTGATGACGCGCAAGAAAGCGGCGATGGCTTGGATCTCGGTGGCGTCGATTTCAATGGCCGAGCCGGTGGCTTGCAGGATCAATTGGCCGGCGGGAGACTGGTTGAAAGAATCGCCGTCGTAAAAACCGACAGCCGCCTCGATGGTGGCGACGGAATTGTTGTGGAAGAACGGTCCTGTGTCGGCCGCCTCCACCAAGGGCGGCGTGTTGAACGTGCCGTCGCCAGGAATGCCGAAACCATCGTCGCGGGGCGGGGCCGGATCGCCGAGCAATTGCCCCGGCGCGTCGGGCAGGTTTTCCACACCAGTGTCGAAATTGCGATTGCCGCCGCCCGGTCCGAAGATGGCCGGATCGCCGTTCGCGCCGGCGTTAAAGTGGCACACGTTGCAACGCCCGCGCGTGTTGTCGAGGAACAGAGCTTGGCCCCGCGCCGCGACCGCGCTCGCCAAAGGCAGCGGTAAGGTCAAATCTTCCTGACGCCCAAGCGACAGCATGAACGCCTCGATCGCATCCAGTTCCTCGCCGGTCGGCAGGCGAAAATCGACGCCCGCCACCCGGTTCAGGGTTTTCGGGTAATGCTGGATCACTGCGCCCGTTGCGAACGCGCGCAGCGAGCCGTCGCCCGGCGCGCCATCACCGCTCCAGCCGGTGCGCGGCCCGGTGGCGCTGGCCACCGAAGTACGCAAGCCCAAGGTGTGCGGC